>ENA-UPSM01000391-UPSM01000391.1-activated-sludge-metagenome-genome-assembly--contig:-NODE-391-length-63545-cov-7.454843_pt1 | contig 63545 bp, 59 predicted proteins | sample MGYA00238181_ERZ773283 | MGnify/ENA primary metagenome ERZ773283 (study PRJEB29023, sample SAMN05720199) | activated sludge metagenome | isolation source: Anaerobic digester | place: Japan... | reverse complement strand
GCTCGCCGCGAGTCTGGTGTGCGCCGGCCTCCCGGCCGCCACGCTCGCCGAGGCCGTCCATCTCGCCACGAGTTGAAGCGACCGCGCCCGCGCACAATTTCGTCACCGAAGCGATGCGAACCGATCGAGCGACAGCGGATCAGGAACCGTAGACTCATCCGAGGCGCCGGTGCGGCGCCCATTTCACATCCCAGGGGATTCACGACGTGGCGACGCAAAACCTGCACAGTGACGAGCTCGTGCGCTCGACACTGGCCGCCGTGGCTCCCGGCACCGAGCTCCGCGACGGACTCGAGCGCATCCTGCGCGGACGCACCGGCGCCCTCGTCGTCATCGGCCACGATCGACTGGTCGACCAGATCGCGACGGGCGGTTTCCCCCTCGATGTGGAGTTCTCCGCCACCCGCCTGCGTGAGTTGGCCAAGATGGACGGCGCCATCATCGTCGACCGCGACGTCACCCGAATCCTGCACGCGGCCACCCAGCTCGTCCCCGACTCGAGCATCGAGACGAGCGAGTCCGGCACCCGCCACCGCACGGCCGAGCGCGTGGCCAAGCAGACCGGCTATCCGGTCGTCTCGGTCAGCCAGTCGATGCGGATCGTGGCCCTCTATGTCGGCGGTCGGCGGATCGTCCTCGAAGATTCCAGCGCGATCCTCTCGCGCGCCAATCAGGCGCTCCAGACCCTCGAGCGCTACAAGAAGCGCCTCGACGAGGTCACCGGCACGCTGTCCGCGCTGGAGATCGAGGACCTCGTCACCGTGCGCGATGTCGCCAACGTCCTGCAGCGCCTCGAGATGGTCCGTCGCATCAAGGACGAGATCGCCGACTACGTCGTCCAACTGGGCACCGACGGCCGACTGCTTTCCCTGCAGCTCGAGGAGCTCACCGGCGGACTGTCCGACGACCTCGGCCTGGTGATCCGTGACTACATCGGCGAGGCCAAGGGCGGCTACACCGACGAGGAGGCCATCGCCAACCTGGAGAGCCTCGATGCCACCGAGCTCCTCGAGCCTGTCGGCGGGGCCAAGGCCCTCGGCTTCCCGGTGGTCGGCGACGCGCTGGACTCCTCCATCAGCCCGCGTGGCTTCCGCCTCATCTCCAAGGTGCCGCGCCTGCCCGGCGCCATCGTCGAGCGCCTCGTCGAACACTTCGGCTCCCTGCAGCGCCTCCTCGCGGCCAACCTCGAGGACCTCATGGAGGTCGATGGTGTCGGTGAAGGCCGGGCGCGTCTCGTGCGCGAGGGCCTCTCGCGTCTGGCCGAGACGAGCATCCTCGAGCGTTACGTCTGATCCATGGGCGGCGTGGGCGCCGAGGTCGAGCTGCTGTGGCTGCATCGCACGGTCCTCGATTGGTATGCCGTGCACGCCCGGTCGCTGCCTTGGCGCGAACCCGACTGCTCACCGTGGGGCATCTTCGTCTCGGAAGTGATGGCCCAACAGACCCCGGTCGCCAGGGTTGAGGCCCCGTGGCGGGAGTGGATGGCCCGTTGGCCCACACCCAACGCCCTCGCGTCCGCATCCCCGGGCGATGTCGTCCGCGCGTGGGGTCGCCTCGGCTATCCGCGCCGAGCGCTGCGCCTCCGCGAGGCCGCAGCCGCCATGGTCGAGCGGCACGACGGTGAGGTCCCGCGCACCGAGGCCGAACTCCTGGACCTTCCCGGTGTGGGCGCCTACACCGCTGCCGCTGTCGCGGCCTTTGCGTATGCCGTGCGCACCGTCGTCGTCGACACGAACGTTCGCCGGGTGTTGGCCAGGGTCATCGAGGGTCGCGCGCAGGCCTCGCCGTCGTTGACTGCCGCCGAATCCCGGTTGGCGGCAACGGTGGTGCCGACCGATGCAGAGACCTCGGCGGTGTGGAATGTGGCCGTCATGGAGCTCGGTGCACTCATCTGCCAGGCTCGCTCGCCCCAGTGCGGGGAATGCCCGCTCAGCGCGAGGTGCGCCTGGCTGCTCGCCGGCTCCCCGGCATACGACGGACCGCCGCGGCGAGGACAGCGCTACGAAGGGACCGATCGCAAGGTGCGCGGCGACCTGCTCCAACTCCTGCGCGAGTCCGAGCAACCCCTGCAGCGGGCGGCCCTGGAGGTCGTCGATCCCGACCCCTTGAGGATCGATCGACTGCTCGATGCGCTGATCAGCGATGGTCTGTCGAGCCGCTGGCGAAGGGTCGATATCGACTCCCGGCCTGACGTGATCGGAACGTCACCGAGCGGGGGATGGCCCGACGGCCCGCTGTCATGGATCATGTCCGGCATGCACCGGGGCCGTGGGGGATCCAGGGTGGTCGCCCTGGCGGCCATGGGTCTGGGCGCGCTGCTGTGCCTCGCCCCCGGAGCGGTTGCCGATGACGGGCTGCGGGTGGGTTCGGACTCGCGGTTCTCGGTCGACGAGCCGGCGCGGCTGGTGGCCGGTCACATGGAGTTGAAGGTCGCGAACGTCAAGCCTGACCCACCTGGTGGCTACTACTTCTACAACACCTTGACCTTCGTCGTTCCGGCAGCCATCGGGGAGGTGCGTGCCACCGCGAACGGGTCGGGAGTGCGGGTCACGAGGGGGCCTGGCCCGGACTCGCGGACCCAGACACTCACCGTCGCCCTCCCCTACGACCTGCGCTTCGGCCAGAGCATCACGATCATGATCGACTTCACCATGTCCGCGGGGGTGGCCCGGTCGGAGACCTCGACGCGGGTCGGGCCGGGGTATGCCTCGTTCGAGGTGTTCGGTGTCGGTGACCCCGGCTCGACGAGGGTGACCATCGAGCGACCGATCGGTTCGAAGCTCGACGCGAGTGACCCGTCCTTCCGGGAGGTGAGCAACGAGTCCGCGGTCTCGTCGGGCACCAACAACTCACCGGGTGGGATCGCGGCGATGATCTCGATCAGGGAGCCCTCGGCCTTCCGATCGGAGACGGTCAACGTCGGGCCGGCGGTCTTCCATGTCGAGCCGTGGCCCGACGACCCTGACTGGGGGAGTCGGGTGAAGGAGGGGCTGATCACGGGGGTTCCGGCGCTGGCCGAGCTTGTGGGCTCGCCCTGGCCCACGTCAGGGACGACCCTGCGGGAGGACGCGGTCGTCAACGTGATGGGCTTCGACGGCTGGTATGACAGCAATGCCCGAGAGCTCGTGCTCGGCGAGCAGGCCGAACCACACGTGATCTACCACGAGCTCGCGCATGCGTGGATGAACGGCGCCACGTTCGAGAATCGGTGGGTCTACGAGGGGCTGGCCGAATGGCTGGCGACCCAGACCGTCATAGCCACGGGCGCCACGGCCCTGGAGCAGGAGACCGTGTCTCCGGATGGCGAGGGCGCCATCCGACTCACGGACTGGCAGTCGCCATTGGGCGGGCGATCCCTGCCCGGGGACTCCTTCGCCTATCCCGCAGCTCGATTGGCGATGGCGGGGGTGCTCGATGACATGAGCACCGGCGAGGTGGCGGCCTTGCTCACGGCGGCACTCAAGGGCGAACGACCCTTCCCGGCGGCGCTGCCCTCGGGCAATGGGTCGTCAGAGGCCACCGCCAAGGTCCCCCTGACGGATCGGGCCTTCCTCGACCTGCTCGAAGTGGATGCTCCCCACCCGAAGGCCGTCGAGGCCTATCGGACCTGGGTGCTCGAGCCGGCCGACGTCGACAAGCTGGCCGCTCGGACCGATGCGTATGCCGTCTTCCGCGAGATCGAGGCACTCGACGGTGACTGGCATCCGCACGCCATGTCCGTGGCCATGGCGGATTGGGACTTTGCAGCAGCGGCCGACGCCGCTCCGAGCGACCGGGCCACGGCTGCGCTCGCGGGACAGGCGCTCGCGGCGGCGAAGAGGGCGGCGGTCACCCTGCCGCCGGCGATGCGCACGGCCTACGAGCAGGGGGAGCTCGATGTCGCGAAGCTCACGACCGCGCGCGCAGCACTCACCGATCTCGTGGCGGCTCGTGCGTCGACCCAGAATCCCATCGCCGAGATCACGGCGCCGCTCCTCGGCGTGAGCGGTCAGCGCGAACAGGCCGTGGCCGCGTTGGAGACCGGAGACTTCGCCACAGCGGCAAAGGCTGCCGCCACGGCGAAGCAACGGGCTGGCTTGGCCACGGTCGCGGGTCTCGGCGTGATCGGGCTGTTGGCCCTCTCGCTCCTGCTCGCGGTCGCCGCACTCCTCAGGGCTCGCACTCGTCGGGCCAGCGCTCGTCGGGCGCGCGCTCGCCAGCTCGCCACCGTGAGCGACGATCAGTCCTTCAGTGCACAGGTCAGCCAGGAAGGGTGAACGCCAGGTCGTAGGTGTGGACGCCGTCCTCAATCGTGAGCTCCATCGTCCCGGCGATCCCGGTGAGTTGACCCGACCCGCTGCCCGGCACCACGGCATACGTGAGGTCGGCCTCGCCACCCACCATCTGGCCATACTGCTGGAGGGCGAAGCCGCCTTCGCGATCGCCGATGCGCCCTTCGATGTGCTCGAGCGCGACATAGCCAGCGGTGCCAGTGCTCGGGTCGCCGCCGGATGCGAAAACCCCGTCGCCGGTGCCGACGATGTCTCCGGACCAGGTCTTGGACAGGGTCATCACCCCGACTCCGGTGCCCTCGACCTCGGTGGGTTGCAGAGCGACGCTGAAGGTGCCGACGGCGTGCTGGATCTCTGGATTGGTCATGCGTGAACTCCCCTGTGTGCCATGCGTGGTGCTCGGTGCCGCTGGACGGTGCTTGCTGGGTGAGGCGGGCTAGACGACCAGGCTCATCAGCAGGACGCAGATGAGGCCGACGACGGAGATGACGGTCTCCATGACCGACCAGGACTTGATGGTCTCGCCGACCGTCATCCCGAAGTACTCCTTGACCAGCCAGAAGCCGGCGTCGTTGACGTGACTGAAGAAGAGCGACCCGGCGCCGATGGCCAGCACCAACAGCGCGAGCACCGGCTTGTCGAGGGTGGCGGCCAGCGGCGAGACGATGCCGGCGGCGGTGATCGTCGCGACGGTGGCCGAGCCGGTGGCCAGCCGGATGCCGACGGCGATGAGCCAGCCGAGGATGAGCGGGGAGAGCCCCGAGCCCTTGGCCAGATCACCGATGACCCCACCGACTCCGGCGTCGACGAGCATCTGCTTGAAGCCACCGCCGGCCGCAACGATGAGCAGGATCCCGGCGATCGGGGGGAGGGAGGAGCCGATCGACTTCTCGACCTGGTTCTTGTTCATGCCCGACCCGAAACCGAGGAAGGCCATCGAGGCCAGGACCCCCAGGAGCAGGGCGACAGCCGGCATGCCCAGGAACTCCAGGAACTTCCGGGCCCCCGACTCCTCGGCCATCGTGAGCTCGGCGACGGCGCGGATGAGCATGAGGATGACGGGAAGGGTGATCGACAGAACGGCGGGCAGGAAGCCGGGACGCTTGGTCAGGCGAGGGGCCTCCGAGGCGATGCCTTGCGCGCCGACGAGGCCACCGCCGCCCGCACCCACGGGCGCCCGGTCGGCCGTGACCGGCACCCACTTGTCGACGAAGCGCGCGAGCATTGGCCCCGACACGATGAGGGTTGGCACGGCGATGATCAGTCCGTAGATGAGGACGGTGCTCAGGTCCGCGCCCACGGCATCGATGGCGAGCAGCGGCCCGGGATGCGGCGGGACGAAGCCGTGGAGGATCGACAGACCCGCGAGCGCAGGGATCCCCACCTTCATGAGCGAGAGCTCGAGCTTGCGCGCGACGAGGATGACGACCGGCACGAGGAGCACGACGCCGACTTCGAAGAAGAGCGGGATACCGAGAACGAAGGCGATGAGCGCCATCATCCAGGGCAGTCGCCTGCTGCTCACGCCGTTGATGAGTTTGTCGACGATGGTCTCGGAGCCGCCGGAGTCCTGGAGCAGTTTGCCGATCATCGCGCCGAGCGCCACGAGCAGACCGACGGCACCGGTGGTGTTGCCGAAGCCCTTCGTGAAACTCGCGACGATCGCGTCCGGTGCCACCGCAGCGACCCCCCCCATGACGGCCGAGCCGACGATGAGGGCGAGGAAGGGGTGCCATTTGGCCCAGCTGATGAGGATGACAACAGCGGCGATGCCGAGGATCGCCGCGAGGATCAGCTGTCCTTGACCGGCGTCGGTGAGCTTGGGTGGTGGGTCGGCCAAGGGGAAGCCCGCCGGCAGCGCGCTGACCATTGCGTATGCCGTGCTGCTGACCGCGCTCATGGGTGGGCTCCTTCGGTGGTCGCCTCGAGACCCAGGGCATCGAGGCAGCGGTTGAGGACTTGCGGTGGTGTCCCGGCGACGGAGACGACGACGCTGCCGAGGTCGAGCTCTCGCTCGGTGAGGGGCTCGAGGGCTTCGTATTGGGTGTGCAGGAGTGAGGTCGGCATGAAGTGGCCCTCGCGGTGGGCCATCCGGTCGCCGACGAGGGACTCATCGGCGACGAGGTGGAGGAAGCGCACCTCCGGTCCCGCCTCACGCAGGAGGTCTCGGTAGGACTCCTTGAGGGCCGAACAGGTGACGACTGCTTGGTCGCCCGTGGCGATCTGCTCAGCCATCCAGTCGCGGATGAGTGCGAGCCAGGGCCAGCGGTCCTCGTCGGTCAGCGGCTGGCCGGCGTGCATCTTGTCGATGTTCGCCTGCGGGTGGAAGGCGTCCCCCTCGGCGAACTCCCAACCGGTCACGGTCGAGATCCCCTTGGCCACGGTGGTCTTCCCGACACTGGAGACCCCCATGACGACCACGATGTCCGACGTCATGGTCATGGACCATACGCCCGCGGACTCCTCTCGGGCCGCCTGAGCACTTCTCGATTTGAGAGTGCACGACACTCCGTGCAATTCGCTCCGGTGCCTGCAAGTCGCGCACTCTCAACGCGATTCCCAGCGGGACTCTCAGCTCCAGGTGGGACCAAGAGGACCCCGAGGCCTCAGAGGACGCGCAGCATGCGGGTGTTGCCGAGGGTGTTGGGCTTGACCCGCTCGAGGTCGAGGAACTCGGCGACGCCTTCGTCGTAGGAGCGCAGGAGCTCGGCATAGACCTCGGGGCTGACGGCCTGACCATCGATCGGGGCGAACCCGTGCTTGGTGAAGAAGTCGATCTCGAAGGTCAGGCAGAAGAGCCGGCGCACGCCGAGCACCCGACCGCGCTCGAGGAGGGCCTCGAGGATGGCTGATCCAACACCGGCGCCCAGCGCCTCCTGAGCCACGGCCAAGGTGCGGATCTCGCCGAGGTCCTCCCAGAGCACGTGCACGGCCCCACAGCCCACGATGGCGCCATTACGTTCTGCCACAACGAAATCCGGCGTCGCCTCGTAGTAGGCGACGGCTTCCTTCTGGAGCAGGATGCGCTGCTCGGCCAACGGGGACACGAGGGCGCGGATGGTGCGCATGTCCTGGGTTCGGGCGGGGCGGACGGTGACGGCAGTGGACGTGTCGATGGACGTGTCGCTGGAGGATTGGGTGGCAGCTGCTTCGGGCACATCGGAACTCTACGACCGAGTGAGGCTTGCCTGTGTGACCCATGAGACAGCTGATTTGGTCTTCAACTACTACGCACCGTAGGAGAATTGTGACGAGCCCTCAGAACGGGGGAAAGAGAACCAAAGCGGAGGAAGATCCCAATGCGCAGCACCCTCGACAAGTTGATCTCCTGGATCGGGCTCGGCATCGCGGCCGTGCTCCTCGTGGCCGGCGGCCTCCTGACCTGGGCGTCGACCTTCGTCGCCGACAACGTCAAGGAGCAACTCACCGCCCAGCACATCACGATGCCGGACGAGAAGGGCATGGCAGGCCTCGAGGACAAGGCCGACCAGGAAGCCCTGAAGCCCTTCGCGGGCCAGCCGCTCGAGAACGGCCAGCAGGCCAAGGCCTACGCCGACCACTACATCCTCGCCCACATGAACAAGTCCTCCGGTGGCAAGACCTACAGCGAGGTCTCCGGTGAGTTCATGGCCGCCAACAAGACCGCCCCCGACGCTGCTGAGACCAAGGCCCTCGGCGCCCTCCGTCAGAGCCTGTTCATGGGTAGCACCCTTCGCGGCCTGCTCCTCTACGGCTACGCCTTCGGCACCATCGGCATGATCGCCGGCTACGCCTCCATCGCCGCCTTCGTCGGCGCGGCCCTCTTCCTGGTCCTCGCCCTCCTCGGCTTCAAGCACGCCAAGGGCGCTCGCGAGGCAGCAACCGCCTGACCCCGCGGCCCTCAGGCCAGCCACACCCCCAGGTATGCCGTCCGCTCACCAGAGCGGGCGGCATACCTCGTTGTGTGCCTCGACCCTGACAGTGGGGCCGGGGCCCGGGGGGGTGTGAGTTGGGGACCTCTGCAGTTGCCCCACCAGCGGGGGCATGGCAGTTGCCCCACCAGCGGGGGCAACTGCAGAGGTTCGCAAACACACCACCCAAGGGTCGCGGGACCGGCCCTCGGCGCTTCGACCGTTGGTCGTGAACCCGTGCAGGAATAGGTATGCCGTCCGCTCAGGTGAGCGGACGGCATACCGTCATCGTTCGGTCGGCTTCCGAGGGAGCCGGACGGGTCAGTCGCTGCCGACCGCCATCGGGACCTCGAAGTCCTGCGGGCTGGGCGCACCCTCGAAGGTGAAGGTGTCGTCCTTGGTCTCGCCGGTCGCGTCCACGGTCACGGTCTCTCCGGCCTTGAGTTCGCCGAAGAGGATCCGCTCGGACAGGGCGTCCTCGATCTCGCGCTGGATGGTCCGACGCAGAGGGCGCGCACCGAGCACGGGGTCGTAGCCCTTGGTCGCGAGCAGGTTCTTGGCCGTGGTCGTGAGCACCAGGCCCATGTCCTTGTCCTTGAGCCGCTTGTCGAGCTTGGCGATCTCGAGGTCGACGATCTGGACGATCTCGGCCTGGGTCAGCTGCGGGAAGACGATCGTGTCGTCCACACGGTTGAGGAACTCAGGCCGGAAGTGCTGCTTGAGCTCGTCGGTGACCTTGGCCTTCATCCGGTCGTAGTCCGAGCGGGTGTCGGGACCGGCCGAGAAGCCGAGGGCTGCCTTGGAGATGTCACGGGTGCCGAGGTTGGTCGTCATGATGATGACGGTGTTCTTGAAGTCGACGACCCGACCCTGCGAGTCGGTGAGCCGGCCGTCCTCGAGGACCTGCAACAGCGAGTTGAAGATCTCGGGGTGGGCCTTCTCGACCTCGTCGAAGAGCACGACGGAGAACGGGCGACGGCGCACCTTCTCGGTGAGCTGCCCGCCCTCTTCGTAGCCGACATAGCCGGGAGGTGATCCGAAGAGCCGCGAGACGGTGTGCTTCTCGGAGTACTCGCTCATGTCGAGCTGGATCAGCGCGTCCTCGTCACCGAAGAGGAACTCGGCCAGCGTCTTGGCGAGCTCCGTCTTACCGACACCGGTCGGTCCAGCGAAGATGAACGAGCCACCGGGGCGACGCGGGTCCTTGAGGCCGGCGCGCGTGCGCCGGATGGCCTGGGAGAGCGCCTTGATGGCGTCGTCCATGCCGACGACCCGCTTGTGCAGCTCGTCCTCCATCTTGAGCAGGCGGCTGGACTCCTCCTCGGTCAGCTTGAAGACCGGGATGCCCGTGCTGGCCGCCAACACTTCAGCGATGAGTTCGTCGTTGACCTCGGCGACGACATCCATGTCCCCGTTGCGCCACTCCGACTCGCGGCGTGACTTCTCGGCGCGCAGGTTCTTCTCGTCGTCGCGCAGGCGCGCCGCCTTCTCGAAGTCCTGGCCGTCGATCGCGGATTCCTTCTCGCGGATGACGTTCTGGATCTTCTCGTCGAACTCGCGCAGGTCCGGCGGAGCCGTCATCCGGCGGATGCGCAGTCGCGCGCCCGCCTCGTCGATGAGGTCGATCGCCTTGTCCGGGAGGTGCCGGTCGTTGATGTAGCGGTCGGCCATGGTGGCGGCAGCGACCAACGCGCCATCGGTGATGGACACCCGGTGGTGTGCCTCATAACGGTCGCGCAGGCCCTTGAGGATCTCGATCGCGTGCGCGAGCGTCGGCTCGGCGACCTGAATCGGCTGGAAACGGCGCTCCAGCGCAGCGTCCTTCTCGATGTACTTGCGGTATTCGTCGAGCGTCGTCGCACCGACGACCTGCAGCTCGCCACGAGCCAGCATCGGCTTGAGGATCGAGGCCGCGTCGATCGCGCCCTCGGCGGCACCGGCGCCCACGAGGGTGTGGATCTCGTCGATGAAGAGCACGATGTCGCCGCGGGTGCGGATCTCCTTGAGGACCTTCTTGAGGCGCTCCTCGAAGTCGCCGCGATAGCGCGAGCCGGCCACGAGCGCGCCGAGGTCGAGCGTGTAGAGCTGCTTGTCCTTGAGGGTCTCGGGCACGTCGCCGCGCACGATGTCCTGGGCCAGGCCCTCGACGACGGCGGTCTTGCCGACGCCGGGCTCGCCGATGAGGACGGGGTTGTTCTTGGTGCGGCGCGAGAGCACCTGCATCACGCGCTCGATCTCCTTCTCGCGCCCGATGACCGGGTCGAGCTTGCCCTCGCGGGCAGCGACCGTGAGATTGCGGCCGAACTGGTCGAGCACGAGCGAGCCCGCCGGCGTGCCCTCGGCCGGGCCGGCGCCGGGTCCGGCGGTCGCACCCGCGGCCTCCTTGCCACCCTGGTAGCCGGAGATCAGTTGGATCACGGTCTGGCGCACGCGCGCGAGCTCCGCGCCGAGCTTGACGAGCACCTGGGCGGCGACGCCCTCGCCCTCACGGATGAGGCCGAGCAGGATGTGCTCGGTGCCGATGTAGTTGTGGCCGAGCTGCAGCGCCTCGCGCAGAGACAGCTCGAGGACCTTCTTGGCCCGGGGGGTGAAGGGGATGTGCCCGGTCGGCGCCTGCTGGCCCTGGCCGATGATCTCCTGGACCTGCTCACGGACGTTCTCGAGCGAGATGCCGAGCTGCTCGAGCGCCTTGCTGGCGACGCCTTCGCCCTCGTGGATCAGGCCGAGGAGGATGTGCTCGGTCCCGATGTAGTTGTGGTTGAGCATGCGCGCTTCTTCCTGCGCGAGCACCACCACTCGACGGGCGCGATCGGTGAACCGTTCGAACATGGACATTGGCTCCTGACCTTCGTTAGTCCTTCAATGCTAGCCGCGCATGCTGTCAGCGCTCAGGTTGTTTCCCCCGGGGTTGCCGACCAGGCGCACACGACGTGTCATCGACCCCAACGCCACCCCCGCGCCTCGTGTTCCGCGGGAGGTGAGGTGGGCGCTCGCGTGCGCTCACGGCATACACGAAACAGCCGTGTATGCCGTCCGCTCACCTCAGCGAGGCGGCCTCGCTGAGTGCGCCGTCCTGGGCGGCGATGATCGCGTGGACGATCCGCCACCAGAGCACGAAGGCGGCAACGGTGATCAGGGCGTTGAGGGTGCTCGTGTAGGGGTTGGCGATGCTGAACTCGGTGACGACACCGTCGGTCATCCTCGTGTGCGTGCTGGCCGCCGGGATGAACATGGGGGCCAACCAGCAGGCCCACCAGATCGGCAACTGGAGGCCGGCCGGCACGATCCCGCGGTGACTGGCCTTGAGGATGTCGCGGACCACCTGGTAGGGGAACCAGAACTGCACGATCGGCACGATCCAACCGAGCCAGACCCATTGGCCCGCTCGGGCATGCGGGGTGGTGATCGAGAGGAGTTCCGAGTTCCGCCGGGCGGTGGAGAGCCAGGAGCAGGTGATGATCCAGAGGGCCAGCGAGACGACGAAGGCCGCCCCCGCCCAGGGCCAATCCAAGAGCACGTTCAGTTGCCACATCGCGCGGCCGACACCTGTGGTCTCGGTGCCACGCCAGCTCATGACGGCACCGACGATGACCAGGCCCGTGTAGACCGCGCCGACGGCCAGTGAGGCCCGCGCCGTGTTGCGGATCGGGACCAGAGCGGCCACGGTGCCGGAGCTCGGCGCCATGTGCTGCTCGGGGTAGTGGATCACTCCGGGTGGTGGGGCAGGGACTGGCGGGGGCTGCGCGACCGTACGCCAGCCTCCCTCGGGCTCCGTGGGGTAGGGGGTGCCCGTCCCCGACGTCTCTGGTGGCTGGCCCCCGCTCATGCGCTCAGTGTGCCGCGTGAGTCAGCGCCCCCGCCAGAGGAACTGGGGGCTCAGTGGCGGCGCTGGCAGCGGCCGCACCAGAAGAGGTTCCGGCCGGCCATGACCTGGGTGCGGATCCGGCTCCCGCACGTCGGGCACGGCTCACCCTGACGCTTGTAGACCGCGAACTCTCGCGGGAAGGGGCTGGTCCGCTCGTAGGCGGGCTTGGGTTGACCGGCAGGTTTGCGTCCGGCTTCACCTTCGTCTCCGCCTCGCCAATCGACGAGGTATGCCGGGTGGCCAGCCGCCGCCAGTTCGCCCAGGAACGCTTTGGCCTCGTCGACCTGCTCCTGGAGGGTGAGGATCTGGCCAAAGGCCACGCCCAAGGGCATGAGGTCGACGAGGTCGTCCCAGATCCGCTGCCACGTGGCCTTCTTCACGAGGCGTCCGGGGGTGAAGGGGTCGACGCGGTGACGCCAGAGAACCTCCGCGCGATAAAGGTTGCCGACGCCAGCGATGACGGACTGGTCCATGAGCAACTCGGCGACCGGACGATCGGTGCGTGCCAGCTTGGTGAGGGATCTGGCGGTGTCATGCCCTGGTTCTCCGACGCGCAACGGATCGGGGCCGAGCCGGGCGACGATGGCGTCCTTCTGCTCGGGAGTGATGAGGTCGACGACCGTTGCGCCGCGCAAGTCGGCGAACCACTCCTCGTTCGTGATGCGCACCCGCACCGCGCCCACGGGCGGAGGGGGGACGGCGCCGGAAGCCGGCTCCACGGCATACCGGGTCACGTCGAAGACGCCGATCAGGCCGAGGTGGACGTTGAGAATGCGTTCGCCCTCGAAGGTGACGAAGAGGTGCTTGCCCCACGCCTCCGCGCGCTCGAGCACGAGGCCGTCGAGGAGGGCGGCACCCTCGGCGAAGCGCCCTTGCGGTGAGCTGACCCGGACCCGTCCGCCAGCGAAGGCGCGGTCGAGCGTGAGCGCGAGTCGATGCAGGGTGTGGCCTTCGGGCATGGACGAGAGCGTATGCCGTGGCCTACTCCGTCCTGAAGCGCCTCATCGTTCTCGCTCGAGTGAGAACGATCAGGCCGTCAGGACTTGGGGAGCTTGGCGGCGACGAGGCTCATCAGCGCCAGGAGTTTGGGCTTGCCAGCCTCGAAGGAGACGATCGGATCGGCCACTCCTTGGAAGGTGCGGGCCGTGATGTAGTAGGGGCCGACGATGGCTCCAGCGAGGCCCGAGAAGGACTCCATGCCGTTGTCCAGATTCTTGCTGTCGTAGGCGAGATAGGAGGGGTCCATTCCCGGGACCGGCTCCAAGACAGCGAGCTCTTGCTTGCGCATGTCCAAGTCCATGTCATACCACTTCTTGGCTTCGTCGCTTGCGAGGCCGACGAGGACCGAGTAGTCGCCGTTCTGGGTTTCCGAGAACGAGCACTTCTCCGATGCATCGCGGGTGACGGTGTTTCCGATCACGGCCCCGACCTCCTCGGGCGTGATGGAGTCACAGAACTCATCCTCAGTCATCAGCTTGACCGGAGTTGGTGTCGGTGACTGGGAGGACGACGCTTGCGTCGAGCCTGAGGGGCTCGTGCTGTTCCCTCCAGCACCCGATGAAGACGACGCACTGGTCGTGGGGCTGTCCTGGGCAGAGGAGCCACAGCCAGCCGTGGCGAGGGCGAGCCCCACAGCGGCGATGATGATCCAACGCTGTTGACCTGGACGAGTCATGAGTGCCTCCAGACTTCGAGCTCAGAGCCCCAGTGTCGGAAGGGCCGCTGACGTCGCGCTGACGCGTCGATCAGGTCAGTTGGGCGCTGCCCTGGGGGCGCTGCGTGCACTCTACTGGGCTGTCACGAGAGGACGCGGCTCTTTCGCGATGCCGGCACCGCTGGGCGGCACGGGAAGGTCAGGTGCCGTGCGCGCTGGTCAGGAGACGGGTGCGGCGTCCTCGTAGGCCTTGGTGAGTTGGCGGTACGGGCGCGAGGCGAAGGCGAGCAGGACCACCACGAGCATGACGATGCTCGCGAGCAGGAAGACCAGGGCGATGCCGCGCGCCGAACCCTCACCGAGCAACCAACCGAAGCGGTCCTTGCCGGCGTCGGTGGCCATGTAGGGGATCAGCCAGTACTGCGCGATCGGGCCGATGAGGAAGGCCGAGATGGGAGCGGCCCCGGCCTCGATGCTCTGGGCGAAACCGAAGACCCGCCCCTGGCTGCGGAAGGGCACAACCCGCTGGAGGATCGTCTGCTCGGCGGCCTCGGCCACCGGGATGAAGCACATGTAGACGAAGATGCCGACCGCATAGACCCACCAGAGCTCGCGGATCGTGAAGAAGCCACCGACGACCGCGACGAGGACGTTGACCATGAGCAAGGTCTTGAGCGGTTTGGCCCCCAGGCCGAACTTCGCCACGAGCGCGCCGCCCACGATGAAGCCGATGCTCGTAACACCCAGCACGACGCCCCAGGACTGGACCGAGAAGAGTTCGAGGCCATAGGGGTCCATGAGCGCCATGTAGACGCCACCGACGAGGTTGTTGAAACAGGCGAAGAAGATCAGCGCGAGCAGTCCCGGCACCTGGCGGATGACGGCCATCGCTCCGGCGAAGTCGAAGATCGGGCGCTTCTCGTCCTCGGCAATCTCGGGCTCGCGCTCAGGGATCGGGATGGTGAGCAGGTGGACCAGGGACAGACCGGTGAGAACGATCGCCACGACGAGCGTCCAGTGCATCCCGAGGAAGCCGATTGACAGGCCCGAGAAGACGCTCGTCACCATGAAGGCGACGCCTTGGACCGTGCCGACGAGCCCATTGGCCTTGTCGCGGTCGTCGGCCGGGATGAGCAGGGTCACGGTCGTCGAGAGGGCGATGTTGCGCAGGCTCTCGATGACGGCACCGGCCAGGATGATGAGGACGAAGACCCAGAAGATCGGCCCGGTCCAGTCGATCAGGGCACTGTCCGGGAAGAGCCACGCCACGATGCCCGCCAGCACGAACGCCCCGAAGGTGACGATGCTCGAGACGACCATGATCGGCTTCTTGCGATGTCTATCGACAAGGGTGCCGAAGTACATCCCCGAGATGGCGATGAAGAGCATGAAAGCACCACCGATGATCGCCGTCGCCATCACCGAACGCGTCTCGAGATAGGCCCAGAAGGTCAGCGCGAACCACAGATAGCTCGTCGTCACATTGGCCACGAGCGTGTTGAGCAGGACCATCCGGAAGGACCGCACCGTCGCCGGTCCGCGCGTCATGCCGGGCGGGAGGTGGGCCTCATGGTGCGGAGCGGTCGGGTCGTCCTGCTCTGGAGCAACCGGGTCGGTAGCGTCAGCGGCAGCATCGACCATCCCGGTGTCGTCGGGCGTGGTCGGGTGCGGCTCCATGGGGAGAAAGGCTAAGCGCCCGCACCGACAGCCGCGAACCGGTTTCGTCGGGGGAATCAGCCTGCGGGAGGAGGCAACGGCATACCGGCCTTGGCCATCACCGTCCGGGCACGATCCGGATAGTTCGTGATCAGGCCATCGACTCCGAGCGCGATCAGGGTGTCCATCCGCGACGGATCGTCGACGGTCCACGGGATCACGCGCAGCCCCAGCCGGTGTGCCTCCTCGACCATCCCGCGGGTGACGATCGTTTCGCGCGGTGAATAGACCGCGACCCCAGCCACCCCCGCTGCCAGCGTCGGCCCGAACTCATCGGAACTCGTCAGCGCCACGAGCGGCCAGGTCGGCTGGAGCCGATGCACCTCGGTGAGGGTGAGCCAGTCGAAGGACTGGATCATCGTGCGCTCACCGATGCCCAGCGCCACGATCTCGTCGACGACCCGCTGGGTGAACTCCTCCCGCCCCACCGACTCCTGGGGCTTGGCCGGATCGAACTTGATCTCGATGTCGAACCACACGTCCTTGGCCCCCGCCGCCCTCCACTCGGCGACCACGTGCGTGAGCTCCGGCAGGTGGGCACCCGTCACGACCTCCTGCTCGTCGAAACCCGGGAACCGCTGGAAACCGCAGTCGAGACTTCGCAATTGGGTGATCGTCAGCGTGGAGATGGCCTTTCCCACATAGGGGTATGCCGTGTCGCCCACCGACACTGGGCCGGTGTCGCGGCACTTGCGCCCGTCGATCACGCGGTCGTGGTTGACGAGGACGTGACCGTCCGCGGACACCTGGGTGTCGAGTTCGAGGGTGGTGACCCCGAGGCGCAGGGCCTTGGCATAGGCGGCCGGCTGCTCCTCGGTCGTCAGGCCCATCCCGCCGCGGTGGGCTTGGAGGTCGAAGGGTTGCTGGGGCACCCCCTCGCGGTGCGTGATGGGCTCGCGCGACCCCGCACTCGAGCCTGACGGACCGGAACTCGTTGCGGCAGAAGCGTTTGCGCTCGCCAGCTCGGAAGAGCTCGAGCCCGACTCGGAGCTGCCCGAACACCCGGACACGACGAGAAGTCCGGCGACAGCGACAGCCAGCGGCACGGCATACGCACGTCTGTGCCGACCACCCATGTCAGCCGGCCTTCTTCGCCGCCTTCTTCGCGGGTGCCTTCTTGGCTGTTGCGGTCTTCTTGGTGGCCGGAGCAGGCGCCTCGCCGCGAGCGGCCTTGGCCTTCTCGACCGACTTCGCCAGTGCCGCAAGCAGATCCACGACCTCGCCGGACTCCTCGGCGGCCGCGGCAGGGGCGCGGACCTCGCCGCCTTCGACCTTGGCGCGGACGAGTTCCTTGAGGGCGATGGCGTAGTCGTCCTCGTAGTCGTCGGGCTCGAAGTCACCGGCGAGCTGGTCGATGAGCATGTGCGCCATCTTGAGTTCCTGGGCCGTGGCCGATGCGTCGTCGTCGAGCACGGCGAAGTCGGGCTTGCGGATCTCGTCGGGCCAGATCATCGTCTGCATGACGATGACGCCGTCGCGCACGCGCAGCACGGCCATCGTCATCCGGGTGCGGATCGAGACGGTGACGATGGCGACGCGCTTCTCGGACTCGAGGGCATCGCGCAGCAGGATGTAGGGCTTGGTCGCGGCCTTGTCGGGCTCGAGGTAGTAGGACTTGTCGAGCCACATCGGGTCGATCTGGTCGGCGGGGACGAACTTCACGACCCCGATCTCCTTGGACGTCTTGCTCGGCAGGTCGGCGAAGTCGGAGTCGTCGAGGATGACCATCTCGCCGTCCTCGGTCTCGTAGCCCTTGGCGATGTCGTCGTAGGCCACCTCCTCGCCGTCGATCGAGCAGGTCCGCTTGTACTTGATCCGCCCGCCGTCCTCGCGGTGCACCTGCCGGAACTGCACGTCATGGTTCTCGGTCGCCGAGTAGAGACGGATCGGCACATTGACCAAGCCGAAGGAGACCGAGCCCTTCCAGATCGCACGCATGCCGCAAGTCTCCCCCAAAAGGTGACCCCACGGCATACCCCCGCGTGATCGGCCCACTCGGTATGCCGTGCGGTCGCCGCTGTTGGCCGCCGCACCTTCGCGTCGGGCCGGGGGCGGACAGTCAGACGGTCAAAGCTCCTAGCGGCGCGGCGTGTTGGACCTGACACGCCGACGCTCGGCGGGTCCGGCGGTCCTTTGACCGTTTGACTGATCGGCCCCGCGCAAGCCGCCTGTGGACAACCGGCAGAGCAGTTCCCGGTGGAGCAAGGTTGGGCGCATGGACACCTCGCCGCCGCAGACGCTCGCGCGCCTCGGCGGGGTGGCGACCTGGGCGGAGCTGCGCGAGCACCAGTCGGCGCGTGCCCTTCGCCGAGCCCTGCGCGAGGGGGTCCTGGTCAAGGGCGCCCGGGGCCGCTACCACGGGCCCGAGGTGGCGGAGCATCGCGTCGTGGCCCATGCGTTCACGGCCACGGTGTCGCATCTGAGCGCCGCCCAGCACCACGGGTGGAAGGTCAAGGCAGCACCGGACCTGCCCCAGGTCACGGTCCCCCGGCACCGCAAGATGTCCAAGGAGCTGCGCGCGAGAGCGGACATCCACTTCGCTGATCTGGGCCCCAGTGATCACAAGAGTGGGGTGACGACGAAGGTCCGGACAGTCGTGGACTGCGCTCGTTCCTTGAGCTTTGATGCCGCGCTGGCGGTCGCGGACTCGGCGCTGCGGGGCGGGGTGTCGCTGGCTGCTCTCACCAAGGCCGCTGCCGAGGTGCGCGGCCCGGGTGCCGTGCGCGTGCGGCGAGTGATCGGGGCCGCTGATGCTCGCGCGGCGAATCCCTTCGAATCGGTCCTGCGGGCCCTGGCCATCGAGGTGGGTTTCGAGGGGCTCGTGCCCCAACTCCAGATTGCCGACACGGGCATCTTTGCCGTGGTCGATCTGGGCGATCCGGTGCGGCGGGTGGTGCTGGAGGCCGACAGTTTTGCGCATCACGGGCAGCGGCAGGGTCTGCGGCGAGACTGTCGCCGCTACACCGAGTTCGCGATCCTCAAGTGGTCGGTGCTGCGCTTCTCCCATGAGGACGTGATGTTCGAGCAGGACTGGACCCGGTGGGCGCTGGGAGCGTGGCTGGCCCAGGACGGCGGTCTCGCGGTGCCGAGCCCGCCGCGCCTGGCAGCGTGACGCCCGCTCGCCCACCCGGACGCCCACCTCACCCGGGCGCCGGACTCAACTCAAGCCCCCGCGCCGACCCGGCGCCGTGCGATGCCCGGACGAGGCGAACAGTCAAACGGTCAAACCGATGCGCGCCCAACTCACCTCAGGCCCCACCACTCCAAGGCTCGGCCGCCCCCGACCCGGCGCCGCGCGATGCCCGGACGAGGCGAACAGCCAAACGGTCAAACCGTTGCGCGCACCGGCTGTTGACGGCGTGTTACGCGAGACACGCCATGGCTCGCCGGTCCGTCCATCCCTTTGACCGTTTGAATGATCACTGGATCCGGGCAGAGGGCCTTGGATGCTGGGAGTGGGCCACGCAGGGCCGGCTCAGGAGCCGCCAGGACCATCAGAGGTGGGCGAGGACCTCGTCGACGTGGCGGTGCCCGCGGAGTTCATAACCCAGCACTGTGATCCACGGTGCCAGCATGAGCATCGTGAGACTGACTCCGAGGGGGACCGACGTCCAGGCGAGCACGACGGCCGCCACGATGACGGTCAGGCTGGCGGCGATGAGGACGCCATGGAAGCGGTCGCGACCCGGGAGCATCCAGCGAGCGATGGCGAAGAAGATGAGGATGAAGGCCGTGACCGGTAGGGCCATCGAGAGCATGACAGCCGGCTCGGAGAGCGTGGACTCACCCTCGATGTAGTAGGCGGCGACGTGCAGGCCGGTGCCGACCGCGGCGATCGCGCCATAGAGCGGCAGGTGCCCATAGCCGAATCCGAAACCACGTTCGGGCCGCTTCTGCAGCACCTCCGCGAAGGGCATCGCGAAGTAGGTCCACCACATCCCGAAGGCCAGCGAGATCCCGGCCGCGGCGATCAGGGCCGCATCCACCGACCAGTCGGTGCGGTCGATGAGCGCCTCGACGGCGATCGTCGTGCCGAGGATGATCTCGCCCAGGGAGATGATGACGAGCAGGCTGTAGCGCTCGGCGACATGTTCCGGATGCCACGGCGTGCCGCCCGATCGACGCTCCGCGAAGACCACGCCGCCCATCTCCACGGCATAGAGCACGACGAGGATCGGCAGCAGCGCCGGCCAGGGGAGGGTCGAGCCGGCGGTGAGGATCCAGCCGCACTGGGCGATCGCGATGAAGATCGCGAAGAGCCGGAGCTGGGGAGCCTGGTCGGGGTTGTGGCGTGCTGCCCGCAGCCACAGGAAGACCATCGACGCCCGCATCACGACATAGCCCGCGACCATGACCTCGTTGTGCAGGTGCCAGGTCTCGAAGCCGTGGTAGAGGTTGGCCAGCCCGAGCGAGAGCACGATGACGCCGACCATCTGGACGAGTGTGGCCAGCCGCATGACCCAGTCGTCGTTGTCGAACGCCGAGGCGAACCACGTGAAGTTGATCCACGCCCACACGATCGCGAAGACCGAGAAGAGGAAGGCCACGATCGCCGAGGCCACATGTCCTGCTGCCAGGGCATGGGCGGCCTGCGAGCCCGAGATCGAGAAGGCGACGACGATCGTCAGGTCGTAGAGCAACTCAAGTGGGGTGGCGGCCCGGTGCGCCTCGTCGGTGCGTCGACCCAGCATCGGACGTCGGCCGTGGGGGCGGCTCACTGCGGGAGCGGGCTTGGTCACGGCGAAAGTGTGTCAGGTCGACGACACGCTCGACCCTGGTCCGGGGTCATCCGTGCTCAGCCCCGGCCGGGTCAACGCCAGCGTGTCGTCGAACGACACCCTCCGGTGGGTCAAACTGTCCTCGTGCCGACCCTGAAGCCCATGCTCGCCACCGTGGCCGAGCGCGTGCCCGACGGTCCGGATTGGGTGCACGAGGTCAAGTGGGACGGCATGCGCATCCTCGCCGATGTGCGCGACGGCCAGGTGCTCCTGACCTCGCGCAGCGGCCGCGACGTCTCGGTGAGTTATCCCGAGTTGGCCGGGCTGGGCGAGCACTACGACGACATGCTCCTCGATGGCGAGGTCGTGGCCCTCGAGGGCGGTCGTCCCTCCTTCGCGGCACTCGCCGAGCGCATGCACGTGAGCAGCCCGCGCAAGGCAGCCCAATTGGCTGCGGTCCGGCCCGTCACCTTCATGGTCTTCGACCTGCTCCGCCTCTTCGGGCAGGACCTCACTGCCCAGCCATGGTCGGCCCGCCGCGAGTTGCTCGAGAAACTCGACCTGTCCGGCCCCTCGTGGCAGGTGCCTCCCGTGCACGACGACGGCCCGGGGCTACTGGCCGCGACGGCCGACCAGGGGCTGGAGGGCATCGTCTCCAAACGGCGAACTTCCCCGTATGCCGTGGGGCGTCGTTCCCCGGATTGGCGGAAGTCCGCGCATCGCACCTCCCTGTCGGTCGTCGTCGGTGGCTGGCGTCGCGAGGTCGGCTCGGCATCACGTCTGGGCGCCGTGTTGGTCGGCGTCCCCGATGGTGAGGGCGGCTGGGCGTATGCCGGACGGGTGGGCTCAGGCCTGGTCGGCACCGCAGGTGCACGGCTGGCCAAGGTGCTGGAACCCTTGCACGCCAACGCTTCCCCCTTCTCCACCGAGGTCCCTCGTGAGGACTCCGACGGCACCACCTGGGTCAGGCCGCGAATCGTGATCGAGGTGAAGAGTCTGGGGTGGGGGGGAGGTTCGGGGGGAGCGCGACTGCGCCAACCGGCATACCTCGGCATCCGTGCGGACCTCGACCCTCAAGATCTCAGTGATCTGACCGACTCGCCGCAGGTGAGCGATGCCTGATTACCGGCCGACGATCACGCGGGTCGAGGTCGAGGGCCGGACCCTCAAACTCACCAGCCTCGACAAACTGCTCTATCCCGCGACCGAGACGACCAAGGGCGAGGTCCTCAACTACTACGCGACCGTCGCGCCAATCCTGTTGGAGCACATGGCTGCTCGCCCGGTGACGCGCGTCCGTTGGCCGCACGGCGTGATCGGCGACAGCTTCTTCGAGAAGAACCTCCCCTCCGGCGCCCCCAGTTGGTTGGAGCGCGTCCGGATCGATGACGTGACCTATCCGCTCGTGCCGGACATGGCGACGCTCACCTATCTCGTCAACCTCAACTCGCTGGAGTTCCACGTCCCCCAGTGGACGGTGGCGGATGGCGCAGACGGGAAACCGTTGCGGGAGAACCCCAACCGGCTCGTCATCGACCTCGACCCCGGCAAGCCCGCCGACCTGCACGAGTGCTGCCAGGTCGCCCTGCACCTGCGGGAGCGACTCGACGCGCTTGGCCTCACGCTTTTCCCGGTGACCTCGGGCAGCAAGGGCATGCAGCTCTATGCCGCTCTCGGCGGGGACCTCACCTCGGACCAAGTGCGCGACCTCGCGCAGCAACTGGCGCAGGAGATGACGAAGAAGTTCCCCGAGTTGGTGCTCTGGAAGATGACCAAGTCACTCCGACCGGACAAGGTCTTCTTCGACTGGAGCCAGAACGTCGCTGCCAAGACCACGATCAGCCCCTATTCCCTGCGAGGTCGCGAACTCCCTTGTGCCGCAGCGCCTCGCACCTGGGACGAGGTCGAGGCGGGAGCCGCCAAGAGGGGCGGCATCGAGCAGGTCATGATCGACGACATGCTCGAGCGCATCGGCTCGGGCGGCATCGACGAGGGCGGACAACTCCTCGCCGACCTCCCTTGACGCATCAGGTCAGTGGCCGGCGCCGTGCGCCCAGAGGTCGCGGAGCAGGGCGACCTCGGCCAGGTGGTGGAAGACCTCGCGGTTGATGTGCAGGACCAACGTGGCCATCGGCATCGCCGCATAGGGCCCCTCCGCAGGCCCGCACGGCTCGGCCAGGGCCGCCGAATCCAGCGAGCGCACCCCGGCCAACCACCCGGCATACGCCTCGTCCAATTGCGCCAAGGCCTCCTTCGCGCTCCGGGCCCACGGCCAACTCGCGTAGTCAGCCGGCGGCCCACCGAAGTGCCCGGCGTTGCGCATCGCGAACACCCCGACGATGACATGCCCCAACCGCCACGCGATCGTCGTCACCGGTGCCGGCTCGGGCGCCGGGAACTCCCAGTCGATGGTCGGCGGCTCGGCGTCGATCCGGATCGTCCAGCAGTCGGGGACGGGCTCCCAGAGGTATTCCTCGTCGGTCAGGCCGACGAGCCGCGGCCGCGCGAGATTGGTCCAATACCAGTCCAACTGTTCGGCAATTTCATGCGTCCAGTCGATGCTCATGTCCTCAGTCTCGGGCAGCCGGCACATTCGTGGCAGCCCGGCAGGGCATAGAGGAAGCAGCACGACTCGCGGTCGACCGGACGACCGCCGGCCACGGCCTGAGCCCACATGTCGGTCACGAGGGCGGCTCGGGCCCGTGGTCCGATGGAGGCAATCGATGGGTATGCCGTGGCGAGCGGCCCCGCGATCGCCCGAAACTCCCGCTCGGCGGCCACGCCCCGTCACCGACAGGAGTGCACCGAGGTGAATGCGAGAGGGTGACCCGCCCGGTCCGAGATCGAAGGTCAATTCGGCAGGGGAGGGCATCGGCAAACCCAGCGACACGGCATACGCCATGGTTTGTGCGGGCACCTGCAGGAGGTATTGGAGGACGAATGCGGCGGCCACTTGGGGTGCATCGGAGCCCGGATACCACGATTGGTTCTGGGTGTGGAGGCGGCGCTGCCACGGGATCGGATCATCGCCCAAGGAATGCGGCAATGGCGGCCCGTCACCGCTGAAGACGAGAAAAGGGTGGGCGCGGGAGAGCAGTGCGGCGACGAGCCCGCGGTCGGGACTCGTCGCCGAATCAGGCGTTGCCGAATTGCGCAAAAGGCTCAGGAATGGGCCTTGTCATAGGCGGCCTGCACGTCGGCGGGAATACGCCCACGCTCGGAGACCTGGTGGCCCGCGCTGCGCGCCCACTCACGGACCGCGGCCTTGTCGTTTGAGCGTCCATTGCCGCCGCCCGCGGAGCGCGTGGACTTGCGGCCACCGACCCGCTCGGCGTGGGCGATGTAGAGGGCCATGGCGTCGCGCAGTTTGCCCGCATTGTCGCTGGAGAGGTCGATCTCGTAATTGACGCCGTCCAAGGAGAAGGACACGGTTTCGGCTGCGTCGCTCTTGTCGATGTCATCGACGAGGGAGATCGTCACCTTCTTGGCCATGGGTCCTGCCTTTCGTTTGCCGGAATTGTTCGGAACGTCCGACATTCTTGCACGAACAATGGCTGGACCGAATTGGGGTCAGCTTCGAGATTCGCCCGAGGACTTCTGCTCGGCTTCCCATTTGCTCTGGGCGAGGCGCTCGCGGCGGTCGCTCTCGATGATCGCCTTGATGAGGAAATAGAAGAGGATCGCGACGAAGATCGTCGGGATGATTGCGGCCAGATAGGGCCAGACGGCATTCCACCAGTCGGGCATGGCTCAGACCTCGGCCTTCAGGTGGGGGAAGAGGATGGTCTCGCGGATGTTGGCGCCGGTGAAGAGCATGAAGAGTCGGTCGACACCCAGGCCCAGACCGCCCATCGGGGGAGCGCCGTATTCGAGGGCGCGCAGGAAGTCCTCGTCGAGTTGCATCGCCTCGGGGTCGCCACCGGCCGCCTTGACCGACTGCGCAGTGAGCACATCGCGCTGGACGACCGGGTCGATGAGTTCGGTGAAGCCGGTGCCCCGCTCGACCCCGCCGATCATCAAGTCCCAGGCCTCGATGAGGCCCGGCTCGGAGCGGTGGGCGCGGGCGAGTGGTTGGGCCATCGCGGGGTAGTCGCAGAGGAAGGTCGGCTGGATGCAGTCCGGCTCGACGAGCTCGGACACGAGCTCCATGAAGACCTTGTCCTTGTCCCACGCCGGATCGATCGCGACCTCGTGAGCGGCGGCCAACTCGCGCAGCCGCTCGACCGGCGTCTCCACCGTGATCGTTTCGCCGACCTTGGCGCTCACCGCGGGATAGACCGAAAGCCAGGTCCACTCGGCGTCGAGATCGATGGTGCCGTGGGCGGTCTCGATCTGGCGCGAGCCCACCGCGTCGGCCGCGGCGAGGTAGAGGTCGCGGATGAGGGCCGCGATCGTCGTCTGGTCGCCGTAGGCCTGGTAGGCCTCGAGCATCGTGAACTCCGGCGAGTGGGTCGCATCGACGCCCTCGTTGCGGAAGATCCTGCCCATCTCATAGACCCGGTCGACGCCGCCGACGATCGCCTTCTTGAGGTTGAGCTCCAGCGCGATGCGCAGGGTCATCTCCTGGTCGAAGGCATTCATGTGCGTCTTGAACGGACGCGCGGCGGCCCCGCCGTGGATGAGTTGGAGGATCGGGGTCTCGACCTCGATGTAGTCCTGACCCTCCAGCTCGTGGCGCATGGCGGCGAGGATCTTGGCCTTGGTGCGCACCATGTCGCGCGCCTCCTGACGCACGATGAGGTCGGCGTAACGCTGCCGGACCCGACTCTCCTCGGAGAGTTCCTTGTGCAGCACCGGCATCGGGCGCAAGGCCTTGCTCGCCATGACCCAACTCGTCGCCATGACGGACAACTCGCCGCGGCGGCTGGAGATCACTCGCCCCGTCACCGCGACGTGGTCACCGAGGTCGACGTCGGTCTTCCACGCAGCAAGGGCCTCCTCACCGACCTCGGCCAGGCTGAGCATCACTTGCAACCGGGTCCCAATGCCCTCCTGCAGAGTCGCGAAGGCGAGCTTGCCGGTGTTGCGCACAAAGACCACTCGACCGGCCACGGTCACGACGTCCTGGGTCTCCTCACCCGTCTCGAGGTGTCCCCACTTTTCGCGCACGTCACCCAACGTGTGGGTCCGGTGGACATCGATGGCGTATGCCGGGGTGCCGGCCGCCATCAACCGGTCCCGCTTGTCGCGGCGAATGCGCATCTGCTCCGGGACAGAGGGCTCGTTGGGTTCGGCGGCCTCGACAGGGGTTGCGGGCACGGCGGAAACGTCGGTCACGGCTCAAGCCTAGGCGGGCCCGCTGGATGCTCGCTGGGAGCCTCCTGCACGCAGTCCTTTGCCCACACGCACGGTCATGAAGGTGTGTCGTCCACAGGATGGCTGTCGCGGTTGAGTCTCCGAGTGGCCACCGTGAGCATCGAGGGATGAATCGGCGTGAGGACGCATCGGTGGGGATGCAGATGGTGTTGGACGACCCGGAACTGGACCTCCTCGACGCCATCGGTCACGCCTTCCGGCTCTACCGGCGCTTGGAGGGACTCTCCCAACGACGATTGGCTGACAACCTCGGGTGGGATCGGTCCAAAGTGGCGCGGTGGGAGACCGGGGATCTCCCGCCGATCGTGGCCCGGATCGATGGACTGTTGCGGGCCATGGGTTACAGGATCCTGGTTGTCCCGATGCGGGAAATGGAAGAGCGGCTGACGGAGGGCGAGGTGGAGATCATGGAACACATCCGCGACCGCGGCGAGCGCCGGTTCCCGGCCCATCTCAAGGTCATTCCGGAGCACGCCATGAGCACGTACAACTGGTGTCGCCACCGCGGCGAACCCAGTCCCCTGGCCAACGGCATGCAGTTCGTGCGTGAACTCGACAAGGACGACCGACGGCTGCGTGCGCTTGGCGAGCCGACGGAGAGGCCCGTCAGCGCGCCCGCCAGTCCGGCCCAAGCGGACGAGCAACCGAGCTGAAAATGGGACCCGGGAGGTGTCGGGCTCGGGTGGCAGTGCGCACAGGGAGGCATCGGCTCAGGCCAGGAGGCATCGGGGCGAACCGGGGTGCAATCAGTGTCGACGAGAATTCAGCTCTCCGACCGGATGGGCATCGTGAGCACGTGTGCATTGCTGCGTCTCGGCGCAGCAACGCAGATCAACCGCCAGCCTGACTCTGCATTGCTGCAACAGGGCGCAGCAATGCAGATCAACCGCCAGCCTGACTCTGCATTGCTGCAACAGGGCGCAGCAATGCACACGTTCGTCGGCATCCATAGCGGAGGTGGCGCCCGGTGCCCACACCCGAAGTGGCGCCCCGAGCCGCCGCCCGCCAACCGTTCTCGTGGCACGTTCGACCCTCGCGTGAATGGGGTGTCGTGGGCTGGCGTTAGGTTGCGTGGGTGGAGATCAGTCGGCTTCCGGTGCGTCGGGTGGATGCGGTGCCGCCCTTGCCCGCGGACCCAAGGCCCGACAACAGCGACGCGTATGCCGTGGGGTCGCCTCCCGGGGCCGTGGTGCCGACTCCCGCGGTCGGCCCACCTCAGTGGCCACTCACCATCCCGGCCGTCGCCCAGCTCGTCGCCGAAGGTCTTGAGCTCAGCGACTGCACGATCCTCGTCGGACCCAACGGTTCCGGGAAGTCCACCATCATCGAGGCGATCGCGACGGCATACGGGCTCAATCCGGAGGGCGGCTCGACCGGTGCCCAACACCGGACCCAGGCCACGGAGTCACCCCTTCACGAATGGTTGCGCCTGACCCGCGGTGCTGGGTCGAGCAAGTGGGGTTACTTCGTGCGGGCCGAGACCATGCACGGCCTCTTCACCTATCTCTCGGCGACCCGGTCCGATAGTCCATGGACGAGGGACCCGGAGTTCCACGCGCTCTCGCACGGGGAGTCCTTCGTCGCCCTCCTGGGCTCCAGCCGCTTCGGCAAGGACGGCTTCTTCGTGATGGACGAGCCCGAGGCAGGTCTCTCCTTCGAGGCCCAACTCCACCTCGTCGCCGAACTCGCCGAGATGGCGCGTCGGCCCAAGGCCCAGGTCCTCATCGCGACCCACTCGCCGGTCATCGCCTCGATCCCGGGTGCGCACCTCCTCGAGCTCGGCCCCCACGGCATCCGGCCCACCGAGTGGGAGGACCTCGAGCTCGTCGACCACTACCGGCGCTTCCTCGGAGAGCCGCGTCGCTATCTGCGGCACGTCGTCGACGATCCGTTCTGAGTCGGCGCGCCGCCCTCCCACAAACAATCGCGGCATCGGGAAACAACGCCGGGCAAGGGTTTAGTAAGAATGTCCTGACAAAGCATTGACAGTGCTGACAGGGCCCGGCAACCTTGGGGCCATGACCACCCCGATCACCGAACGCATTGCCGGCGCGCCCATTTCCTGGGGTGTCTGCGAGGTGCCCGGCTGGGGCCACCAACTCGACGCCGACACCGTGCTGACCCAGATGCGCGAGGTGGGGATCTCGGCCACCGAATACGGCCCGGACGGCTTCCTGCCCGACGACCCGAGCGCCAAGGCCGAACTCCTTGAGGGCTACGGGCTCAAGGCAGTTGGTCAGTTCGTGCCCGTCGTCCTGCACGACGCCGACGTCGACCCGATGCCGACCGTCGACCAGGCGATCGAGGGCCTGCTCGCCGCTCGGGCGACCGTCGTCGTCATCGCGGCGTCGACCGGCGTCGACGGCTATGACAGCCGCCCGGTCCTCGACGACGACCAGTGGGCGACCCTGCTCGACAACCTCGACCGGATCGACGCGCGAGCCGCCGGGGCCGGCCTCACCGCAACCGTCCACCCGCACGTCGGCACCATAATCGAGAGTGGCGATGAGGCCGATCGCGTCCTTGCAGGCTCGGGCATCAAACTCTGCCTCGACACCGGCCACCTGCTCATCGGGGGCGGTGACCCTGCAGCGGTCGTGCAGCAGCACCCCGACCGCATCGGCCACATGCACCTCAAGGATGTCCGTCAGGACCTCGCTGCCAAGGTGCAGTCCGGCGACCTGACCTACACCGATGCCGTGAGTCAGGGGATGTACGTCCCCCTCGGCGCCGGGGATGTCGACATCGCGGGCATCGTCGCCCAGCTCGAGGGCAACGGCTACCAGGGCTGGTACGTCATGGAGCAGGACTCGATCCTCACCGGACCGCCGGAGGAGACCGGCGCGGACCCCCGCGACGACGTGCGGTCCTCCATCGACTTCGTTCTCGCCGCAGGAGGCGCCAAGTGAGCGACAAGTCCCGCAACACCGACAACGAGCGCTACTCCAAGCTGACCATCGGGGTCTGCCCCGACCAGTGGGGAGTGTGGTTCCCCGAGGACGAGAAGCAGATCGATTGGCGCACAGCGCTGTCCGAGATGCAGACGGCCGGCTTCTCGGTCATGGAGACCGGTCCTTTCGGCTACTTCCCGACCGACCCGATCCAGCTCAAGGACGTCATGGACGAGCACGGCTTCCGGGTCGTCGCCGGCACCGGATGGGGCATCCTGCACAAGGCCGAGGCGTGGGACGAGACAGAGCGCTTCTTCCGTCAGATCGGTGAGACGCATGCGGCCGTGGGTGCCGAATACGTCGTCCACCTGCCGCCGATGTTCCGCGACGAGAAGACCGGCGCCTACACCGACGACCGTGTCCTCACCACGGAGGCGTGGAACCTCTACATCAAGAACGCCGACCGCCTCGGACGGATCATGAAGCAGGACTACGGGCTGACGATGGTCCTCCACCCCCACGGCGACTCACACATCGAGACCCCCGAGGACATCGACCGGATCTTCCAGTCGACCGACCCCGAATACGTCGGCTTCTGCCTCGACACCGGACACATCGTTTACGGCAACGGTGACCCGATGGAGTTGTGCCGAAAGTACCCAGAGCGCATCTCCTACGTCCACATCAAGGCGATGGACCCGATCCTCGTCAAGCAGGCGCACGAGGAGGACTGGCCCTTCGTCAAGGCCGTCCACGCCGGGTGCTCGGTCGCGCCGCCCGAGGGTGAGCCCGACATGGGCCTGCTCATCGAGGCCCTCGCCGACCTCGACAAGGAGCTCTACGTGGTCTGCGAGCAGGACATGTACGGCTGCCCCAAGGACGCCCCGCTTCCGATCGCCGTCGGCACCCGCCGATACCTCGCGTCCCAGGGTCTCGGTCTGCCCTGACCGGCTGATATCCAAATGTTAGAACAAATGGTTGACAGACCAATCGACTGAGCGGCAGGCTCGGTCCGAGCACGACGCGCAGGCAAGACAACGACGCAACACTGGACAGCAGTCGAAGGAGACTCGTGGTGAAGGGGACCGTCCGGCTCACCGTGGCACAGGCCGTGGTTCGCTTCCTGGCCAACCAGTGGAGCGAGCGCGACGGCGAGCGCCAGCGCCTGATCGAGGGTGTCTTCGGCATCTTCGGTCACGGCAATGTCGCCGGTGTCGGGCAGGCCCTGCTCCAGCACGAGTTGGCGGCCACCGCCGCCGGACGTACGCCCGAGCTGCCCTACGTGCTGGCCCGCAACGAGCAGTCGATGGTCCACACCTCGGTCGCCTACGCCAAGCAGAAGGACCGCCTCCAGACGTGGGCCTGCACGGCCTCGGTCGGCCCCGGCTCGACCAACATGCTGACCGGCGCGGCCCTGGCCACCATCAACCGGATCCCCGTCCTGCTGCTGCCCTCGGGCACCTTTGCGACGCGGGTCTCGGCGCCGGTCCTCCAGGAACTCGAGACGCCGTATGCCGGTGACCTCACCGTCAATGACGCCTTCCGTCCGCTGTCCGCCTTCTTCGACGAGGTCAACCGTCCCGAGCAACTCCCCTCGGCGCTGATCCGTGCCATGGGGGTGCTCACCGACCCGGCCGCCACGGGCGCGGTCACGATCTCGCTCCCGCAGGACGTCCAGGCCGAAGCCTTCGACTGGCCCGAGGGTCTCTTCGACGAGCGCATCTGGCACATCGCCCGCCCCCCGGCCGAGGCCTCCCGCGTCGCCGGTCTCGCCGCGCTGATCCGCACGGCGAAGCGGCCGATGATCGTCGCCGGTGGTGGCGTGCACTACTCCGGGGCCGAGGCCGCACTCGCCGCCTTCTGCGAGGCGACCGGCATCCCTGTCGGCGAGAGCCAGGCCGGCAAGGGCTCACTCCCCCATGGCCACCCGCAACTCATGGGGGCCGTCGGCTCCACCGGCACCACCGCAGCGAATGCCATTGCACGAGAAGCGGATCTGGTCATCGGCATCGGCACTCGGTGGGCCGACTTCACCACGGCCTCACGCACCGCCTTCCAGCGGGAGGGCGTGCGCTTCGCGAGCATCAACGTGGCCCATTTCGATGCCGGCAAACACAGTGGGTATGCCGTGCAGGCGGACGCCCGCGAAGCCCTCACCGCGCTGGGAGCCGAGCTCGCAGGCTGGACCGTGCCCACGGCATACACGAAATTGCAGGCTCGCCTGTGGAAGGCGTGGGACGCCGACGTCGAGGCTGCTTACCACCCGTCCGCGGACGTCACCAAGAAGGCGAAGGGGCTGCTCACCCAGGGCGCGGTCCTCGGTGCGGTCAACGAACTGACCGACCCGCGCGATGTCGTCCTCTGTGCGGCCGGCTCGATGCCCGGGGATCTGCACAAGCTCTGGCGGGTGCGTGACCGCAAGGCCTATCACGTCGAATACGGCTACTCCTGCATGGGTTATGAGGTCCCGGCCTCGCTCGGGATCAAGCTCGCCGACCCGACCCGCGAGGTCTTCGCGATGCTCGGCGACGGCGGCTACCTGATGATGCCGACCGAGCTCGTGACGGCCGTCCAGGAGCGGATCAAGGTCATCGTCGTCCTCGTCCAGAACCACGGCTTCCACTCGATCGGCTCACTGTCGGAGAGCCTGGGCAGCCAGCGTTTCGGCACCCGCTATCGGATGCGCGGGCAGTCCTCGCACCGCCTCGACGGCGAGTTCCTCCCCCTCGACCTCGCCGCCAACGCACGCTCGTTGGGTTGCCACGTCATCGAGGTGCACACCCAGGACGAGCTCGAGGCGGCGATCGCCGAGGCTCGTGCCTGGCCCCAGGACGGCGGCCCGGTCGTCATCCACGTCGAGACCACGCCGTTCATCCACGCGCCCGACAGCGACAGCTGGTGGGACGTCCCCGTCAGCGAGGTGAGCGACCTGAGGTCGACCAAGACGGCATACAAGACCTATCTCGAACACAAGAAGACACAGCAGGCGCTGGTCACTCCCACCCGAGGGCCAGCTCAGCGAAGGGGTGGTGGGAGGCGCCGTTGATCCGGCAACTCCGCACATCACGGCCCACAACTCCATGACGCAACAACTCCCGCACCCCCTTCCTCACGCGCCCACGGGCGGTGACCATCGAAAGGAAAGCACGATGATCCGCAAGACCAAGTTCACTGCCCTCGCTGTGGCGGCCTCGGCCGCGCTCGCCATGACGGCCTGCTCCTCCGGCGGCGGCAAGGCCGCAGACACCTCCTCAGGTGCGGCCGGTGGGGGCAACGCCGCGGGCAGCGCCAACATGAAGGTCGTCATGATCACCCACCAGGCGCCCGGCGACACCTTCTGGGACATCATCCGCAAGGGTGCCGAGGCCGCCGCCAAGAACACCGGCGTGACCCTCGAATACACCAACGACCCGGACGCCACGAAGCAGGCCCAGCTCGTCCAGGCCGCAATCGACAAGAAGGTCGACGGCATCGCGGTCACCGACCCCAACACCGGCGCTCTCGGTGACTCGATCAAGAAGGCCGTCGCCGCCGGCATCCCCGTCTCGATGTTCAACGCGGGTGGCCCCGACGCCATGGGCCTGGGCGCGATCGGCTACTTCGGCCAGGCCGAGTCCGACGCCGGTCTCGCCGTGGGCAAGCGCCTCGTCGCCGACGGTGCCAAGAACGCGATCTGCGTCATCCAGGAGCAGGGCCAGCAGCAGCTCGAGGACCGCTGCGAGGGCGTCGCCAAGGGCGCCGGCAGCGTCAAGGTCGAGCGCATCTACGTCGATGGCCGCAACGACGCCGCGCAGGTCACCACCCTCCAGGCGAAGTTCACCCAGGACCCGACCATCGACTACGTCGTGACCCTCGGCGCCCCCTTCGCCCTCAACGCCTCCAAGGCGATCGAGGCCGCGGGCAGCAAGGCCAAGCTCGGCACCTTCGACACGAGCAAGGACCTCGTGACCGCGATCAAGGACAAGAAGGTCACCTGGGCCATCGACCAGCAGCCCTACCTCCAGGGTTACCTCGCCGTCGAGTCCCTGTGGCTCTACAAGACCAACGGCAACGTCATCGGTGGTGGGCAGAACGTCCCGACCGGCCCGGCCTTCATCGACGACAAGAACGTCGAGGCGGTCGCAGGCTTTGCCGCGAACGGCACCCGGTGACCTCATGACTGTGGTCACCCCCACGGCGACGGATGACCGGGTCAAGGCCCGGTCATCCCTCTCCACCCTCTTCGGGATGCCGGCCATCGGTGCCCTCATCGGCGCCATCGCGATCGCTGTGCTCTTCCTCGCCGTGGCGCCGGCCTTCCGCAACATCGCCAACATCGGCACGATCCTCTACACCTGCTCGGTCATCGGGATCATGGCGGTCTTCGTCGCGCTCCTCATGATCGGTGGAGAGTTCGACCTCTCCACCGGTGTGGCGGTCACCACCTCCGGCCTGACCGCGGCGCACGCGTCCTGGTATCTCGGGCTCAACGTTTGGGTGGGCGTGCTGCTGGCGCTGCTCTTCTCGTTGGCCATCGGTGCCTTCAACGGCTTCCTGTTGCACAAGACAGGGCTGCCGAGCTTCCTCGTCACGCTGGGGTCGTTCTTCGTCCTGGCCGGAGCCAATCTGGCCATGACCCGGCTCATCGCCGGCGGTGTCTCCTCGAACCGGATCAACGACATGGATGGCTTCAACAGTGCGAAGGCGGTCTTCGCCTCCCAGTTCAACATCGGCTCGATCAACATCAAGATCCCGGTCGTCTACTGGATCCTGCTGACCATCCTGTTGTCGTGGGTTCTGTTGCGCACCAAGGTGGGCAACTGGATCCTCGCCACCGGTGGTGACGACAAGGCCGCGCGCGCCGTCGGTGTGCCGGTGGTCGCCGTCAAGATCGGACTCTTCATGGGCACGGGCTTTGGTGCCTGGCTCGTCGGGATGCACAACCTGTTCGAGTACAACACCATCCAGTCCGGTGTCGGTGTGGGCTATGAGTTCATCTACATCATCGCGGCCGTCATCGGCGGCTGTCTGCTCACCGGTGGTTACGGGTCGGTCGTGGGTGCCTCGATCGGGGCGCTCATCTACGGCATGGTCTCGCTCGGCATCTCGTATGCCGGGTGGGATGTCGACTGGCTCAAGACCTTCCTCGGCATCATGTTGATCGGTGCCGTCCTCGTGAACCAGTGGGTCAAGAAGAAGGCGGATGCGTGATGAGTGCCCTCGAAGACACGCACGTGGACCTGGGCAGCGACCCGATCCTCGAGCTCGACCAGGTCGGCAAGAGTTATGGCAACGTCCATGCTCTCCGCGGGGTCAACATCAAGGTCTATCCCGGCGAGGTCACCTGCGTCCTCGGTGACAACGGTGCCGGCAAGTCCACGCTGATCAAGATCATCGCGGGCCTGCACGACTACACCGAGGGCACGATGAAGTTCCAGGGCGAGGAGACCCGCTTCTCCTCGCCGCGCGTGGCCCAGGGGCTGGGCATCGCCACGGTCTACCAGGACCTGGCGCTCGCCCCGCTGATGTCGGTCTGGCGCAACTTCTTCCTCGGCAACGAGATCAAGAAGGGCGTCGGTCTCGATGTCGCCTCGATGAAGCGGATTGCGGGTGAGGAACTCCAGAAGATGGGGATCGTCATCCCGGACATGGACCGTCCGGTGGGCGCCCTCTCGGGCGGCCAGCGGCAGGTCATCGCCATCGCGCGCGCCGTCTATTTCGGCGCCAAGGTGGTCATCCTCGACGAGCCGACGGCCGCCCTGGGCGTCAAGCAGTCCGGGGTGGTCCTGAAATACATCATGAAGATGCGCGATGCAGGGCTCGGCGTCATCTTCATCACGCACAACCCGCACCACGCCTTCCTCGTGGGCAACCACTTCGTCATCCTCAAGCTCGGCAAGCTCGTGCTCGACGCGCACCGCGACGAGCTCACGCTTGACCAGTTGACGGCCGAGATGGCCGGCGGCAAGGAGTTGGCCGACCTCTCGCACGAGTTGCGCGGGGCCGACAGCACCGATGAAGAGGATGCGGCGCTGGACGAGATCGACGCGGGCCTGGCCCGCGCCGACATCCAGGTCGAGGAGGACGGCAAGGCATGAGTGCAGCACTGCGTGTGGGTGTGGTCGGTGTCGGCATGATGGGCGCCGACCACGCCGAACGGCTCGCCGTCAGGACCGCCGGTGCGGTCCTGACGGCGGTCGCCGACCCAGACCTGGGGCGGGCCCAGGAACTGGCTGGCCGGCTGGGGGCCACGGCCTTCGGTGACCCGCTCGACCTGATCGCCTCAGCTGAGGTCGATGCCGTTCTCCTCGCGTCGCCCGGCTTCGTCCACGAGGAGCAGGTGCTCGCCTGCTTCGCGGCGGGCAAGCCGGTGCTGTGCGAGAAGCCGATGACCATGGACATCGAGTCCTCGCTGCGGATCGTCGAGGCCGAGGGCGCGCTCGACCACCCCCTGCTGTCGGTGGGTTTCATGCGTCGCTTCGATCCCGAATATGCCCAATTGCAACGGATGCTCGCCGGTGAGGCCTTCGGTCCGTTGCTCGTGATGCACCAGACCCACCGCAACCGCTCGGTGCCCAATCCCGAGTTCCGCTCCGAGATGATCGTGCGCGACTCCCTCGTCCACGAGGTCGACTGCGCGCGTTTCTTCGTCGGTGACGAGATCGCCGAGGTCCAGGTCATTGCGCCGCGCGCGACCTCGAAGGCGTTCGAGGGCGTCGCCGATCCACAGATTGCCATCTTCCGGATGGCGGGCGGCGTGGTCGTCACCAACGAGGTCTTCGTCAATTGTCAGGTCGGTTACGAGGTCCGCGCCGAGGCTGTCTGCGAGCGCGGCACGGCGATCGCCGGCCGACCCCAAACCGGGCTCTACTCAACGGTTTCCAGTGGCGGCTCGACCCCAGAGGGCTACTGGGGTGGCATGGTGCACGACGACTTCCGTCAGCGCTTCGGCCGTGCCTATGACCTGGAGGTGCAGGCCTGGGTGAACGCTTCCCGCTCTGGTGGCGTCGTGGGCGCCAACGCATGGGACGGGTATGCCGCGACGGCCGTTTGTGAGGCCGGTATGGCCTCGCTGGCGTCGGGTGAGCCCGTTGCCGTCACCCTGGTCGACCCCGTCACCCGCTCCTGAGGTTCGTTTCGACCGGCCGCTCGCGGGTGGGGCTCCTCCCGGTTCTGGGCCGTCAGGCAGCCGCTGTATCGGTGTGGTCAGCGAGCGGCTGGCTCGACGCCGTCAGGGAGCGGGGATGAGGATGTCCCGGACGATCTGGTCCAACTCCTCATCGGCGCCGAGGAACTGACGCAACGTCTTGCGCGTGGCCCCGAAGGTGTCGAAGTCCTCGGGGGTCATCCCGTCCGGCTCGTAGGCCCGCCGGAACTCGGGGATGGAGAGCAGCACATCAAGGATCGCCGGGTCGACCGGTCGGGACATGGCATCGGCATCGGCGACAGAGCCGGCGTCCTGGATCTTCTGCTGCCACGCAAACGGTGGGGAGATGACGATGTCGCCACCGACGAGCTCGCTCCACTGGAGGGTGTTGCGGAAGGCGGCCGAGAGCAGACGGGAGCGGAAACGACGCTCGCCGAACACGGCATACGCCCGCTTGAAGGCCGCCACCCCAGCCCATTCGAGGGCGGCCGGGTCGACCTCGAGACCGTCGCGGGCGACAACCTCCTTGAGCCAGTCGTCGAGCCGGCCGACCATGATCGTGACGACATTGCCCATACGCGACACATCGTGACCGGCGGCTTCGCGGGTGCGCATGCCACGCTCGATGGCCTCGGCTGCGGCGACGGCCTGCGGGACGGTGAAGGACACCGTGACGTTGATGCTCACTCCGCGGGAGACGGCATCCTCGATCGCCTGGATGCCGGTCTTGGTCGCCGGGATCTTGACGATGATGTTGTCGGCGAGGCCGGAGAAGTACTCCGCCTGGTCGGCGAGCGCCTTGGCGTCGCGATGCAGGCGGGGGTCGGTCTGCATGGAGAGCCGCCCGTTGCGACCCTTGTGCGCCTCGAAGGTGGGGTGCAGGAGATCGGCGGCTTCGAGCGAGATCTCCTCGACGACCTTCCAGCCGATCTCGGACTCACCGGCCGTGGGCAGTTCATCGGCGAGTTCGCGGATGCGGCCCTGCCAGCGGGGGAGGTCGTTCTTGATGCACGTGACGGCGATGACTGGATTGCAGGTCGCGCCGACCCCGCCCCAGGCGATCGACTGGGCCAACTCCTTGGGATCGGCCGAGTCGTTCCAGAGGGCGCTGACGCCCGCGTTGGTCATCCGCTCCAGGGGTGAAGGGCTCATGAGTGGTCTCCGGTCGAGGTGGCTGAGAGGAGTCGGGCCTGGGCGATGTGGTCCTCCATCGCCTTGAGTTGGTAGCGCGCCATGCTGTCGGCGTTCTCGTCCTCGGCGAAGACCGAGTTGCACATGATCGAGTCCTCGCGGTCGAGGAAGCCGATCTCGGCCAGTCCGCCGAAGAAGTCGTCGAAGTCGACGTCGCCAGCGCCGATGCGCAGATGCTGGTGGACGCGAGCGGCGTTGCCGGGTGGGTTGGAGATGTAGCGCAACCCGTGCGAGGCATGGTGATTCATCGTGTCGGCCACGTGGACGAGTCGGAGCATGTCGCCCGCGGAGCGCATGATCTCGCGCATCGGGTGACCCATGTGGAAGCTGTGGCAGGCGACGAAGACCATGCCGACATTGGGGGAGTTGAGTCCGCGCAGCACCCGGACGGCCTCGAGCCCGTCCTCGACGAAGTCGTCGGGGTGCGGGTCGACGAGCAGGTCGAGACCTTCGCGCTCGATGATCGGAAGGATCTCCTCCATCGAGCGATAGAAGGCCGCCTCGGACTCCTCGGCGCGCTCCGGGCGGCCGGAGAACTCGGTGCCGATCGTGGTGCAGCCCAGGTCGACGGTGATCTCGATGATCCGCTTCCAGTTGCGGACCGCGGCCTCACGGGCCCACTCGTCCGGGCCGGACCAGCGCTGCACGGGGAGCACCGAGGCGATGCCGACGCCGGCGGTGTCGCAAGCCTGCTTGAGCTGGCGGACCAGCGCGTCGTCGGCCCGGGGGTGCCCGAAGAAGGGGATGAGGTCGCGGTGGGGGGTGAGTTGGATCCACTCGTAGCCGAGATCGGCGATGTGCCCGGGGAAGTCGAGGAGTGCCAGGTCGTGATGAAACGGCGTGGGGTCCTGGGCGATCTTCACGGTGAGCCCTCCAGCTCCGAGGGGATCGAGAGAATGTCAGGACATTAGCACCTATGGAGGCCCTTGGGAAGGGCGCGGACCAAGGCCAAGGGACAGGACGCGCCCCACGCGTGGGCGGCGCCAACGGCTCGCGCTCAGCGTTCGTGGACGGTCAGGTCGAAGGTGTATTGGTCGTAGCGATAGCAGTGATCGCCGAACTCGACGGGTCCTCCGGAGGCATCGAAGGCGCGACGGTTCATCGTGAGCAACGGATCGCCGGAGGCCAGTTCGAGCAACTTGCGCTCGCGTGGCTCGGGGCGCCGTGCGCCGATCGTCTGGTGGGCGATGACGGGACGGACCCCGCGAGCCCGCAGCACGGCATACAGGCTGGTGCCGGTGAGGTCTGCCTCGGTGAGGTCATCGAACGCTGGGGGGAGGTAGTTGTGCATGAGTGCCGTCGGGATGTCATCGGCGAGGCGGAGGCGCTCGATGTAGACGAGCGGGGTGTCGGCGGGCAGGCCCATGGCGGCGGCCGCGCGGGCATCGACCCGGGCGGGGTCGAAGGCGAGGATCGTGGTCGTCGGCTTCGATCCGCGGCGGTCGAGGTCGTCATAGAGGCTGGTGAGTTCGTCCCTGCGGTGGATCACCTGGTTGGCCACGGTGGTTCCCACTCCGCGGCGGCGCACGAGGAGGCCGCGGCCCACGAGTTCGGCGATGGCGCGGCGCACGGTCGGGCGGGAGAGGTCGAGCCGATCGGCCAGGGCGAGTTCGTTTTCGAAGGCGTCGCCGGGCTTGAGGGTGCCGTTCTCGATCACGGCGGTGAGCTGCTCCGCGAGCTGGTGATAGAGCGGCACCGGGCTCGAGCGGTCGATGATGACGGGGATCGTGGTCACAGTCCGCACTCTAGGACGTTTGACCTGACATTTGTGCTTGTTGCCTTTCCCATGTCCGCACAAGTCCAAATGTTCTGACAAATGTTGACACGGCCCGCGACGACGGGCCACGCTGGCGTCGTGACCACCGGTGCCGCCACTCTCTCGGCCTTCGACGTGCTCTCCATCGGACGCGTGGGTGTCGACCTCTATCCGATGGACAGTGGGGTCGGGCTCGAGGACGTGCGCTCGTTCGGCAAGTTCCTCGGGGGGAGCGCGGGCAATGTCGCCGTGGCAGCCGCCCGCTATGGCCATTCGGCGGCGCTCATCTCGCGGACGGGGGACGACCCCTTCGGGCGCTTCGTGAAGCGGAGTCTCGGCGAGCTCGGCGTCGACGCGCGGTATGTCGGCACCGACGTGTCCCTCCCGACTCCGGTGACCTTCTGCGAGCTCTATCCCCCCGACGACTTCCCGCTCTACTTCTATCGCTTCCCCATGGCACCCGACCTCCGCATCGGGATCGGTGAGATCCCGCCGGTGGCGGTCGCCGAGAGCCGGCTGCTCTGGACCACCCTGACCGGGCTGTCCGCCGAGCCGAGCCGGACAGCGCACGAGGCGGCCTGGGCGTTGCGGCCCAGAGAGGCTGGCCTGTCGGTCATCGACCTGGACTATCGGCCGATGTTCTGGCGGCACGAGTCCGATGCGACGCGGGCGGCCGAGACCGCACTGGCGTCGAGCACCGTGGCCATCGGCAACCGCGAGGAGTGCCGAGTCGCCGTGGGGGAGACCGAGCCCGAGCGGGCTGCTCGGGCCCTGCTGGACCGCGGCGTCGACCTGGCCATCGTCAAGCAGGGACCCAAGGGTGTGTTGGCCATGACCCGTGCCGAGCGCGTCGAGTGTCCGCCGACCCCGGTCGAGGTGGTCAACGGGTTGGGTGCCGGGGATGCCTTCGGTGGGGCGGTCTGCCACGGACTGCTCGCCGGCTGGTCCCTCGCCGACACCATCGCCTTCGCCAGCGCGGCTGGTGCCGTCGTGGCCGCTCGGCTCGAATGCGCGACCGCGATGCCCGATGAGGCCGAGGTCCGGGCCCTCATGGACTCCACGAGGGAGGCGTGATGAGCGAGCAACTCGACGTGGCGCCGTCGATCGACAGCGCGTCCCTCACACGGACTCGGGTCACCGACCCCGGAGCGGTCCTGCGGGCGTGGCAGTCACGCCGTCCCGGGCACCTCCCCGACGACCGACACCTCCTCCTCATCGCCGCCGACCACCCGGCCCGCGGCGCGCTCGCAGTGCGTGGGGACGGCTCGGCGATGGCCTCTCGACGTGACCTCCTGGAGCGCCTGGCCGTTGCCCTCTCCCGCCCCGGTGTCGACGGCGTCTTGGGCACACCCGACATCCTCGAGGACCTCCTCCTCAGCGGAGTTCTCGACGACAAACTGGTCATCGGGTCGATGAATCGCGGCGGGCTCCAGGGCGCGGTCTTCGAGTTCGACGATCGCTTCACGGCGTATGACGCCGACACCATCGCCCGCCTCGGGCTCGACGGCGGCAAGATGCTGACCCGCGTCGCGCTGGACGACCCGGGGACCGCCAACACCCTCGAGGCCAGCGGAGCGGCGGTCACCGCGTTGGCCAACCATGGCCTGATGGCGATGGTCGAACCCTTCCTCAGCGTGCGTCGGAGCCCGACGCGCGTCGACAACCTCCTCGATCCGGACTCGGTCATCCGGTCGATCCACATCGCGTCTGGTCTGGGAGCCACGAGTGCGCACACGTGGCTCAAGTTGCCGGTCGTCGAGGAGATGGAGCGGGTGCTCGACGCCACGACGCTGCCGACCCTTCTCCTCGGCGGAGACCCGGTCGGTGACGTCGATGAGACGTATGCCGGGTGGGGCCGTGCGCTCGAATGTCCTGCTGCCGCTGGCCTGGTCGTCGGCAGGGCCCTGCTCTTCCCGCAGGACGGTGACGTGGCCACCGCGGTCGACATCGCCGCAGGACTCGTCCACGGAGGTCGCTCATGAGTGTCGGTGCCGACAACAACACCTGGGTGCGCCTCGCCGGCTCGGCGGGGAGTGAGGGTTGGGATGTCGATCTCGTCGACGGGATCGAGGGCTGGCAGCACACCGGGTTGCTGGTCGCCTCACTCGCGCCGGGGACGAGTCGCACTCTTGACCTGGGTGCCCGTGAGGCGATCGTGGTGCCACTGAGCGGGGGCGCTGTGGCCGTGGAGTCCGAGCGTGACGGGGTTCGTGATCGCGCGACCCTCGCCGGACGGGAGTCCGTGTGGAGCGGTGCCAGCGACACGGCATACGTCCCGACGGGCAGCACGCTCACGCTGACCGGCGCCGGTGTTGGGGAGGTGCGGGTGGCGGTGTGCCTGGCTTCGGACGAGACCGGTGTGGAGCCCCCACCGTTCCGTCACCTGAGCGCCGACCAGGTGCCGGTCGAGTTGCGTGGGGCCGGGATCGCGTCGCGGCAGGTGCGCAACTTCGGCGTGCCCGGGGTGCTCGAGGCCAACCGGATGATCGCGTGTGAGGTCATCACGCCTGCGGGCAACTGGAGCTCCTGGCCGCCGCACAAGCACGACACCGAGCGCGCGGGAGTGGAGTCCGAGCTCGAGGAGATCTACTACTTCCAGACCCGATCGACCGATGGCCGGGGGCTGGATCCTATGGGCTACCAACGGGTCTACGGCGGGGATGGTCGGCCGATCGATGTGCTGGCCGAGGTCCGCACCGACGACGTCGTGCTCGTGCCGCACGGCTGGCACGGACCCGCGGTGGCGGCCCCGGATGCCGACCTCTATTACCTCAACGTCATGGCCGGACCCGCTCCCGAGCGGGCCTGGCTGATCTGTGATGACCCAACGCATGCCTGGGTCCGTGAGACCTGGGCCGATCAGGCGATCGACCCTCGTCTGGTCTGAGAACACCTGTCCCGCAACGACATTCAAGGAGCACCCATGAAGCTCGGCCTCGCCGGCACCGGCCGGATCGGCGCCTTCCACGCCAAGACCCTCGTCGGGCTGCCCGAGGTCGACGAGCTCGTGCTCTTCGACGTCGTGGCCGAGTCGGCCGCCGCGGTGGCCGAGGACGTGGGGGCGAGCACGGCGGCGAGCATCGAGGAACTCCTGGCGTCGGGACTCGACGGCTTCGTCATCACGACCGGGACCCACACGCACGCCGACCTGCTCAAGGCCGGGTTGGCGGCCGGCGTACCCACGTTCTGTGAGAAGCCCGTTGCCGGTGACCTGGCCGGGTCAATCGAGTTGGCGCACTTGGCTGCTGGCTCGGAGGTGCCCGTGCACATCGGCTTCCAGCGGCGCTTCGACAACGGCTATCGCCGCCTGCGTGAGGCCGTGCAGGGTGGGGAGTTGGGCTTCGTCCACTCCATCCGCGCGGCGACGCACGACCAGAGCCCGCCGCATGCCGCCTACATCCCCACCTCGGGGGGCCTCTTCCGGGACTGCTCGGTGCACGACTTCGACATCCTCCGTTTCGTGACCGGGCAGGAGGTCAAGAGCGTGTATGCCGTGGGCGCCAACAAGGGCGACAAGTTCTTCACCGAGGGTGGAGACGTCGACACCGCGGCGGCAGTGCTGACCATGGACGACGACACCCTGGTGATCGTGTCGGCCACTCGCTACAACGGCGGTGGGCACGACGTGCGGATGGAGGTCCACGGGTCGGAGGGTTCGCTGGCTGTCGGTCTCGACGACTCGTTCGCCTTCCGGTCGGCCGAGCCGGGGGTGACCTTCCCGCCCGGCCCGCAGAAGTGGTCGTTCATGGAGCGCTTCCTCCCGGCATACCGGGCCGAACTCACCGCCTTCGCCCAGGTGGCGGCGGGCGCCATCCCCTCACCATGCTCGGTGGCCGATGCCCTGCAGGCCTTCCGGACCGCCGAGGCGTGCGACCGTTCGCTCAAGTCGGGCCAGCCGGTGGCGCTGGCCGACATCGCCGGCGGCTGACCGACTTCCCTCGAGGTCCAGTCTCCTGATAGTTTGTTCTAACAAAGTCCTCTCGACCCAGGAAAGCGTGCAGCCATGAGCCCGACCCGCATCACCCACCTGATCGCCGGAGCCGAGTGGGACGGGACGGCTGAGCGCACCTCGCCGGTCTACAACCCGGCCACGGGCCAGCAGACCGGTGTCCTCGACCTGGCCTCCAAGGACCTCGTCGACGAAGTGGTCCGGGGCGCCAAGGTGGCGTGGGAGAACTCGTGGCAGCACTCGACGCTGACCAAGCGGACCCAGATCCTCTTCAAGTTCCGCGAGCTCCTCAACGAGCGCAAGGACGAGATCGCGGCGCTCATCACCGCCGAGCACGGCAAGGTCACCTCGGACGCCCTTGGCGAGGTCATGCGTGGCCTCGAGGTCGCCGAATTCGCCTGCGGCATCTCGCACTTGCTCAAGGGCGGCTACTCCGAGAATGTCTCGACCGGCGTCGATGTCTTCTCCATCCGACAGCCGCTCGGTGTCGTGGCGATCATCAGCCCCTTCAACTTCCCCGCGATGGTGCCGCTCTGGTTCGTGCCGATCGCCATCGCCTGCGGCAATGCCGTGGTCATCAAGCCGTCCGAGAAGGACCCGTCGGCCGTCAACGCCGTGGCCAAGTTGTGGGAGGAGGCCGGGCTCCCCGAGGGCGTCATGAACGTCGTCCACGGTGACAAGGAGGCGGTCGATGCCCTCCTGACGCACGACGACGTCAAGGCGATCTCCTTCGTCGGGTCCACCCCCATCGCGAAGTACGTCTACGAGACCGCCACCGCCAACGGCAAGCGGGTCCAGGCCCTCGGCGGCGCCAAGAACCACATGCTCGTCCTCCCCGACGCCGACCTCGACCTGGCCGCCGACGCGGCCATCAACGCCGGTTTCGGCTCGGCCGGTGAGCGCTGCATGGCCATCTCCGCCCTCATTGCCGTCGAACCCATCGCCGACGAGCTGATCGACAAGATCAAGGACCGGATGTCCAAGCTGCGCACCGGTGACGGCACGCGCAACCCCGACATGGGTCCGCTCGTCACCAAGGTCCACCGTGACAAGGTCGCCTCCTATCTCGACAAGGGCGTCGAGGCCGGCGCCGACCTGCTCGTCGATGGGCGCGAAGGTGACATCGACGCCGACGGCGAGGGCTTCTTCCTGCGCCCGACCCTCTTCGACAAGGTCGCTCCCGGCATGCCGATCTATGACGACGAGATCTTCGGTCCGGTCCTCTCGGTCGTCCGCGTCGGCTCCTATGACGAGGGCCTCAAGCTCATCAACGACAACCCCTACGGCAACGGCACGGCCATCTTCACCAACGACGGGGGCGCCGCCCGCCGCTTCCAGAACGAGGTCGAGGTCGGCATGGTAGGCATCAACGTGCCGATCCCCGTCCCGGTGTCCTTCTTCTCCTTCGGAGGGTGGAAGGCCTCGCTCTTCGGCGACTCCCACGCCTACGGCATGGAGGGCGTCCACTTCTACACCCGCGGCAAGGTCGTCACCTCGCGCTGGCTCGACCCGAGCCACGCAGGCATCAACCTCGGCTTCCCCCAGAACACCTGAGCCACAACGTGATCCGACGCCGGCCCGACCTGGTCGCCACCTGCTGGACCACGTCCGGGCCGGCGTCACCCCTCGGTCCCGTGGAGAGCCCGCTGGCGCTGCCCGATCGGATCGCGGCCGCAGCGGCTGCTGGATTCACGGGCTTCGGCATCCTCCTGGCCGACCTTCGCCGCTATCTGGTCGGCCACGACCTCGCCGAACTCAAGCAGCTTCTCGACGACCACGGCATGACGACGGTGGAACTCGAATTGCTCGAGGACTGGTGGGTGCCGGAGGGTCCACGCCGCGTCGAGTCGGAACGGGTGCGTGACGAATTGCGCACGGCAGCCCAAGCCCTGGGCGCACGCGACATCAAGCTCGGCCCGCCCCTCGTCGGCCCCGTCCATGCCGTGCCCGCCCGGGGGGTGATCGACCCGGCCTACGACCTCGAGGCGTATGCCGGGGGCTTCCACCGCGCATGCGTCGCCTTTGCCGAGGTGGGCGCCGTGGTGGCGCTGGAGTTCTTGCCCTTCTCGACGGTGAGCACCCTGGCGCAGGCCGTCGACTTGGTGCGGACCGCTGGCCACCCCAACGGTGGACTCTTGATCGACCTGTGGCATGTCATGCGTGGCCCGGAGGGACAACTCGAGGAGTTGGCCGACCTGCCCGTCGACCTCGTCAAAGGGGTCGAGCTCAACGACGCCGACGCCGAGCCCGTCGGGGATCTCTTCACCGACACGGTCCGCCACCGTCTACTCCCCGGCGATGGCGTGTGGCCGGTCGCCCGAGCCATCACCCTCCTCGACGGCATCGGCTACGACGGCCCTTGGGGCGTCGAGATCCTCTCCGACCACCATCGGTCGCGGCCCCTCTCTGAGTCCCTGCCCGAGGTCGTCGCCACCACCCTCGCCCAGTTCGACCTCGCCCGAGCCTGATCGCTCCAGAAGGAGACTCCGCATGACCCAGCCCGACCACGCAGCGCCGTTCACCCTGGCCGTGTCTGCGGAGATGGTCTTCCGCGATCTGCCCATGGCCGAGCGGATCCGGCGCATCCACGAGGCCGGCTTCGCCGCCGAGATCTGGAACTGGGCCAACCACGACATCGACGCCTTGGAGGCGCTCGCAGCTGACGGCGTGAACTTCACGTCGATGACCGGCTACCTCACCGGTGATCTCGTCACATCCGAGGGCGCCGACGACCTGCTCGCGACCGCCCACGAGTCCATCGCCGTGGGGCGTCGGATCGGTGCCAAGGCCCTGAACCTCCACGGCACCGGTCTCGACGGCCAGGGACTCCCGGTCCGACCCATCGACGTGGTGACGCCGGCGATGTGGGAGGCGGCACGGCATAGCCTGCGTCGGATCGCCGATCTCGGCGAACGGGAGGGAGTCACCTTCGTCCTCGAGAATCTCAACCTCCCGGTCGATCACCCGGGCACGCCCTTCGCCCGCGCGGAGGACACCATCGACCTCGTGTCCGGCATCGACAGCCCGCACCTCAGGCTCAATCTCGACCTCTATCACGCCCAGATCGGCGAGGGGAACCTCATCGAGCTCTGCCGGGCCGCGTTGCCGTGGATCGGCGAGATCCAGGTGGCGGATGTGCCCGGTCGGTGCGAGCCTGGGACCGGAGAGATCAACTACAGCGGTGTGGCAAAGGCTTTGCGGGACATGGGGTATCGAGGGGTCATCGGTCTGGAGGCCTTTGCGAGCGGAGACGGAGTGGCCGGATCGGACGCCGCACTGGCGGCCTTCCGCGACGCCTTCACGGTCTGACCCGCCTGGGTCAGATCTGAGGTGTCACAGCTCGGACGTCCAGGCCCATGATGCCTTCGAAGTCGCTTGGATTCGAGGTGTAGAGAGGCAAGTCGTTGGCGATGGCGGTCGCGGCGATCAGTGCGTCATACGCTCTCGCGGCGGGCTTGCGCCCGGCTTGTCGCAGAGATGCAGCAACCAGGCCGAACGCGCGAGCCGCGGCGGCATCGAACGGGACCGGGTCGAAGTCGGCTTCGGCTTGTTGGAGGTGCAACTGGCGGGCCACCCGGTCCTGATCCGTGGCTGCGACCAGTGGGCCCACCGAGAGTTCGGCCAGGGTGATCGTGCAGATCTCGAGCTGCTCGGGAAGGTCCATGGCCTTGAGGGCCGCCAGATTGAGCAGCGTGGACGTGTCCAGAAGGCCGCGCGTCGGCTCCTCGATCACAACGAGGAGTCCAGGACGGCGTCAAGGTCCCGGCGAAGGTCAGCCGGATCAACCGGCGGCAGTGAGCGTCGCCTCTTGATGAGTTCTGTTGTGGCAGAACTGCGTCGGCGCAGTGGGCTCACAGTGGCCACGGGTGCGCCGTCACGCGTCACCGTCAAGGACTCACCGCGCGCGACGCGCGCCATCACATCCGCGCTGTTGTTTCGCAGGTCTCGGATCGGGACGGTGCTCATGCATGAACCGTATCACCCGTGATACGGCGACGCGACGTGGAGCGATCACTTGCTCGGTTCCCTGAGGGGGAGACCGGCGAGCGTGTATGCCGTGTCGATGGCTTCCGCATTGCGCACCGCGAACGCGGCGTCCGTGACAACCGGTGCGCCGTCTCGGACAGCATTACCGAAGGCCTCGAGTTGGTAGGTGTAACTCGAACGCGTGCCCAGATGCTCGACCACGTCGCCCTCCCGCTCAGCCACGAGATCGGCCGCATCCTGTGGGCGTCGCCGGACCCGCGGCGCGGAAGCGGTCCTGCGCAGGATCAGCCGGTCGTCCTCGTGCGGCAGCGGGAACTTGGGGACGACGATCTCGCCCGTGCTGCCGGTGATGACCAAGGTGAAGGACCATTCGTCGGCGTCCATGTCTGATCCACCCGAACCTGTTGCGCCGGAGGGGAACTCGCCAGACACCCACAGATGGGAGTCGACGCCCGGGTGGCCATCACGCTCGCTGGCCTCGGCGGAGGTGATCTTCAGCGGACCGCCGCAGAGGGCCTCACCGAGAAGGTTGAGACAGGAGATCGAATAGCAGCCCAGGTCCATCGTGGACCCGCCCGCCAGGTCGAGTGACCAACGCGGATCGTCGGCACCGGGATCCGGCATGAGCAGCGGCACGTCGATGTGGCGGACCTCGCCGATCGCCCCACTGGCGGCCAACTCGACCGCCCGCTGGAAGAGCGGGTGATAGGGATAGTGGAAGGCCTCCATGAACACGATTCCTGCTGCGTCGACGGCCGCCTGCATCGCGCGGGCCTCGTCGGCGTTGGCAGCGCTCGGCTTCTCGGCCAAGACGTGCTTGCCGGCGTGTGCGGCGGCGATGTTCCACGTGCCGTGCAGGCCGTTGGCCAGCGGGTTGTAGACCGCCTCCACCTCGGGATCAGCCAGCAGCACGGCATACGAATCAACAACTCGCTCAACGCCATTGGTGCCGGCAAATTCCTCTGCGCGATCGCGCGAGCGGGCCGCGACGGCGATAAAACGGTCGCCGGTCACAGATGCGGGCGAGACGATCGAGAGGGGGGCGATGCGAGCGGCACCGAGCAGCCCGATGCGCAGGGGCTCCCGCCGAGACTCCGCGGTGCCGCCCGACATCAGAGCGCGTTCTCGGCAGCGAGCATGTTGTCGGCCGCGAACTTCAGGCCCTCGAGTTGACCCAGCTCCTGGTCCTCGTGCTCGATGTTGCACGGCAGGTCGGGGTCGATCGCCTGGAGCGTGCGGAGGAACTCGGTCCAGAAGGCGACGTCGTGACCCTTGCCGATGGCCACGAAGTCCCACGAGGAGTTGCTCGGCCAGCCCGAGAGCGAGGTGCCACCGCCGAGCGAGAGGAAGCCTGGTTCACCCTCGTTGACGCGCGTGAAGCGGTCGTCGAGGACGCCGTTGATCTTGGCGGCCTCGTTGATCCGGGTGTCCTTGGCGGCCGAGCAGTAGACGAGGGAGCCGAGGTCCTTGAGCGCGAGGACGGGGTCGATGCCCTGCCAGAAGAGGTGGCTCGGGTCCATCTCGGCGCCGACGTGGGTGGCATTGATCTGCTCGGCGAGGCGGTGCATCGTCGCTGGGTTGTAGACGATGTTGCCCGGGTGCATCTCGATCGCGACCTTGACGTCCGCGGCGGCTGCACGAGCCTGGATGTCCTTCCAGAAGGGGATCGCCACCTCCCACTGGTGGTCGCGCACGTCGAGGAGTGGGCTCCACCAGGGCAGGACGTTCCAGGCCATGTGGCTGCCCCCGGACTCGGCCGCGGGAGCGCCGGACATCGTGACGACGCGCTTGACGCCGAGGAGCGCGGCGAGCTCGATCGAGTCGATGAGGTCCTGGGCGTGCGGGAAGTCGTCTCTGGGGAAGAGCGGGTTGCCGTTGCAGTTGAGCGCGGTGAGCGTCAGCCCGCGAGAGGAGAATTCACCGAGGTAGTCCTGACGCGCCTGCTCGCTCGCGCGGAGTTCTGCAACCGGCAAGTGGATCGGCGGCAGGAACCCGCCGGAGTTGATCTCGACCGAGTTCAGGCCCAGATCCCTGATGACGTCAAGGGCCTCGCCGAGTGGTTTGTCGCCGAGGCAGGCGTTGTAGACACCGATGTACATGGGTTGCCGTCCTTGGGGTTCAGTGGTGGGTGGGGAGGTCGATGGTGGCGCCGCCATTGGCGGCGGAGCGGGTGACGGCGTCGATGATCGTGAGGTCGCGCACCCCGTCGGCGAAACTGGCCACGGGTGGCAGGCCCACGGTGTCGCTCGTGATGCCCGCGACCTGCTCCAGGAAGGCGCGGGCCTGGAAACCGAAGAGGTCACCGACCCCGAACGAAACGCCCGGGAAGTCCATCGGCACGCCCCCCTTGAGATAGGGGTGAGCCGGTCCGACGAGCACCTGGTTGTAGCCGTTGATCGCGGCCGATCCATCATCGGCGGCGTTGCGCAGCACCGAGAACTCCGCTGGCCGGTCCATGTCCCACTTGGCTGCGCCGTGCTGCCCGAAGACATCAAAGGCGAGCGAGTTGGCGTGCCCCGGGGCGATGCGCGAGATGGAGAACGTCCCGACCGCTCCCGAGGCGAAGTGGGCCGTGAAGGTCGCGACGTCGTCGTTCTCGACGGCCTGCTTCTCATCGGTGAGTTCAGCGCGTGAGTGCCCATAGGTGGTCCCGGCCGCCACGAAACGCTCCTTGATCAAGGTCGTGAAGGCCGCCCCGGACACCGACAGCATTGGGCCGCAGACGAATTCGGCCACGTCAATGAGGTGGCTGCCGATGTCGTTGAGGGCTCCCGTGCCCGGGCCGCCCTTGTAGCGCCAGGCCATCGGGGTCAGTGGACTGTTGGCGTAGTCACACCAGTAGCGACCATTGAAGTGCGACACGGTCCCGAGTTGCTCCTCGACGAGCGCCTTGATCGCGGCGACCGCCGGTTGCCGTCGGTAGACGAAGGCCGTCCCGGTCACGAGCTCCGGGTGGGCCGCAGCGGCGTCGACCATGGCCTGCGCGTTCTCGAGGGTGTCGGCCAGGGGCTTCTCGCAGAGCACGTGCTTCCCGGCGTCGAGCAGGGCCTCGACGATCTCGCGGTGAAGAGCGTTGGCGACGACCACACTGACGACCTGGACGTCGTCGGCAGTGAGCAACTCGCGCCAGTTGGTGCCCGAGCGCTCGTAGCCGTAACGCTGCGCCGCATCCGCAGCCACGCCAGCGTCGGCATCGATGACCGCGGCGTAGTGGATCGGCGGCAGCGGCGGATCGAACAGCGTTGGTGCGCTCCGGTAGCCCGCGCAGTGCGCGCGCCCGGCCATGCCGGCGCCGATGACGGCGACTCCGATGGGCTGCTGGGACATCGTTGGCTCCTTCTGGGGTTGCATTCCTTAAAGCGCTTTAAGAGAATGGTGACGCGACCCCCGGGTCGCTGTCAAGGCATTGTCAGGACAAAGAGATGCTGATGGGGTCGGCCGGATCACTCTTCTCGCGACCTACGGCGCAGTAAGTGTTGCTGCAGCAACACTTACTGCGCCGTAGGCCGCGAAAGGGATGCGGGGCCGAGGAACTGGAAGGGATCGAGCAGCCCATGGCACGTGCACGATTGAGTGACGTCGCAGATCGAGCAGGTGTGTCCACAGCCACCGCCTCGCTGGTCCTGCGTGATCAGGAGGGGCCGAGTGAGGAGACGCGCGAGCGCGTTCGACTCGCGGCTGCCGAGCTGGGCTATCGGCCGGACCGCACCGCGAGCCTCCTCGCGCGTCGTCGCACCCACCTGGTCGGCGTCCTCTTCGATGTCACGAGCCCCTTCCACGCCGAACTCGTCAGCGCCCTCGACGAGGCGGCCGGAGCTCGGGGCCTCGACCTGGTCCTCTCGACCGTCACACCCCGCCGGGACGAAGCCAGCGCTGCAGAGTTGCTGCTCGACTCCCGGTGCGAGGGTCTGATCCTGCTGGGCCCCACGCTCAAGAGGCCAGCCCTTGACGCGCTGGGCGACCGCTCCCCAACGGCCGTGGTCGGGCGCCGTGGCACGGGCGCGACTCGCGGCGTCCTGGCCTCCGATGAGATCGGGCTCGCACTGGCCGTGGACCATCTGGTCGGCCTGGGACATCGACGGATCGCCCACGTGGACGGTCCCGCCGGGACGATCGCCGCAGCCCGGCGTCGCGGATATCAGCACGCGATGCGTCGTCACGGGCTGGCCGATGACGTGGACATCATTCCCGGCGGGCTCACCGAGGACGGGGGTGCCGCAGCAGTCTCTTCACTGCTGGAGCGCCCCGCCCACGAACGCCCCACGGCACTCATCGCCTACAACGATCGCTCGGCCATCGGCGCACGGGATGCCCTCATGCGCGCCGGAGTCTCGGTGCCACGCGACATCTCGGTCATCGGCTATGACGACAGTCCACCTGCTCGACTCGGCACCGTCGACCTCACAACCGTGAGTCAGGACCCCACAGCACTCGCTCGGGCAGCGATCGAGGCCATCCTCGATCTCACCTCCGAGCGTGCCGTCGGATCCAACGCCAAGGATGTCGTGATCGACCCACGACTCGTGATCCGCAGCTCGACCGGCCCCGCCGTCCCCTGACCCCTTGCATCGGACCCCGTGATGGCCCTGAACGAGGCCGTCGACGAGGCGGCCTCGTCAGCGCTTGACGACGAGCACCGGCACGGACGCCTCGAGCAGCAATGTCTGGGTGATGCTCCCCAGCAGCGCCTTGCCCATTGGTGAGCGGTGACGCGCTCCGATGACGAGCAGCTCGGCGCGATGGGAGTCGACCGCGCCCAGGATCCGCTCAGCGACATCCGAGGCTCCGGCCACCAGTTCGACGGTCCAGTCGACACCGGAGTCCTCGCCGACCTTCGTGACCACGTCTCCTATCCCGACCTGCAGGGCTTCCTGCTTGTCGAGGTCGAGGGAGTCGGTGATGTTGAGGACGACGAGATCGGTCTCGCGCATCTTGGCCTCGCGCAGGGCTTCCGCGAGGACACGCTCACTGATCTTGGAGGCCTGGTGGGCCACGATGACGGTCACTGTTGCTTCCCTTCGGGGTGGGCGCAGACGGGGTGTATGCCGTGGAGCAGGGTCATCGTGCGACCTCGGCGATGCGCACGGGCCGGTGCTCGCGCGCGGACAGGGTGGCTGCTTCGGCCACCCACGTGGTGCCCATCGCGTCCTCGATCGTGCAGGGCGAGGGCGTGCGGTCGGCGGCCACCTCACAGAAGGTCGCGAGTTCGATCCGGAAGGCCTCGGCGAGACGGTCCATGAAGAAGGTGTGGGCTGGGCCAGTGGGCCACGTGATGCCCGGCTGGGTGGAGCGGATGGGAAGGCCCTCGTCGTAGCCGGCAGCCACTGAGTCGAGCGCACCGTGCACTTCGAGCCGAACGTCATAGCCCGCGGCGTTGGTGCGCGTGTTGGAGACGATCCCGATCGTGCCGTCCTCGAAGGTGAGGAGCGTCGAGACCGTCGTGAAGTCGCCGTGCGCGGCATACATCTCGGGGGGAGCGGTGGGGTCCACCGAGCCCACGGCATACACCTCGACGACTTCCTGGCCGGTCACCCAACGCACGGCGTCGAAGTCATGGATGGCGCAATCGCGGAAGATGCCGCCGGAGACGGCTAGGTAGGTCGCCGGGGGAGGCGCCGGGTCGAGGGTGGTGGAGCGCACCGTCTGGACCGCACCGAGGCTGCCGTCGCGGACAGCGTTTCGCGCGGCCACGAACGCAGGGTCGAAGCGGCGCGGGTAGCCGATTTGGACCGGCACGTCCGACCCCGCCAGCCGGTCACGCACGAGGACGGCCTCGTCAGCGGTGCCCGCGATCGGCTTTTCGCAGAAGGTGGGGATGCCGCGGCCGGCGGAGGCGAGGAGGAGCTCGGCGTGGGCGTTGGTGGCGGCGGCGATGACGACCCCGTCGACGCCGGAGTCGAGGAGGGCCTCCGGTGAATCGACCGCGCGAGCCTTGGCGATGCGCCCGGTCACGGCATCGACGGCAGCAGCCACCGGGTCGGTGACGACGAGCTCGTCGACGGCCGTCAACGCGGCGAGGGTGTCGGCGTGGAAGGCGCCGATCCGGCCGAGGCCGATGAGTCCGATTCGCATGGGGTGCAATGCCTTTCGAGCGATGGTCGGTGAGCGCATGGACGTTCGGTCGTGGCAGCCCTGCCGCTGACGGTGGTGCCCGACACTGCCCGCCCGACCGGGTGGGATGCGGGCGATTCAGTCCATGTCAGGACATTATCGCAAATCGACGCAGCCAACCAGAGCCAGGCTCATCGAGGATCGTCAGTGACTGCGGGTGGTCTTGGCTTGCTCGGCCAATCGAGCGGCGAGGTCCTCAGTCGAGGCGCCCTCGGCCAGCGCCGCGTGGACCAGATCGGCCTGGGATGGTGGTGCCATGCCACCGACCGGCTGCGCCCGATCGAGGTTGCTGGGGAAGGGATAGCCCTCGGCACTCGCGGCCACGACATGAGCCACGGCGTCGTCGGACCACCCCGCCGCCACCCGGGCAGCCAAGGCCGGGTGGATCGCCTCGACCACCCGTGCCCGGTCGACCGACTCCATGGCCCGACCGAAGGCCGAGTTGACCTGGAGCAGGTTGGCCATCCTCTGGATGTCGCTTGACACATTGGTCCCCGCGGCGTGGAAGAGGGCCGGGTTGAACCACACGAGATCGCCTGCGGTGAGCGGCAACTGGACGTGGTTGGCCACGAAGTAGTCCTGGAACTCGGGCAGCCAGTAGGCGAGGTAGCCCAAGGCGTACTTCTGCGAGTGGGGCAGATAGAGCGTCGGTCCGGACTCGACGGGCATGTCCACGTGAGCGACGGCACCCTGCAAGGTCAGCTGCGGCGACATGGCGTGGATGTGCGCGGGATAGCGGGCCGCCTGCTCGGCATCCATGAAGCCCAGGTGATAGTCCCGGTGGACCGTCTGACCCGCGCCACCGGGACGCACGATGTTGGCCTGTGCGGTCACCTGGTAGCCCGGACCGAGCCAGGCCCGCGCTCCGAGGGCCACGAGGTCGTTGGCGTAGTAGTCGACAAAGGCCTCGGGGTCCTTGAGTGCGAGCTTCTCCAGCGCATTCCAGATCCGGTCATTGGCGCCCGGCTTGCCGAAGTGGTCTCCGCGGGCACCGCCGATGGCCTTCTCGTCGGCCACGATCGCGTCATAGGCCGCAGTCACCGGGTCGAGCACCTCGCGCGCGAAGGCACCCGTGAACACGATGATCCCGGGGCCCTCGGTCCACGCGTGACAGAGCTCGGCCTCGATCGCCGGCCCCGCGCCCTCGGCGAGCGCTGCGCGGACCTGCTCCGCGGCATACACGACGACGCCCTGCGCCACGGCGGTGGCATGCGGGTAGTCGGCCAGGACCGTCTCGGCGTCGAGGATCGCCAGGAGGTCGGCGAGGTGGCAGTCCTGCGCGCGCAGCCAGTGGCGGGTCGCGGTCGTGATCGTCATGGCGAGTCCTTCGCTCGAGCGGTGGTGTCCCTTCAAGAGTCCTCCGACGCAAAGGCCATCACCAGCCCCAGAACCCCTCAGAAACCCCTCATCTCCCGTGGTCGCCGCCTTACTCTTGGGTATGCCGCACGGGCTCCATCGCCATGCCGACCTCGCCTCCCAAGCGGGGCTGAGTGTGGCGACGGTCGACCGGGTCATCAACGGTCGCCCGGGCGTGAGCGCCAGAGCCGTCCGCGCGGTCGAGCGGGCGCAACTCGAGCTGGATCGCCAACAGACCCAACTCCGACTGGGAAGCCGGAGTCTGGTGCTCGATCTGGTGATGCAGGCACCCGAGCGCTTTTCGGATGCCGTTCGCACGGCGCTCGAAGCCGAACTGCCGGGCCTGCGCCCGGCGACGGTGCGTGCGCGCTTCCACCTCAGGGAGACCGGTCGCGTGGCGGACCTGGTCGCTCAACTCGACCGGATCGGCATCCGGGGGCGGATGAGCGACGGCGTGCTGCTGAAGGCCCCCGATGATCCAGAGGTCGGGGCGGCCGTCGATCGTCTGCACGGTCGAGGCATTCCCACGGTCACCCTGGTCACTGATGTGCAGGGGTGCCGCCGACTGGCCTATGTCGGACCGGACAATGCGGCGGCAGGTGCCACGGCTGCCTATCTCGTGGACCAATGGGGCCGCGGTGACCACGGACCCGTCGTCGTCACCCTGAGCCGACGCGACTTCTTCGGCGAACGCGAGCGACTCGACGGTTTCCGGGCCGCCCTCGACAGCAGCGGGGTGGGGCGGGAGGTCATCGTGCTGGCGGATGCCGACGGACTTGACGAGGGCATGACCGGACTGGTGAGGGAGGCGCTGGACGAGCGCCACGACGTCGCCGCGGTCTATTCGATCGGCGGCGGCAACCGGGGCATCGCCGCCGAACTCGCTGCCGCCGGGGTTCGGCCACGGGTGTTCCTCGGGCATGACCTCGATGCCGACAACCTCGCGCTCCTCCGCAGCGGGGTGCTCCACGCCGTCCTCCATCACGACCTGCGGGCCGACGTCCGCCGGGCCGTGCACCAATTGCTTCGGGCCCATCGCCTGCTGCCCGGGGCGCCGACGTCGATCGCGGCACCGGTCGAGATCATCACCCCGCACAACATCCCGCCCCGACTCAGCGCGTGACTCCTGCCTGCCTGCAGGTCCGCGCTTCCTTGGGCACAAGTTGACCAATGGCGCACCCATGCCTGCGCCATCAGGCAACCTTTGCGAAGTCGTTCGCAGACCCTGTCCAGTGGCGCACCCATGCCTGCGCCATCAGGCAGCCTCTGCGCTGGCGGGCGTCAGCGGATGAGGAGGGCCAGGGCAGCCACTGCGCTCGCCATCAGGACCGCCACATCAAAGCGTGCCTGACTGATCCGGCGCACCGTGGCGTAACCGAGCAGGCCCCCGACCAGGATCGCCGGTGCGAGCATCACCGCACGGCTCGCATCCGACCAGTGCATGAGCCCGAGCCCGATCGAAAAGGGCAGCTTGGTGAGGTTGACGATGAGGAAGAACCACGCATTCGTCCCGACGAAGCGCCGCTTCTCGATGCCCGACGCCGACAAGTAGAGGGTCATGACCGCACCCGCAGCGTTGGCCGTCATCGTGGCGAAGCCCATGGCGCTGCCGGCACCCCAGGCCGCGACCCGATGCTCGTGCGCCGCACTCGAGACCGCCGCACCTCGCGTCTTGACCCAGAGTTGGAGCAGCACGAGCACGAGGAGCACGCCGCCGATGGACTTCTTGAGCACCCCGTCGTCGACGACGCGCAGGAACGCCGTCCCCAGGACCAGCCCCGGGATCACCGCGGGGAGGAGCCGCCGGATGAGTGCCCAGTCGGCATCCCGCCGGTAGTGCCAGCACGCCACCACATCCCCGACGAGGAGCAGAGTGAGGATGGCCGCGGTGGACTCCTTGGCCGGCATGATCGTGGCGAAGATCGCCACGGCGATGACCGCGAGCCCGCCGAGGGCGGTCTTGCTGTAGCCGATCACGAGGGCCGCGATGGTCATGAGCACGATGACCGCCATGCGACCCCCTCTTGTTTGTCCTGACATTTGTCGGTGAGACTCAATCATGCTGCCCCGACACCTCCCTGCGCCACGCACCCCCTCGTCCATGGACGCGCCCACCCTGCGCTGGGGGATCCTCGGCACCGGCTGGATCGCCGATCGCTTCGTCCAGTCCCTCCATGTCTCCACCAAGCAGGTGGTCCAGGCCGTCGGTTCGCGAAGCCGGGCCTCAGCGGAACGGGCCGCCGACGCCTTCGGTGCGCACACGGCATACGACTCGTATGCCGGGCTGGTCGCCGACCCGTCCGTGGACGTCGTCTACGTCGCCACACCCCACAACTTCCACCTTCCGCATGCGCTGCTCGCGATCGAGGCGGGCAAGCACGTTCTCATCGAGAAGCCCGTCGGGCTCGATGCGGGCGAGGCACGCGCCATCGACGCGGCGGCAAGGGCGGCCGGAGTCTTCTGCATGGAGGCGATGTGGAGCCTGTTCCTGCCGAAGTTCGACGTCATCGCTCAACTGCTCGACGACGGGGTGCTCGGCCCGGTCCACACCGTCCTGGCGGACATGGGGGAGAGTTTCGAGTCCAGCCACCGGATCTTCGATGCCGCTCTGGCCGGCGGGCCGCTCCTTGACCTGGGGACCTATCCGACGACCTTCGCCACGTGGGTGCTGGGTGCGCCGCTGTCTGTGACGGCCAAGGGCACGGCCGCCTCCAACGGCATCAACGGTCAGGTGGGTGCGGTGCTCTCGACCCCGGACGCGCTGGCCCAACTGCACTTCACGATCCTCGGGGAAACGCCCACGACTGCAGCGATCTCGGGTTCGGAAGGAGTGCTCGAGATCGACCGCATCTTCTACCGGCCCGGCCCCTTCACGCTCCGGGACGCCACGGGGCGGGGAATCCTGCGATGGGAGGAGCCACTCATCGACCACGCCGGGTTGCACTTCGAGGCAGCGGAGGTGGCGCGGCGCATCCAGGCGGGTGAGACCGGTTCGCCGATCCGGCCCATGAACCGCACGATCGAGACGCTGGAGGTGATGGATCGGATCCGCGAGGCCGTCGGCTTCGACTTCGACGCCGCCCGAGCGGCCAGGCACGCCGCCGACGACTGAGTTTCACACCTCGTATGCCGTGGCGCCGGTGCCGCACGACGCCTCGATGCCCCCGCGTGCTCAGTCGCGGAAGAACGAGTCCACCTTGTCGTACCACATGTCCTCGTGGCCTGACGGGCAGACCTTGATGGGCCCCACGGAGCCTCGCGGCTCGAAGGGAAGGGCCGTCTCCTCGACGATGACCGACCCGCGGGCCGAGACCCAGACACAGGGCAGGCGCAGCTCGCCAAGTTCTTGGGACCAGTGCTTCGGGGTGGCCAGCGCGAACTCGCTTCCGAAGGCGTCGTCGACCACGCCGGTGTCGCTGGGCACCTTGACGACCGTGAAGAGCCAGTTGCGGTCCTTGCCACGGACCACCGTGGCCTTGGTCGGGCTGGCGAGGGCACGCGCCGCCTCGGTGTTGCCCTTCTCGAGGGCACTCTTGTCCGTGGCGATGACGTAGTCCAGCCATGCGTCCTTGAAGACGCCCGGCTCGGGGTCGGTGCAGGTCTTGGTGATGTGGACGCTGGCCGACTGGGGCTGGAAGGTGCTCCGCTGACTGTTCGCCCGACGGAAGCCCCACTTCTCGGTCTGGCTGAACATCGTCGTCACGTCACCGCTGAGCGTCACCTTGACGCACAAGCCGCCCACGGCTGGGTCCGTGCCGGTCCAGGTGACCTTGTCCACGTTGGCGCAGGTGAAGCCGACATCGCACTGGGGGTCTGCCTGGGTGTGCTCGCGCACGGTCCAGACACCCCAGACGACAGCGACGCCGAGGAGGAGCCAGAGCCCGCGCCGCCACCACATGCGCGCCATCGTTCCCGAGAGGTGACCAGAGCGCCACTCCCCTTTCATCGCGTGACCATCTCGTGACCCGAGGGCGTGAGCCGTGAACGCACGGCTCAACCCTCCGTTTGCGCTCGGAGGTGCCTAGCATGGGCGGATCACTTCGGGGGAAGGACACCACCATGCCGTATGCCGTGCCGCCGGGTCGCCGTCTGGCGACCACCATCGCTCTGGTCACCGCTCTCACGCTCGCCGGGTGCTCGGGTGGCGACGAGGGGACAGGAAAACCCGCCGGTTCGCCCACCGGGCAGGCCGCCTCCACGTCCGCAGGTGCGGGCTCATCGCAGTCCGCGTCGGCGGGGGCTGGCGGCGCGGTCAATGCGGAGGCGGTGAACATCGACCCCAAGAACCTGCCGCCGTCGTTGGGGAGTGTCACCGTCCCGGCGGTGGTCAAGGACGATCCTGCCGCCACGATGAAGGTGGACCTGCTCGGGCTCAAGCGACAGGACAAGGTGGTCATCGCCACCTACTCCTTCGTCGTGACCTCGACGAGCACTGATGACGAGTGGCTGTGGGACTACTTGGGGCGCCAGATCTGGAACCCGACCCTCGTGGACACCAAGAACCTCAAGCTCCACCAGGTACTGCGACCGGTGGGCGGAGGCACCGAGGTGATGACGCCGTACCAAGGCTCGAAGTTCGCGCCCGGTCAGACCTACTTCGCCTTCGCCGCCTTCGCCGCTCCGCCGGCTGACGTCACCACCATGACCGTGAACGCCGTGGAGGGTGGCGCGGCCTTCACCGACGTCCCGCTCAAGTGAGCGCTCTCATGCTCCGCCGGCTTGCGCCCGCCGGAGCGGCCCTCGCCCTGACCCTGGTGGTGGCCCCGTCCGCCGCGGCCGAGGACCCGACCGTCGGTAGTCTTCGATCCTTCAGCCAGGCTGAGCTCGACGCGTCGACCTTCGACCTTGAGCCCCGGATCGCCGACCTCGACCCGAGGATGGAGGACGTCGCGGTCACCAAGGGCACCGAGATCACGCTCAACGCCGACATCCTCTTCGAATTCGGCAAGGCCGACCTCACGCCGACCGCCAAGGCCAAGATCGCCGACCTCACTGCCGGTCTGCCCCAGGGAGGTGCCGCCACTGTGACCGGCCATACCGACTCGATCGGTGACGACGCCTCCAACCTCACCCTGTCGCAGCAACGCGCTCAGGCCGTCGCGGACGCGATCTCGGCTGCTCGCAGTGACCTGCGGCTGACGGTCGTGGGCAAGGGCGAGTCCGATCCGGTCGAACCCAACGAGCAGGGCGGAGAGGACAACCCGGAAGGGCGGGCCAAGAACCGTCGCGTGACGGTCGTTCCCGGCTGAGACTCAGGCCAAGGTCACTCGATCGGGGTAATCGGTGACCAGGCCGTCGACGCCCGCCGCCCGCACGGACTCGATGTCGGCCGGCTCGTTGACCGTCCACGGCAGGACGGCGAGGCCGAGGTCGTGGGCCCGCTCGACGTTGGCCGGCGTGCACCACGTCCAATAGGGCGAGAACACCGATGCCCCCAGGGCGGCAGCCGCAGCCACCTCATCAGGGAAATCGGCCGGGTCGAGCGACCCGGTCCAGGGCCGCACGTCCTCGAGCGGCAGCCCCGGGATGGTGAGGGCCGACAGGATCAGCGACGAGTCGATCTCGCGCGCCAACTCGAGCACGGCCCAGTCGAAGGAGTGCACGAAACTGCGACCCTCGACGCCGGCGACCTTGATCGCCTCGACCACCTTCCCGGTCAGTTCCTCGCGGGTGGCCACCTCGTCCGGGTCGGTCGGGTCGACCTTCAGCTCGACGGTCCACCACAGCGTGGGGTGCGCCACGGCATACCGGGAAAAGAGCTCGGCGAGGGTGAGGATGCGTGACCCGGGGGCCGCCACCTGCTCAGGGAAGGCCGGCAAGGTGAGCGCCCCGATGTCCACGGTCCGCAACTGCTCGAGCGTCAGGTCGGCCACGCGAGCATTGGTGAGGTCGTCGCCGTCGAAGACGCATTTGCCCCCCTCGAGCGTCGGGTCGTGCCACACGACGACCTCGCCGTCGCCGGTCAGACGGACGTCGAACTCCACGCCGGTGATGCCCGCGGCCAGAGCCGCGTCGAAACTCGCCACGGTGGATTCAGGTGCGAGGCCACGGGCCCCGCGGTGTCCTTGCAGGTCGAAGGGGACGTGTGGCCAGGTTGCCATTGTTCAGACCTCAGTTCAGGCGGGTGCCGGTCTCGGCGTCGAAGATGTGGGCGGCATCGGCGATCGGGGCGAGGCGCACGGTGTCGCCGACGTCCATCGAGGCCTTGCCGATGACCTTGAAGGTGATCCGATCATCACCCAGCGCCACGGTGTCGGAGTCGACCTTGTGGACCGGCTCGCCATGCACAAAGGCCTCCGAGCCCAGCGACTCGACGAGCTCGACCTCGATGTCGATGCCGGGCTGGCCGGGCTCGACGACCCGCCAGGCCTCGGGGCGGAAGCCGACGACGACATCTCCCTTGGCCTCGGTGAGGGTGGCGCGGTCGAGCGGCACCTCAAGGCCGTGGATGCTCACTGTCCCCTCCTTGACCGACGAGCGGGTCATGGTGATGGCCGGGGAGCCGATGAAGGAGGCGACGAAGGTGTTGACCGGTCGGTCGTAGAGGGTGGCCGGGGTGTCGCACTGCTGGAGCTTGCCGTCCTTGAGCACCGCGACCCGGTGGCCCATCGTCATCGCCTCGACCTGGTCGTGGGTGACATAGACGGTGGTGACGCCGAGGCGGCGCTGGAGTTGGGCGATCTGGGAGCGGGTCGAGACGCGCAGTTTCGCGTCCAGGTTGGACAGCGGCTCGTCCATGCAGAAGACCTTGGGCTGGCGCACGATGGCGCGCCCCATGGCCACGCGCTGGCGCTGGCCTCCGGACATCTGACCGGGCTTCTTGCCGAGCAGGTCTTCGAGTTCGAGAATCTTGGCGGCCTCGCGCACGCGGGTGTCGACCTCGGACTTCTCGACCTTGGCGTTGCGCAGGGCGAAGGCCATGTTCTCGAAGGCGCTCATGTTGGGATAGAGCGCATAACTCTGGAAGACCATCGCGATGTCGCGATCTCGGGGCCGGACCCCGGCCTGGTCATGCCCGTCGATGAGGATCCGCCCACCGTCGATCGGCTCGAGCCCGGCGAGCATCCGCAGGGTCGTCGACTTGCCGCAGCCCGAGGGTCCGACGAGGACGAGGAACTCGCCGTCCGGGATCTCGAGGGTGACCCTGTCGACGGCCGGCGTCGGCGTCTTCGGGTAGTGCCGGGTGGCCTCATCGAAGAGGACGGTCGCCATGGTTCTCCTTGAATGCTGTTCTCTGCTTCGACCTACGGCGCAGTAAGTGCTGCTGTGGCGGCACATACTGCGCCGTAGCGCGGGTGGAGCCGGACTTGGGTGTATGCCGTGGAGCTGGGTCAGGCGGCTGGGCGCGGACTCAGCCCCACGGCATACGGGAAATCAGCTCTTCGGCAGCTTGGGGGTGATCTGGCTGTCGACGACCGTCTGGATGTCCTTCTGGAGGGCCTCCATGACGGTCTTGGGGTCCTCGCCGGCGACGATCTGGTCGAGGGCCTTGCCGATCTTGGCGTCGCCGCCGGGGACCAGCACGCGGGCGTTGTCCTGGCTGCGGGTGTGCGGCAACTGCTCGACAGCGGTCTGCGCGTTGGGGTTCTTCTCGAGGAAGTCCTTCTCCGCCGCCTCCTGCAGGGCCGACTTGCGGACCGGCATGTAGCCCGTGGCCTGGGTGAAGGTCACCGTGGACTGCGCGTTGGTGAGGAAGGCCGCGAACTTGAGCGCGTTGACCTTGCGCTCATCGGTCAGGCCGGCGGGGATGCCGACGCCGGCACCACCGGTCGGGCAGTTGTCCTTGCCCGGCAGGAAGGCCGTGCCGAAGGGGAACTTCGCGTTCTTCGTGACGCCACCGAGGGAGCCGGTCGACATGATCGCGCAGGCGGTGAGACCGGCGCCGAAGTCGGCGTCAGGTGCCTTGCCGAACTTGTAGAAGCCGCCCTTGACGAGGTCCTGGAAGAAGGTGACACCCTCGATGGTCTTGGGGTCGGTGAAGGTCGGGGTCCACTCCTTGGAGTAGCCGCCGCCGAACTCCCAGAGCAGGTTCTGGAAGACCCAGGCGAGGTAGTTGGAGCCGTCGGCCGAGCCCATGACACCGCCGCCATCCGGGACGACCGCCTTGAGCTTGGTCATCCACTCCTTCATCTCGTTCCAGTCCTTGGGGCCGCGGTCCTCGAGGCCGGCCGCCTTCCACATGTCCTTGTTGTAGTAGAAGAGCGGGGTCGAGCGGGAGTAGGGCAGCGCGTAGTGGCCGTTCTCGAACTTGTAGTCGTTGTAGAGCGCGTCGACGTAGTCCGTGGTGTCGAGGTCGATGGTCGTGGCGAGCTCGTCGAGCGGCGCGAGCTGCTTGTTGAGGGCGAAGTTGAACCACGTGACGTCGGAGACGACGACGACGTCGGGCAGCTGACCACCGGCGAGCGCGGCGTTGAACTTCTGGGCGACCTCCTCGTAGTTCTTGCCGGCATCCACCAGGTTGACCGTGACGCCGGGGTTCTCGGCCTTGAAGGCCTCGATGATCTTGGCCTCGGTGTCCTTGGACGTGCCGGGGTGGTTGGACCAGAACTCGATGGTGCCGGTCGCGGGCCCGGTGTTCTTCGGGATCGGCGCGGCGCTGCTCGAGGCGGTGGTGGTGCCGCCGCCGGTGCCGGCGCAGGCGCTGAGGCCGATGGTGGTGCCGGCGACGCCGGCCAGGCCGAGGAAGCCTCGGCGGGAGAAGGTGCTCATCTGGGTCACTCGCTTTCGGAGTTGATTTGCAGGGGTTCTGGCGGGGGTTCTGTTCGCGGTTGTCGGTGGGGCGCGGGCCCGCGGTGACTTCGGATGGTCAGCTCTTGACGGCTCCTGACGTCAGGCCCTTGATCATCTGGCGTTGCAGGACGAGGAAGAGGATGAGGACCGGGAGGATCGTGAGCACCGTGCCGGCCATGACCGGGCCCCAGTTGGTGACGCCGTCGTTGTTCTGCAGCATCGTCAGGCCGACCTGGAGCGGTGCGGTGCGCTCGTCATCGGACATGAGGAAGGGCCAGAGGTATTCGTTCCATTCGTTGACGATCGTGATGAGGGAGAAGGCCACGAGCGTCGGCCAGGACAACGGCATCACGACGCGCCACAGCAACTTGAAGGGGCCGGCGCCGTCCATGCGGGCGGCCTCGATGATCTCGTGCGGCAGCGACATGAACTGGTTGCGCATGAGGAAGGTGCCGAAGGCCGTGCCGCAGAGCGGGATGATGATGCCCTGGAAGGTGTTCTTCCAGCCGAGCTGGGCCACCAGCGCGAAGTTGCTGATGATCGTGATCTGGTTGGGCACCATGAGCGCCGCGAGGATGACGATGAAGAGGATGTTGCGTCCGGGGAAGCGCAGCAGCGACAGGGCATAGGCGGACAGGACGCCGAGCACGATCTTGATGGCCGCCGCGAAGAAGGTGATGACCACCGAGTTGCGGAAGTAGGCCGCGAACGGGATCCGGGTCGTCACGTCGGAGTAGTTCTCCGGCGTGAACGGGATCGGGAGGTATTCGGCCGGGCGCACGTAGATGTGGTCGTGCGCCTTGAAACTGGTGACGACGATCCAGAAGAGCGGCACGGCGATGACGAGCAGGACGGCGACCATCGCGGCATACCCGAAGACCTTGCCGACGCGGCCCTGACCCTGGATGGCTGACTGGGCTCCCGCCTTGGGTGTCTTCCCTGGCTTGGCGGCCTTGTCTGACCTGGCTGCTCGACCCATGGTGGTGGTGCTCATGCCCGCTGCCCCTTGTCCATGAAG
>ENA-UPSM01000373-UPSM01000373.1-activated-sludge-metagenome-genome-assembly--contig:-NODE-373-length-65036-cov-7.073837_pt1 | contig 65036 bp, 57 predicted proteins | sample MGYA00238181_ERZ773283 | MGnify/ENA primary metagenome ERZ773283 (study PRJEB29023, sample SAMN05720199) | activated sludge metagenome | isolation source: Anaerobic digester | place: Japan... | reverse complement strand
AGGCAAACCCTCCGGGTGGAGTCGCTTCGTGAACTGGGGCGGAGTTTGAACCTGCTGACCTGCTTTGTTTGACGGCCTTCGGCCGACTGATCTGCTTTGTTTTATAGTTGACCCCCTTTGTGAGTTGCTCCGTCAACGACGTGTTTTGTGGGCTGCCAGTTCTGAGTCGCTTCGTGAACGACGTGTGGCCTTCGGCCAACTGCAGAATACGATTTGTAGATTCTCTAGCTGGACTTGCCGGAGTTCAAATCCATGTCAAACAGTGGTCAAGTCGCAAAAAATTGTTGTCCAAGATGTAGCGTTTCCCCATGATGCTTGCGGTTTTGGGTGAGAGGACGTATATTAACTCAACGCAGGAGGAACGTGTGCCGACGATTTCAATGTTCTTTGGGATAATAATTCGAATGTTCTTTGTGGATAACAAGGAACATAAATTGCCTCATATTCATGTGCAGTACAATGAATTTGAAGCGATTTATGCGATTGAAACAGGCGATCTACTTGGTGGTGAACTACCAAAACGCCAAGCAAAACTAGTTGAAGCTTGGATTGAAATTCACAGAGACGATCTTATCGCGGATTGGACTTTGGCTGTGAATGGCGAAATGCCATTCAAAATTTCTCCACTGGCATGAGGGAAATATGATCAAGATTCAAGAAATCACGCCAACCGAAGATTACACGATAATTGTCAGACTTGAAAATGGAAAATCGGGTATTTTTGATGTAAAAGAATACCTGAATATGGGGGTGTTCTCCGAGTTAAAAGATATCACGTATTTTCGGCAGGTTCGTAATCACGGACGCTATATATCTTGGCCGAACGAACAAGATTTTTGTGCAGATTCTATTGCTGCCTCTTTGACCTAAAATCTAAACGCAGTCAACAAAAAGCCGTTGTCACCTGCTTTGTTTTTAGATAGGTGATCAACAACGACTGCCGTTGTGATCTATGGTGCCTAACGGTCTTGTTCCACCACGACCGCGGTCGCTTTGTGTTGCCGTTTCACCGCGGCGCGGTGAACAAAGGCGTTAGCGAGACGCCTCCAGCGCCCGGAGTAACAAATGAAAAAAGTAATCACATTGGTTTTTCTGATTGCGATCGCTGGAATATGCGACCCCTATTCCTATTTGCGGACAAATACCACTAAGAACACAAAACATCTCTACACGGGAACCGTTGACTCTTTGATTCCATCGAAAGAAATCCAAGCAGGATCCTGTGTCATAGGCGCGCATGTCACGTCCGAAGTGCTGCGTATCGTTTCAAAAAAGGATAAATCTGTTTTCAGTGGGTTTATGCACGCAAGAGATCTCTTTTCAGATACGTCCTGCATGATTGAAATTGAACAAGATTTACAATGCGATCTGATGATTAGGATCTTAAGCGAAGTCAACACGTTTGTTGAATTTGATACATGGCAATCCACCTATTTTGTTCAGCGGTGTGATGATGGATACTTTGCAGAAGCTATATCAGACAAAGTAATGGTCATTTTATCCAAAAACATGAGTGAGAGCATAGCACAAATGCAGTCAAGAGAAATTTCAAGCAAGGCAAAGGAGTTAATTGTGAAGCATATGGATTTGAGCGCAGACTCAGTAACTACAAAATAGATCGATGGACACTCAAAGAAATGCACACAAGAAAATTCCTGGACATGCAGAGAAAGGAATAATTAGCCATAAAATGAGCGCCAAGATTAATTTCGCTAACAATCCCGTTCCATATTGATTTTGCTTCGCAAAACAATATGAACAGGGTCGGTTTGGGAGACCCTCCGGGCGGGTTAACAAAATCAAATAGAATATGACATACTTCATTCAAGCTAGAATAACTCCGAACGAAGGAAATGAATCGAAGAAGCTTGTTGCTTCGGCATTCGCCGTCTGCATTTCTAATGCGAAAAGCGAAATTGGCGCCATTTCCCAGGCACGGTATCATATCAATCAATACGATTGGGTGTTTGGCGAAATTACAGACGGCCCAATTCTAGTTGATGAATCTGATTTCGCAGAGCGAGACATTGGCCTAGAATTATACAGAACAGCCATCAGAACCGGATTTTCGTTCCATATTATCGGGGTGGCTATCGATGGAAAGGAACGCGCTCCAAGAGAAATACGGATTGATGGCGATATTCCAATGAGTCAGCTACTAGAAGTTGAAAAACGAGCACGCACACAAGGCGAATGTTTACACTTTGACTCTGGCGAGAATTGCACGAATGTGATTTATGCACATTCTATCCAGAAAAAATCAACGCTTAGTTCAATCTGCGATGACTCAAATCACGTACTAATGCGCTATTCTGATGCAGCTAGAATACGAAAAAACGGCGGGAAAATTCCGTTTCGAAGAATTGGGATCAAAGAGGCGTCTGTGTTTCGTGGTTTTTGCAGTTATCATGACAACCAACTTTTCGAGCCTATTGATAATTCACCATTCCATCCAGATCCAAGATTGGCGACCTTGATTGCTTACAGGTCAATATGTAAAGAAATTATTGCGAAAAAATACATGATTCGCGTTGAAGAGCAGTTTTCCGAATTGCATGAGAAAAACAAAGCAACACGCAATCTATTTCAGTCATATGCACTCGGCGGAAAGATTGGATTAGCAATGCTTGAAGAACATAAAATCGAGTTTGATGACATGCTGGAGACTGAAAATTATCAAAACATCAGATGCACAATGTTTTCAATGTCTGGCGCCCCTTTCTTTGCTTGCTCCACTTCATTCTTCCCGGATTATGGATTTTCAGGCGAGGTAATTCAAAATCGGAAAGATTTCTCGTATTGTCACGGATTGATTGCTTGCAACACGGTTGCCACCAACGATGGATGGGCATTGTTGTTTATATGGCATGCCACTAGTGACTTCGCCTGCATTCCTTTTATAAACTCTATGAGGAGCGCATTTCGAGAAAAGAAATACAGCATTTCTAATTACATTGCTCACTTCTTGTTCTCGTCGTTTGAAAATCTTGCGATTTCGCCTTCGTGGTTTAATTCGCTAGATGGATTCCAGCGAGACATGCTGAACGATATCATGACTGAGAATGCTGGCCCATTCGATCCACTGGACTCAAGCTACCTCAAAAATCCGAAATGCGGATTTATAGATTTGAAAATTTCTGGGATAACAGACTTTCCAACGCAATGAAAAAGATGTGTTAAAGTGGAGTAAACTTCAAATTTACCTAACCGATTGGATTCGAGCAATGTGCTCAAGAGAAATTTCCTTTCTTCTAATGATCGGAACTGCATTAATCTCATTACCTTTGGCTATCAAGAGGTATCGGAAATCCAGAGAAGTACTTCCGCAATTACGTCTGGGTGAGGCTGTGATTATCTGGCTGTTGCAAGCCGTACCAATTACTTTTTTACTGAAGTTTCTAATTTGCTGAACGATTGCATTTTGCAAGGCAATGAGCAAGCCATACCACATGGCAATCACTCGATTGCCTATCAATATTTACTTAACCGTCAGGAATGAACCACATGCTGTGCCTAACGCAAAATGGCAGCAGAAATGAGCAAAAGAACAACAGCAGCCATTTCCCTAACAGCGTAGTGATAACAACAAAAAAATGATTTGATCAACTTGTAATCAGCCGCAAATGGTCCGGCGCGTCTCAGGTGTGGTTGTGAGGCCACTTGGATGCCATTTTCTGGCCGCTGGACAAGCATCGGTTCGCCTTGTACCCTGGAGGCATGTGCGGGCGGATGATCGTGGTCAAGGATGGCGGTCCGACCAGGCTCATCGGATTGGATTCCGGAGCGGGCGATGTGGGCCGCAGCCCTGCTGTCAGTTTGAAATATTGCGATTCTGCGGCGTTTTTCGCCGTAAAGCAGCATATTTTTAAATCATGAAGGCGTTTCAGAATCCAAAGGGCAGCGTGGCCTCGGTCCTGCCGTTGGAGCAGGTGGCGACACGGAATTGGCTGGAAGCCAACGGCTTTGGGCGGCACTCCATCGACAACGCTCTCAAGAGCGGACAGTTGGTGGCGCTGACCACCGGGGTATATTCGCGCCCGGAGCTTCCGGTGAGCTGGCAAGGGTTGGTTGCGTCCCTGCCGCGGTTGGAATCTCGACCCATCCTGATCGGAGGAATCTCTGCCCTGCGCCTCCAGGGGTTTGCCCAGTATCTGAATCTGGGCGCGTCCGAATCCGTGGTGCTGACGTCGAACAGCGCATGTCCTGCTTGGCTGGAGCGCAGCTTCTCGGCGCTGCAGACTCGGCTGACCTGGCAGAGTGGGCGTCGCCTGTGGACGCAGGGATGGCCGACCAGACCTGCAGTGCGAATGGTGCCCTGGCAGGATCGGGGAATGGTGTTGCCGTCGTCGGCACCGGAGCAGGCGTTCCTGGAGCTGTTGGGCACGGCACCGGAAGGCGTCGGTCTAGAGCATGCCGAAGAGATGCTGCAGAGCCTGACCCAACTGTCGCCGAACCTCCTCGATAGCCTGTTGCGTGAATGTCGCAGCATCAAGGTCAAGCGGCTCTTCTTCTGGCTGGCCGATCGCCAGAACCATGTCTGGCGCCGTCGTCTCGATCCTTCGGCATACGACCTGGGGTCCGGAAATCGCGTTCTGGCGAAGGGAGGGCGACTGGACCCGGTCTACCACATCACGGTTCCCCAGGAGATGCTCCCGTGAGCACCCACCAGCTTCTCACGAGCGGCTATGGCCGCCAGGTGCGTTTGCTGGTGCAGGTCCTGCCTGTGATCTTCGAAGAGTCCTGCTTCGCCCTCAAGGGCGGGACGGCACTCAATCTGTTCGTGCGGGATCTGCCTCGGCTGTCGGTGGACATCGATCTGGTCTACCTCCCGCACGATGGACGCGATAGCGCCCTGTCCAAGATCGTCGAGGCTCTCGATCGTGTCGCGGATGCGTTGTGTCGACGATTCTCCGGGATGGAAACGCAGAAGGCGTATCAGCAGACCCCCGATGCGCTGCGGCTTCTGGTGCGATCCGGAGACGCCCGGATCAAAATCGAACTGTCCCCGGTTTTGCGAGGGACGGTAGAGAAACCTCGATGGCTGGAGATCTGCCCGACCGCACAGGAACAATTCGGGTATGCCGAGGTGCCCGTCGTATCGCTCCCCGACCTGTACGGTGGCAAGATCTGCGCGGCGTTGGATCGGCAGCATCCCCGCGACCTGTTCGACGTGATGCTGCTTCTGGAGGCGGAGGGCGTCTCGGACGGGATTCGTCAGGCGGTGTGGATCTACATGCTGAGCCACCCGCGCCCCTTCGAAGAGCTGCTGTGGCCGCGCGAGAAGGATATCACCAATATCTTCCGCAACGAGTTCGAAGGCATGACCCTGCGCGAAGTCTCGCTGGCGGATCTCCTCGCGGCGCGCTCGCGGTTGCTAGAGATCCTGCGCCGAGGCATGACGCAAACCGAAGCCGGGATGATCCTGGGTTTCCTGAAAGGGGAGCCTGGGTGGAATACCTCCGGCTTCGAGATGATCGAGGATCTTCCCGCCCTGCTCTGGAAAACGCGGAATCTGGACCGCATGGATACCGGCAAACGCATTCGCTCTATCCAGAAATTGGAAGAGTTGCTGGCAGGCCTTGTCGGCGGCAGCGCCAGATCTTCGCCGCACCGATGAGGTTCCCGCCCACGCTGGGAGCTTGGGAGTCCACTTGCTGGGCGTGTACGCGAGGACGCAGTGGGCTCCAGACGGGTTTTCCGGGGGCGTTGAGCGCCTTTTGATGAAATATCAAGGCGGGTGATCGCCAACGGGCGGGCGTGGTGGCCGATCGGGGGCAGATTCCATCCATGGCGCGTGGACTCGGAACCCGTGCCTGCTTTGTTCGCGGCCGCCAAGCTTGATTGGCGCCGGTTCGATGCGATGTTTCAGGCCGGTCATCGGCGCGACAGGGGCACCACATGAAGACGACAACAGCACATCGGACGCTCGGCTCTCTGGCGACGCTCGCCCTGATCGCGGCGGGGGCGGCCTCGGCGCAGTCGGTCACCGTCGATCTGAATACCACCTACCAGACCATCCGCGGGTTCGGCGGCATGAACCACCGCGTCTGGACCGGGTACGACCTGAACGCTTCGGATCGCAACCTGGCCTTCGGCAACGGTCCGGGCCAGATCGGGATGACCGTGCTGCGCATCTGGGTCTCCGACCAGGAAAGCCAGTGGGCGTTGGAAGTCCCCACCGCCAAGGATGTGATTGCCCGCGGCGGGATCGTGTACGCCACTCCGTGGTCGCCGCCGTCGTCCATGCGCATCCCTGGGGGCAACAACTTCAAGCTCGACCCCTCCAAGTACGCGGCCTTCGCGGCGCATCTGAACAAGTTCGCCAAGTACATGAAGGACAACGGTGCCCCGCTGTACGCGATCTCCTTCGCCAACGAACCCGACTGGTGCTACGACTGGACCTGCTGGACCACCACCGAGGTCTACAACTTCACGAAAAACCACGCGGCCACCCTGCGCGAGCACGGCACCAAGGTGATCACCGCCGAATCGTTCCGCTACGACAAGAACTACTACAACCAGGTCCTCAACGACGCGTCGGCGCTCAAGAACATCGACATCATCGGCGCGCATTTCTACGCCTCCGACGCCAAGACGGCCAATTCGTTCTTCCAGTATCCGCTGGCCGACGGCAAGGGCAAGGAACGCTGGATGACCGAACACTACACGGAATCCAAGGGCGACGCCGACATGTGGCGCGGCTACATCAACACCGGCGACCAGGACCAGACCCCCAAGATGGACACGGTCCGCGCCCTGGACGTGGCCTACGAGATCCATCGCGCGCTGGTGGAAGGCCAGTTCAACAACTACACGTGGTGGTACATCCGCCGCGACTACGGCCCCATCAAGAATTCGGGCGCCAACGCGGGCAAGGTGAGCAAGCGCGGGCACTGCATGGCCCAGTACGCGAGGTTCGTGCGGCCGGGATTTGTCAGGGTATCGGCCACCAAGGAGCCGGCCGCGCACATGTACGTGTCGGCCTTCAAGAAGGGCGACAGCGTGGTGGTGGCGGTGGTCAACCGCAACGTGCAGCGCAAGCTCGATTTCACGGTGCCCTTGGCCAAAGGGATCGTGTCCTGGCGCAAGTACACCACGTCGTCCAGCAAGAGCGTGCAGGACGAAGGCCTGGTGACGGCGACCAACGGGGCGTTCTCCACCTCCTTCGACCAGGAAAGCATCACCACGCTGGTCGGTGTGTCCACGGGTTCCGCTTCGGTGGATCGCGAAATCCGTCCGTTCCCGGCATCGGGATCGTTCCGCGCGACGTCCCTCGATGGGCGCGACCTGGGGACGCTGCGGATCGAACCCGGACAGGATCTGGCGAACGCGATCGCCCGGACGACGTCGGTCCGCGGCCTGGTCCTGGTCCGCTCGCTGGAAAGCGGCGAGACCTGGCGGATGCTTCTGCCCGAATCGGGGCGCTGAACGGTTTTTGTCCTTAGCGGTGCAATCTTCGCGCCGCCGCTTCTGCTGGAACCCGGAAATTCCAGCAGACCAAGGCGGGTGCTCGCGCGCAAACCAACGAAGGAGACAACGATGATCGTGAACATCGGATCGATGGTCTGTGTGCTTGGTGCGGTGGCGATGGCCGCCACGGTGGATCTGCGGGGTAAGGTGTCCGACGCCGCCAGCGGCAAGGCCATCTCCGGCGCGGTCGTGGTCCTGGGAGGCCAAGGCCTCAAGGACACCACGGGGAGCGACGGAATGTACGCGTTGGTCTCGGAGCCGTCGGCCGTCGGGATGCGCGATGCGCGGTCGAGCGTGGCGATGGACGGCGGAGCCCTGGTCCTTTCCATGGAGCAGGCGGCGGCGGTGCGGATCGACGTCCTCGACGTGGTCGGAAACCGTCTTCGCGACATCCGCCTGGACCGGCTCGAATCCGGTTCGCATCGGCTGCCCGTGCTCGATGGCCTTCGGACGAACGGCCTGCTTCTGGTGCGGGTCTCCATCGATGGTCGCGAGACGTCGTTCCGCGTGCTCCCGAATACCGGCCGGATGTCGGTTTCCGTCATGCCGGCCGCCAGGGCCGCGGCGGTGTCCGACACCTTGCGCGTGTCGGCAACCGGGTATTCGACCAAGAATGTGCCGGTTTCCAGCTACGAGCAGACCTTGGACGTGTCGCTGAACGCCTTGTCCGTCTGCAATCCGGCCGACAAGACGCCGGATCCCGTGTCGGTGAACGTCTCCAACGCCTATTCGCCGCTCACGGGATCGCATCAGGTGGTGGTGGAAACAGACCCATCCCTGAGGGAGAAGACGATCTACCGTCCCAAGGATCTGGCTCCCGGCAAGAACTACCCGATCCTGATCTGGGGCAACGGCGGGTGTTCCATGAACGCCACCGACCACACCGATTTCCATCTGGAGATCGCCTCGCACGGCTACGTGATCGTCGCCGACGGCAACCCCAAGGGTTCCGGCAGCCGCAGCATGGGCGATGTCGTCGCGATGGGCAAGACACAGATCGATGCCCTGAACTGGGCGATCCAGCAGAATTCCAAGCCGTGCAGCCGGTTCTTCCAGGCGCTGGACACCCTCCACATCGGCGGGTTCGGCTGGTCGTGCGGCGGGCTCATGACCTACGGATTCACCTTGGACCGCCGCGTCACCGCGAGCATCGTCATGAACAGCGGACTCCTCAATGCCGACCAGACGATGCTCGACCGGATGCGCGTGCCGATCGCCTACGTGTGCGGCGGTCCCGACGACATGGCCTACGTCAACGGACAGCGCGACTTCACCAACATCAAGACCGTCCCGACCGTGTTCGCCAACGTCGGAGTGGGCCACGGCGGCACCTACTACTCCGACAACGGCGGCGAGTACTCCAAGTTCGTGCGGGCGTGGTTCGACTGGTGGCTCAAGGGCGACACGGGCGCCAACGGCAAGCTCAAGTTCACCGACCGGTCCAGCGCGTTCTTCAAGTCGCCGTGGACCATGGAGACCAAACGGCTCCCATAGACGGAATCCGTCAGGCCGGGATCATTTTGCGGGCAGGCGGCGCAGGACTTCCTGGAGGTCTTCGCGCAGGGAGCGGATCTCGGCGTGCAGGGCCTCGGTCTCCGGTGACGGAGGCTTGGGTTCGGCATGGGCCACTTCCTGGATGGCCGACACGATCACGCCGATGAACAGGTTCAGCACTGCGAAGCTGGTGACCACGATGAACGGCACGAAGAAGACCCAGGCCCAGGGGTGGACTTCCAGGACGGGGCGCACGATTCCCATCGACCAGCTTTCGAGCGTCATGATCTGGAACAGCGTGTAGAGCGATTCGCCCAGGCCTCCGAACCAGTCGGGGAAGGTGCCGCCGAACAGCTTGGCGGCCAGGACCGCGCTCACGTAGAACACGACGCCCAGGATCACCGCGATGGAGCCCATGCCGGGAAGCGCCGAGATCAGGGCGCCGACCACGCGCCGCAGGGCCGGGATCGTGGAAAACAACCGCAGAGCCCGCAGGATGCGCAGGGCGCGCAGTACCGACAGCGAACCCGACTGCGGGAGCAGCGAAATCGAGACGATGGCGAGATCGAACCAGCTCCATCCCGACCGGAAGAACTTCCCGCCGTGCGCCACGATCCGCAGCATCACCTCCACCACGAAATACCCCAACGCCAGTCGGTCCAGGGCATGGAGGAATCCCCCGGCGCTCGCCATCGCCGAGGCCGATGTTTCCAGCCCCAGCGTGGCCGCGTTGAGCAGGATCACGAAAGTGGTGAACCCCTGGAATTTGGGGTGGTCGACGAATCGAGCGATCTTGGTGCGGAAGGTGTCCATGGTTGGCAGGCAAGATACCACCAACCGCCATCCACAACGAGATGTGCTACGGGTGGCATTCCCGCAAGCGCGTCAGGAAAGGACGATGCCGGCCATCCCGAGGTGGATCACCCCAGGTAGCGCGAGCGCAGGTGCGCCAGGAAGTATCTCGCTGTGGGGCGTTCGCCGGTGGCTTGTTCGATCAGGTCGGGCGTCTCGAACCGGCGGGCCTTGGCGTGGATGTTCGCGCGCAGCCAGGAGAGCAGCGTGGCGCGGTCGGAGGTCGCGCCCGCCTTGGCGGCCGATCGGTACAGCTGCGCCGACAGCAGGTTGCCCAGCGTGTAGGTGGGGAAGTACCCGAACAACCCCGCGCTCCAGTGGACGTCCTGCATGCAGCCCAGCCCCACATGGGGCGGCTCGATCCCGAGCATGTTCCGGTAGGCCTCGTTCCAGGCGCCGGGGAGGTCGGCCACCTGCAAGTCGCCCAGGACCATGGCCTTTTCCAGCCGGAACCGCACCAGCACGTGCAGGTTGTAGGTGGCTTCGTCGGATTCCGTCCGGATCAGGCTTCGCTTCACGCGCCGCGAATGGGCGATCCAGTCTTCCATGGCCACCTGCTCCAGCGCGGGGCAGGCCGTGCAGGCGACGGGCCACAGCTCCTGCCAGAACGCGTCGGAGCGGCCCACCAGGTTCTCCCAAAGGCGCGACTGGCTCTCGTGGACCGACATGGAGCAGTACATGCCCAGCGGAGTGCCCGCGAGTTCTTCGGGCAGACCCTGCTCGTAGAGCGCGTGTCCGGTCTCGTGCAGGGTACTGTAGACGGATCCTGTCAGTTCGGATTCGTCGATGCGGGTGGTGATGCGGCTGTCGCCGGCGTGGATGGTCTCGGAGAAGGGGTGCGCCGACAGGTCCAGGCGCCCGCGCCCGAAATCGTAGCCCAGTGCCTCCGCGAGCCTGCGGTTCAGTTCCATCTGGGCATCCTTCGGGAACGGCCCCTTGAGCGCGGCGATCCCGTCCAGGCGTTCGGCGGTCGATTTCTGGCGCTCGACGATTTCCGACACCATTCCCGGGAGTTCGCGTTCCAGCTCGTCGAACAGGCGCGTCCAGTCGGACGTGTCCATGCCGCGTTCGTAGTCGGAGAGCAATCCGTCGTAGGCGGTGCCGGTGTCCGGGGCCAGGAGCGAGCCTTCTTCCCGCTTGAGCTCCACCACCTTTTCCAGGTGCGGCTGGAAGGTCTTGAAATCCTGTTCTCGCTTGGTGCGCGCCCAGACCTGCTGCGCGAGGCTCGTGGCGCGGGTCGTCTCCTCCACCAATCGCGAAGGGATCTTGCGGGCGCGATCCAGGTCGCGGTTCACGAGCTCCATCTGGCGCGATTCGTCGGGACCCGACGCGCGCGCCGTGGCCTTGGCCGCAAGGTCGGCGAATTCGGCCGAGACGGTCCGCTCGTGGATCAGCTTGGCCAGCGTGGACAGCGCGTCGGCGCGGTGCGATTCGCCCCCTGCGGGCATGCCGGTTTCCTGGTCCCACTGCAGCAGCCGCGCGGCGGCGCCCAGATGGTCGGTTTCCTGGAGGTGGCGGATCAGTTGGGCGTAGGCGGTCATAGGTTGATAAGGTGCAATTTCGGGCGAGAAGAGTGAATTCTCCTCCATGGAAGGTGAATTTCCGCGAAAGTTCTCCTTCCTGGAGGGATAAATAAGTCGTATTTTCTCCTTGTATGAAGGAGAACTTTGACTCCGAGCTTCCGGAATCCCTGAAATCCGTCCTGTCCGAGAAACTGGCCGATTCGCTGACCGGAGCCTTGCCTTCCTTGACTTCGCGGAAGGTGCAAGGCGAACTGTTCCTGCCTGGCAAGGCCACGGTGATCGTCGGGATGCGGCGGGTGGGGAAAACCAGTTTCCTGTACCAGCTGCGGCAAGAGCGGCTCAAGAGCGGGACTCCCAGGGACCAGTTGCCCTACATCAATTTCGAAGACGAGCGATTGGCCGGTCTGGACGCCTCCCATCTGGGCTTTTTGCTGGACGAGCTTGAACGGGCCTTGGCGGGCCAGGTCCGCCAGGGAAAGGTCTTGTGGTGTTTCGACGAGATCCAGGTGGTTCCCGGCTGGGAGCGATTCGTGCGTCGCTTGTTGGATCAAGGCAATGTCGAGATCGCGGCGACGGGGTCGTCGGCGGCATTGCTGTCGCGCGAGATCGCCACCTCCCTTCGGGGGCGGGCCTGGACGATCCCGCTGTTCCCGTTCGGTTTCGAGGAATATCTCGCGCACCATTCGCAGGCCGTTCCCGCGGGGAACAGGGCGTTGCCGGCCAAGGAGAGCGCGAAGTTCGAACGGTTGTTCCTGGATTGGCTTTCCGGCGGCGGCTTCCCCGAAGCGCAAGGACAAAAACTGGCGGTTCGCAACCAGCTTCTGCGGGATTACGTGGACGTGGCGATGCTGCGGGATGTGGTCGAGCGGCATTCGGTGGCCAATGTCGCGGGGCTTCGCCGCATGGTCCAGCAACTTTTGGGGAACGCGGGGTCCTTCTTCAGCGTGGAAAAGCTCCATGCCGCCCTGAAGAGCCAAGGCTTCGGGATATCTAAAGACACCATGCACCAGATGCTCGGTTATCTGGAGGACTGCTTCCTGGTGAGGCTCGTGGAGATGGAATCGTCGTCCGAACGCCAGAGGATGGTGAATCCCCGCAAGGCCTATCCCGCCGACACGGGACTCATCCCGATTTTCGACCGCAGCGGGAAGCAGAACCTCGGGCATGCGCTGGAAGGCGCCGTCCTGATGGAACTGGAGCGCCGCCGCATGTCGGCGACCTACGTGAAGACGGAATCCGGATTCGAGGTGGACTTCCTGGCGCGTTCGCCCGAAGGCGACGCGGAGCTGATCCAGGTGTGCGCGGACGCCAGCGACCCGAAGACGGCCGAGCGCGAAACCAGGGCGCTGGTGGAGGCCGCCGCGAGATTTCCCGAGGCGACGAAAACGCTCCTTGTCACGACTCGCGACGGCATTCCCGCGCAGGTGCCGCCGGGCATCCGGGTGCGCTGCGCATGGGAATGGATGCTGGGGCGGTGACGGCCTACCCCGCGATCGCGCTCGCCGGCACCGCCCACACCGGACGCTCGGCATCCAGACGACGGAAATCGGCATCGTCGCTCACCACCAGGCCGGCCAGCAGGGGCTTGTCCAGGATCGTCTCCAGGCTCGAGAAGTGGCGGGCGTCGGAGGCTTCCGCGTGCCGGGTGGATTTGCACTCGATGGCGAAGTAGCCGTCGTCGCGCTCGATCAGGAGGTCGATCTCCCTGCCGTCCACGGTGCGCAGATGGTACGGATCCACAGGGAGGCGTTGGGTCTTGATGGCTTTCCAGAATTCGCCCACCACGGCGGTCTCGAATTCGGCGCCGTCCGGTTCGCCCGACTTGCGCAGCACGGCGCGGCGCACTCCGGCGTCCAGGATGTGGACTTTGGGCGATTTCGCCAGGCGCTTTTCGCGGTTGCGGAACCACGGCTGCAGCAGGACCGCGTGGTAGCCCGCCTCCAGGTGCGACATCCACGTCTTGGCCGACGGCGACGACACTCCCGCATCGCTGGCCAGATCGCTCCAATTGGCGGTCTGCGCGGTCCGCAGGCAGGCCATCCGCAGAAGGCGCACGAAGGGCTCCAGGTGCTCGAGCCTCGCGACGTCGGCCAGGTCCTTCTGCAGGTAGGTGCGCACGTAGTCCTCGCGCCAGAGCCGTTTGTCGGATTCCGTCCAGTCGTCGTTGGCCCACAGGACGGGCATCCCGCCTTCGATCTTCATCCGCTCCCATGCGGCCGTCTCGATGGCCGCGACGGGATCCAGCCTCCGCAGCGGGTCGGCCCACGAGTCCAGCAGTCCGGCCGGGTCCCCGGACGTCAGAAGCTGTCCGATCTTCCCGTCGGGTTCGCGCCCGGCGCGATGCGCGACGATCTCCGACAACATGAGAGGGAACAGCTCCAGCATGGCCGCACGGCCCGCCAGGCTCTCGCGCACTCCCTTGAGAACCAGCAACTGGCTGGATCCCAGCAGGATGGCCCGAAATTCGGGGTCGCGATCGTGGCAGGCCTTGAAGGTCTCGAACAAGCTCGGGAGTTTCTGGACCTCGTCGACGATCACGTTCCGGTAGCGCGACAACCAATCCTGCGCCGTCAGGTTCGCCAAGAGCGGCCGAGTCACGGGGTCGTCCAGATCGAGGTAGGTCCAATCGGGGCGGGTCCGGCGCACCAAGGTCGTCTTTCCCACTTGCCGGGCGCCCGAAACGACCGCGAGTCTCCCTCGGGAGCTTGAAGCAAGTCGATCCAGCTCGTTTGTGGATTGCCTCGGGATCATGACGTAAAACCTAAACTATGACTTTAAATAATGGCGTAATATTTAAAATCATAGCTTCGATATTACGCTTTTCTTGGCGAAAAGTCTCTCACCGTCCACAAAAAAGCCCGTTCTGTCCGTATTGGACGAACGGGCTGTGCGGGTGTGATCGACGGGCTCCGTGCGCCGTGGCGCACACCCCGATTGGTCACTTGCCCTTGCCGGCCTTCTTTTCGGACACGGGGATAGCCATGGAAAGGCCCGCGGCCTGGAAGGCGGCGGCGTTGGCCGGGTTCCGAGGGGCTTCGTCCAGGATCCAGCGGTATTCTTTCCAGCCGAGCAATCCCGCCTTGCGGGAAGCGAGCTCGCGCGCGGCTTCCTGCTGGGCGGTCAACTGGGCGATGCGGTCGGGATTGGCCTTGAGCGAATCCAGGAAGGCTTCGTCCAAAAGGCGGACCAGCGAATCGGCCTGGCGCCAGCGGGCGGCCTTTTCCGGCTGCAGGAGTCCGTCGGAAGGGGCCACGAATTCCTTGGGCTTGGGCGGCGGCGGAGGAGGAGGAGCGGCTTCCTCTTCCGTCTTGTTGCAGGCCCACATCGTGGACAGAACCAGGGCGGCGACGATCAGTTTGGCCTTCATGGCGGTTCTCCTTCGGACCGTGCTGTGGTCCTCGGTGGGAAGTCTTGACTCCAAGGGTAACCTCTTCCAGGCGGTCATGTCACCCCGGAAAGCCTCGCAGCACCTACTTTTCCGGGTCCCATGCGAATCCTGTCCGGTATCAAGCCTTCGGGCGAAATCCACTTCGGCAACTACCTGGGCATGCTCAAGCCCATGGTGGAAAGCCAATCCCGCGGCGAACTCCTGTGCTTCATCGCCAATCTCCACAGCCTTACCACCGTGTTCGACGGCGAACAGATGGCGGCCTGGACTCGCCAGATGGCCATCGACATCCTGGCCCTGGGGATGGATCCGGAGAAGAGCGTCTTCTGGATGCAGAGCGACGTTCCCGAGGTCGCGGAATTTTCGTGGTACCTGTCCAACTACACGCCCATGGGATTGCTGGAGCGTTGCCACGCCTACAAGGACAAGATCGCCAACGGCATCAGCGCCAACCACGGCCTGTTCGCCTACCCGGTGCTGATGGCCGCCGACATCCTGGGCTACGGCGTGAACAAGGTGCCGGTGGGCCGCGACCAGAAGCAGCATGTGGAGGTGGCCCGCGACCTCGTGGACGCGTTCAACCACCGTCACGGCGAGATCCTGGTCAAGCCCGATCCCGAGATCGGCGAGGACGTGGCCACGGTGCAGGGGCTGGATGGTCAAAAAATGTCCAAGTCCTACGGCAACACCCTGGGGATCTTCGCCGACGCGGCCGAGGTCAAGAAGAAGATCATGGCGATCGCCACCGACAGCACCCCGCTGGAAGATCCCAAGGACCCCGACGCCAACCCCGTGTTCGCCTGGTACAAGCACGTGGCATCGCCCGACGCGGTCGCGGAAATGGACCGCAAGCTGCGCGCCGGAGGTTACGGCTGGGGTCACGCCAAGAAGGAGCTGGTGCAGGCCTACCTGGACCACTTCGCCCCGTACCGCGCCCGCCGCGCCGAGATCGCGGCCGACCTGGACGGCCTCAAGAAGATCATGGCCCGGGGCGCCGAAAAGGCCCGCGCAATCCACCTGCCCATCCTCGAAAACGTGCGCCGCTGCGTCGGCGTGCGGTACCTGTAAGAAAGTCGGCATCGACCATGATGAGCTGGGACGACTACTGGAAGCAGTACAGCATCTCCAAGGCCGAACGCTGGATGATCGGCGAGCGCCATCGCAAGCTGATGTCGTGGATCGACTCGCTTCCCGGCGACAAAAAACGGGTGATCGAGATCGGGTGCGGATTCGGCTCCAACATCCGGCGCCTCAAGCAGGAACGGACCGACATCGAGGCCCACGCCCTGGACTTCTCCGAGATCTCGGTGGCCAACATCAAGGACGCGGTCGACCAAGCCCATCGCGCCGACTGCCAGAACACGGGGCTGCCCGAGGGGCATTTCGATTTCATCTACTCCAGCGGCCTCATGGAGCATTTCCGCGACGAAGGCCCCTTCGTGCGCGAGATGTACCGCATCCTCAAGCCCGGCGGTCTCATGGCCACGTTCGTCCCGGCCCGCTGGTCCATCTGGCAGCTCTACCAGCTCATGTGGAAGCTGGGCAAGCGCGGCGGATGGATCCACGGCTACGAGAAGGCCTACTCCAAGGCGTTCCTGCACCGGGTGATGGTCAAGGAAGGCTGGAAGATCGAAGAGGATTTTGGACTGGATCCGTTCTCCTTCAACGGGTTCGCCATGAAGCTCCTGAACAAGTCGTTCGAGCCCGCCTGGAAGAAGTCTCCGCTTTCCGCCGGCTACACCGAGATTTGCGTCCTGACGCGAAAGCCCGGATAGCGATTGCCCGGCGGGCGAACCCCCTATTCGGGGGACTTCGCGGCCTCCAACAGGATGATTTCCGGCCGGTAGGGCGGGCTGGCCGGCACGGCTCGCAGGAGCTTGGCCGGAGGAACGACCGGAACCTGGAACGAATCGACGCAGGAGGCGGGAACCTGCCAACGCCGGGCGCTTCCTGGCTGGTGGATGGTCATCCCCGCGTACGGTGCGCAGGGGAGCTTCACGGGGACGGGTCGCACCAGCTTCAGGCGCACCGTGTCGCCGGGCAGGCGTGCGCGCGAGCGCTCGAGCGCGGCCAAGGTGTCGCCGCTCCAGGCCTCCACGCCGGTTTCGCGATCCAGAGCCGGGAAGGCGACGGCTCCCGTGGTTCCCACCACGGCGCTGTCCAGGGCCACCGCCGCGCCCGAATCTCCGGGATCGTCGAGCACCCAAACGCGCGCGGCGACCAGGGTGGAACCATCCGTGCTGGACAACAGCACGGTGAGGTCGCCGGTTTCCACGCCGCCTCCGCCGGAATTGGGGGTGTCGGTGCCGCAACCCACGGCGAGCGCCCCGCCCACCAGGCCCCATGCCAACAGGTTCGCGAACCGATTCATCCGACACGACTCCGGGAAAAGGCCACGGGGAAGGCCTGGATGTTGAGCTGCACCACGCGGTCCGGATCCGACTCCTCGCTGGCCATGTCCAGGATCTCGCGGCGAAGGTGGCGCAGACGGTCGCGCACCCTTCCGAAGGTGGATGCCGACAGCGTCACGGTCAAGGTGGAAATGGACCTGTCGGCGGTCTCGAAACGGTCCATCGCCTCCAGCCCCAACGCCATCGTCTGGCGACGGAATTCGTCGATCTCGGGTCCTTCGGCGACGCCGGTGGTCAGGACGGGCTCCGTCTTCTTCCATCTTCCCTGGTCGTCCTGGCAGGCAAGGCCCAGTCCTTCCAGGACCTCGAGCGCCTGTTTGGCCTGGTAGGGGGTGATGGCCGGACGCAGGAGGGAGGCGAGCGTGGGGGCGTCGGCGGTGGGTTCCAGGTCCAGAAGTTCGCGGATGGCCACGATCCACCAGGATTGGAACATGCCCATCTGGTCGGATTCCAGCTTGGGGGTCCGCTTGCGCCTCCAGGTCACGATCTGGTCCAGGAACAAGGCACGTTCCTCGGGCCCCTTGGCCTGCGCGTAGAGCACCAGGTGCTCGAAGTAGCGGGTCTCGGCGCGGTTGAGCCGAAACAGCTCGGCGAGCTTCAACGCGGCCGACGGCGACAGGTTGGCGCTGCCGGCAAGCACCTTGCCGAAGAACGCCGAGGTGGAAAATCCGACCTTGGCGGCGATGAACCGGTGCGAGAACTTGGGATCCACCCGTTTGCGTTCGGCCCACGCCTGCGCCAGATACAGCCGGTAGTCGGTGTAGGCGAAGATGTCTGGTGGCGCGACATCTCCCGGCGCGGATCGCTTGCGCGAGCCGTTCATGGACGCGGCCACCTGCCGACTCGGACTTCGGCCGCCGAACCCGACGATGCGATCCAGGCGAGTCGTTCGCCTTGGAGGCTGGGTTTGCCTTGGAACGCGCCGCTCGTTCCGCCGGGCAGCAGGACCACGGCGGCGGTGTCGGTTCCTGTCAGGGGCTTGGCTTTCAGCGCGGGCGAACCGTCGGTTCCGGCGTGGTCTTCCCAGACCAGGCGTCCCTGGGAAAGGCTCGCCGATCCCTGGTACCCGGCGGCCACCACGAGCGGAACGCTTCCGGTGGACGGGCTCCAGCCCCACAGATCGATGTTGGTGGTGTCGCTCCCCGCGTTGCGGTAGTCTTCCCAGACCACCCAACCGTCGGCCACCCGGGGCTGGTCCTGGTGGGTGGCTTGTGCGTCGAGCAGGCGGGTTTCGCCGGTGGCCAGGTCCATCCAGCGGATGTTGGCGCGGGTGCCGTGGACGTATTCCGCCCACACCAGCCAGTTTCCGTCCAGGGCGACCTTGGTCTGGTAGATCGAATCGTCCGTCAGGCGCCTCTCCGGCGAGGTGGCCTGTTCGGCCAGGTAGACTTCGCTGTTGACGCTGCCGGAAGCGGCGTGGCGGTAGTCGATCCAGGCCACGCGGGTCCCCGTGGTCGCGATGGTTTCCTTCCAGGCCGTCGAGCTGGTCGGCGACCAGGATCCGTTCGAGCTGTTCACCTGGAGAGGGCATTTCCAGGTGGCGTCGATCGCCAATGTCGCCATCGCCCCTCCCTGCACATCGAAATACAACCAGCTGGTAGGGAGGGTACTTCCTTGGACCGCGATCCGCCAGCCGTTCGCGCTGTCCCAGGTGTTCACGACCGCGTTGCCGTTGTTCCAGCCGAGCTGGTACACGGTTCCGTCGCGCAGGAGCACGGGCTCGAACGAGGTGGTCGCGACCGAAACAACGCCTTGCAACGGACCTTGGGAGTCCACCGGGACCGGATTTCCCGGCGAGGGGGCGGTCGGCGATCCGGAATCGTCGCCGCAGCCGGAGCCCAGCAGGATCGCGAGGGCAAGCGAGGTGCATGCATGGATCTTGGTCATTGGCGAATTCCTTCGGGAATGCGCCATACCGACCGCGTGCCGTTGGCGTCGAGTTGCAGGAACCCAAACCCGGTGGGAGCGTTGTCCACCAGGATCCTTCCGTTTGCGATCTCCCAACGTGCTGCAAGGTTCGCTCCTTGCGCGTTTCTCCAACGCAGCACGGGCGATCCGGTGTTCCGCTCCGCCAGCGGGTGCGCAAGCGCCCACCGGTTCCCGACCCGGAAGGGTGCGTTCAGGGAGGTGGCGCCCTTGGAGCGAACGCTGGTGGAACCTTCCAAGTCGGCCAAGGCGACCGCGACGACGCCGCTGATTTCGTACCAGGCCAGATATTTCCCGTTCAGCCGGGGCAGGGTGGAATGCTCCGCGGAGCTCGAGACTTCGATTTCCGCCTGCTTGGCCGGAGACCAGAGTCGGATGTCGGCGTTTTGGCCTGCGCGGTAGTCTTCCCAGGCCACCACCCTGCCCCAGGCCGCTGCGCGGTCCTGGTGGCCGGTGGCGGCGCAGACCGTGAGATTGGCACCGGTGGCCAGATCGTAGGCGTGGATGTCGCCTTGGGAAGGGTTGGCGCGGTAGTCGGTCCAGACCAGGAGAGAATCGGAGAGCCAAGGGTTGTCCTGGTGCCAGGTGCCGGGATCCACGGCCTTGGTCTGGCCGGTTCGGGTGTCGTGGAGCACGATGTTGGCGCGTGTGCGCGCGGCGTCGTATTCCATCCAGGCCACGTGGACCCCGTTGGTCCGTGCCTTGGTCTGGTAGAGGGTGTCGCTGGTCAGGCGTGTCTCGGCGAAGGTGGGGGCCGTGGTCGTGTAGATCTCGGTGTTGCTCGGCGACTGCTTGCTCCAGTTCCGGTAGTCCACCCAAACGGCGCGGTCGCCGCTGGCCCGAACGGACTCGCGGTACTTCGTGGAGGTGCCCACCGTGGTGCGGCCCGATCCGTCGAGTCGCTGGTGGACCAGGGAGTATGCGGTGGTGCTCGCCAGCGCTTGCAGCCAAAGGTGCCCGGCGGCGTAGTCGTAGTCCATCCAGTACGTGCCCGACGGGAGGGATAGGGGGACGCGGGCGGTGGCTCCCTGGACGGTACGCCAGCGCAGGTAGGCGGTGGTGTCGGGGATGAGGTCGAAGTCCTGCAGGACCAACGTGTCGCGGTGGAACGCGAAATCGCCTTGGGCGGCGACCGTGTCCAGAGTGGTCCAGGTTGCCGATACGGCCGTGCTCGAGAGCGCGGCGAGGGTGGCCAATGACAGAAGTTTCGTGTTCAAGGAGTCTGCTCCGGTGTTGGCGCGAGGTCGCGTCCGATGCTGTCCATCGCGTGGGGGAGGGTGCTGAGGGCCCAGTCCACGGGGAGTCCCGTGGAGGTGGCGCCCGAGGGGTTGTCGAACAGGACCACGGCGCGCACACGTGGCCACGAGGGGCCGCGGAAGATCTTGAAGAGATCCCGATACCATTGCTCCTTGTTTCCTCCGAAGTCCGAACTTCCGACTTCGGCGACCAGCATGGGTTTGCCGTAGCGCCGGAACACGTCGTGCTGCAGCCGAAGCAGCGTGGCGAAATCCAGCCATTGGCCGGATTCCGCAAGCGTGCCGTAGTTGAACAGGTCCAAGCCGATCCAATCCACCTGGTCGTCGCCGGGCCAGTAGGCGGTGTCGGCATCCTGCCACGGGGTCCAGACGAAGGCCGCGTTGCGGGCGCCTTCTTCGCGGAAGATGCCTCGCACGTGCGCCCAGGCCTGCCGGTACAGTTCCGGCGGGTTCCCGTGTTCGGGTCCCCACGGGTACCAGGGGTTGCCCGGCTCGTGGAACGGCCTCAGGAAGAACGCCTTGCCATGGATCGCCGCCGAGCGGGCCCAGGATCTCAGGTAGGGGTCGAACCGCCCCGCCACCACCAATTCCAGGCTGGCCAAAGGCGTCTGTCCCCGGAAACTGTCAAAGGCCGACACCCAAGGTTCCCAGGTGACCATCGGGACGATCCCTTCGCGCTGGAGCCCGCTCATGGCGGAAGACTTGAATTCGTGGTCGGGACCGTCTCCCCATGCCTGGTACCACGACGCGATCGCCAGCGGCGTGCCCAGCGAAGATTGCATCCTGTACCAGGTCTGGAAGTCCCAGGGCAGTTCGGGACGGTAGGTGCCCAGCCAGCGGGGTGCGGCGATGGAATCGGGCGAGTTGGCATCCCAACCCGCGCGCTCGGCCAAGCGCGACCCCGGTTCCACCAGGCGCAGGACCACTTGGCGGTGCCAGGCTTCGGAAATCCATGCGACCAACGGCCGGGTCGCCAACGCGTAGACGAGCAGCGCCACGGGTGCGGCGGCCAACAGGAACACGAGCAAGGTCGCGGTGCGGATCGGCGGTGCGCTTCTCATGTCCGCTCCTTCCGGAACCCGAAGGTTCCGGTCCATGCCGTGGGCAGCAGCAGGACCACGTTGGAAAGGGCGAAGACCATCATCAGCAGCGCTCCTTCGTCCACGCGATGGTAGGTGGCCAGGGCCCAGAGCGTGGCGACCACGCTCGCGCCGATGGCCACCCAATGCGGCCAGACCCACGAAAGCGCGGCGCCGGTGCCGCGGGTCTTGGGGGTCGGGAGGTACGGCACTTCGCGTCCTCGCAGGCTGTTCCACAGTCCCAGCGCATAGACATGCCAGGTGCCTTTCTCCAGGAACATGGACCGCCACGGGAATCCCGTCTCTTCGCGGTGGCTGTACCAGCGCTGGGTCCAGGCGTGGATCAGGAACACCGACATGGCGTAGGGGAGCGCGTGGGCCAGGAAGCCGCGCAGGGGCATTTCCACGGCGTAGGCCTGGAACAGCAAAAACGGCACGGGCAGCACGATGGTGAGCCCCGATGCGAGTCCGTTCAGGTAGAACGTGCCCGCCAGCGGGTAATGCAGACGGGCGGAAAGGGGGAATCCCTTCCACAGCTTGGGAACTTCGTGCAAAAGCAGATTGAACATCCCGGTGGCCCACTTGATCTGCTGCTTGAAAAACGACGAGAGTTCGGCCGGCACCAGGCCGTGGCTGCCGCGCCAGGGCAGGTACACGCTTCGCCAGCCCGCCGCGTGAAGGCGCATGCTCGTGAGTGCGTCTTCGGCCAGGTGCACGGCGTGGCCGCCGATCGAATCCAGGGCCGATCGCCGGAACAGGCAGTTGGCGCCGATCGCCGTGGGGATCCCCAATCCGTTGAGCCCGATCAGGGTGGGGCCGTAGAACCCGTAGGTCTGTTCGGCGGCGCCCGCGGCCACCCAGTTGTCGCGGAAGTTGTGGTAGGCCTGCACGACCTGGACGAACCCCACGCCCGGATCCGTCAGAGGTGCCAAGGCGCGATCCAGGAAGTCCGGTTGCGGGATGTGGTCGGGATCCAGTACCAACACGAAATCTCCCTTGCAATGGTTCGCGAGCGCGTGGTTGACCTTGCCCGCCTTGGCTCCGGGGACGCCTCGGCAATCCACGTGCTGCACTCCCAATTTCTGGCAAAGCTCCTTGAGGGCGGCATCGTCGCCGCCGTCGAGCAGGAAGGTCCGGTGCGGATGGCGCATGGCCACGATCGCCTGCAGGGTCTCTTCGAACATCGGGAACGGCTCGCCGGGCATCGCGGTGGTCACGACATCCACGGAGGCATCCGCCATGGCGGGATCCGACGCCACGTCGCGCGGCGTGCGCGCGCACAGGTACACGGCCCAGTTGACCAGGTTCCGGAACGGCCCCCAGAACACGGCGAAGGACAGCGGAACGAACAGCCACCAGGTCTTGCGGTGGCCTCCCAGGAACCAGTAGTCGGCAAACAGCAGCAGCGATTGCGCTCCGGCCACCACCAGCACGGCCAGTACCGCCAGTTCCCAGCGGCGCACCGCCACGGGAGGCGCCATGGCCAAGGTTCTGGCGTTCACCGGGCCCACCCGAGCTTTTCCAGGCGCAGACGCGCGGTGGCGTGGTCGGGCTGCTTCTGCAGGATCGCGCTGTAGACGGCCTTGGCTTCGGGGTAGCGTCCCTTCCATTCCAGGATCTGCCCTTTGTGGAGGGATGCGTCCACGTGGTGGGGGTGTTCGGACAGGACCGAATCCAGGACCTTGATGGATCCATCCAGGTCGCCGTTCCAGGCCACCACTTCGGCCTTCTTGACGCGGCAGCGCAGACGCAAGGGGCCGGATGCCGCGCCCGACGCCGCCACCTTGGAAAACAACGCGATGGATTCGTCGAACCGCTTCTTCCACGACAGCACGATCGCCTTGCGTTCCATGGCTCCCCAGGGTTTGGGGTCGGCGGCGATGATCCGATCCCACAGCGCCAGCGCCTCCTGGTGGCGGTTGACCAGTTCCATCTGGGTGGCCAGAACCCTCAGATAGCCGAGGTCTTCCTTGCGGGGGAACGCGTCCAGCAGCGCCTGGGCGTTGCGGTAGTCCTTCTTCCACAGGAACGCTTCGGCCAGGGCCAGCACGGCGCGGTCGTCGATGCGCCCGGCGCGATGCAAGGGGGCGAGCACGGCCAGGACGGAATCCGCCTGGTACAGTCCGTGGTGGACCAGGCCCGCCAATAACGGGTCCGGCGCGTTCTGGCGACGAAGCAGATCGCGGGCTTCCTCGGCGCGGTAGTCGGCGAGCAGGGCCAGGACGCGCTCGCGGTTCGCCGACGGCTTGGGGCCTTCGGCGCGCGATGCCGATGCGGCCGCCAGCGACAGCGCGGCGGCGAGGATTCGGGACGCCTTCATGAGGGATTCCTTGTGGTGGCGAGGCGCGAACGGGCGGCCTCGAGGCATTGACGGATTCCGTCTTCCAGTCCGATGCGGGGTGCCCAGCCGGTGGCTTCGCGCAGCCGAGTGGAATCGAGACGGTAGTCCCAGCTTTCGTCGGGACGGTAGGGGATGCTTCCGGGAGCGACGCTCCCGGTGTCGTTCCAGAGTCCCCGGGCCAGTTCCTGGGCCTTTGCGGCGATTTCCAGCAGGGTGGTTCCCGCTCCCGACCCGACATTGGCGATCCAGGGGCCGCCATCGCCGGCGGGAAACCGGTCCAGCGCGAGCACCGCCACGACCGCGCGCACGAGGTCGTCCACATGCAGGTAGTCGCGCCGCTGTTCGCCCGGGGTCATGGGGAACTCGCGACCCGAAGCCATGGCGGCCACCAGGGACGGCATGAACATGCCGCCGGTCTGGCTGGGTCCGTACACCAGCGCGGGCCGCAGGATGGCTCCCTGGATCGCGCCGCGCGAGGCCGCGTCGGCGACCAGCGCTTCCGCTTCGCGCTTGGAGCTGGCGTAGGGGTCGGAGGCCAGCAGGGGGAGATCTTCGTGCCAAGGCCCCGGTTGCGCGCCGTAGACCAGTCCGGACGACGCGAAGACGAACCGCGCGGTCTTGCCGGTTCCTGTCGTGCGCGATTCCAGGGCGCGCAGCAGGTTCCGGGTGGCGTCCACGTTCACCGATCTCATCCGCTCCCGTCCCGCCGGGTCGGTGGGTTGTCCGATCAGGCCCGCCAGGTGAACGACATGGTCGGGCTGGATCTCGGCGACCAGACGCACGGCCGTGGACGGATCGCACAGGTCGCCCTCTTCGCGGTCGATGCCGTCCCACCGGGCTTCCAGGAGCGACGGCGCGAGCTCCAAGAGCCGCGTGCCCAAAAAACCTCTCGCGCCGGTGATCATGATCCTCTTCACGCCAGCGCTCCCGCGTCGACCGCCGCCTGCGCGTATTCCCGAAGTTGTTCGCGGCTGCGGACTTCTCCGGTCTCGTAGTACCTGCGGTACCATTCGGCGGTGCGGGCGAAGGTGGTGGCGCTGTTCCACACCGGACGCCATCCCAGGCGGGCGCGGATCTTGGCGATGTCGAGCTTCAGGAGGTTGGCTTCGTGCGGGGCGTCGGGGTCGGGCTGCCAGCTTGCGCGCACGTCGGGCCAGGCGGCCTGGAGCCGTTCCACCACCTTGGAGACCGGCACCACGCCTTCGTCTTCCGGGCCCACGTTCCAGCCTTCGGCGCACGACGCGTCGCCCTGGAACAGCTTGGACCCCAAAAGCAGGTAGGCCCCGAGCGGTTCCAGGACGTGTTGCCAGGGCCGGGTGGAATTCGGGTTGCGCACGGTCAGGGCCTCGCCCCGCGAGGCGGCACGGACGAAATCCGGCACCAGGCGGTCGGCGGCCCAGTCGCCGCCGCCCACGACGTTGCCCGCGCGCGCGGTGGCCAGCAGGGTGCGGTGGGTGGTTCCGAACTTGGCGTTGGGCCAGAAACTGTCGCGGTAGCTGTCGGTGGCGATCTCGGCGCTGGCCTTGGACGCGCTGTAGGGGTCGTGCCCTCCGAAGGGGTCGTTTTCCCGGTAGCCCCATTCCCATTCGCGGTTGCGGTACACCTTGTCGGTGGTGATGCTCACCACCGCGCGGACGGATCCCGCCTTGCGGCAGGCCTCGTAGACGTTGACGGAACCCGTCACGTTGGTCGCGAAGGTGAGGGCCGGGATCCGGTAGCTTTCGCGCACCAGCGGCTGGGCGGCCAGGTGGAACACGATTTCGGGCTGGAAGTCGGCCACCGCGCGCTCCAGGAGCGCGGCGTCCAGGATGTCGCCTTCCACCGAACGCACGGGCAGGCCCAGCAGGTTCCAGTGGCTGGGTTCGGTCGCGGGGGCCAGCGAATAGCCCGCGACCTCGGCGCCCAGCTCGGCGAGCCACAAGGAAAGCCAGCTTCCCTTGAACCCGGTGTGTCCCGTCACCAGGACGCGGCGACCGCGGTACGTTTCTCCGAACAGCTCGCCCATGGCGTTCACCACACCTTCCACGGGGCGCGTCCCGTGCTCCACAGTTCGTTGAGCGTGGTGTAGTCCTTGTAGTGGTCCATGGCGTGCCAGAACCCGGAATGCGGAACCATCCCGATCTTGCCCAGTTCCACCAGCCTGCGGAAGGGCTGGTTTTCCAGGACCGTGGTGTCGTCCTCGATCTGCGCGAAGATCTCCTTGGAAAAGCAGAAGAACCCGCCGTTGATCAGGCCCGGCATGGTGGGCTTTTCGCGGAAGCTCGTGATCTTGCCCTGCGGATCGGATTCCACGATGCCGAAGGTGGTGGGCAGATGCACGCCCACCAGCGTGGCGGCGTTGCCTTGGAGCAGATGGCGCTTGTAGACGTTGGGGATGTCCACGTCCGAGACGCCGTCGCCGTAGGTGCACAGGAAATGTTCCTGGTCGATGTAATGTTCGATCCGCTTGATGCGCCCGCCCGTCATGGTGTCGGGGCCGGTGTGGGCGAAGGTGATCTCCCAATCGTCGACGTCGGCGTCGAGCCCGCGGGGTTGCGGGGGCTCGCGAAGGATTTCGGGCGATCCCACCGACATGGTGAAATCGTGCGAGTAGGCGTGGTAGTTGCGGAAGTACTGCACGATCTTGTCGCCCTGGTGGCCCAGGCAGAGGACGAAGCGGCGGACCCCGTAGTGCGAATAGATCTTCATGATGTGCCACAGGATTGGGCGTCCGCCCACTTCCACCATGGGTTTGGGGCGGTCTTCGGCCACCGCGCGGATGCGGGTGCCTTGGCCCCCGCAAAGGATGACGGCCTGCAGCTTGGAAACGTCGGGTGCGGTGTTCATGGGGTGTCCTTCCCTTGGGGTGCGATCGGGATTGCGATCCCGGTTTCCAGTCCGAATTGGTTCCATGCGCGATCGGTGAACCAGGCGGCCGACGCGTAGGGACGGGATCTGGCGAAGGCTTCGATCTCCAGGTGGAGACCAGCCGCGCGACCTGTCCAGCCCGTCCGCAGTTGGGCGAGCCCCACGTGGTCGAGCGTGTAGGACCACGGGGAATCGGCGATCCAAGGCGATTCCACCCGAAGCCGCGATGTGCTCCAGACGGGCCAGTCGACCTCGAAGCGGAAGCTTTTCCAAAGGAGCTTGGCGATCGCGTCCACCGAAACCTCGTCGTGGGGGGAACGGTACGGGACGTCCAGCCAGAGCAAGGTGTCGTTGCGCTTTCCGGTGGCGACGCGGGTCCAGTTTTGGGCATCCGCCCACGAGGCCGACATCCCCAGCACGATTCCTCCCGCCACCTGGCGGGTTCCCCAGGCCCAAGCCGACAAGATCTGGTTGTCCTGCAAGGACAGGGGCAGCGCTCCGGCCGGTGGTTCGCCGGCGGTACGGTGTTCCCAGTTGGCTCCCGCTCCGGCCCAGGTGCGTTGCCCTCCCCAATCCAGGCGACCGGAGAGGCTCGTGGCGCGAACGCCGACGCTGGCCCATCCGGGAAGCTCCCGGGACTTCGGGGATAGTTCGATCTTCCATCCGGGAGCGGGGACAAAGGCGACGGAACCTGTCAAGGCCCAGCTGGACAGGCGGGCGAACGAGGCCATCCCGGTTCCGAAGGCCAGCGTGGCAGGTCCGAACGATTTGGAGGCTTCGGCATCCCACCCCGCGTCCAGGCGGTTCGTCTCCTCGATTCCGGACAGCGCGGGGGCCGACCAGCCGGTGCCGTCCAATCCCAGGCGCAGATCGGCGCCCAGGACCGGCTGCTTCCATTGCAGCCGCAGGTGGGCGTTGCGCAGATCGAGATCGTCGCTGGAAGCGCCGCTGCGGATCTCCAGATCCCCGCCAAAGGCGGCCATTGCCGCCAGAGGAACCGCCTTGAGCGCGAAAAGGATGGAGGGTGCGGTTTCTTTCATCGACCAAGAGAGTATACCGCGATCGGGGCTTGGGTTCGAGCCGCGGGAGATAAACGCTTCCATGGATGGAAACGAGGGGTGGTGGTCGGCCTTCCGGAAATGGTATCCTGCGCCACGTGAGCCAATTCGACAACCCGACCGACGAAGTCCCGATGGACGAGCGCCCGATCTTCGATCCCGCCATGCTGGAGGGGCTGCTCGCCTTTGGCGATGGGGCCATCCTGCGCCGGGTGGTGGCCACCTTCCGCAATGCCACCGATGCGGTCCCCAGGCAGATCGGCGAGATGGTGGAGCGCCACGAATGGCAGAACCTCGCGTTCGCCGCCCATTCCTTGAAGTCGGGAAGCGGCGTCATGGGGCTGGTGGGATTGTCCCGGCTGGCATCGGACCTGGAGGCGTCCGGCAAGATCGAGGACCTGGAAGGAGCGAGAGCGGCGGCGCTGCGGCTTCCGGAGCTCTACGAACGGTCGTGCGAAGCGTTGCGGGAGTTCACCGAAGCGCATTAGCCCCGATGGCCTCGGCAAGGTTTTTCACGCTCGATTCGCTTGATCGGGAATCGAAAGCGCGCCCGATCCGTCCTTCGTTTGTAAATGGCAGAGGTATGTGAGGGCGAACGCTCCGTGAATCGAATCCATCGAAACGCCGACGACTCCGACAGGAGCCCTGCGGGCTCTTGCCACGTCGCGGGTTTCGGAATGAACAGAAGGAACCATTCGTGACCATCCTGCCCATGCTCGTGTCCATTGTCGCCGGGAACTCTTCGCTGGAGCTGGCCGAATCCGCCTACCTGGAGCTGGCGCTGCGCGGGAATCTGTCGCATCAGGCCGACAGCCTGGACCTCGCGGCCGCCCGCGAAACCGAAGCCGCCACCCGCACCCTTCTGGGTCCGCAGGCGAAGCTGGCCGGAACGCTTGCCGGAACCAACGACCTGGACGGGAAGACCGTGGGGTCGGCGACCGGGACCGCCAGCGTTTCCCAATGGGTCCCGACCGGTGGCGCGCTCGGTGCCGCCCTTTCGGGAACCAGCTCACGGACGGATCCCGACAACGCTCCGCCGTTGCGCAGCCTGGATCGCGACACCGCGTCGTTGACGGTTTCCTTCAAGCAGCCGTTCCTGCAAGGATTCGGCAACGGTTCCCCGACGCTCTACCAGGTGCGCCAGGCCCAGGTGGCGCGCAAGACCAGATTCCTTTCCGCCAACGGCGCCGGGCTTTCGCTGCTCCAGCAGGCGCGGGTGGCGTTCTGGAACCTGATCGGGGCGGCGGCCACGGTGCAGGCGCAAATCCAGGATTCGGCCCGGACGGCGAGGATCCTCCAGGCTTCGCGCATCCAGTACAAGTCCGGTTCGGCGTCCGCTCTGGACACCTTGACGGCCCGCGCCAACCACGGAAAAGCCCTCGTGTCGCTCGTGCAGGGGCGCACCACCCTGCGCGAAGGGAAACGGAGCCTGGCCACTCTGGCCAATGTCGATTCGGTGTCGGTTCCTGTCGTGGATTCGCTGCCCACCGTCGAGGCGGGCTCCGCGTTCCCGACGCTGGATGCGCTGGTGGAATCGGCCCAGGCGCACGCGATCGATCTCGCGCAGGCGCAGGTCAAGATCGAAGGCCTGCAGAACGAGGTGGGCTACCGGCGCTGGTCGCGGCTGCCCAAGCTGGACGGAACCGTCTACGGCGCGACTTCGCTTCCCGGCGGCAATCCCGCCAAGGATTGGATGGTGGGCGCGCGGGTGGATCTGGATTGGGATCTCCCCAACGGCGTGGAGCGCGCCAAGTACCGCACCGCGCTGCTGGATCTGCGTGCGGCGCAGCTGCGACGGAAAGCGGCGATCAACGAGGTGCGCCACCAGATCGAACGGATCCTCGACGCGCACGGATCGGCGACCGAGCAGTTGGCGCTTTCGGTGGAACTGGCGGCGTTGCAACGGGCGAGGCTGAACGCTTCGGAGGTCGGCTACGCGGCGGGCTCGGTGAGCCTGATCGACCTGCAGTCGGCGCGTTCCGACTGGATGAACGCGGTGACCTCGAGCTGGCAGTCCAAGGCGCAGGTGAAGGCGCTGGAGGCCGAGCTGGAAACCCGGACGGGAATCGGTCCCGCCCGCAGGGGCTGGATCTGGGAGGAAAAATGAGACGGATTCTGTTGACGAGCGCGTTGTCGGCCGCGCTCGGGATCGTGGGGCTGACGGGCTGCGAGAAGGAAAACGCCGGCGTCGAGCAGACCGAGGTCGCCGGTCCGACCAGGATCCGCGACGCGGTGCGGTTGGCGGGCAAGGTCCAGCCGGTCACGCAGGTGGATCTCAAGAGCGAGGTGTCGGGCCGGATCCGCAAGTTGCACGCCCGCGAAGGCGACAGCGTCTCCAGAGGACAGCTTCTGGTGGAGCTGGACCCGGAACCGTTCCAGCTCAAGGTCGACCGCGCGGCGATCGTGGTGGATCGCGCCAAGCTCGCGCTCGGGACGGCCCAACGGAATCTGGAGCGGGCCAAGCCGCTGATCCAGACGGGATCCGTCTCGACGGACGCGGTGCAGGATCTGGAGGTCGCCTTGGCGAAGGCGCAGCTGGATCTGCGCGACGCCGAACTCAATCTGCGCGAGACGCGCAAGGATCTGGGCTACAGCCGGATCGCCGCACCCATGCGCGGCCGCCTGATCGCGTTGGATGTCGAGGAAGGCGAGATGGTCGCGGCCGCGACGAGCATGTCGGGAGGCACCGCCATGGGCACCGTCGCCGATCCCCGAAAGATGAAGGTGGAAGTGGAAGTGGGCGAGCTCGACTTCCCGCGCCTGAAGCAGGACATGGAAGTGGAGGTCTCCAGCGAAGCGCTGGCCAAGCCTCTCAAGGGACGCGTGACGTTCATATCCAGTTCGGCCAAGGCCAGCACCAGTTCGGGATCTTCCAGCATCCAGGTGTTCCCGGTGGAGGTGGAGGTCTCCGACAACAAGGGGCTCGTGCCCGGCCTGACCGTGGCGGTGGATTTCCTGTTCCTGGACAAGAAGGTCGACGTCGCGGTTCCCTATTCCGCGATCAGGACCGGCAAGCGCAAGGGGAGCGCGATGGTCACGGTGCGCGGAAGCGACGGGAAAGCCGTTCCCAAGGAAGTGAAGACGGGCGTCACCGACTACCGCAACACCGAGATCCTGGAGGGTCTCGCCGCGGGCGACACCATCCTCGCGGCCAGGACGGAGAAGACGGCCGGGGCGTCGTCCAGGCCGTCGGGCGGACCTCCGGGACGGTAGAGGGAACCACCGATGGACGCGATTCTCGAAACCAAGGGCCTGCGCAAGAGCTACCGGCTGGGCAAGGAGGATGTTCCCGTGCTGCACGGGATCGACTTCAGGCTGGGGCGCGGCGAATACGGAGCCATCATGGGGCCTTCGGGGTCCGGGAAGAGCACGCTCCTGAACATCCTGGGGTGCCTGGACCGCGCCACGGGTGGACAATATCTGGTCGAAGGCCGCCTGGTGTCGGCGTTCTCGGAAAGCGAACTCGCCGACCTGCGCGCGCGCAGCATCGGGTTCGTGTTCCAGAGCTTCCAGCTCCTGCCGCGCCTGACCTTGTCGGAAAACGTCGAACTGCCTCTGCAGTACCTGGGGATCCCGCGCAAGGAACGGCGCAGGCGCGTCGCCGAGATCATGGAACGCCTGGGCCTCGGGCAGCGCGGCAGGCACCTTCCCATGGAGGTGTCGGGCGGGCAGCGCCAGCGCGCCGCCATCGCGCGCGCGCTCGTGAAGAAACCCGCGCTGCTGTTGGCCGACGAGCCCACCGGCAACCTGGACAGCACGACCACAGCCGAAGTCCTGGACCTGTTCCGCCAGCTGCACGAGGAAGGCAACACAATCCTGCTGATCACGCACGAGCACGACGTGGCCGTGCGCGCCCAGCGCCGCTGGAAGATCTTCGACGGGCTCATGGAGGAGATGGCTTGAGCGGGAACGGCTGGATCGGGGGGTGGATCCTCCCGCTGTCGTTGGCCTGGCGCGAGACGCGGGGACATTTCCTGCGCTCGGCGGTGACCGCGACGGCCGTGTTCCTGGGCGTGGCCTCGTTGCTGGTCATGACCGCGCTTTCGCGCGGCATGGAGGCCCAGAACCGCGAGATGTACCTGCGCATGGGCGGCGCCCAGGTGATCCAGGTGACCGCGACCAAGGCCACCGACGCCCTGCAGGACGCGTCGTTCGCCCGCTCCCGGGGACTGCGGCTTTCCGACGTCGACGTTTTGCGACAGAATCTGCCACAGTTCGACGGCTGGGTCCCCGAGGTGTCGGCGGGAATGGGGCGCATTTCGCTCAAGGGCGCGCGGGTGCGGGCCATGGGCACGGCATCCACGTGGGACCGGTTCGACGTGCTGGGGATCGCGGTGGACACCAGCGAAGACCTGACCCGGGCGCGCTGGGAATCGGGCGAGGCGCTGCTCGTGGTCGGCGCCGACGTCGCCTCCAAGGTGTCGTCGGGAAGACCTGCCGCCGCCTTGGGCAAGGAACTTCTGGTGGGCGGACGCCCGGCGCGCGTCGCGGGCGTGTTCAAGAGCCAGGGGAAGTTCGACTTCCGCAACATGGAAGTCATGATCCCGCTGGCCTGGTACACGCGGGTCCAGGGCGACGCCGATCCGACGCTGTCCACCCTCAAGGCCAAGGTGGCGCGGCTCGACGACGTCGCCGACGCGCCGCGACAGCTCAAGACCGAGCTTTTGGCGCTGCATCGCGGGGTGGAAGACGTCGATGTTTCCACCAACGACGACCTGCTGGAAAATTCGCGCAAGACCATCGCGACCATGTCGCTGGTCACCATCCTGATCGCCGGGGTGTCGCTGCTTTCCGGCGCGGTCGGGATCCTCAACGTGGGCTTGGCTTCGCTTTCGTCGCGGGTCCAGGAACTGGGGACCTCCAAGGCGCTGGGGGCGTCGTCGAGCCTGCTGTTCCGGCAGGTCCTGTTCGAAAGCCTGCTGGTGGCGGGACTTGGCGGCGGAGCGGGGCTCGCGGTGGGACTCGCACCCGCGCTGATCCCCGACGGCACGCTCCCTTGGACGCTGCAGCTTTCGGGCGTCGACCTGCTCGGCGGACTGTTCCTGTCGGTGGGCGTGGGTGTGGTGTCGGGTCTTGTCCCCGCCTGGAAGGCGTCGCGGCTCGACCCGGTGGAGGCGATGCGCGGATGAACCGAATTCTCTCATCCCTGGGGCTCGGGGTCGTCACCGCCTTCGACGAGATCCGCGCGCAACCGCTGCGATCGGGGCTGTCCATCGCGGGCGTCGCCTTGGCCGTGGGGGCGCTGTCTGCGCTTCTGAGCATCATCGCCGGGCTTCAGGGGATGGTGCGCGATTCGGTGGCCGACATGGGCGGCGCGGGGCGCATGTCGGTGCGTCCTTCCAAGCCTGTCGACGCGCTGGAGGCGGCGGCGTTCTCGCGATCGCCCGGTTTGCGCGAATCCGACGGCCGGTTGGCGCGGGATTCCACCCACGGAGCGATCACGGTGCTCAAGGCCCAGGGCGATTGGGCCCAGGCGAGCGTCCTGGGAAACAACGAGCGGATCTACCTGATGGGCTGCGACCGCGACTACCTGGTCAAGGACGTGGGCGCCGAAATCACGGAAGGCCGCCTGCCCGACGCGAACGAATACGAACGCGGGGCCGCGGTGGCGATCGTGGGCTGGAACCTCGCGACGTCCTGGGGCGAAAAGGCCGCCTCGCGCGGCAAGAGCCTGGTGGGAAGCTCGATCACGGTGCAAGGCGTCCCGTACGAGGTGGTGGGGACGTTCAAGTTCAAGCGCAACAACTGGGGCCGCAACGGGCGCACCGTGGCGATCCCTTGGAACGCCTACCGGCAGCGCCACGTGGGGACCTCCGGCGAGCTGGACGAACTCCCGTTGCGGGTGGATGTTCCCGAAAGTTCGACCGTGGTGCAGGCCCGGCTGGAAGAGCTGTTGACCGGCGCCCACCGCGGCGCCAAGGACTATTCGTTCCAGCTCTTCGAGTTCCTGGGCGAGATCCAGCGCATGATCGGGAACATCTCCATGCTTCTGGGAGTCGTGGCCGTGCTGTCGCTTTCCGTCGGGGCCTTGGGGATCTTCAACACCATGCTGGCGGGATTCCACGACCGCATCCGCGAGATCGGCGTGCGCAAGGCGCTGGGGGCCCGACGCTTCCAGATCCTGGCGCAATTTTTGTCCGAGGCGGTGGTCCTGTCGTCGCTGGGCGGCCTGGCGGGTCTTGCGATCGGCTGCCTTCCCGCGGCGTTCGGGAGCCAGCTCGAGAAGGCGGTGTCCATCCGGCCGGTCATGGACCTCGCGGGGATGCTCGAGGCGTTTTCGATCTCGGTGCTGGTGGGCGTCCTGGCGGGGCTGTGGCCCGCGATCCGCGCGGCCAAGCTGGACGCCGTGGAGGCGCTCCGCTACGAGTGATCGGAATCCTGTTGGGCGCTGTGGCCCACGAAGACCTCGAGCGTGGTCTTTTCCAGGAACGACATGTACTGTCCGTCCAGTTCCACGATCGTGTCGTGGAGCGGACAGGGTTTCCCGTTGCCGCACCAGCCCGGGCCGTAGGCGCAGCGGTCGGACGGTTCCACCTTCTGGAAGACGCTGACGATTTCCGACAAGCGGATGTCCTTGGGGGCTTTGGCCAGGGCGTAGCCGCCGTTGGGGCCGGGCGTGCCCGCCACCAGATCGACCTGCGACAGCTGCACCAGGATCCTGGCCGCCAGCGGCTTGGAGATGCCGCGCAGCTTCGCGGCCTCCTGCGAAGTCGTGCGCACCTTCGAACCCCACCGTTCGGCGAGGAGCGATGCGATGGCGATGGCGTTGCTGGAGGTGCGCCCGTAGCTGGACATGTCGATGCAAAACTAGATCGTCCGGCCCCGCATTTGCACGGAACCGGACGGGAATCGGATCAGGAGGCCGAAACCAGCAGCGATCCGACCAGGATCAACAGAGCGCCGCCCACCAGGGGCAGCGGGTTGGCCTGCTTCCATTCGGAAAAGATCACCAACCCCAGAAGCACGGTGATCAGGGTGTTGGTGTTGTAGATGGGGTTCAGCTTGCTGATGGGCACGCCCCACTTGAGCAGCGCGAACGAGACGAACCCGGTTCCGACCGCCCAGGCGAACCCGGCCATCAGTCCCCACAGCCCCGACCTCATGTCGATCGGCGCGGGCAGAAGCCACCAGAACCCCGCGCCGGTGACGGCGCAGGCGAACCCGGTGAGCACCAGCAGCGGACCGGCGCCCAGGCCGCTCTGGGCCGCGAGCTTGGTCCCGATGGCGAAGACGGAATAGCCCACGGCGGGCACGACCCCGCCGACGAGGATTCCCATGGTCTGTGGCGACACGTTCATCGTTTGCCTTCCAGGACGATCTCGAGCACCGGGGATTTCGCCTTGGACAGGTCGAACGCGGCCCCCGCGGCGGTGACGGAAACCGGCAACGCGGCCCCGGGCTTGCCGTCGGTTCCCAATGGCCGGACCTTGGCCTTGGCGACACCGGCGCCCTTGAGCACCACGGAGCCTTCCAGCACCTGGCTTTGCACGGGCAGTTCGCCCAGGGACTTGATCCCGGTGCGCGAACGCGTGAGTTCGGCGCCCTTCATGCGCGAGGGCCCCGTCGCCACCAGGTAGAACCGCTTGGATTCGGATAGCGCCTTGCCGTCGGCCGACACCGCGATGACGGACGCCTGGGGATTGGCCACCTTGAACGAAAAGCGGGGGAAGGCGAACTCCTTGCCCGCGACCGCGCCCGCCGCGCCCTGGGCGCGAGGGGTCTCGATCCGGAGGGTTCCGGCCTTGGAGTCCAGTTCGAGCTCCCTGGTGGACGACACGATCCGTCCCGTGTCGCGCAGCCCCTGGCGGTCCCAGGCGTCGGGCGATCCGGAAGACTTGCCGGAAAACGTCTTGCGCACCTTCACGCTGTAGGGGAGCGCCCAGCGCTTTTCCAAAAAGTCGGAGTAGCTGGGCACCGAGAACATCTTGGCGCTGTCGATTCCTTCCACCACCAGCTCCCGCGATTCGGACACATCCTGTCGCAGGAAGATGGGCGCCGCCGCCGCCCACAGCGCGAGCATGGAGGGCGAGCGGGAAATGCCGTAGCGTTTGAGCGGAGCCGACCCGAGCCCGACGTGGTCGAAGTCGAACTGCAGGGCGCCGCCCCAGCCCTGGAGCGCGGCGTAGGAAGCCACGAGCGGGAGCGCTTCCACCTCGTATTCGTTGGGCAGGCAGTGGTTCCATTCGGTGATCAAGAACGGCTTGTCGTGCAGCGGGAACCACGCCTTGGTTGCCACGATGTTCGCCGACGGATTGCGCAGTTGCGAGCGGTTGTCCAGCGGCGCCCAATCGACCCGGTTCCAGTCGTTGCCGATCTTCCAGATCTGGGGATGGTCCCAGTAGTCGTTGGAGATCGTGTAGTCCTGGTCCTTCTGGTCGTGCAGCGCGGCCAGGATGGGCGGCGGGAAGTTGGTGCCGGTCAGGAGCATCCTGGTGCCGGTGGAACGGACGGCGGCGCGCATGGTGTCGTAGTAGGCGCGTTCCAGGGAAGAAAGAAATTCGAAGGATTTGCGCGCCTGGACCGGATCCGATGCGGTCTTGAGGATTCCGCGCGGATGGTTCCAATCCAGATCGAAGGTCGCCAGTTCGCCCTTGTTGCCGGACGCCTTCCAGAGGGCGTCCAGCTCCTTGCGGTAGGCGCCGGAAATCGTCCCCGGATCGAAGTTCGCGAAGATGGTGCTTTCGTTGATGAACTCGGTCATGGCCACCGAAGGATCGTCCTTCCAGGCAAGCTTGGTGTAGGGGTTCACGTGCGACAGGAGGTTCTTCGCGAATTCCTTCTGCAGCTCGATCAGCTTGCGCGAGAACGTTCCGATCTGCTTGGCGCCCAGCGGCGTGCGCTCGGGAGCGCCGTCGGCTTCCAGGAACTCGCGGTGCACCAGGAGATCGGGCATGATGTAGATGCCGCGCGTCTTCAAGGCGGCGTGCAGGTAGTCGAGCTTGTCCAGCGCGGCCGAATCCAGCTTGCGGGTGCCCGACTTGTTCCCGAAGAGATTCGGGTTGGACCACGGCGCGTCCATGTGGTGCAGTCGCACCAGGTTCACGCCCATGCGGGAAAGCCGCGTGGCCACGCTGTCGGCCATCGCGTGGGACGGGAACGCCTCGCTTCCCACCAGGCTCACGCCCCAGAACCGGACGCCGGTTCCGTTTTCGAAGACGAACTTGTCGCCCTTGGGCGCAAGCCAGCCGTGCTTGCCGGCGGGAGCGTCCAGCAGTCCCGACCAGTCCACGAAATGCGCGTCGGCGGCGGTGGCGGGAATGTCGTACCACGACCCGAAGTCCAACGGACCGGTGACCGGCTTGGCCTTGAGCGCCGCGCCCGAGGCGCCCTTGAACGCCGCCGAGATGTCGTCGCAGAACACGGTGCCGGTCGCGTTGCCCAGTGCGCACTGGATCTTGATCTTGGTGGCTCCGGCCGGAACCTGGTAGGTGCGGCGCACCTCGTTCCAAGGGGTGGTGCCCACGATCTGTCCGACCGCGGAAGGGTATCCGCCCACGAGCGTTCCGGCGTCGTCCATGAATTCCACCGCGATCCGGCCGGTTTCCCAGGCTTCCCGGCCCGCTACGATGTTTTCCGACCGCAGCCATCCCGAAACCCGCGCCTCCTTGATGCCGTCGGGAAGCGCCAGGATCTGGTCGGCACCGCTCCACTTGGGAGCGCCGTTGAAGATGCGCGCGCCGCCGCCGTCGTTGCGGCCCCAGGAGCCGACATCGGCTCCCCAGAGGTTCCAGCCGTCGGTGCCGGCCTCGAAATCGCCGTTGATCACCTGCTCGGGTTCGGGGTTGAACCCGGGAGGAGCGCCGGCGAACAAGGCCGGTGCGAAGGCGAGCAGACTCGCGAGATGCGTTCTGGGTCGGATCATGGCTGGTTCTCCCGTGGAAGCCGCGACGCCTGGCGATCCCAGGCACCGTCGTTCTCCTCGGGTCTGATTCTCCGAAGCTTGCTTCGTGTCATCAGGCCCGAGATTGCTGGCCAGAAAATACCCCGCAGCTTGCTGCGGAGGTGGTTGATTGGTGGGAATTGTCCTATTCCGGGTTCAATCCGGTATCGCCGAACAGGTGCAGAAGTTCCTGACAGCAACGTGAAATGGAAAGCGACGAATGGAGGCGTTGGAAGTCCGCTGGCGTCCATCTGGGTGGGGAGGCGAGGATCTCAGCCAGGCGTGAAGCCAAATCCTGCACATCATCGGATCGGAACAAATCTCCGCACAGGTGCGTTTTCTGGAATTCCTCGAAGAACGGGATACCCGAGGCGAGATAGGGCACCTGGTGGGCGACAGCTTCTGCCAGAGCGCCGCTCTGCGAGATCCAGCGGTAGGGAAAGACGGCCAGACGCATCCGGGAGAAGGCCTCGGCTTTGCCGTCTTCGGGAAGGTATCCTCGGAACAAGATCCGGTCTGCGTATCCGGGGGCCACCCGGTGTTTCAGCTCGTCGAGGTATGATTCCTGTCCGACTCCGGGGGCGCCCCAGATTTCCAGGATCGGGAAGAATCCGGGAGGACGCGACTGGATGGCGTCGACGACCAAGTCGTGCCCCTTCTTGCGGCCGATCTGCCCGTAAATCCCGATCGTTTCAGGGCGCCATGGCAGGACGGATTCCGGCATATTCAGGATGGCGTGGGGGATCGTGGCCGTGGCAGGCGCGTCCAGGTTCTCCATTTCCCGAGCGTGCAGCCGTGTATGGACCACGAACGCTTGAGCCCTGCGTGCGACCGCGCGTTCGTAGGCGAGGTAGGCGGCCTTGCCAGGAAGGAATCCGTCCAGGTGTCGTGCGTAGGTCGAGGGTGTTTCGTGGGAAACCACCACGATCCGGATCCCGGACTTGCGTGCTCTGCCAAGGAACCATGGAAGGAGCGGACCGGAACATGTCGGAGTGTGCTGCACCAGGATCCTGCGCAGACCTTCGCGCCGGGCGCGACGCAGGATGGGGATCCATTTCCAGAAGCTCGTCTTCTCGCCCCAGAAGTACAGGCGTTCGCTTGGCACTTTCACGCCCTGCCGTTCGAGTTCCGCTTTGTAGCGGACGGCGTAGTTGGAGAGTCCATTGTTCCTGGATGGCCAGGGACTGACAAGCAGGATGGGTTCTTTCGTGTCCACGGATTCCAAGGTAGAAGCACCCAAGGGGCAAGTCAGCCGGTGAGGGCTTCGCCCAGTTTGTCGTCGGAGATCCAGGACTCGAAGCGTTCCTTTTCCGATGCGGTCAAAGGAAGTTCGCCCGACAGGATCCGGTCCACTCCGTCGCGCCAGCGTTCCAAAATGCCCACGTGTTCCTGGAGCAGTCCGGCGCGTCCCAGGGAGCCTCCCGACTGGACGCTGCCTTCCAGGTCTCCTGCGCCGCGCTCCTCCATGTCGATTTCCGCGATCTCGAACCCGTCTTCGGTGCGGGCGAACCGCTGCAGCCGTTCCATCTTTTCTTCGTCGCCGGGCACCAGGAAACACCACCCCTGGCCCCCGCCGCGTCCCACGCGCCCGCGCAACTGGTGCAGCTGCGCCAGCCCGAAGAATTCGGGGTGCTCGATCACCATGAGGTCGCAATCGGGGACGTCCACGCCCACCTCCACCACGGTCGTGCAGACCAGCGCCTTCACGTTCCCTTGGCGCAGGTCGTCGATCGCCTGGTTCTGTTCGGGGCCGTCCATGCGCCCGTGAAGGATCCCCACGTGCTCTTCGCCCAGCAGCTTGCGCAGCCGTTCGGCGGCCGTGGCCACCGACGCGCCTTCTTCGCTTTCGTCCACGCGGGGCACCACCCAGAACAGTTTTTGTCCGGCATGCAGCTCCTTGCGCAGCCACGCGAGCATGTCGGGGACCTTGCCCGGCGCCACCACCCGGCTGTTCACCGGCTTGCGGTTGCCGGGGCGTCCGCGCACCTCGGCGATCTCCATGTCGCCGTGGGCTCCCAAAAGGAGCGATCGGGGGATGGGCGTCGCGCTGGCCGCCACCACGTGCGGATACGTCCCTTTGGCGACCAGTTTTTGTCGTTGCCCCACGCCGAACCGGTGCTGTTCGTCGAACACCACCAGCGCCAGGTCCCGGAACACCACGTCGTCGGAGAACAGGGCGTGGGTTCCCACGGCCACCGCCGCGCGTCCGTGAGCCAACCGGTCCAGGGCGCGCACGCGTTCTTCGCGCGATTGCCCCGCCGCGAAGTACAGGACCGGGATGTCGTGCGGCGCGAGCCATTTGCGGAAGGTTTCCAGGTGTTGTCGGGCCAGGACTTCGGTGGGCGCCAGGATCGCAGCCTGCGCACCGGCTTCCAGGACCGGGCAGGCCCCCAGAAGGCACACCAGGGTCTTGCCCGAACCCACGTCGCCTTGCAGGAGCAGGTGTCCCTGATCGCCGCTTCCGAGCTTGCGTTCCAGCAGGTCCACCGCCGCGCGCTGGCTGTCGTGCAGCGAAAAGGGCAAGGCCGATTCCACGGCAGGCCGCAGCTTGGTCGAGGCCGCGAACACGCGCCCGCGCCCGACCAGATCCTGTCGGCGCCGCCGAAGCCGGACCAGCGTCGGGAACCACATGGATGCCTGCTCGTGGAGCAGGAAGGTCTGCGACTGGGCGATCGACTCGGGCTTGTGGATGCGGATCAACCGTTCGTTCCGCGGCGTCGTGGAGGCCCCGCGAATGCAGTCGGGAAGCGTCTCGTCGATCTTGGTGCGGGCCATCGCGGCGATCGCCAGTTGCTGGAGCGCGCGATGTTCGATCTTGGCGTCGCGCAGGCCCTGCGACAACGGGTATACCGGGAAGATCGATCCCTTCGCCTCCTCGCCGTCGGCCAGGATCTCGTATTCGGGATGCACGATCTGCAAACCCCGAAACCGCGTGATGTTCCCGAACACCAGAAGCCGCATTCCTGCGGTCAGCCGCTTGGCGATCCAACGCGCCCCGCCGAACCACAGCAGCTCGATGCTCCCCGTCGCGTCGCGCGCCTGCACGACAAGCCGTTCGCGGCGCCCGAACGCGAGGTTCACCGAACCCAGGCGCACGTCCAGGAGCGCATCGTCCCCGTCGCGCACTTCCGAGATCCTCTTCACCTGGGTCCGGTCCACGTACCGCCGGGGCAGGTACTGCACCAGGTCCAGCGGCGTCGCGATCCCGGCTTCCTCCAGCGCCTTGCGCTTCCTGGGCGTGACCCCGGGGATGCCGTCCAAAAGACTTTTCGCCACGGGCGATGTCGTTTTCTGTCCTGTCTTGGGCGCAGTCATCGTCGGATCAGGCGACGCCCCGTCGGTCCGGAGGATGCCTCACGGCACGACCTCGGCTTCCACCGTGCCCACTCCGTCGGCGGTCAGGCCCAGTTCGTCGGCGGCCGCGCGCGACAGATCCAGGATCCGTCCATCCTTGTGGGGACCGCGGTCGTTCACGCGGACCGTGGTAGAGAGCCCCTTTTTCGGATAGTCCACCTTGAGGCGCGTGCCGAACGGCAGGGTCCGGTGGGCGCAGGTCAGCAGATCGGGGTCGTAGGGTTCGCCGTTGGACGTGGGGCGACCGGCGAATTCCTTTCCGTAGAAGGACGCCACGCCGCGGATCTTGGTTCCGATCGGCGCGATGGAATCGGTTACATCGCGATCGGGTGCGCTCTGGGGCGCGACGACCGCGGCCACCGGTGCCGATTTCGGGGTCTTGGCCTTGGATCCGGGCGCCGGCTTCCAGGTGCCGGTGCGGCGGTCGTAACCCGTCCGCGTGGGCAGGTTGGCGCCGCACCCCGCGAACACGACGGACAGGACCAGAAGAACGGAAAATCTGCGCATCAGTTGAAATCGTCCGGTTGGAAGTATTCGTCCTCGAGCGACGGCGGAATGGCTTCCGGTTCGTCGGGCGGGACCAGGCCGGGAAGTGGTGTCGGACGGGGGCCCAGGCGCTTGCTTTCGTCCAGTCGTTCCACGCCTTCCTCGAAATCCTCTTCGGATGTCGTGTTGCGCACGACGCCCTCCAGGAAGTCGCGAGCCCGACCCGTCATGACGGCTTCCGCCTTGCGGGCCCACGCCGTGCCGGGAAGGCTGTCGACCACAAGCTTGTAGGCCTGGGCGGCCTGGGCGGAATCGCGACGCATGTTGTCGTGGATCCATCCGATGGCGTAGCGGGCGCGTTTCCCGGCCATCGTCCCGGATCGCTTGTCCACGATCGCCTGGAACGCTTCCACGGCCGCCGTCGGGTTGGAATCGTCCATCCATTTCCGTTCGGCGGCGCGGTAGTCCAGCTCGGCCGAATCCTCGCGCGTGATGGTGGTCACCTCGACGCCCGCGTTGCGCTGGGCGACCTTGGCGAATTCCGTTCCGGGCCACTCCTGGGCCACCTTCAGCCACGGGGCGGGATCGAACCCTCCGGATTCGCCCAGTTCGTCGTCGGCGATCCAGGCCAGCGCGTACTCGGCCCGGGCTTTCTGGGCGGGTTTGGCGGCCGTGTCCGACAAGATCCGTCCATAGGCGGCCCGGGCGCTGTCGCGTCCGCCCAACCGCAGCAGGTACAGCTCGGCCAGATCGAAGTTCCACGGGGTCCATCCGGAATCCGACACCTTGCGCTCCCGGATGCTGGCGAGATCGGAAAGCGCCGAGGCCAGCTCGCGGGCGCGGTTGCCCCAGAAGGTGTTTCCGCCCGCCTTCGCGCCGATCAGGTACACGCGAAGCGCCTCGCGCACGTCGATGCGGCGAAGCCTCGCGTCGTCGCCCAGCATGACCAGGCCTTCGGCCACCTTGTCGGGCGGATCCAGGAGTTTTTCAAGGCGCGACAGATCCTGGATGGCTTCGGAGTGCCATCCGTTGGCGATCCCGATCCTGCCCAGTTCCACCAGGAGATCGGCGATGGATCGGGAGTAGCGGGTGTCGGAGGTCAGCTCCCGCAGTTCGGCGACGGCTTCCCGGGTCCGGCCTTTCCGGTCCAGCGCCAGCGTCGCCTTGAGCCTGGCCTGGAACCGCCGCACGTAGGGCAGGTGCTGGATTTCGGGGCGGGTGAAGGCCGTGCGGGCCGCGTCCCAATCCTGCTGCCCCCAGGCGAGGTTGCCCGAAAGCCAGGCGGCGTCGGCCTTCCGCGACCGCGGGGCGTCTTCGATGGCCAGGATCCGTGCCAGCTCGCGTCGGGCCGTGGTCGTGTCCAGTCGACCCAGGGCCAGCTGCGCGCGCATCCACGCGAGGCCGGCCGGACCGCCTTCCACCTTCAGGCTGTCCATGCGCCGCATCCATTCGGACGCTTCCGCGTAGCGGCCCAGCGCCAGCAGGCACTCGATGGTCCCCTGGATCGCGGGCATCTCGCGCTTGTGGCCGGGATGGTTCTCCACGATCTCGCCGTAGGTGCGCACCGCGCGTTCGTACTCGCTCAGGCGCTGCTGGCTGCGACCGATCAGGATCAGCGCCTCGGGATGCCAGGAACTGTCCTTGGGCCACAGCTCCAGGACCTTCGAACCCTTGGCGATGGCCCGCTGGTACTGGGCCTTCTCGTCGGGGTTCACGTCCACCGTGTCCATCGGGTTCTTGCGGAAGCGTCGTTCCCGGTTGCGCTCGGCCGTCTCCCAGGCCTTGCGTCCGTTGAACAGCGTGTTCAGCCACAGGCATCCGGAGAACATGGGCGCGGCCACGACCGCCAGCAGCAGAAGGCGTTTCATTCCCATCGGGCGTCCCAGGATTGGGACCAGATGGTCGGGCGCGAGGCGTCCACGAGGCGTTCCCAGTTCGCGAGCCAGTCGGGTTCGGATCCGGCGGCCAGCCGGGCGAACGCCTGCGCCTGGACGGAAAGTCCGTCCCCGGACACCGGGTCGATCCATTCCGTGCGCCGTTCCACGGGGATTCCGGCCTTGGATCGGGCCCATCCGATCGCCTCCTCCAGCCCGCCGAGCGTGTCGACCAACCCCATGTCCCTGGCGCGGGCGCCGGAAAAGACGCGGCCGCCCCCGACCGCGAGGAACGCGGCGGAATCCAGCTTCCGGGCGGCCATGACCTGGTCGGCGAACCGCACATGGGCGTCTTCGACGTATTCCGTCATGCGCGCGAGCTCGAGCGAATCGAACTCCGCCCAGGGCGACAGGGCCCCGGCGTGGGCGGCGGTCCGCACGCGCTCCACGCGGATGCCCAGCGAATCCATCAGCCTCCCGACGGACATCTTCGCCGCGAAGACCCCGATGGAACCCACCATGGCTTCGGGTTCGGAGAAGATCCTCGCGGCCGGGAGCGCCAGCATGTAGCCTCCCGACGCCGCGGTGCTGCCCAGGCTCGCGACCACGGGCTTCTTCTTCGCGAGGCGTTCGACCGCCCGCCGCAGCCGTTCGGAACCGGCGACGGATCCTCCCGGCGACTGGATGCGAAGCACCACGGCTCCGACCCTGCGGTCGTCGGCCAGCGCGTCCAGGCGTCGCGCGATGCGGTCGGCGGGGAGCGACCTGTTCCACGGAACCATCCCGGCGTCGCCGCCCTTGTCGACGATCTGGCCTTCCAGCGGGACCACCGCGATCCCGGGGCCGGCGCCCCAGGCGTCGTCGTGGGTGCCGGAAAGCGGCAAAGACAATTTCCGGCCGCGCGCCCACTTCCCGAGGTCTTCCTGCAGCAGCAGCGTGTCGACCAGGCCCTTGGCCACCGCCGCGCGGGGCAGGGTGGATCCCGTGTCGACGAACGAGACCAGCGCCGCGGGATCGATCCTTCGGCCTTCGGCCGCGCCGCCCAGGATCATCGAATCCAGGTCGAACAGGATCCGCGAGAGGTTCGCCCTGGCGGGATCCGACATCCGCTCCTTCTCGAACGGTTCCATGGCCGATTTCCAGGGTCCGGTCTTCACCACCTGCACGGCCACGCCGTGGCGCTTCAGGAATTCCCCGAAGTACAGCACGTCCATGGCCAGTCCCCTGGTCCGCACGGCGCCTTCGGGGGAGATCGCGGCCTTGTCGGCGGCCGACATCACGTGGAGGTTGGCCATGTCCAGGTCGGCGGCCCAGACCCTCACTTCGCGTCCGGTCTTGCGCAGATCCAGAACCATGCGCCTCAGGACGCCCGCCTGCGTGGGCGAGAACCTGCCGGACCCCAGGTCCAGGACCACCGTCTTCAGATCGCGGATCGTGGCCATTTCCCGGAAATCGTCGCGGATCCTCGCGAAGCCTTGCTTGCGCTGGAACGGCATGGGCGTGGCCTGGCTGGCCTCGGTCGCGACGGGAGGGACCCTGTAGATCAGGACCCCGTCCATGGCGCTGGTGGCGGGACGCGAACGCGACGACCAGCGGACGCCCGCCGTTTGGAACTCCGGCCCCGTGGTCGCGGGTGTCGTGGAGGAATAGAACCCCAGGTTCGGGCGCACCTGGATCGCCACCCCGAACCCCCAGGTCGCGGTGCGCAGCGGGTCCATGCGGGCTTCCAGCCGCAGCCAGGATACCGGACGGATTTCGGCGCCGATCTCCCAGGACGGGTCGTCCCACGCCGAGCGGTTCCAGGGAGCGGAAGGCGTGGACACCTCCGCGGAAAAGGCGAGATCGGCGGTGGCGAACGGACGGATTCCGACGCCCAGCGAGTTGGTCCGGTCGCGGGAGGGGTCCCGTCGCAGGAAATCGGGATAGAGCCACGAAAGGGACAAGCGCGGGACGGGTCGCCACAGGGCGCCCAGATCGGCGCTCCAGCCTTGGCTGGAACCGTCCACCTCGTGCCGCACCGCGGTCGCGCCCAAGGAAAGCCCGCCGGGCAAGGGCGCCCCGACTCCGACCAGGAGGTTCGACTCCGACAGACCCGTGTTCCAGGGGCGCTTGCTCCAATCCACCGAGGCTCCCGAATTGCTCCAGGGGCGCCGTTCCCACCCGATCCCGAAATGCCGAGCTCCCACGAGCACCGCGTCCTGCCCCGCGGGTTCGCCGCCTCCCAGTTGGACGGCGAACTCCCGGCCGTCCATGAGCGCGAGTCCGGCCGGATTGGCCAGAAGCGAACGGATTCCGTCGGGCGCCAGGGGCGATTGCATCGTGGAACGGTACGGCGCCGAGGCGACCAGGACGGGAACCAGGAGGATGCAGCGCGAGGCGGTGGAGGGCGGGTTTCGGGTCATGTCAAGCTGCTCCGGGGGCGCGAGGGATCGGTGCCGTCATCTGGAAAGTCCGATTCCGGCGTGGACCAACGGGGAAAAGAACGGCATGGGGACCAGCAGGATGGTCTGGATCTTCCAGATGCGCCGGATGGCCGTGTATTCGCGGTCGGTGAAGTAGGGGACCTGGTCCAGGTCCAGGTAGCGCGACCACGAGCGGAATCGGCGAGCGGGCCAGATGTCGAGCCCGAGGATCGCCACGAAGAACAGCAGCTGGATCATGGGAAACGGGTTGCCCGTGTTGATCTGGACTTCGCTTTGCGGGCGGGAAACCCAGATCAGGACGCTGGCCGTGGAGGAAACGGCCGCGCCCATCCAGAACGCGAAATCCGCGTAGCGGGTCATGCGCGCCTCGCGGACGGTGAGCTGGCGGCGGAAGCAGAACGGGCGCCCGAACAATCCCGTGGCCAGGAGCATCATGCCCAGGGTGGTCGTTCCTTGCAGGATCGCCAGGGGTACCGGGTCGATGGTCATGCGGATCTCGAAGCCTTGGCGGATTCGACCAGGTCGACCAGCGTCCTCGCCGCTCGGGAAACGTCCGGAGCCTTGGTGATCGCGGTGACCACCGCCACGCGGTCGGCGCCCGCGCGCACGACGTCGGCGGCGTTGTCCATCCCGATGCCGCCCATGGTGGTGACAGGAACCGTCGAAATCCTGGCGATCTCCCGCACCATGTCCAGACCCACGGGGACCACCGGGGTGTTCTTGGTGGCGGTCGGGAAGACCGGGCCGATGTTGATGTAGTCGGCGCCTTCGCGGATGGCTGCCGCGGCCTGCGCCGGATCGTGCGTGCTGCGTCCGACGATCTTCGACGGCCCCAGGAGCCGCTTGGCTTCGGCGGTGGGCAGGTCGTCCTGTCCCAGGTGGATTCCCGCGCAGTCCACCAGCGCGGCGATGTCGACGTGGTCGTTCAGGAGAAGATCGACCCCCAGTTCGCGACACAGCGCGGCCAGCGCCCGGGCCTTTTCCAGATAGAGCCTCTTGCCCGCGAGCTTGTCGCGGTATTGGATCAGGCGGATCCCTCCCGATGCGGCCGCGCGCACGATTTCCAGCTCGCTGCGCCCGTTGGACAAGGTGGGATCGGTGACCAGATAGACGGATACCCGTGAGAAATCGACGGCCATGCGTTGAAAGTACTTGTCAGCGGCGCAACGCGGCGGGACCTTCGCCCCAAAGCTGGCGATGGTTCAGCCGCGAGCGCACCGGGGTCGCGCGGGGAAGGATCTCCTGGATCGTGATCCCGTCGGCCAGATCCCGGGTCGGGTAGATCTGCAGGATCTTGTCGCCGGCGTCGGCGACCACCCGGACCTCCGGGCATTTCAGGTTTTCCGTCCGGCGCGTGACCACCGCCGTCTCGTCGGTGGACAGCCGGACCAGGACTCCGGGCGGATACACTCCCAGGATGCGGATGAACGTCTGGGTGATGTTCTCGTCCACCAGCGATCCACGGCTCTGGAAGATGGAATGGACCACGTTGGGACCTTGGATCGCGGGTCGGTAGGCGCGAGGCTTGGTCATCGCGCTGTAGATGTCGGCGATGCCCAGAAGGCGCGCCCAGGGGCAGATGTCGCCACCGGAACGTCCGCCCGGGTATCCGCTGCCGTTCAGCCGTTCGTGGTGCTGTTCGATCGCCGACAGCCAATCCTTGTCCTCGACGCCGATCGCCCTCAGGAGCCGGGCGCTTTCCAGAGGATGTGTACGGACCTGCTCCTGCTGGTCGGGCGTCAGGGCGTCGGACTGGTGGTCCAGTTCGTCCTGCAATTCCAGGAACCCCACGTCGCGCGTGAGGGCTGCCGCGACCAGCACCCGCTGCTGGTCGGAGCGCAGTCCCTGGTGCACCGCCACCAGGGCGCACAGCGAGGCCGAATGCAACGCGTGCAGGGTTCCGTAGCGGGCTTCCTCGAACAGTTCCAGCGAGGCCAGGAACGCGTCGGGGTCCTTGGCCAGCTGCACCTGGAGTGCGCGGGAAAGATCCAGGAACCGCTCGGGAAACCGCTCGGACTTGCCGTTGAGGATCTCGCAGAAGAACTCCTCCAGCTGCAGGCTCAGGCGGCTCACCGCCTGGAAGAACTTGGGAGTGCTCGGATCCTGCTGCCGCGGCTTGACGCGCCACGAACTCATGGCCGCCTGGTTGGGGGACTGGCCTTGCGCGGAAAGCGCCGCGGAAGCCGCAGGCTCGTCCTTTTCCATGAAGTAGCCGCGGGTCCACAGCTGCTTGGCCTGGGCTGCGTCGGGAATGGTCAGCCCTTTGGGCAGGAGCATCCTTCCCGAAGAATCCACGATGTCCCACGGGAACGAGTTCCCCGGAACGAGCATGTCCCTCTCGGGTTGGCGCAGTGGCATAGGATTGCCATTATGGCCTTCGAAACGGCATCGGTGCAAGCGCGTGTTGGGTGTTCAGGATTTCGCAGGCCCAGGCGGCGATGTCAGGCCTTTCGGGCCACCCGTTCGTACACCTGTTTCAGGGCCGGGACCACGACGTCCCAGGAAAAGAACCTGCGCGTCCTGGCGCGGGCGCCTTCCACCAGCCGTCGGGCGAGCTCGGGGTCGTCGGCCAGGCGCCGCAGCGCGTCGGCCAGGCGTTCGGGATCGGCCGGTGGCGCGAGCAGGCCCGATTCGCCGTCCACCACCACGTCGGGAATTCCGCCCACGTCCGATCCCACCAGGGGCAGCCCCATCTCGGCGGCCTCGATCAGCACCACGCCCAGGCCTTCGGTGTCGCCCTTGGAATCCACCACCGCCGGCAGCACGAACACGTCGGCTTCGGCGTAGGCCTTCGCGAGGTCTTCGGAGGAAAGTTTTCCCGTGAATTCGATCCTCGCGTCCCCTGTGGCGCGGGCGCGCTCCTTCAGGGTTTCGGTGCGGTCGCCGTGGCCCACGACCTTCAGGCGGAATCTGTCGCCTTCCAGGAAGGCCATCGCGTCGATCAGGTGCTCGATCCCCTTGCGCTCGATGTGCCTGCCCACGAACAGCATCTTGAACGGATCGGAGGCCTGCCTCGCCGGTCTGGCCGGCTGGACGTTTTCCGGCAGCGTCGTCCCGTATGGAGACAGTTCCACCGGGACGTCTCGCACTTCCAGGATGCGTCCTCGGGTGAAGCTGGAGTTGCACAGCGTGGCTTCCGACTGTCCCAGAAGCCAGCGCAGGATCGGTCGAATCCACTTCTTGCGCCGCATCAGGAGCAGTTCGGCGCCATGGAAGTTCAGCACCACCGGCAGCCCCGACCGGATGCGTCCGGCCTGCGCGATCAGGCCGTGCGGAAACGGCCAATGGCAGTGGATGACATCGAACCGACCCTTGCGGCACAAGTTCCAGCAGCTGGCGAATCCCGACAGGATGTAGGGAATGGCCAGCAGCTGCAGCCAGGGCTTGTTGCGCGTCTTGGTGGCGGCGCCTTCGTCGCCGGTCAGGAATTCCACCGAACGCGGCGCGTAGCGGAACCGATGGACGCGGGTGCCGTCGATCTCGTGGCTGGCCAGGCCCATCCAGGAGGGGGCGAGGATCTCCACCTCGACGCCCGATTCGCGCAGCCGCTTCACGGATTCGCGCATCCAGGGGACTTCCGCATCTTCGGGGGTTCGCGCGTAGACGGACGAAATGAACAGCACTCGCATGTCCGCAAAGGTAGACGGGTTCGCCCAACCCCGTCGGGCGGTGTAGATTCGTCAGCTATGATCCGTTCGCTTCTTCTTTCGGGCTTGTTGGTTTCTTCCGCGTTGGCCGCTCATGTGAAGGGCACGCTGGTGTCGGAGCACGCGTCGGTGGTTCCCGGAGGCGAAGTCTCCCTGGGCCTGCATCTGCGGATGGATCCGGGTTGGCATGTCTACTGGATCAATCCCGGCGAGGCGGGAATCCCCGCGCATTTCGTCTGGAGCCAGAAGACCGGGATCGCTCCCGACACGCTGCGGTGGCCGGTTCCCGACACGATCCCCGTGACGCCGCTCATGACCTACGGATACCACGGCGAGCTGCTCCTGCCGTTTTCCGCCCGGGTGGATTCCAACGCCAAGGGCGAGGTGGTCCTCAAGGGCCAGGCCAAATGGCTGGAATGCAACGACATCTGCGTTCCCGGCAAGGCCGAGGTCTCCCTGGTGCTTCCCGTTTCCGGCGAGGCTCCGCGGGTGCGACCCGAGACCGGCGCCATGTTCCAGGCGGCCCGCCAGTCGCTTCCGGTTCGCGACCCGGCATGGAGCCTGCGCGCGACCATGACCGACAGTTTCGTCTACGTGGCCGCCAAGGGCGGCGCCAAGGATCGCTCCGACGCGCGCGTGAGATTCCTTCCGTTCGACCCCGGCGTGGTCGACAACGCCGCGGCGCAGGACTGGACCCGGACTCCCGACGGATTCCGTCTCAAGATCCGCCGCGACGCCTTCATCGCGCTGAAGCCCGATTCGCTCCGAGGCGTTCTGATCCGATCTTCCGGCTGGAAGGACGGGCATCCGGGCCTTGAATTCTCCGTGCCGTTTTCTCCCGCGACCCCGGCCGACACCGCGGCGTTCGAATCGCCGCCCGGAAAGGTCTCGGAAGCGGATTCGAATTCGTTGAAGGGCCTGTTCATGGCCCTTTTCTTTGCCTTCCTGGGCGGGATCGTCCTGAACCTCATGCCTTGCGTCCTGCCGGTGCTGTCGCTCAAGGTGTTCGATTTCCTGAACAAGGGCGGCCGGAGTCGCCGCCACACCTTCGCGCACGGACTGGTGTTTTCGGGGGGAGTGATCCTTTCCTTCCTGGCGCTGGCCGCGGCGATGCTCGCGTTGCGGGGCGGAGGCGAAGCGCTGGGGTGGGGGTTCCACATGCAATCCCCGCGCGTGGTGGCGCTGATCTCGATCCTCATGGCCCTGATGGCCTTCGGATTCTGGGGTGTGTTCGAACCCGGAGCGTCGTTCGCTTCGCGGGCGGGCGGGGTTTCCGGCGGTGGTTGGCTCGGCTCGTTCTTCACCGGCGTGACCGCCACCGTGGTGGCCACGCCGTGCACCGCGCCGTTCATGGGGGCCGCGCTGGGCTACACGCTCACGCGTCCGGCGCTGGAAACGTTTTCCGTCTTCTTCTCGTTGGGCCTGGGGATGGCTTCGCCCTACCTGGTTCTGGCCGCGTTTCCGCGCCTGGTGGCCATGCTGCCCAAGCCCGGGGCCTGGATGGAAACGCTCAAGCAGTTCTTCGGGTTTGCGATGGCCGGGACCGCGGTGTGGCTGGCCTGGGTGGTGGGGCGGCTCGTGAACGCCGACGCGGTGGCGTTCCTGGCCGGACTGTGGACTCTGGTGGCGCTCGGCGCCTGGATCCTGGGGCGCTGGGCCTTGCCGCACAAGGCTGTCGCCACGCGCTGGATCGCGCGGCTGGTGTTCCTCGCGATGGTCGCCCTGTCGGCGGCGGCGGTGTTCGTGGCGCTGCCGCAAGGCGCGCAGGCTCGATCCGAGAAGGCTTCGGGCGGCATCGCCTACGAACCGTTCCGCGAAGGGACCCTGCAGGAACTGCGCGCTTCGGGCAAGCCGTGGTTCCTGTACTTCACGGCCGACTGGTGCCTTTCGTGCCAGGTGAACGAACGCGTGGCGCTGGAACGCCCCGAGGTCGTGGAGGCGTTCGCCAAGAGCGGGATCCGGGTGGTCAAGGCCGATTGGACCGGGCGCGACAGCCTCATCGCCAACACCCTGCGCGACTACGGCCGCCAAGGCGTGCCGTTCTACGTGCTCTCCGACGGCAGGACCGAGCGGTTCCTTCCCGAACTGCTCACCCCGGGCATCGTGCTCGGCGCGTTGCAAGGACGCGAGTAGCGTTTCCGATGCAGGTGCGATTCACGAATCGCCCCTGCATCGGGGTTCCTTTGGCACGGCGACCAGAGCCCGGGCTACGCCGCTTCCAGCAGCAGGAACCACGGCTTCCAGGTGATCCCGATGCCGTTTTCCGTCTTGGCTTCCGCGGCCAGGCGCTCGATCAGGCGTTGCAGGCGCGCGCGCGTGAGCGGCTTGCCGTCGGGCGGCGGGCGGTTCGCGCCGCTGGCCTTGAGGTGGCGCAGGAAGTCCGTGGGGGTCGGGTAGGATTCCTCCCTGGATTCCTGGCGCATCCGCAGCACGCGCCATCCGGTCGATTCCGCGGCTTGGGCGGCTTCGGACAATTCGTGTCCAGGACCGGGCGGGTAGCCGAATTCGTCGGAGGCCAGGATGCGTTCCAGCTCCGGGAAGTGTCCGCGCGGAAATCCCGTCAGCGCGTAGACGGCCCCGGTCCTGCAGACGGGGCGCAGCGACAGGAAATGCTCGCGCAGGTCGGGGAACCACTGGACCATCGCGTTGGACGCGACAAGGTCCGGACGGGACGACGAAGAACCCGGGCGGCGACCGTCGAGCTGTTCCCACTTCGGAGCCGCAAGGGATCGAGGCCAGCGGGCGGCGGCTTCGCGCAGCATCGCCGGCGAAAGATCGGTCGCAATCAGGCGCGCGTCGGGAAACCGGAGCGCCAGTTCCAGGGTCAAGTGGCCGGTTCCGCATCCCAGCTCCAGGATCGATTTCGGGGCGAGATCCACCGCAACCGTGGCGGCGAGCGATTCGGCCATCCACTTCTGGACAGGTGTGGCTTCGTGGTAGCTTCCCGCGGCGCGCCCGAACCGCATGGAACGCCAATCGGTCACTCCCGTCCCGCCAATTCCACCAGCGCGGCGTGGAAGGCCTCGGGGTGGTTGAGGAACGGGACGTGCCGGGATCCGGCGGGCATGACGCGGGTGACGGATTCCGGCGTGCGGCAGGGCGGCGACACGGGGTCGTCGGGCGAAACCACGAACAACCGGCGCGGATGCGGATGCCACGGTGCCTCGAGCCGGGTTTCGGCCAGGTAGGTCAGACCCTCGGCCAGGGCGGGTTCGCCCATCTCCAGGGCCTGGCGCAGCCAGCTTTCCCGAACCAGGCCTTCCAGCCCCAGGGTCGTGGCGAAATCGGCGAGGGTCCCGTGGGCGTCGCCGAATAGCCGCTTGACCATGCGCCGCAGCACGAGGGGCTTCCAGGGGCCGTCGGGTTCGCAGAAATCCAGGAACGGACAGATCCCGACCACAGGCATCTCCGGGGGCACGCGGCCTTCGCGCAGGAGGCGTTCCACCACCAGCGATCCCAGCGACCACCCCGCCAGGCAGGTTCCGGCGGGCGCGACGGCCAGAAGGTGTTCCAGCCGGGAAGTGGCGTGCAGGAAGTTGTGGGCATCCAGGAACCGGATGTCGAACGCGGGCAGGGTCTCGCGCAGGAGGCCGTCCCAGCATTGCAGATCGGAGGCCCAGCCGCCGATCCAGTAGAGTGGGGTTCTGTCCCCGTCGGTTCGATTCACGAGGTGTCAAATATCTTATATGGAATGCGGTCCGTCGTACGGTTTCGAACGATCCTCCTCGTGGTCGCCCTTTTCCTGGGTGGATGCCGCGATTCGGGATTGGATCGGGGGAAGGTCTTTCTGCAGCTGGAAGATTGGCCTCGTTCCATCCAGGTCTACGACGCCTGCGTCCAGAACGACCCCGAAAACGCCGAGGCGCGCCTGGGTCTGGCGCTTTCCCGCCTTGGACTGGTCCGCGAGCGTTCGCAGTCCGGGGTCGATTCCCTGGAAGAATGGCTCCGTGTGGCGCGCGACTTCGCGATCGTCGAACGGTTGGACACCACCCAATCCACGCGATCCGATCGCGCCGACGCCCTGTTCCGCGCGAGCCAGTGGCTGAACCGGCGCGGCAAGACCGCCTACGCCGAGCGCCTGGCCAGGCTCGCGCAGCAGGCGCACCCGGGCCACGCCTCGTCGGCGCAATTCCTGGGCAACACCGCTCGCGCCCAGGGCGACTACGTGTCGGCCGAACGCTGGTATTCGCGGGCCGTCCTGGCCGACAGTTCGTACCTGCCCGCCTACATCGGGCTGGGCGAACTGGCCTTGATCGACGACGACCCGGTGGGCGCCGTGGTGTACCTGCAGCTGGGGGCCCGACGCGATTCGACCAATTCCTGGCTCCGTTCCAAGATCGCGCGGCTTTCCGATTCCCTCGGATTGGGGAAGGTCCGTTGACCAAGCTGCCCAGGGGGTTCGCGGCTCCCGTCGCTTTCGGCCAGGGCGGGGAAGCCAGGACGTTCCTGTGCTGGCAGGGCGATCCCGGGCGCTGGGTTGTGCTCAAGATCGGCGACGCCGCCGGAGCGGCCAGGCTGCGCAAGGAAGCCCAATTGCTGGAATCGCTCGCCGGCGGCCCCGTGCCGGCGCTGCTTGGCCAGGATCTGTCGGGTGGTTCCCCCTGGATCGCGATCACCTGGATCGACGGTCTTCCGCTGGACGCCATTCCCGAGGAGTTCGACGCGTCTTCGCGCAAGGCGATCGTCCTGCAGGCGACGCTCGCCGTGGCGCGGCTCCACGGTGCGCAGGTGGTCCACGGGGACTTGTCCGCATCCAACCTGGTGGTGCGCCCCCACGGCGAAGTCGCGGTCCTGGATTTCGGGCTGTCGCCGGTTCCGGGATCCCCGGACGCTCCGTCCTTGGGAGGCGCCTGGGAGATCATGCCGCCGGAGCGCCTGCAGGGAGCCGGCACCGATCCTCGCTGGGACGTGTTCGCGCTGGGCGTGCTGGGCGATCGCCTCCTCGGGGTATCGCCTTCCTGGAACGGAAGCCGCGACGAATGGACCGCCGATGTCGCCTCGGGCGAGGCCGCCAAGAGGATGCGAGGGCGCTCGTACGCGCTGTCGCTGGCCCTGGATCCCGATCCGTCGACAAGACCCGCCGACGCCGCCGCGTTGTTGCGCCTGCTCGAACGCGAGTGGGGGGATCCACCTTTCGCCCGCGACCGGTGCGCGATGTTCGGGGCCCGCAGGCTGGAAGGGTTGTTCGGACAGGCGGTTCTCGCGGCGCAGGCGCGGGGCGACTGGGAATCGGCATGGCGGCTGCAGAGGGAGCGGATCGAGCGCGCGCAGGACCCGGAGCCCTTGATGGCCGCCTTGGGGGAGTTCCAGCGCAAGCGACAGGATCCGCCCGCCCGCCGTCGGCTGCAGGCGGCCATCGCGGCCTTCGCGTCGGTGGCGGCGATCGCCGTGGTCTGGTGGCACGCGAGCAAGTCGGGCGACGCGCCGTCCGAGCTGGACCAGACGGTTCCGGCCTATGCCGACGACGAATTCGACGGACTCGACGAGCCGGTCGCCAAGGAAGCCGGTTCCGGCGGGGCGTTGGTCTTCGATCCGCCTCCGGCGGGGGCGAGCCTGCTCGTCGACGGCCGCGCGACCGACATCCCTCCCGACGGGTTCCTGCTTTTGCCTCCGGGGGCGCGCCGAGTCGTCCTCCGCGATTCGCTCGGGCTCGAGATCCTGGACACGACCATGGAATCGACGACAGGATCCGGCAAATCCGCGATCCGCTCCGGCGACCAGAAAAAGAAGAAGGTGCAACCGTGACGAACTGGATGCTCGAGGCGCCCGAAGGGGCGTCGAACCTGGCGTTGGAGCGAAAGCTCATGGTGGTCGGCGCGGGGCCGGGCTGCGACCTGCGGATCGCCGGTCTGGCCGCGACCGAGGCGCAGCTGCTGGTGCTTCCGGACAAGGTGGTCGTCGAGGCGCAGGCCAAGGGGCTCCAGATCGGAGGCAAGTCCGTCAAGCCGGGCGTTCCCGCCGACCTGAAGGAGAACGAAGGGATCGTCCTGTCCAACGGATCCACCTGGATCCTGCGCCGTTCGCGTCCGCGCGAAAGCTCCATCGAGCCGGTCCTGCAGGCGGTGGAGCTCCTGCTGGAAGCGCCCGATCCTTCGGAGTGCCTGCCGAAGCTCCTGGAATTCGCGGCGCAGCAGATCTCGGCCGACGAGGGCGTCCTGCTGGGCGGACAGGAAATGACGGAAGTCGTTTCGCGCTGGCCGGGCGAAAGCTCGGGGGTGTTCTCCCGCTCGGCGGTGAAGGCCGCGCTGGAGCGGCGGGGAGCGGTCCTCTGGGCCGAATCCGGCGAGGGCGACGCCCAGTTGGGCGGGCCGTCCCTGTTGCGTTCCGACATCCGTTCCATCCTGTGCGCGCCCCTGAAGACCAGCGAAGAGGACGCGCCGCTGGGATGCCTCTACATCCACCGCACCGGCGGCGGCGCGGCGTTCCAGGAAGAAGATCGCCGGGCGTTCCAGCGGCTGGTGGAAACCCTCGTGCGCGTGCTGACCTCGGTGCGGCGGCAACGCGAGGATCGCGCCGCGCTGGAAGCCATGCGCGCGGCCGAGCAAGGTGACGGGCTCCTGGCGTTCTCCGCGGGGATGCGCGCCGCGATCGCGCAGGCCAAGCGGTTCTCGGTCGCGACGATTCCCGTCCTGATCCAGGGCGAGACGGGAACCGGCAAGGAAAAGCTCGCGCAGCTCGTCCACCGCGCGTCCCGCAGGACGGGGCCGTTCGTCGCGATCAATTGCGCCGCCATCCCGGCCAACCTCATGGAATCCGAGCTGTTCGGGCACGAAAAGGGCGCCTTCACCGGCGCGACCGCCGACCGCGAAGGATTGTTCGAGGCGGCCAAAGGGGGAACTCTGTTCCTCGACGAGCTTGGGGAATTGGCTCCTCACCTGCAGGCCGCTCTCTTGCGAGCCCTCCAGGAAAAGACCATCCGCCGGGTCGGATCCACCGTGGAGCGGTCCGTGGACGTCCGGGTGGTCGCCGCCACCCACCGCGACCTGGACGCGATGGTGCGCGACGGATCGTTCCGACAGGATCTGTTCTTCCGCTTGAACGTGGCCTGCGTGAAGATCCCTCCGCTGCGCGAGCGGCACGAGGACGTGCTCCCCCTGGCCCGGGTGTTCGTCCAGAAGGCGTCCGCGGAATTCGGGATCGCCTTCGGTGGGATCTCGCGCGCGGCGGAAAAGGCCCTTTTGCGCCACGGCTGGCCCGGCAACGTGCGCGAACTGGAAAACTGCATGCAGCGCTCCCTGCTGGAAGCCGGCCCGGGCCGCATCCAGCCCGAACAACTCGGGTTGGGCGAAGCCTCGGTCCCGATGGGCACGCTGGCGGAAGTCCGCGAGGCCGCCGAACGGCGATGCGTCGAAGCCGCGCTCGGGAAATCGGGAGGGAACCTGACCCAGGCCGCGGCCATCCTCGGGATCGACCGCAAGGTCCTGCGCGACCTGCTCAAGAGGCTGGGGATGTACGAGGATGCGGATCCCGAATAGCGCGGCGAGGGAGATCGACTCCAGTCTGAGACTCGATCTCGACACAAGATCCTGCGCTAGCACAAAAACCGTCGAAAACGACGGATTCCGGTGAATTTCCTGCAAAATGAAAAGTGGAGCCGAACTTCGGCTGTTATTATTCGGTCCAACTCCTGTCACAGGGACGTTTCAAAAATCACTCGGAGAAGCAACATGAGCAAGATCACCGTCGTCGCCCTCGCCACCCTCGCAGCCATCGCCTTCGCCGCCAAGCCGGCCAAGAAGGACGCCAAGACCGAAGCCAAGGTCGACACCGCCAAGGTCGTCGCCGTCGACACCGCCAAGAAGGCCGACACCGCCAAGGTCGTCGCCGTCGACACCGCCAAGAAGGTCGAAGCCGTCAAGGTCGACACCGCCAAGAAGGCCGACGCCAAGAAGAAGTAAGAACCTTTCGCGTTCTTCGGATCGCGAGGCTCGAAGCGGAACCGACGGTTCCGCTTTTTCGTTTCCGGCAAGTTCGGATTCCCGGTTGCTTCCGCCAATCGAGCGTGCGACTCTAGATGGCACGGCGATTGTTTTCGATTTTGGATCGCAGCGAACGGGACATGGGAGTCCATCGACACCTTCAATGGGGGAGCACGGGATGCGCAGGCCAACGGCGCGGCACGGGACAAGGGCGATCTGGATGCTTCTCTGGGCATCGCTTCTCCTGTGCGCGGGCGTCGCCGGGGCCGTCGACGACGTTCCCGACGTCGACCCCGCCGGGATCTCCGACCCCGTCGAGCGGAAGTTCTACCAGGAACTCCGCGAACTGCGGCACAAGCAGAAGCTGCAAAGACAGGAATTGGCAAGCCGGGAGATGGATCCCGAGGCCAGGCTGGAGCGTCGCCGCGAGCTGCTCGTGCAGGAGCACAAGCAGCTCCAGGAACTGGAGGTCGCCTACCAGGCCAAGCTTTCGCCGGAAGCCCGCACCCGCTGGATGGAACGCAAGGCCAACCGCGAAAAGCGCTTCGAGAAGCTCCAGCAGGGTGAACCGCCGCCTCGCAAGCGCGGCAAGGGCAAGTCCACCCCCAAGAGCGCGCCTTGATCCTCTTCGCCCTTTGCGCCGCGATCTCCGGAGCCGACGCCGACAGCCTCCCCCTGGCCCAGGCGAACCTGCTGCTCGCCGAAGGCGACACGATCGCGGCCATGGACGTGCTCCACGCCTGGACCGCCGACCACGAACCGGGACGGGAATTGTCGGATCTGCTCGGGGTGTTGCACATGCCGGACGAACCCGTCGAATCGGGATCCGACACGGTGGGAGTCACCGGTCCCGACACCGCCGTGGACGCCAAGTCCGGCGCCGTTCGGCGCTGGAGGCTGCGTCTGGACGGCGGGGCGCTCTCGGCCGGCGATTTCCTGTGGGAGTCGGGCGCGATGCTTTCCACCAGGCTCGGGGAGCTGCGGGTCCTGGGATCGCCATCGGTCGTCGACGGCGGCGTGGCCGCGATGTTCTGGGGTGTTTCCGGATCGGACCCCGATTGGGGGCTGGACCCCGTCGTCGGTTGGTCGGTGTTCGCGGGGGCGTGGGATGTTCGATTGGACGGCTGGACCGGATACCTTGGCGGCGATTGGGACGCGGGCCTTGCGGCGACGGCCTCGCGCCTGAAGATCGATTCGCTCGGGCGGCGGCGCAGAGCCGGCCTGGTGGCCCGCCATTCCCTGTTGGCCACGAGCTTCATCGGCGGGTTCTACCAATGGGAGATCGGCCGTGGCCCCTGGTCGCTGGATGCGCGGGGCGATCTGCGCCTGCGGCAGGATCCCGTCCAGGAAGGCGTTGACCTTCCCGAATCCATGCGAGCGGACATCCAGGGAACGCGGCTCCAGATCCTGACCCGCTCCACGTTCCTGCGTTCCTGGCGCCGTGTCGCCATCGGACCCGCTCTGGAAATCGACTTGAGAACCTCGCTGGCCTCCGACGAATGGAACGATGGCGCCTCCAGGCGCAGCGGCGTGCGCAAGGATGGGACGATCAGCGCGGGGTTCGTGGGGCGTCTGGCCACTCCCGGCGGCCACTGGGGCGAAGCCCGGGTGGGCTGGACTTCCGCGGTTCTCGATTCGGACATGGACCCGGGATATTCCGACCGCAACACCGGTCTGGCCACATCTTTGTCGCTGGCTTCCAGCTTCTGACTTGCCGCGGCCGCGATCAGCGGCCAGTTTATGGGAATGCCCGAAATTCCGTCCAATCTGCAGGAAAGGCTTCGCGCGGCGAAATCCGTCGCGGTGCTTTCCGGTTCCGGGATCTCGGCCGAATCGGGAGTGCCCACCTTCCGCGACGCCCAGACGGGGATGTGGGCCCGCTATTCGCCCGAGGACCTCGCGACCCCGCAGGCCTTCCAGCGCAATCCCCGGATGGTCTGGGAATGGTACCAGTGGCGCCGCCAGCTGGTCCTGGAGGCGCAGCCGAACTCGGGGCACCTGGCCATCGCCGCGATGGAGGGACGCTTTGCCGGATTCCGTCTGGTCACCCAGAACGTCGACGGCCTGCACCAGAGGGCGGGATCGTCGCGCGTCCTGGAGCTGCACGGGAACATCTTCCGCAACCTCTGCTTCCGGGAAGGGATCGAGCTCGACGAACTGGTGGAATCCATCGAGCCCCCTCCTCGTTGCCCGCATTGCGGCGGTCCCGTCAGGCCGGGCGTCGTCTGGTTCGGCGAATCGCTGTCGGGCAAGGTCTTCGAAGAATCGCTGCGCGCCTGCACCGACGCCGACGTGCTCCTGGTGGTCGGCACGTCCGGACTGGTCCATCCGGCCGCGGGGCTGCCCGCCCACGCGAAGGCCTCGGGGACGTTCGTCGTCGAGGTGAATCCCGAGTCGACTCCGATCTCCGGGCTCGCCGACGTCGTGCTGCGCGACAAGGCGGGGCCGGCGTTGACCTCCCTGCTGGAGGCGCTCCCGTGAGCGACGAGGCGCGACCCAGGATCGAGCTTCCGGAATCCGACGAAGACCTCCTGGAAGAATGCGAAGCCCAGACCTACCGGTCTTCGGGGCCGGGCGGACAGAACGTGAACAAGACGGAATCCGCCGTGAGGTTGCGCCACGAACCCACGGGGATCGTGGTCCAGTGCCAGGAAGAACGATCGCAGCACCTGAACAAGCTCAAGGCGCTCGCCAAACTGCGCGAGAAGGTGGAGCAGCTCAACCATCGGGATCCCACGCGGATCCCCACCAAGCCCACCGGGGGATCCAAGCGCCGCGGAAGGATCGCCAAACGCAGGCATTCCCAGCGCAAACGGCAACGGGGCGATCGGAGCTGGCTCGAGGATTGACCGCTTCGCGCCGGGATTCCCGCGGCATGCGGCAGGAGAGGGACGGATGGGCGATCGCCTTGAAAACAACCACTCGGATAAAGGAGCGGTCAGACTACATTTTTCGACTTCCCAAAAGGGCATACACCGGCACAATCCGGAGCGCAAAATGGGCCTCACGAAAAAAGATCTGAAGTTCTTCGAGGATCTTCTCAACGAGAAGAAGGAAAAGCTCCTGCAGGAGCTTGGCAACCTCGAATCTTCCACGGTGGGCAAGAACCCTCTGGAACAGTCGGGCGACCTATCCGGTTACGCCTACCACCTGGCCGACCAGGCCGCCGACGCCATGGATCGCGAGCACGCGTTCGCCATGGCTTCGCGCGAGTCGCGCTATCTGCTCTACTTGAACGAGGCCCTCGATCGCATCAAGGAAGGCACCTTCGGCATCTGCAAGAAGTGCAAGAAGGCCCCGCACCCCAAGAATCCCGACCAGCCCTGGATCACGCGCCAGCGCCTGGAAGCCGTGCCCACCGCCACCTTGTGCATCTGGCACAAGGCCGAGGCCGACGCCTCCAAGTCGCAGGCCAAGGACAAGGACTGACCCCGATTTCGTCCGGGTGCGGCTCCGCCGACCCGACGAAAATCGACGCATCGGACAGAAATCGAAAAGGCATCCCCACCGGGATGCCTTTTGTCGTTGGTGACAGGAGTTGTTCGCGCCAGGGACCGTCACCCGCCATGGGCGCAGACCCCGCACGTAGGGGCGATTCACGAATCGCCCTGGTCGGATGTCCATGTGTTCGCGGTGCGGGGGCCTGCGGGCCGCAGGCCTAGGGCCCGTCCGGCGCCCAACCCTATTTGGGCTCCATCCCGGCGGGCCAGCTGATGGTCAGGCGGTAACCGGTGGGTAGCAGGGCCAGGTCCCAGGCTTCGCCGCCGTTGTCCTTCCAGGCCAGCAGGGCGAATTCCGAAGGCATCCGCTTCATGGCGATCAAGTCCTGCAGGATGTCGTCTTCGAAGATGCCGTCGGTCCGTTCCGGATCCCATTCCGAGCCGCCGATCAGGTTCGGGACGGCCTGGTTGGCGATCGCGTAGAACTTCCGGAAGGTTTCGCGAAGCGCGTCCTTCAGATCCGCGCTGGAAGGATCGGATGAATTCAGGATGCGGTTGACCTCGACGGAGGCCTGGGCGTCGCCGATGGTCAATTCCAGGCGGGTGTTCTTCTTGGTGGCGATCGTGAGCGTTCCGCGCGTGTTGCGGGTGGCCCAGGTCCGGACATTGGCCTTGGGGGCCTGCTCCCTGAGGTTCGCCGTCAGGCCTGAAAGCGACTTGCCGCCCCAGGCGGGACGGATCTTGTTGACCGCGGCGCTGCTCATCAACCGGCCGGTTCCTTGCTGTCCGGTCAGTCCCATGTCCTGCTTGGCCTGGGCCCATTCCCGCGAGGTGATCCGCAGCTGCGGCCCCTGGAGGGTGTTCTGCAGCTGCGCGGCCATCTCGCCTTTCTGCGGCGCGAAATTGATCAGGGTGTTGGGGGCCTGCAGCACCTGGTAGGGCGACACGAGCGGCGTCCCCTGGCGCAGCAGCTCGAATCGGGGGCCTTTGCCGTCCAGGACCGCCCAAAGTTCTTCCTTCTCCCAGTTCTTGTCGCCGGGGCGCACCCAGCGTTCTTCCACCGACTTGTCGTCGCGGAACAGGACGTGGACCTTGAAGTCCTGCCCGCCCAGGCCGGATTTGCGCGTCACGGTCCAGACCTGCTCCTTGGTTTCGAACGGGCCGTCGCCGGTGTGCGACGAACGTCCCCATTTGGCCACGTACTCGGCGGGCGACTTGCCCATCCCCTGCACGACAGGCTGGGCCAGGAGCGGTAGCGCCGCCAACGCAAGCAGGGCGGTGGATCGTTTCAGCATGGTTCTCCTCTCGAGCCGGTCCAACGGAGGCGGCGCGTGGCGTGGTAGGCGATTCCCGATTCCACGTAGGCGGCTTCGCCCAGGAACACGGGGTGCATCGTGGCGCCCTTGTGGGGGATGGTCGATCCGTCGATCGGATCGACGAACAGGGGGGCGCCGTCCTCGAAGGGTTGGTAATCGCGGCCGATGGCGTCCATGTGGACCATCGCGCGCGGCGTCCCGGTGGCGTCGGCCGGGTAGCGTTCGACGGAAATCGTCTGGAAGTACTCGAACCGTTCTTCACGGAGGGCGGCGGCGGGATCGAATCCGTCCGGACACGAAGCGAGCCGTTCGAGGATTCCCCGCACCTGCTGCCGGGCCGCGAGCCAGGCCCAGTGGCTGTGGGTCCCGTGGGGAACCGCGCCGATCTCGAGCGTGACCTCGTGCGCGCCCAGCGAGGGCAGGAAGATGTTGGATTCCGGCGATTCGGGCGCGTGCAGGATCTTCACGCGATCGTCGGCCTTGCGGGCCTGCGAGGCCAGGTACAGGGGCCAGGGGTCCAGGGAGGGCAGGATCCAGGTGATCCCCATGGCGGCGGTGGTGTTGTGGAGATCCACGACAAGATCCGGCCGGAGTCCTCCAGGACAGATCTCGTCGCGGATCTCCAGGGCGCGGCGGCGTTCGCGCTGCTCGTGGGTGGCGCTGGCGAAGCGCAGCTCGGGGCCGAAGCAGCGGTTCAGGTCCCGGTCCAGGTAGCGCAGGTTCCGCTCCGCGGCGTCCGGGTTGGCCAGCACCGCCGACACGTCCAGGTTCGCGTAGCGCCAGGAATCGGGCGAGCGGAGCATCTCCCGCACCACCCAGATACCGCCCTTTTCGTTGCCGTGGGTGCCACCGACGACGACGACCTTCCGAGGTCGCGGGTGCTTGGAACCTTCGATGGGATTTCCGGCGGACATCTGGCCTTCCAAGATAGACTGAACGAAGCCGAGCTTCGGGCGGAAATCGGCGATCTCCGCCACCGCCGGAAAACGGACTCCCAAGAAACGGAAAGGGCCGCTCCGGCGAGCGGCCCTTCGAATTTCGTCGCCCCGATCAGAAGATCAGTAGCGGAACCAGAAGTACTTGAGATCGGCCTTGATCTTCCAGCCGTTGTTGGTGGCCACCGAAGCGTTGCCGCTGCCCATCACGGTGTAGTCGAAGGCGAGTTCGGCGCTGAAGTCGCCGGCCAGGGTCAGGTCGATGCCGGGGCTCACGACCAGCTGCATGCCGCCCGAGGCTTCCTTGTTGTCGTCGATCTTGTAGTCGCCGTAGCCCTTGTAGGTCACGGCGAGGTACGGACGATACTGGGCATCGGCCAACAGGTAGCCCATGCGCAGGTAGCCGCTCCAGGAATCCTGCTTGTCGAGCTGGCGGTTGGTGGCGGGCAGGTCGAACCCGTACACGAAGTTGGTCAGGACCTGGTACTGCTTCATGGCCGTGAGGTTGAAGAACAGGCCCATGTCGATCTGGCCGTCGCCGTTGCAGTAGGCGCCCGATCCCAGAGCTTCGCCGACCGGCAACACCAGCGCGAAGTAACCGCCCACGCCGCCTTCGGCCGAACCCATGTTCAGCTCGTAGGCGCTCTTGACGGCCATGGTCCAGTCGCCGAACCCGGCGGCCGAAGTGTCGCCCGATCCACGCTGGCTGAGAGCCTTCTTGGTATCGGTCTCGTTGGCCGTGGGCTCCATGCGACGCACGTCGCCCGAAGCGAGCACGTACGGAATGTCCAGGATGGCTTCCGTGTTGGCCACGAACCCGTGCCGGATCCGGAGGTTCAACTGCGTGAGCGATCCGGCGTTGGGGAGGTCGATGACCTTGGAGCCGGACGTGGCCGTGACCGTGTCGCTTTTCGCGTAGTAGCCAGGCAGGCTGGCGTAGCTGGCGCCCAACTGGAACTGCAACGCCGAATTGCGGATCGGCAGATACGGATCCATGGTGGCGGCATCGGTGCGGCCGACAGGGCCAGCCGACCACGCGGATGCGGCCAAGGAGAGACACAGCGAGGCAAAGCGGAAACCCCTCATCGAAAATTCTCCTGAAGGTCGAACAATGCTAAAACTCGGTTTCCAGGAACGGAAAAGAACTGTTCCTAGGTGGATGCCAGGAAGAAGTAACAAGTTACCTCCATCTCCCCTGGCTTTGCTCTACGTTTTTTTGCGACATCCACCCATTGTCAACGATCGAATGGGCGACTTTTTACAAAAGGCAGAGGTCGAGGCAGGACTTCCGCTCGTCCTCGGATGCGCCGTCCTTGCGGCGGCCCGTCCGGGACGAACGGAGCGTCGCGATCCTCAGCCCAGCTCGATCACGACCTTGGCGACCGAACCCTTGGGCAGGATGGGCAGGACGTTTCCTGCCACTTCCTTGCCGTCCACGGTGGCCTTCACCACGCCCTTGCAGACGCCCTTGGGGTTCTTGACCTCGATCTCGTAGGTCGCGCCGCGGAACTTGCGGGTCGCCTTGAATCCGGGCCAGGCCTTGGGGATGCAAGGATCGACCATCAGGCCGGCAAAATCCGGCTTGATGCCGAAGATGCCCTGCGACACGACCACGAAGGTCCAGGCCGCGGTGCCGGTGAGCCACGAGTTCTTGGCTTCGCCAAAGCACGGAGCGTCCTTGCCGGCGGTCATCTGCGCGTAGACGTAGGGTTCCGAACGGTAGGTGTCGATCTGCTCTTCCTTCTTGGAGGGGCAGATGGAGTGGTAGTACTCCAGCGCGCGGTCGCCCTCGCCCAGCAAGCACCAGCCCAGGTGGATCCAGGTGTTGTTGTGCGAGAAGATGCCGGCGTTTTCCTTCACTCCGGGCGGGTAGCTGGTCACTTCGCCGTACTCGGTGTGGTAGGTGCTGTAGGCGGGCTGCTGGAGCACGATGCCGTTCTTGGTGTACAGGTGCTTGTGCACGGATTCCATGGCCAGGCGCGCGCGGCCGTTGTCGGCACCGGCACCGCCCAGGACGCACCAGCCCTGGCTCTCGATGAAGATCTTGCCTTCGGGATTGGTCTTGGAGCCGATCACCTTGCCCTGGTAGTCGTAGGCGCGGGTGTACCATTCACCGT
>ENA-UPSM01000371-UPSM01000371.1-activated-sludge-metagenome-genome-assembly--contig:-NODE-371-length-65094-cov-9.559095_pt1 | contig 65094 bp, 45 predicted proteins | sample MGYA00238181_ERZ773283 | MGnify/ENA primary metagenome ERZ773283 (study PRJEB29023, sample SAMN05720199) | activated sludge metagenome | isolation source: Anaerobic digester | place: Japan... | reverse complement strand
ATAATACGGCCTGTTTTCATCAAATTTCAACGCTTACTGCGGAAGATGGGCTAGTTCCTCTGACCGGTTATACGCGCCCCCACATCCGCAATTATCAATTTAATCATGAGATTATCCTCTAGATCGCCCTGTGCCGGCAGACACCTTCATGCACCGTCGGGAAAGTATACAAAAAGTATTTGTATTACAATTAAATAGTTATGTATTTTTCTGTTATCCTCTAGGTTTCCGTCCATTTATTTCGTCGGAATACTTTACATCATTAATAATTCAGAATACTGAATAAATTTTGAAACGACAACAGGACGGTTATATATGACTGTAAATACACATATTTACCTGCCATATGCCACTGACGCATCTTCGTGGCACGCAATGTGCTTGGTACTTGATAATCAAAAATTGCGGAGGTTTTCCAATGAAAAAAATTCTTCTAGGTCTGTCGGCGGTGGTAATGGGTCTTTTCCTGATCGCACCTGCGGCAAGCGCCTACACTATTGAGGCTGGTGACTATGTCGTCATCTCTCAGGGAGTGGGAGGCGCAAACAACGGCGGTTCTTTCAACATTGACAAAATTGGTGATGATGAAGGAATTTTATTCAGCACATTTTGTCTGGAAAGAAATGAGTATTTCACACTGGGAGAAACCCTTCTGGTCGGTTCGATTTCCAATGCAGCGGTTCAGGGAGGCTTGAGCGGCGGAAACCCGGATCCAATCAGTTCAGCCACTGCCTTCTTGTTCTATCAGTGGGCAACTGATCAGATCGCGCACACAACTGCCAATGCAAACGCTCTGCAGCTCGCCATTTGGCATTTGGAAGGCGAATTGGTCAAAGTTTCGGGCTTCGAAACGTTAACACTTACGACACAGGCCCGCGCCTTCGTCAATAGCGCAGCAAATGCGCAGGGAGATTACGGTGTGCAGGTGATGAATTTCATGAGAAAGGATGCCCGCGGCAATTACACCGAACATGCACAGTCTCAATTGATTTATAACCCGACCTCCGTGCCCGAACCTGCTTCGCTTTTGCTGTTCGGTCTGGGACTCTTGGGGCTGGCCGGCCTCCGCAGGAAGATAAAATAACCAAAGCCAGTGCATAATATATAAAAGGCAGAGCCTATGGCTCTGCCTTTTTTGTTGTTTCATGCCGCAGCGGGAGAGGCTGTTTGCGGTTGCCTCTCTTTCAGACTCCAACAACAGCATATCTTTTTTTGTCCTTGCATTAGTTGCTTTACCGCCTGCGACCGTGACCCACTGCCGCAACCAACGTTCCTTCTATTTATAGCCAATCAATAGTGACATCCCGCTGTGCTGCTTCTGATTGTTCCATCCCGGGTTTAGCCTTTGCAGTTCAATTCTCCATTTTTGCCTTGACTGTCCGGGGATCTTGGTTCTAATGCTCTATTTATGAAAAACACCATTATCCGACCTAAAAAAAGAGTCATGGTGGCGATGAGCGGAGGCCTCGATTCAACCGTCGCAGCGCTCCTGCTGCTTGAGGCGGGCTTTGATGTCACCGGCGCCACCATGTCTTTGGGCATCCATCAGCAAAGTTCAGTGCCGGGGCGATTCACCGACGAGGCGATCGAAGATGCCCGGCGCGTGTGCAGCCTGTTGGGTATTCCTCACCTGGTATTCGAATGCGCCCAACTGATGGAAGAAAAAGTGATCAGGACATTCATCGCCGAGTATCTGCGCGGCAGGACACCCAACCCCTGCGTCGACTGCAACCGCCACCTGAAATTCGGCGAACTCGTTTGTCAGGCCCGCCTGCTCGATTTTGACTATGTGGCCACCGGACACTACGCACGAATTTTACCGGGCCAGGACGGAAAACAACTTCTTTTTCGTGCCGCAGACGAAGTCAAAGACCAAAGTTATTTTCTCTACGGGATTAAAAAAGATGATCTGGACCACCTTCTTTTCCCGTTGGGAGAACTGACCAAAGAGCAGGCACGAAAAATAGCCCTGACGGCCGGTCTGCCCGTGGCACAGCGTACCGAAAGCCAGGACATCTGTTTCGTCCCCGACGGCGACTATCGTCAGGTTTTCTCACAGCGCAGGATCAGCTTCCCTGGAGGAAAAATTGTTGATCAAAGCGGCACAATACTGGGCGAGCATCGGGGAATTGCCGAATACACTATAGGTCAGCGCAGCGGCCTGCGGATAAGCGCTCCCAGCCCGTTATATGTCTTATCTATTGACGCCCGCTCAAACACCGTTGTTGTCGGAGCTAAAGAGGATCTTTTCGCCAACGGACTGGTTGCGTCAGATCTTAATCTGTTGGCTGACAACTGGCCTGGCGTGGCGCAGGCAAAAATCCGTTACCGTAAAAAACCGGCACCTTGCAGACTCTCTCTTCACGAAGACAAATTGACTGTGCATTTCAGTGAGGCGCAAGAAGCGGTCACGCCGGGACAGTCTGTTGTTTTTTATGATGGTGACCGTGTACTGGGGGGGGGCGCCATCGAAAGCGTCATCGTAGGCTGAAGTGGAAAAACCCGGCAGGCCATCGATGATTGACGGACAGATAAAAAGTTCTACGCTCGAATTTCCATGTTCAGAAAAAGGCGATGGGAATAAGCTGGTAGCTTATAGTTCATAGCGGTCCACTCCACGGGATGGAGCTTTGTCCCCAAAACAGGTCACCAGATTGGCGGTGGGCGAGAAAATGACTCCTCCCAAAACGAAGGATTATTTCGGGGGGGGCACAAAGCTCAATTGGAATTAAGTGTTGTGCCCCCCCGCCTTCTTTTATTCGTAAATGATTTCCTCTTCCGCAAAAGCTTCGGCGGCGTCGGCCTCAAAATCGCGCATCTTGGCCTCTTGTCTCGCTTTTTTCTGCTCGCGGTACCACTCGTGGGCGATGATCATCGACATCACCTCGCTCGTCCCCGTCCAGATGGACGCCAGGCGGACATCGCGGTAAATGCGTTCAATGGGAAACACATTCGTGTATCCGATGCCGCCCACCACCTGCATGGCGTTGTGGACGACCTTCTGGCAGGATTCGGTGATAAACTTTTTCGATTCGGAAATCATTCGCCGCACGCGTTTGACGTCTTCTCCCGCATCGACGGCCCTGCAGGTTGTGTATCCCAGAGAGCGGGCTGCATCCAGCAGCATGGCGCCCTCGGCAACCTGAAAGCTTACCCCCTGAAAAGTGTTGATCGTGAAGCCGAACGCTTTGCGTCGCGTTGTGTAATGTGTCGCGATCTCCAGAGCGACGCGGGCAGAACCGAGGGTCATGATGGCGGTTCCCAGCCGTTCGGGAATCATCATGGTGTTGAAAACTCTGTGTCCCCCGTTGACGGTTCCCAGAACGTTTTCCTTTGGCACCTTCACATCCTTGAAGACCAGGCGCGCCGTGCCGCCGCCCCGGCACCCCATAAGATTGTAGAGATATTTCGTGTCGACGCCGGGGCCTCGATCCACGATAAAGGCGGTTATGGCTTCCTGCGATCTTACTCCGGGGGTAAAATTCGTTCGGGCATAGACAAGAAAATAATCTGCTCCCTCGCCGCCCACGATGAATCGCTTCTGGCCGTTTAACAGGAAATAATCGCCGTGATCTTCCGCCTTCGTGGTGGCGCCGAAGAAATCCGAACCTCCGCGCGGTTCGGTGAGGCACTCCGCGGCAAAGATATCCCCCCGAAGCAGGGGTCTCACGTATTTTTCCTTCTGCGCGTCCGTCCCGTGCTGGATGATCGCGTCGCAGACCAGTTCCGCCCCGACGCCAAAGACGCAGGCAAATTCATAACCGAGCGTACCGATCTCCTCGAGCATGGCCGCGGTGGTTACCCAGTCCATGCCGCGACCGCCCCACTCTTTAGGGTAGCGGCAGCCGAAGAGATTACGGCGCCCCGCCTCCCGGAGGAATTCCTTGGGAAATTTGATGACGTCCGCGTCCATGTCCAGAACCATTTGACGAGGCACCCACTTTACGAAATCCCGCGCCTCGTCGCGCAATCGGATCTGCTCTTTTGTCAATAAAAAATCAAACATAAAACCTCCTTACTTTGCGTATTCTTCCCGCAACTTGTATTTCATGACCTTGCCGCTGGGTGTGTAGGGCAGTGTTTCGACAAATTGAATGGTTCGCGGGATCTTGTATTTCGCCAGCTTGTCGCCGAGGAACTCCCGTAGTTTCTCCTCGGTCAGATCGGCATCCTTGCCCCGCAGCACAAAGGCGGCAACCGTCTCGCCCCATTCCTTGTGGGGGATTCCGATCACGGCCGCGGCGGCGACGCCCGGGAAGGCCGCGATGACATCCTCCACTTCCTTCGAATAGACGTTTTCACCGCCCGTCACAATCATATCCTTGGTGCGATCCACCATGAAAAGATAGCCGTCTTCATCGAGACGGGCCACGTCGCCCGTTTTGTACCATCCCTTTTCGAAGACTTCTTTTGTCGACTCCGGGTCCTGGAAATAGCCTTTCATCATGCTGTCCGCCTTCAACCAGATTTCGCCGACCTCACCCGGTCCAGCTACTTCGCCGTTGCTTTTCATCACGACAATGTCACAGCCGGGAAGGCCGGAACGACCGATGGAGCCGGCCTTACGGACCTGATCCTTGGGCATGAGTGTCGTCCCCGTGGGGCCGGATTCTGTCATACCATAAACCTGATAAAAACGGTCGCTCTTATATTTGGCCATGATCATCCGCGAGGTTTCGGCGCCGATCGGCCCGCCGCCGTAAATCCAGGCGCGCATCGAGGAAAGATCGAAGGTGTCGAAATTGGGCAGCATCTGGACGGGCATGATGTAGGAGATGGGAGCGCCGAAATAAACCGTGCACTTCTCTTGGGCAATTGCTTGGAGAAAATGAAGGGGATGATATTCCCGGATGAGAACGGTTGTTCCGCCGACGTACTGTATGCCGGTAAACCAGTTATTGAGCGGCGACGAATGCCAGATCGGCATGGCCATAAGGAGACGGTCGTCCTGATCCATCTTGACGGTCAGGGCGCCCGTAATACCGCTCATGACGACACCGCGATGCGTGTGCATGCATCCCTTCGGCTTTCCCGTCGTACCCGACGTGTAGAGGATTTCCGCCAGATCGTCATCGCTGATCTCGACGGGTTTGAGCGGCGGCGCAGTTTCCAGCAGTTCCTCAAACCGCTGGTGGCTTCCCCCGGGGCTGTCCATCGCTATTTTGACGCAGCCGGACTCGATCTTGTCCGCGACGGCCAGCAGAGATCCGTCGAAAAGGAAAATCTTTGATTCACTGTGGCGAAGGATGTAATCCACTTCCGGCGGCATCAGTTTATGATTGACGGGAACAATGACGCCGCCCGCCATCAAGATTCCGTAAAAAGCGATCACAAAGCTCGGTGTGTTCTGGCTCATCACGGCCACCCGGTCTCCTTTTTCCAGACCGAGGCTCTGGAAAAGCCCCGCCGCCCTCTTGGCTGTGTCTCTGATCTGCTGGAACGAATAGCTTTTCCCGCCGGCAATAATACATTGCTTCTCCGGACTCTTTCGCGTGTTGCCCTCCAAGATTGCTACCAGATTCATTTTGCCCCTCCTTCATTAAGATTGTTTGTCCAACTCTTCCATCGCCAGATCCTGATAGGCGTGGAAAAACTTCTGACAAAAGTTGTCCCAGCGCCGGCACACGTCGATGGTTACATCGTCCATTCCAAACAGATGCGGGTGCGCGACCAGCGCCTTGATTTCTTCCGCCATTTCGTTCACCTGGGCCTGATCCAGTCCCTGAAGAATTTCGGTGACGAATTCTTCGGGCTTGTACCAGGGAGTCGCCCGCTGCAGATCGCGGTGGATCTGTGTGAGCAGCACGTTGCGCGGGCCTTCCCACAGTTCGTTGATGGCCGAATCCCGATACAGGCGAGGCAGGGACGAGAAATCCTCCATCACGCCGTGGCCGCCAAAAAGCGACATGGCTTCGCGGATCACGTCGGTGCAGTCCCAGGAGGCGGCGATTTTCTGCAGCATGATCAATTCCCGGATGTTGAAGCGGCGCCTGCGCGTAGGCAGCGGTTCGTCGCTGCCCTGACTGCCTTTGAGGCCTCCTTCCAGTTTCAGAAAATCGCGGTATAGCTTAAAAGCGCCGGCCGTTGTCCGGCAGGCGGTCTGTTTGATCCGGTTCAGTTGCACGACCACAAGAGGAAATTGATTCAGCTTGAGGCCGAATGCATCCCTAAAAGAAATATATTTTTCGGCTTCCCGTACGGCCCGCGTCATGTAAGCCGCGGCGGAAAGCCCCACGGTCAGACGCGAATAGGTGAGCACAATGCCGACCACATTGGCCACGCCCCTGTCCAGCGGCCCCACTGGATAGGCCACCGCGCCGTTAAAGGTAAGCTCGGCCGTGGTCAGTTCGCTGGTGCCCATCTTCCATTTGATCCGGTCAATGGTGTAGCCGTTGCGGATTTCCTTTTCCTTGTTGCCCGGCAACCACGACGGCACCACAAACAGGGCGACCTTTTCCGATCCAACGGGCTTGGCCGTCACCACGGCGTAATCCGCGTGCGTAGCGGAGCAGAAAAATTTTGTCCCGTAGAGTTTCCAGACGCCGTTTTCGTTTGCGGCCTCCAGAACGTTGGACGGCACATCCGATCCGCCCTGGATTTCGGAGAGATACTGCGCGCCGATGGCGAAGTCGCCTGCGATCCCTTCCTTGCAGTGACGGAGGATTTCCCTGGTTTCCGGCGTATCGGCGTACTTGTTCAACAATTCAACCAAGCCTTCCGTGCACGTGACCGGGCAGCCGATGCAGGCTTCGCCGTTTTGATAAATCACGTACATTTTAATCAGCTTGACCCATGGAGGGGTTTTGTCCGCGAAGAACGCCTCGGAGAAAATTTCTTTTTCCATGATTTCCGTGTCAAGGGGCCGCACGATCCGGTCGATGCGGTTGTGGTGGCCGTCATAGTGCAACATATAGGGGCGTTCCTCCGGCCGGGCGATCCTCTCGGACATGTCCCGCCAGCGGAAAGAGGCTTTGGCGGAAACAGCGCGTGCTTCGGCGTCGACTTGTTGCCACGCATCACCTGTAAAATGCCGCACGACTTTCTGAATAAAGGGATCGTCACAATAGTAATCGACGCCCTGGCGCCAGGCCAGGAAGTCATTGAAGGAATAAGAGTTGTTTCGATCGGCAAACGACATAAGGACCTCCTTAACTAAACTGTAGACGTAATTCTTTTTTCAGGACTTTCCCCAGGGAATTCTTGGGAATCGCCTGCATGAATTGTACTTCTTTGACGCATTTATAGGAAGCCAGATTCTTCTTGCAGTGGGCAATGATCTCTTCCGCCGTTACGGTTGAATCCGGTTTCTTCACCACAAAGGCCACCGGGATATCTCCCCACTTGGCGTCCGGCTTCCCCACCACGGCCACATCGGCAACGCCCGGGCAATTGATGAGCACCTGCTCCAGTTCAGCCGGATATATATTTTCGCTCCCACTGATAATCATGTCCTTGAGGCGGTCCACCACGTAGAGGAACCCGTCGGAGTCAATCTTCCCCATGTCGCCGGAGCGGTAATAGCCACGACCGGCAACTGCAGTGGTGGCTTCCGGATCATTCCAGTATCCCGCAAACACCTGCGGGCCGAAGCAGCAGATTTCACCGACTTCGCCTGCCGGCAATTCCTGGTCACTTTCCGGGCGCAGGATTTTAACCTGGCCGTGAAAGACGGTCTTTCCGGCCGAGTTGGACTTGTCCATGCCCATGTCGGGAACCCAGAACGTCACGGCGCCGGAATATTCCGTGATGCCGTAAACCTGCTCGACCTTGATGCCCATCTTGTCGTAGGTCTCAATCAAACTCTGCGGCACGGCGGAGCCGCCACAAACTACGTGCCTGAGGGACGACAGATCTTTCCCGGCAATATCCGGCGCAAAGAGCATGAACTGCAGCATGGCTGGAACGGACATCATGAAGTTAATTTTTTCATCGACAATTACATCCCAGATTTTCACCGGATCAAACGCTGGTACAAAAAAAGTTGTGCATCCGGCGTGGATATTGCCGAAAATCGGCGCGAGCCCGCCGATATGAAACAGCGGCGCCACGGAAAGAAAGCGGTATTGGTGCCCCCAGTCAATGGTGTGCGTGAGTCCCACCGACGCCCAGAACAGATTGTCATGGGTCAGCATGACGCCTTTGGGCCTGCCGGTGGTGCCGGAGGTGTACATGAGGACTGCCGGATCTGCCCCGAATCCCGCATAGTCCGGCTCGGCGGCGGAAGAGGCGGACAGGGCTTTTTCAAAATCGTTGTCTTTGTTGCCGGGTTCAACGCTCAGAAAATATTTGACAGCTGTCTGCCCTTTCAGGGCTTCGGCGACTGGCGCGAATTCCTGATCGTAAAGCAGGAGGGTAGCTCCACTGTCATTGAGGATGTAGGCCAACTCCGGAACCTGGAGCCGCCAGTTGAGCATGAGTGTTATGATACCGATTTTGGCCGCACCGAACAGGGCCGTCGTCGCGTGCTCGTTGTTCTTGCACAAGACGGCAATCCGATCATTTGAGGTTAGGCCGCTTTTCTTCAAAAAGGCACCGAAACGGTTGGCGCGTTCGTTGGCTTCACGAAAGTTGAACCGATAATCGGCCCCGGAGAAAGCCTCCAGACTGGGGCTTAAGTAAGCGCGGTTGAACAGCATTTTGCCGACATTGATTTCCATAAACCTGACCTCCTGTAAAAGTATTGTCAATAGCGTAACCAGTGGTTACTGATACATACCAGTGGTTACAAAGTCAAGTTTTTTTCAATTGCGGGGTAATCTGTGATATAGAAAGCCCCCTATGAAGCAGAACATTACGCAAAATAAAACATTTGCCCATGTCAAAAGCGAGGCCAAGCTGGCGCGCCAGGCTGTCATTATCGAGGCCGCCGAGCGCGTGTTTGCCGTCAAGGCTTTCAACGAGGTCAGCATCCGGGACATCGCCCGAGAGGCTGGGATATCGCACGCCTCCATTTACCGGTATTTCCCCGATCAGCAGTCCCTGTTCATCGAGGCCTTCCTGCGGGGCGCAGGCGAGATCACCGCCACGCTGGAGAAACTGATCGAAAATGCAAAAACGCCGGACATCATGAAGGTCACCGACGCTTATGTCACCTATCTGATGGATAATGATCAATACTTCAGGATGATGACGCATTTCATGCTGGACGGGGCTCTCTCGGCTGAAAAAATTGAAAAGCTCAACGCCGCGGAACGACGGATATTCGATCAGTTTGACCGGATGTTTCAGAAAATGAAGAAACCGGAGCCCATCCGTCTATTGTCTCATGCTTTTTTCGCGGCGTTAAACGGCGTACTCATCACGTTCCGTAACTATCCCGGCCGCACGACCGAGGCGGTGCGTCAGCACATGCTGAACATCGCCCGCATCATCGCCCGGAGTTTCGGCGATACGTAAATTGATAGAGATAATAAGACCTTGCTTTCTATGAACGGCAGTATAAAAAATGGGTACTTGTTGTCATCAAAATCTTGGTAACAAGATGTGGGATGTTGCGCTAATCACCCCGCTAAAGTTATTTGGCAGCATTTGTACTATTGAGAAAACTTAGCACCTTTATGATCTGTTCTGATGCCAGGTTAACTGCAATTCAGACAAACCTTTCTGTCACGTCCTGTTTCTGTATTCATCCGGGCGTCAGTTTGCGCATGTGGAAGATGAGCGAGATAATCAGCAGCTGGGAACAAGATCCTCACAGACTTCTTTCTTCCGTTTACTCCGCGAGACGTTGCTGTACCAGCCGCAATATCTCACCATCTGCTCGACCCGGTTCGGGATATGGATGCACATGGCGGCCAGCCCCCTTGTGATCTTACCCTCCTTGAGAAGTAACTTGAAAACCTTGTGCCGAAAAAGTAGAAAACGGCAAAATGTCAGATAAGAAAACTCATGCTTCCCCTATCGTATGCATGGTTTTATTCTTCTTGATGTCATAAAAATGCCGTTTCGGGACGCCGTTAATTTTCATGCTTCCGAGACGTTCTTCAAATACTGTGCCATCTCCGGCAAACTCAATTTGTTTCTGATAAGCTTTTCCTGGGTGATTATTTTGAAATATTCTCCTTTTTTGATTGCCGCGAAACAATCCAGGAGGTAACTGACCACCATTACTAACTAACTGTCAGGTCAAGTCCGTCCTCTGACACTTTTATCCAACAAAAAGACGGGGTCATTCACAGCAAAGATGGTCATGGAAAAAACCCCCTCTCAGCAAAGACTTGAGTATGGTGTAACATAGCCCTGCCATTGGGTCTATTTTATTTCATCTACCGACAAAGGAAATTTGGACATCTCCTCGCACCCGGTTTTTGTAATTACAATCGGGTTCTCGTAGCGGAAGCCAATGTTATCATCCTGACAGGCATACTGCATTGCACAAATGAGCACTTCGTTTTCCTGGTATACATGATCCGGATTTGTCCAATAGGGAAAGGGTCCATTATTCAGGCCAATGCGCCATTCATCACCCAGTAAACCAATACCATGCTCAAAACCCGGCACCATATAGTCCGAAAAACCCCGGTCCTCAGCAAAAGCCATCATCTGGTCGGCCAGCAGAGAAGGGCTGATACCCGGCTTGTATGTCTTGAGCGTCAGCGCCACTATGTCGGTAAAGTTTTTTGCATGCCAGAATTGGCGATCTGTTACCGGAGCAATCAGATAGTTATGGGAGTGATCCCCTAGGCCCAACATGAACATGGCATGAATGTCCACCATCAGGGGCTCGCCTGCCGCCAGCTTTCTCCTAGTTGCAGGGGTGCAGGCCCCACCAGTAAAACCTGTGCGGTAACCCGATGCTATTTCGTTTCCACCGGTAAAGCTCCACTCCCACTCACTTCCCTCACGACGCATTGCCAATGCTGCAAGTCCAGCAATTTCAGTTTCTGTCATACCCTTCCATCCACCATTTGTAATGGCCTCGTACACTGCCTTGTGACCAACATCCACAATACGGGATGCCTCCCGGAAGCGGTTAATAGTGCCTTCATCCTTTATCAATGACAAGGCATCTATTATGGTATGGGCGTTTATCAGCTCGCAGCCTTCCAATGCATTATTAAAGCGCTGGTACTCATAATGGCTTAGCCAGCCTTCAGGCAGATAGTTGGACATACCACTTTCAATGCCTACACTTCCTTTCCCATTTTTTAGCAAGTCCTTTATATAGTCGCTGATCAGCTCTATCTGATCCTGCCCACCCATGGGTGCAAAACCAAAGACCTGCTCCTCCGGCAGCCATGTTTCGTCTGCTATTCGGGCGGCATCAATTACAAAACTGAAGGCAGCTGGCAAGCCTTCAGCAGGAATTACAACAAAACTGCGCCAGGGGCAGAACGCATCCAGCGTCCAGGAGAGTGTCCTTAGCCTGGAACCCAGATAGACATCTATATTCTTTTTGGCCATCTCTGCCTGAATGCTTTTTATCCTTGCAGGAAAGTCAATAAAAAAACGACCCTTGTTTTCTGTTTTAGAACCCATAGTCTTACCTCTCTTTAATAAGCTGGTATTCCTGCTAGTACTGTGCAGGAATAGTGGACAAAACCTTGTTAAGCCTGTCAGCAATGGAAGCCAGCTTCAGGGCCTTAATCATGTTCCCTTTAAGCTTCAGCTTCCCGGTCATCAGGGCTTTTTGCGCACCCAACTCCGCCCTGGTAATTTTTGCCAGCACTTCGTAGTCACCTGTAATAATGAATTCCGCTGCCGGCGGCTCACCATTACCCACCAGAAGCTCGCTCAGACTGCCTTCTTCAAACCTGAAAACCAGATACCTGGTCTTACCATCAGGGCAATTGTTGTAGATGTTGGACATGGAAGAGCTGATGTTATTCATTTTTTTCGGGCTCAGCTCAGCCTTAAGCCTTTTCTCTGCTTCGTCCCGCCACTCCGGGCTGAGATACCTAAGTTTCTGTGCCATCATGAACCTCCTTAAAATGTTCAAGTGTCAAGATGAAGACCCTGTGTAATAAGATTCAGAGTCTGTGTAAAAACCTTCTGCATAGCCTTTCCCTCTGGCCTGATGTAGATCCTTATAATAAACATTGTATAAATTGAAATAATGGGCGGTAAAGGCTCCCTTCCCCCTCCTGTGGAGGGGGCTTTTACACCTGATCCTGCTTTTTCAGAACCTCCGGCAGCACCGTTGCCCGCAGTTTCTTCTTATCGAACTTGCCCACGCTGGTCTTGGGCAGCTCCGGCAGGAAAACAATTTCCTCGGGAATCCACCATTTGGCAACCTTATCTTGCAGATAAGCCTGAATATCTTCCTTGGTAACGGTGTTTGCCGATTCCGGCCGGAGCACCACGCAGGCCAGCGGCCTTTCCTGCCACTTGGCATCCGGCATGCTGATGACCGCCGCTTCCAGCACGCCAGAGAATTCCATGATGGCGTTTTCCAGATCGATGGAGGAAATCCATTCGCCGGCGCTCTTGATGAGATCCTTCGTCCGGTCCACAAGGGTAATATAGCCTTCGGGATTCATGATTCCGATGTCCCCGGTGTGAAACCAGCCGTCTTTAAAAGTGATGGCGCTCTGTTGCGGATTTTTGTAATATTCACCGGCGATCCACGGTCCGCGCACCAGAATTTCCCCCATGTCCCTGCCGTCCATGCGAGCTTCTTTGCCCGTTTCCAGACTGATCAGTTTGACATCGAGCAGCGGCACCGGCATTCCCGCCGTTGTCCGAATATCAATCTTTTCATCCACACTCAGTGTTTGCATGTAACTTTTGGGGATCGACAGGGTAACTACCGGGGACGTTTCCGTGGCGCCGTAGCCCTGGGACAGAATGACGCCGTATTTCTTTTCGAAAGATTCGATGAGATACCTCGGCAGCGCCGATCCGCCGGAGAAAAAATTGCCGACGGAAGAAAAGTCATACGCGCCGCCCTGTTCCAGGTAATTGTGCAGAATGATCCAGATCGTCGGCACGCCGCAGGAAAAGGTGACCTTCTCTTCGGTGATAGTCCGGCACAGCGCCGCCATGTCCAGAATTTGCCTTCCCGGCAGTACCTGTTTCATTCCGCACAGGGTGCAGACAAAAGGCACTCCCCAGGCGTTGGCGTGAAACATCGGAACAATATGGAGTGCGCAGTCTTTTTCCTGGATGCCCATGACCAGACCCGTGGTCAAAGAGTGTGTCACCAGACCGCGATGGCTGTAAACAACTCCCTTGGGATCGCCCGTCGTCGCCGAAGTGTAACAGATGAGGCAGGGGTCGTTTTCATCGCGGTCCACCGGAAAATCATACTCCTCCGGATAATCCTTGATCCAATCGTCATACAGGACAACCGGCGAAAGCGTGGTCTGCGGCATGACGCCGGATTGAGACAGAATGACATAAAGCTCAACGGTTTTGAGCTGATCCTTAATCGGTTCGATGAGAAAATAGAAATCCTCGTCAATAAACAGGATGCGGTCCTGGGCATGATTGATGATATAAACCAGATGTTCAGCGGACAGCCGTATGTTGAGCGTGTGCAAAACGGCGCCCATGCAGGGAACGCCGAAGTAAAGCTCCAGATGACGATGGTTGTTCAGAGAGAAGGAGGCCACCCGCTCCCCCTTTTGGATGCCGAAGGCGCGCAGAGCGCCCGCCAGTTGACTGGTGCGCCTGTACCAGTCGGCATACGTGTAACGGAACGTGTCGGTTGTGTAAACGGAGACAATCTCCTTGCCCGGATAATATCTGGCCGCGTGCTGCATGAAATTCGTGAGCAACAAAGGATAATCCATCATGACGTTGACCTCCCGGCTCCGGTTTAGAGCACCAAAAAAGTTAATGATCTATGTTAAAGAGCTACTCCTTACTTTTTACAATTCCGTATTTTCCTTTTGTCTTCTTATCAAATCTCCCTTGCCGCGCAATCAAAATTATACGCCCGTTGTCGCCCGGCCTTTTACATAGCGGTGGTTTGTCTTTCCATAACCCTCCCCGTCCGGAAGACTCAATCGAGCAACGTTCCCGTCCAGCAGAAATATCTTCAGCCTGAGGTTTTCCGCTTCCCGGCCTCTTCCTCCTGCAGAACGCGCCGCAGAACCTTGCCCACCATGGACTTCGGCAGATCGTCCCTGAACTCGATAAACTTCGGCACCTTGTAGGAGGCAAGGGTCTTGCGGCAGTGCTCCTGTAATTCTTCGGCTGTCGCCTGGGCATCCGGCCTGAGAACCAGCCACGCCTTGACGGCTTCGACCTGGTAAGGATCGGGGACTCCCGCCACGGCCACTTCCAGACACGCCGGATGCTGCATGATGACCTCTTCCACTTCGCCGGGGAATACCTGATGACCGCTCGGCTTTATGAGTTCCTTCTTGCGGGACGTGATAAACAGATAGCCGTCCTCATCCAGATGACCGACATCTCCCGTATAGAGCCAGCCGTCCCGAAGCATCTCGGCGGTGGCCTCCGGTCTGCGCCAATAGCCTTTCATGAGATGAGGCGCCCGAGCGATGATCTCGCCATCCTCGCCGGTGGGCATATCCCGGGTCCCCGTCGCGATGTCGACGATGCGGATGATGGTATCAGGCGTGGGAAGTCCGACGGCCCCCTCCTTCCAGAGGCCAAAGACGGGTCCCATGGCGAGAACGCCCGATTCGGTCAAACCGTAAGCTTCCACGATCTTGCCTCCGGTGATCTCCTCGAAGTTCTTTTTCAGTTCCGGAAGCAGCGGCATGGCAGCCGCCGCGCACATTTTCATAGACCGGAAATCGACCTTGCCGGCGCGCACATCCGGGTGATTCAGCAAACCGTTGAACAAAGTGGCAATTCCCGGAAAGAAAGAGGGCTTTACCTTTCGGATCGTTTCAAAAAGGTCCTTGAAGTCGCGCGGATTGGGCACCAGCGCCATGGGATGTCGGCCCACAACGCAGGTGGACATGAGGATTACATTTCCATAGACATGGAAGAACGGCATCATCAGCAGGGTCGTGTCCTGCCATTTAGTCAGCATTTTGCCGAACCAGGCACGGATCTGCAGGCCGTTCATCCGGATGGCTCCGTGCGTCAGGACGACTCCTTTGGGAACTCCCGTTGTGCCGCCGCTGAAGAGGATCAGGCCGTCGTCGTCACCCGAAACCCGGACGGGAGGACGCGCGCTCTTCGCGTACCGGCTGATGAGAGCCGTCAGCGAAAGATCGCCCGCGGCTACTTTGGCCCGATGGCCGCCCTTTTTTTCCATGAACAGCGTGAATATCAGACGGACCATTGGACTGAGAAAATCTTTGACGTTCGTGGCAATGATACAACGCAAGGAAGTACTCGACTGAACGTTTTTAATCTTTTGATAGAAAGTCGTCAGAACAATGGCCACCTGCGCATCGCACTCGGTGAGGGCATAAATCATTTCGCTGTCGCTGAAAAGCGGATTGACGGGCACGGCCACGGCGCCGGCTTTCCAGACAGCAAACTGGCTGATGATGATGTTGGGCGTATTGGGCATGATCAGGGCGACGCGATCTCCTTTACGGACGCCTTGATCCGCCAGAGCCGCTGCCAGCGCGTCACTTGCGCGGTTTGCTTCGCGAAAGGAAATGTTCCGCCCTTTGAAGATCATCATGGTGGCAGCGGGCCTCTCCCTTTCCGCTTCATCCACGTCGTCGATAAGAGTCTGGTCGGAATAGGGTGCAAGTGAACGCGGAACGCCCTCGTCATAGCTCTTGAACCATAAGTAATCCGTCATCAGTCATTCTCCTTTTCTTCTTGATATTGATTCAATCGTGTAAGTCGTTGAGAATCTGTTTTATTTTTTGTTGTTATACAGTTTTTTGAATCACCCCTATCATCTCTTTTCACTCATCACCTGTCTCACCATCAGCTATCTGTCATGGTTCGACCTGCTCACCACTCGACGAGCTCACCATGACACTCTGTTGTCACCCTGAACGTAGCCTGTCCTGAGCCTGGCGAAGGGAAGGGCATTATTCACCTTGCGCATGTTCGGGGACCACACCCTACAGCCATTGCCTATTGCCTTTCGCCCCGTGCCCATCACCTATTACATATCGCCTATCGCCTATCGCCTATTTTTTCCCATACCCGATATTCCTGGCCGATTCTTCAATCGATGTGAGCACCGTCGGATCGTCAATCGTGGAAGGAACGACATAACTCTTGCCGTCCACGATACTCCGCATGGTACCGCGCAGCGTCTTGCCGGATCGGGTCTTCGGCAGGGCTTTTACCACGGCGGCTTCCTTGAAACAGGCCAAAGCGCCCAGTTCGCTGCGGACCATCTGAACCAGTTCAGCAATGATATCTTCAGGTTTTCTATCCACGCCGGCTTTCAACACGACAAATCCCACCGGAACCTGACCCTTTAACTGATCTTCCGCGCCCAACACGGCGCATTCTGCCACGTCCTTGTGTTTGGACACGATTTCTTCCATAGCACCGGTGGAAAGCCTGTGGCCGGCAACATTGATAACGTCGTCGATCCGCCCCATGATGTAAAGGTAACCGTCTTCGTCAAAACGCCCTCCGTCACCGGTGACGTAATAGCCGGGGCGTTCGGTGACGTATTCCAGGTAGCGCTTGTCATCCTGCCAGAGGGTGGGTAAACAGCCGGGCGGCAGGGGAAGTTTTATCACGACGGATCCTTCCTCTCCGTCGGGAAGACGGTTGCCGTCCGCGTCCAAAATCTGGACGTTATAGCCGGGGACGGGTTTAGTTGGAGAGCCTGCCTTGATGGGCATAGGCTCGATGCCCATGCAGTTGGCGGCAATGGGCCAGCCTGTTTCGGTCTGCCACCAGTGATCAATAACGGGGATTTTGAGCATGTCATTTGCCCAATAGTAGGTGTCGGGATCAAGCCGCTCTCCGGCAAGAAAAAGGTATCTCAGACAGGAGATGTTGTATTTCTTCAGGTATTCTCCTGCGGGGTCTTCTTTCTTGATGGCCCGGAAGGCGGTGGGAGCGGTAAACAAAACGGAGACGTTATGCTGGGAGATGACGCGCCAGAAGGCGCCGGGGTCGGGGGTACCGACGGGCTTTCCTTCATAGACGATGGTAGTGCAGCCATGGAGCAAGGGGGCGTAAATAATGTAGGAATGGCCCACGACCCAGCCGACGTCGGAGGCGGCCCAGAAGACTTCGCCGGGCTTGACGTCGTAGATGTGCTCCATGGACCATTTGAGGGCGACCGCATGGCCGCCGTTGTCACGCAGGACGCCCTTGGGCTTCCCGGTGGTGCCGGAGGTGTAGAGGATGTAGAGAGGATCGGTGGCGGCCACGGAAACGCACGGAACGGGTTTGGCGCCTTCGGTGAAGTTGTTCCAGTCGAGGTCCCGCCCCGGGATGAGGTCTGCTTTGACCTGAGGCCGCTGAAAGATAACGCACTTTTCGGGCTTGTGGGCGGCAAGGTGGATGGCTTCGTCCATCAGGGGCTTGTAGGACAGAATTTTCTTGCCTTCGATGCCGCAGGAGGCGGAGATGATGACTTTGGGTTTGGCGTCATCGATACGGATAGCGAGTTCGTTGGGGGCAAAGCCGCCAAAGACGACGGAATGGACGGCGCCGATGCGGGCGCAGGCCAGCACCGCTGTCAATGCTTCGGGAATCATGGGCATATAGATGATGACGGTGTCGCCCCTCACGACACCGATCCCGGTCAACGCGCCGGCAAAGACGGAAACACTCTCCAGAAGCTCACCGTAGGTAATCTTTCGGACGGTATCGGTGACGGGGCTGTCGTAGATGACGGCCACCTGGTCTTTCCGGCCGTTTGCCACGTGGTAGTCCAATACGTTGTAACAGGTGTTCAGCTCTCCGCCTGCAAACCAACGGTAAAAGGGCTTGTCGCTTTCATCAAGAACCCTGTCCCACTTCTTCGTCCATTGAATGGCCTGGGCCGCTTTCCCCCAGAAGGATTCCGGCCTGGTAATCGAATGCGTAAAAACTTCCTGATAGTTCGTCATCGGTATGTTTAACCTCCTCCATGCTCGTTGATTATTTCTTAAAAGGGCCCACCGGCAAAACAACGCGTCCCCACACTGTATTCCAAATACCCGCCGCCGATGTGTACCACGCCGCGATGGCTGTCAGAATGCCGACATAACCGCCCAGCGTATGGGCGGTATGGTTGCCGGTTGCGCCAACCGTCAGCAGAATAAAAGCGACAAGCAACAGCGTAAATGTGACCAGGAGCGCTTTGTTGGTGCCGAAGCTTCCGATCCACATGTAAAAGGTAAAAATGGTCCAGGCAAGCAAAAACAGCCAAACGCCCTGTGCGGGTACGGTGACCAGTTGCAGGGTGGCCAGCAGGTCAAAGACGCCCAGCGAAATCCAGAAAGCGCCATAGGAGGCAAACGCCGTGGCGCCAAAGACGTTGTTCTTTTTGAATTCCCACATCCCGGCCAGAATTTGTGTCGCGCCGCCGTAAATCAGGGCCAGCGCAATCACCACGATCGTCGCCGACTTGTCCACGAAGCCGGCATTGACCATGCTCAGGCAAAAGGTTGTCAGCGCGAAGCAGGCCAGACCCAACGGCCCCGGATCGGCAATGGATGATTCTTTGATTTCATAAACCGTGCTGCTCATATGATTTTAACTCCTTTCCTTTTTCGATCTTTTACGAGTTCGTCATTCAGCGCTCATGATTTTGCGCAGTTCACGTTTCAACACCTTGCCCACGGCACTCAACGGCAGGGCCGTCATGAATTGAATGACCTTCGGCACCTTGTAGGGCGCCAGATTCTCCTTCATGTACGACATGATTTTTTCCCGCATCGCCTCGTCTCCGACAAGACCCGGCTTCAGGACAACGGCGCTCGCCACAATTTCCGATCCGGGCCGTTTCGGATCGGGCAGGCCGATGGTGGCTGCATTTTCGATATCGGGGTGCTGGACGAGGAAGTCGTCCAACACACGCGTAAAAACCTTAAACCCGGAAACGCTGATCATATCTTTCAGGCGGTCCACGATGGAAAAATAACCTTCTTCGTCCATTATCGCCACATCACCGGTATGGATCCAGCCGTCCCGGAGGGTATGGACCGTCTCCCCGGGCTTGTTGTGATACCCAATAAATACTTGCGGACCTTTCGCCACAAGCTCTCCCGGCTCACCGATAGGGACCTCTTCCCCCGATTCCGGATCCACGAGCTTCACCTCGGTATCGCTGATGGGTAAGCCCACGGATCCGATCTTCTTCGCGCCGTACCGCGGAAGGGAGAGAAGGATCGGCGCGGTTTCCGTCATACCGTATACCTCCATCAGTTTACCCTTGCCGACGATGCCTTCAAACTCACGGATGTTTTCCACAGGAAAGGGGGAAGCGCCGCTGACGAACAACCTGACGCCGGAGAGATCAAGGCTCCGGAATTCCGGAAGTTTCATCAGTTCCAGATAAATAGTCGGCACGTTTCCCACCAAGGTCGGTTGGCAGGTATCCATCGCCTTGACAATATATTGCAAATCGCGGGGATTCGGAATGGCAATCAGCGTGGAACCCATCGCCAAATGCCACAGAACGAGAAAAATCCCCGCCTGATGGAACATCGGGAAGGCGGAAAGAACGATATCTTCTCCCATCTTCACACCAAGCCACGCGTTCATTTGCATGATGTGACCAACAATATTATTGTTCGTCAGAAGGGCGCCCTTCGGCTCTCCCGTCGTTCCGCCCGTGTACATCATCAGGCACGGAGAGGCCGGGTCAATCTTCACGCTGACGGGATCGGCCGGCATGGACCTGATGGCGTCCTTGAAGCTGATCGTTTTAACTCCGGGAATCGAGGTCACTGGATTAGCGGGGACTTCCTGCGGAAGATCATCGAAAACGGAGGCCACAATGACGACCTGTACTCCTGTCTCCCCAACCGCTTTCATGGCTACGGGAAAGAGAACATCCGCTGTAATCAGAACCTTTGCGCCGGAGTCATTGAGCTGATAGGCCAGTTCTTCAGCTGTCAAAAGGGGACTCACCCCGGTGAAAACGCATCCCGCCTTTTGAATGCCGGCTGAACCAATGTAAGCGGCCGGAATATTGGGCAGGTGGGACCCTACCGTATCTCCGGGACTACATCCATTGGCGATCAGAAAATGGGCAAATTGGTTGGACAGCTCGTCCATTTTGCTATACGAAATCTCCGTTCCCATATAATGCACGGCAACTCTCGAAGGAACTTCCTGAAAGGCCTTCCGCAGGACATCGGCACAGGCCATTGCGGGATAAGCCAGTTTCTCCGGCACGTGCTTGTCGTACTGCTTCAGCCAAGGCTTCGCTGCATACGTATTTCCCATAACACTCTCCTTGTTTGCGCGTCGTTGAAGGTTAGAAAGAAGGTTGACGTCTTCACGCATCTTAAACCAACCCGGTGGGCGTCAGTGGTGGGAAAATTTTTCCACCAGGAGGAACTTCTGGACCTTACCCGTCGGGGTCATGGGAAGGCTATCCACAAATAACACCGTCTTCGGGGCTTTGAAGTGCGCTACCCGGTCGCGGCTGAAGGCGATGATCTCCTCTTCCGTTACTTCTTGGCCAGGACGCCGGACGATAACGGCGGTGATGCGCTCGCCCCAGGTGTCGTCGGGCAGGCCAATGACGGCGCACTGCATCACCGCCGGATGACCCATCAGCATCTCCTCCACCTCGACGGCGAAGACGTTCTGGCCGCCTGTGATCAGCATGTCCTTCTTCCGACCAGCAAGAAAGAGAAACCCTTCGTTGTCGAACCGGCCTAGGTCGCCGGTGTAGAACCAGCCGTCCTTGAACATCTCTCGCGTCTTTTCCTCGTTCTTGAAGTAGCCCGCGGTGACGGCCACGCCCCGGCCGATGATCTCGCCGACCTCCCCCGTCGGGACGTCCTTACCGTTGTTGTCCACCACGCGCACGTCAGCCCCGAAATACAGGGTCCCGACGGACTCCGGCTTGCGCTCCTTGTCTTTCGGCCCTATGTTGACGAGGATGCCTGACTCCTGAAGACCGTAAAACTCGTAGAGGTTCGGGCACAGCCGTTTTTTGACCTGTTCTTGCAGGGTCACGGGAAACGGCGAGGCGGCGAAGACGAGGGCACGCAGTGACGACAGGTCGTGCTTCTCGATGTCGGGCAGGGCGAGGATGAAGCTTGCCATCGTGGGGACCCAGTTGGAAATGGTCACCTTTTCCTGTTCGATGATCCCGAGGATCTTCATCATATCGAACTGGTGGATGACGTTGCGGGCTCCGGCGAAGATCGAGCAGGCGGACCAGGCAAATCCGACGCGGCCGAAGATGGGAAAGACGGTCATAACGACGTCGTTCGCCGTCACGTCGTGCATGTAGGTCAGGATAGCACCCGCGCCGGCGTTGTTGTACTGCGAGAGCATGTAGGCCTTTGGCAGCCCCGTCGTCCCCGAGGTCAGGTTGAGGTACTGGGGATCCGCCTCGTCGATCTCCACATCCGGTTCAGTTGTCGGGGAGGTGCGGATCAGCTCCTCGTAAGATAAGGCAAAGTCCGGAACGGGCTCGCCGAAAGCTATATACTGCTTGACGCCAGGAAGCCTGGGGCGCAGGTCATTGACGAGGTCAGCAAAGGCGGCTTCAAAGATGAGGTTTTTCGTGTCGCAGAAGGTCATGAGTTCGACCATCTCCTGCGGCGAGAGGCGGTAGTTCAGCGGCAGTCCGATGCTGCCGATCTTGCCCAGGGCAAAATAGGTTTCCACGACCTCGTGTCGGTTGTAGGAGAGAAAGGCGGTGTTGTCCCCCTTGCGGATGCCCAGTCCCAGAAGACCGTTCGCCAGGCCGTTGACCCGCTGGTTGATCTGCCGAAACGTAAGACGCCGACCGGTCGTCATGCAGGAGATCGCCTCCCGGTCCCCGTAACGCGCCGCGGCAACCTTCACGTAGTTACCGATGGCAAATGTTCCCGTTGCTTTTCCAGCCATGTTGCCTCCTTTCAAAAAGGTCCATAAAGATCCGTGACCACGATGTTAAAAACTTCTCGCCGACAGAAAAGAGAAAGTCGGCATAAATGGTCCCGATATGGTTGACATTTGGTTCAAACGGCAAGAGAACCTTGACGTAGCTATCCCGCATCTCCACACAGATGTCCATTTTTTCGATAATTTTTAATGATGTCTACAGCATGTTGACCTGCTCTTGATACTTTTTTCTCAATCATGTATCCTGCCCACCTTCTTAACGATCATCCGTGTGATGATCGTGCCGTTCATTCCCGGATACCGATGATGCTATATACGATCAGGTCATCGAATGGTCAGGAAGCAGCCACCGCTTGTAAACGACGTCGTTCCAAATTATAAACATCAAAAACTTTCCTCCGGGATATCAATCATCGAAAGGTCCTCGCTCCTGATAGCCTTTACCGCTGCATCCACTTCCGGTAAAACGTGTTTGATAAAGTAGCGGGCAGCAGCCACCTTTCCGATGTAGAAGGCCGTGTCGGTGTTCTCTTTGGCCAGGAGGCTGAGTTTCTGCATATCCGCCGGATGGATCCCCTTACCGGCGGCGATTTCGTCCAGCTTCTCGTGGGACACGCCCGCCTCCCACAGCAGAAACCACGCCATCACGACCTTACCCATCAGCATCAGAAACGGATACGCGTTGCCGACGGGAATCAGAAACTTGCCCGCCTTCGAGCTTTCTGCAAAATACATCACCGTCTCGGCCAGCGTGTCCACCGCCTGCCGGACGTCATCCGCCAGATCTTTCAGTGCGGCGTTTGACTGATATTTTGTAATCGTGGCATTCATCTCTCCCAAAAGCGACATGAAGTACGTTCCCTTCTTCAGTCCCAGTTTGCGCCCGACAAGGTCTAGGCCCTGAATGCCGTTTGTCCCCTCGTAGATCGAGGCGATCTTAATATCCCGCATGAACTGTTCCACTGGGTATTCCGCGCAATAACCATAGCCGCCGTAGGTCTGAATGGCGAGTTCCGTTACCTTGAAGGCCATATCGGAACAATAGGCTTTACAGATCGGGGTTAGAACCTCCAAAATGCCGTGATACTTCTCCCGGTCCGCTTCGGATTCCATGCCTTGCTCCCGGTCCACGCAATAGGATACATAGCTCAATAACGCCCGCATGCCCTCGACATGAGCCTTCATCCACATGAGCATCCGGCGCACATCGGCGTGCTGAATGATCGGTACCCGCGGGGCTTCCGGGTTTTTCATGTCCAGAAGCGACGAACCCTGCAGGCGCTCCTTCGCGTAGTTGAGGGCATGGAGATAGGCAATGGAGGCGCTGGCGACGGATTGCAGGCCGACCGCGATGCGCGCCTCGTTCATCATCTGGAACATGATCTTCATGCCCTGACGCTCCTCGCCCAGCAATTCGGCATAGCAATCCCCGTTGTCTCCGAAATTTATCACACAGGTAGAACTGGCGTGAAGCCCCATCTTGTGCTCGATGCCGCCGATGGTGTAGTCGTTCCGCCGCCCCATTGTACCGTCGTCGTTCACCAGAAATTTCGGCACGAGAAAAATCGAAATGCCTCTGGTGCCCGCCGGGTCGCCTTCGATGCGGGCCAGAACCGGGTGGACAATGTTTTCCGTCAGGTCATGATCGCCTGACGTGATAAAGATTTTGTTTCCCTGAAGACGGAAGGATCCGTCCGCCTGACGAACGGCCTTCGTTTTGGTGTTTCCCACATCGGAACCGGCGGATGGTTCCGAGAGAGCCATCGTTCCGCCCCAGATGCCGGCATACATCTTGTCCATGTATTTGCGTTTCTGCTGTTCCGTGCCATAAACCTCGATCATATGCGCGGCGGCTTGCCCCGGTTCCGGATAGCAGAAAAAGGCAAAATTATGGATAAACCACTCCTTGGCGGCCATGGTGATCACCATGGGGAAACCCTGCCCGCCAGCCTCCTGGGACACCCCCATGTTGATCCAGCCGCCCTCACGGTAGAGATCGAAGCAGCGACGGAAGGACGGCGGCGCAAAGACCTGCCCGTCCGAAAGCCGGCAACCTTCCCGATCCCCGGTCACCAGGGCGGGGAAAATCACTTCCACGGACAGACGCTGGGCCTCCTTGAGAGCCATGTCGAACATATCCGGAGAAAAGTCCGACCATGCCGGCATCCGGCACAGATCTTCGGTATCGAGCAATTCCTGAAGCACAAACTTCTGATCCCGATCATCCAATATCAGATTCATTCGATTGCCTCCTGAATTTATGACTGCGCCAGTTTTTTTCGGATGTCTTCCCGCAGGACGTTTTTCATGATTTTCCCCACGGGATTCCGGGGAATGGCTTCGATAAGCTCGACGCGTTCCGGCGTCTTGTAAATGGCCATGCCCTTTTCCTTCATAAACGAGGACACATCCGTAAGCGTCACGGTTTCGCCTTCTCTGGGCACCACATAAACACAGACTTTTTCCCCCATGATTTCATCGGGCATGGCGACCGCGGCCACTTCCTGGATTTTCGGATGCCCCAGCAGGACGTTTTCCACTTCCTGTGCGCTGATATTGAAACCGCCGCGGATAATGATGTCTTTTGTCCGGTCAAAAAATCCGATACAGTCATTTTTCTTGATCTGGAACAGGTCGCCGGTATTGAAATATCCGTCTTTGTCGAACGCGACGGCCGTAAGATCGGGACGCTTGAAGTAACCGGAAATGACGTTTGGCCCCTTATAGTAAAGCTGTCCTACCTCGCCTTCCTGGGTAAGCTCTTTTTGCGTAACCGGATCGACGATTTTCAACGAAATGTGCCGAAGCTGGCTGTCTTTGGCAACCCATGACGATCCCGGCTTTCCATATTGAGGAAAGTTATCGACCCTCATCTCCATATCGGGCATATTGTACACACCGGAAACATTGGCCGTTCCTTCATTCTGTCCCCAGATGTTGCCGAACTCGATGCCCCATCGACGTTTGAGTTCCTGGACCGACCACAAGGACGGCGGCGCCGACCCGAGCGTGATCGCCCTCATCTTGCTGAGGTCGAACTGATCCACCTTGGGGTGTTTCAGAAGACCATTGATGACCGCCGGCACCAGCAGCGTATAATGAACCTCTTCCATAATCAGCTGCAGAATAAAGGTCGGCCCGTCAAAGGGATGATGGAGAACCAGTTTTCCTCCGCCTCTGAGCCATTCGATAAATACGGTCCCGATGGAGGCCATATTCACCAGGGGACCCGCCGTGATATAAGTGTCGCCGGGCTTGACCGGAACCGTCTCGAAGCACAAATCCGTCAGAAACAGCCAGTTGTTGTGGGTCAGCGGGCAGCCCTTCGGCTGAGCCTCCGTTCCGGACGACCAGCAAAGGGTAAAAACATCGTTGGCGTCTATCCGGATGGCGTCGGTTTTCCCCGTGACGGGGCCTTTCGCCATCTCTTGAATATCGGTGAGCGTTAGAATTTGGCGGACGGAAGAGACCTCGCCTTGCACCTTTCGGGCCATCTCGATATGCTGATAACCGGCGAAAGTGTCTATGGTGATGATCGCCGCCGCGGAGGCGGTGGAAGCGATGTATTTGAGTTCCGAAAAACGCCATTGCATGGGCATGGGCGAGATTAAGGCGCCGGCGCGCGTGATGGCCAGGTAGAGCATGGCCAATTCCCAGATATTGGGAAGCTGAACTATGATGATATCGTCCTTTTCGATCCCCCTGGCCAGAAGCCCCTCCGCCACGGCGCTGGCTGCCTGATCCAGTTGCCGGTAGGTCAGTCGTTCAGGCTTTGATCCCACCAGGGCTTCCCGGTTCAGCGGATCCACGAGGCAGATCTTTTCCGGATCCTTCTGAACATGTTCGTTGAAGTAATCGATGAAGGTTTTGGTTCCCCAAGCTCCTGCATCCGTCCAATAGCGAATCATTTCCTGCGAACACAGAATCATTTTTTTACTCCTCCCTCGTTGATTGATCTCAATTGCCAGACTCCCTGAATAAGGCTGCAAACGGTCATGGCCTGGTCTTTGATTTCCAGATCCATTTTCCAGTCGGCCTTCCCTTTCGCCTCGGCCTCGGCCTGAATGGCATTGACTTCGGCCTCGCTTAATGTCGCTTCAACGGTTACGTCCGTTGTTGCCGGTCGACGGAATTGAATGTTGATGGCTTTGACAATGGGATAGAATCTCGAATAATCGAATGAGGCCACATAAATCGGGCCGCCGATGTATTCGCCTGCTGTGAAGAGAGAACCTGCATAGATCGTGCCGATGTGATTGATGTTCGGTTCAAAAGGGAGAAGCACCTTGACATGGCGGTCGCTCATCTCCACGATGCGAATACCCATTTTCTTTATAATCGGGATAGCGTTTCCCATCATTTCAATATGCTTTTTATACTTTGGATCGATCATTTCCGCCACCTCCGGGACATTTTTTACAGTTTATGACTAGGGGGAAGGTGTGCAATGCAAGGGGTAGAGCAACCGCTCCCGGTGTTTTGCCGGGAGCGGTTGACGCGACCACTTCAGGACAGAGCCGCGATAAACGTCCCCGTCAGCTTTACGCCACCCAGCTTGTCCGCCGCCTGAACCTCGCAGCGTATCCTTTTCTCGCCGTCCGCCTCGAACTTTTCAACCACCTTGCCGGTGACAACAATCGTTGCCCTGTCCCTGGAGTTCTGATCATCCAGATCCATGGGCTCCGTCATCCCGGAAAACCGGACGCCGAATTTACGCAGATTCTTGTCGTCAACCCAATCCGTGACGGCCTGCCCGACAATGCCCATCACAAACATCCCGTGGGAAATCACCCGCGGCATTCCGAACATTTTGACGAACGTCTCGTCGTGGTGGAGGGGATTGAAGTCTCCCGAGGCTCCGGCATATCGGACCAGATGGGTCCGGGTAATGGGATCGGATGTAAATGCCGGCATCGCGTCGCCGACATGGATGCTCTCATACGTCAATGCTTTCGTCATGGTTTCCTCCTATCTCTCCACTAAAGTTGTGCGGGCGCGCATCGCCAGTTCCCCGCGCTGATTCCTGATTTCCGCTTCCAGAATGGTGAACTCCATGAATTTACCCGGCTTGCCTTTTTTCTCCTTGTCAAACATTTCGACAACCTTGATGACTCCGGTCATCACATCGCCCGGATGAATGGGAAGCAGATACTCATACTCTTCTTCCCCGTGAAGCAGCCGGACCAGGTTGATCCCTACAGCCTGCAGCATGGGCATCAACCCCCCGCCGCCCCAGAGCAAAAAGCACGTTTGAAACGTCGAAGGCGGAACAATATCCTTATACCCCGCCGCCTTGGCTGCTCCGGAATCGGCATAAATTTGTTTCACCTGGCTTGCGCTCTCCTTCTGCGAAACGGCCATAGCGAACTCGGCAATCTTTCCCTTTTCCACCTCGAAAGTATAAGGGGGAAACACCATCCCTACTTTTGATTTGTCGGCCATGCTTACCTCCTATTATGATGGTTAATCATGATCGGAACCTTCTCTTCATGAGAACAGTCCCGTCTTTCCGAACTCATTTATTTCCGCCTCGGTGTAACCCACTTCGAGGAGGACTTCCCGATTGTGCGATCCCGCCTTGACGCCCGTTTTCCCGTATACCGGGGGAGTTGCCGAAAACTTCAAAGGACAGGCCGGCTGACGCACGGTGGTGCCATCCGGCAAAGTAACATCAACAATCCAGTTCCGCTGGCCGGCCAGAGAGCTGTTGATCGCCTCCGACAGAGAAAGCACCGGCTCAACACAGGCTTCCACCTTGTCGAATATACTTTCCCATTCCTTCCTGGTTTTCCCGGAAATCACGGCCCGCACCTCTTTCTTAACTTCGGACAGGTTAGGCGGCAGAAAGGTGCCGTCTATCAGATCGGGGCGTCCGATCGCCCGGCAGAAGGCGGCAAAGAACTGCGGTTCCATACCTCCGAAACCAATATATTGATGATCCGCCGTCTCATAAAAATCATAAAGCGAACCGCCGTTAAGAATGAACCCTTCTCTTTCCGGTATTTCGCCTGCCGCCAGACACGCGGCCGCCGCCAAGGCGTTAAAAGCGAAAACCCCATCCGTCATGGAGATGTCGAGATGCTGCCCTTTGCCGGTCTTGAGCCTGTGAATGACGGCGGCTAAAACGGCGATGATCGCGCTATTGGACCCTGACGCCACATCGGCAATCTGCATGGGCATGGGGACAGGTCCGCCATCCCTGCGTCCGGCGTAGCTCATCAGTCCCGCCACAGACAAATAATTGATATCGTGCCCCGCTCTGTCTTTAAGCGGCCCCGTCTGGCCATAACCCGTCAGAGAACAATAGATCAGAGACGGATATTTCTCCTTGATCTGGGAAAATCCCAGACCAAATTTCGCCATTACCCCCGGACGAAATTGTTCAATGAGAATATCGTATTTGGCCAAAAGACGATGGACGACCTCGACGCCCCTGGCGTCTTTCAGGTTGAGTGTAATGGATTTTTTCCCGCGGCCCAGATAAGCCGAGGCCACGGACAGGTCTGTTCCCGTGATAAACGGCGGCGTGATGGCCGCCAGATCGGGCCGGCTTCCGGAAACGACGGACAGGACCTCCGCTCCCAGATCGGCAAGCGTCATCGTTGCATACGGCCCGGGTAAAAGAGTCGTAAAATCGAGAATTTTTAAACCTTCCAGTGGTCCGGCCATGTTCCCTCCCTTATAATCCCATGAACCGGGCAATAATAACTTTCATGATTTCATTGGTTCCGGCGAAGATCCGGGTGACCCGAAGATCGCGCCAAGCCCTGGAAATTCCGTATTCATCGCAGTACCCGTAGCCCCCATGAAGCTGGAGACAACGGTCAGCAACATTGCAGGCCATATCCGTGATCCAGTATTTGGCCATCGATGTCTCTATAATGATTTGCTTCTCCTCCATGTGATCCACGATCAGCTTGTCCACAAAGGTCCGGCCTATCGCAATTTCCGTGGCACATTCCACCAACGTGAACTGGTTGACCTGAAACTTGGAAACCGGCTTTCCAAAAACCGTCCGCTCCCGGCAATACTTGGTGGTTATATCCAGCAGGTATTCGGCCTGCGCGATGACACCTATGGCGACTACCAGACGCTCCTGTTGAAGCTTCGTCATGAGTTTCATGAATCCGGTTCCCTTTTCGCCCAGGCGATTGCTTTTGGGAATCCTGCAGTCCGTGAAATACAGCTCGGAGGTGTCCTGGCTGTGCCAACCGGCTTTTTTGATCTGCTTGCCCTTATCAAAGCCGGGAGTTCCTGCCTCCACCAAATACAGATCCACCGCTTTGTGGGGATCGTCGCACGTCGGGTCTTTGGCGGCCACGACACAGAGATCACAGTTGATCCCATTGCTGATAAAGGTTTTCTGGCCGTTTAGGATGATATCGTCCCCGGCTTCCACAGCCGTTGTTTTCATGGCGGCCAGATCGCTCCCGGTATTGGGTTCCGTCATGGCCACCGCCGTGATAATGTCGCCCGTGACGCAACCGGGAAGATATTTTTCCTTCTGTTCTTCTGAACCAAAGGAGGTAATGTAAGGAACAACGATATCAGTGTGCAGCGACGCGGCCAGTCCGGAAAAGTTGGCATAGGCCATCTCCTCAGCGACAATGACCGAATACAGGAAATCCGCCCCCGCGCCGCCGTATTCCACCGGAACGGACATGCCCAAAAACCCGTGCTCCCCCATTTTCTTCCAGACGCTCTTGGGAACGATACCGGCCTCTTCCCATTCTTCGATATGGGGAATTAATTCATTTGTAACAAACTTCCGAAAAGTATCCCGGAACATTCGGTGTTCATCCGTATATTGAAGAATATCCATTTATTCGTCTCCTCATCAAAATGCATTGTCCGGACGCTTCCGACCCCTCTGCAAAAACCGATCGGATCGGAGGAGGCCGCGAAGGTGGAGAAAGCTGCTCCGCCACCTCCGCGGCTCGAGCGTCATCCGCATCCAACAGAATTATTTTCCATACTTTCCTACAATGGAAATCGCGCACACGTTCTGGTGAGGGAAACCGCCCAGGTTGTGTGTCAAACCGTATCGCGGATTTTCCAGCTGACGCTTGTCCGCCCGTCCCTGAAGTTGCAGGTACATTTCATAAATCATCCGCAGCCCCGAGGCGCCGATGGGATGACCGAAACACTTGAGACCGCCGTCAATCTGGGCCGGAATCTTACCGTCCCGGTCGTACATGCCGTTTAAGGCGTCCTTCCAGGCCTGACCGCGCTCCGAGAGATGGAGATCCTCATACGTTACGAGTTCCGTGATGGAAAAACAGTCATGACATTCAAACATGCTGATCTCCTCGCGCGGGTTCGTGATCCCGGCTTCCTTGTAAGTAGCTGCCGCGCATTTGTCCGTCGTAACGAAGTTCGCTCCGTCCCACTCATTGAAGCCGCCTTCATAACCGTTGCTGACCGCCAGCTGGACCGCCTTCACGGTAACCAGGTCCTTTTTCTTTTTGCCCAGTTTCTGGGCAATCTCCGGCGTCGTGACTATGGCGCAGGCCGAGCCGTCACTGACCCCGCAACAGTCGAACAATCCCAGAGGCCAGGCGATGATCGGAGCCGCCAGAACCTGATCGATGGTCACCGCTTTCTGCAGGTGCGCTTTGGGATTCAAGGCGCCGTTGGCGTGGCTTTTCGCAGAAACATGAGCGATGGCCTGTTTGATGTCGTCATTTTTGATTTTGAACTTGGCAGCATAGGCGGAAGCCAGCTGGGCAAACAGCCCCGGCGCGGTTGCATTGGGAAAAAACTGCCACACGAGGGTTCCCGCCGTCGAACCCCAGGCGGGGAGTCCGCCATACCCCGTATCCTTCAATTTCTCGACGCCGAGGGCCAGACAAATATCGTATGCGCCCGACGCGACGGCGTAAACTGCGCCGCGGAACGCCTCTGTGCCCGTGGCGCAATAGTTTTCCATTCTGGAAATGGGAATATTGGGCAGACGAAGAGCCAGACCCATCGACGGAGCACCCTTGCCCACATTGACCTCATCCATACAAACCCCGTACCAGGCTGCCTGAATATCCTTCTTTTCAATGCCTGCATCGGCAATCGCTTCCTGAAAGGCCTCGACCATCAGCCCCTCGGCGCCTATATCCCATCGCTCTCCGAACCGGCTGCATCCCATGCCGATAATGGCGACTTTATCTCTGATTCCTGAAGACATAACACACCCTCCTCATTAGTTGAATTTGAACAGCTTTCCGATCAACTGGGATTTCATCATGTCGCCGCCGACCTTTAATTTCCCAGCGCTGAAAGCCTTCATACCGTCGAGCTTCCCGGTAATTAGGTCAACGAAATCCGTATCGGCCATGCCGATGGTTGTCGTCGGATTTTCTCCCTTCCCGGCCGTGACGCTGCACGCTCCATCCTTTACGGCGACAAACCAATCCCCGCCTGCGGGGCCGGAAATGTTGAACTGGAAGGTCACATCCTTACCGGCGGCGGCCGCCGCATTGAATACGGAGGGCATTTTTTCAAAGACACCCTTGACATCGATGCCGCCCCCTCCACCTCCGGTTGCTTCACCACCGTTTGCCTTCGGAGGCGTCAGAAAATCCATAACGGCCATATTGAGCTCCGTATAGGGCTTCGCCCCTTCCAGGCTGTTGATCTTCTCCCAGTTGTCGCGAATCATTTCCGGCGTCGGCACATGCTTGTCGTCCCCCAACATGACTCCGGGGCCGGTCAGAATAGCCGCCCGACTGTAGAATCCGGCCGCCGCGTTGAAGATGTTGCCGGAATCTTTGCAATCTTCAGAGCTCAGATACAGGACGATGCCCGAGACGTAATCCGGGTTCATTTTCTCGAGCATTTCCGGCGGCATCACGTCTTCCGTCAATCGGGACGCGGCGATGGGGGCGATCGTATTGACTTTGATATTGTATTTCGCGCCTTCCAGCTTCAACGTGTTCATGAAACCGACAAGACCCAGTTTGGCCGAGGAATAATTTGTCTGGCCGAAGTTGCCGTATAGACCGGCTGCGGAAGTCGTCATGATAATGCGACCGTACCCGTTGTTGCGCATAGCCTCGAAAGCCGGCCGCGTCACGTTATAGGCGCCGTTGAGATGGACGGAGAGAACGGCCGACCAGTTTTCCGGCTCCATTTTCAAGATGCCTTTATCCCTGAGGATGCCGGCATTGTTGATGAGAATATCGACTTTGCCGAATGCATCCAGCGCCGTCTTGACGATATTCTGACCACCTTCGGGGGTGGCGACGTTGTCGTAATTGGCGACGGCTTCACCGCCCATGGCCTTGATATCGGCAACCACCACGTCCGCGGGACCGGCGGTCCCTGACCCCGATCCGTCACGCGCGCCTCCGAAATCGTTCACGACAACCTTTGCTCCGCGGCGACCCAGCTCCAGGGCATACGCCCGGCCCAAACCACCACCTGCGCCTGTTACAATGGCCACTCGCCCCTGAAAATCGATTTCCGGTATCCAGTCCGTCTGGGGAACGGCCTTCCAGAAATATTGTGAAAATCCCCGGGCCGTATCCACGACACGTCTGCGGAAAGACATCTTGACGGGCATGCCGGTTTTGATGTCGTTCAGCTCACTGTCCGTGAAATCCATCATGAGCCGGCCACCGCCTTCGAACTGCACCATTCCGTAAATCGCCGGGGGATCAACGGACACCGCCAGCAGATCTCCCGTAAACGAGCGGACCCTGGCCTTGACATTGGCGAATTCGTAATCGTCCTGTGTCCCCATGTGACCGCAGGCCGGATTCACACAAAGATCCGCCGGTGGATACTGAGCCGTTCCGCACTTCCGGCATTTTCCACCGACCAAACCGAGAACCATTTTCCGGTTCCGCCACAGGGCCGTCATGGCCGTCTGCACGGGCGCTTCCGCCCGGATTCCCATCTCCGGATCGATCAGATCCCGGAATTTCAGGAACTTCATGTAGTTGTCCGTGGTCTTTTTGTTGGCCAGCGAGCCTTTGAGTCCCGCGCGCTCGGCCAGTTTACCGATATTCTCCGTGACCTTGAAGTACAAGGCGTCACATCCCTGTCCAAAGCCGGCCAGAAGGATGCCGTCTCCCGGTTTTGCCGTTTCGAGCGCGCCGACCAGCATCAGGAGCGCATGCGCCACACCTGTCTCTCCGGTGACCTCGTGCAGCGTATCGGCCATTTTTTCCGGGGTGGCCCCCAGCTTTTTCCCTATCGCCCGGTGTTCCGCCTTGAAAAAACAGGGGAAAACCAGTTTTTGCACGTCGTTCATCGTGATGTTCAATTTTTTGAACAAACCGTTTACCGCTTCGGGAATGATTTTGGCATAGCCTTCTTCCCTAAGCCACCTCTCTTCCCAGGTGTAGTCAAACTCTGATTTGGACCCCCGGTAATGATCCACAAAATCATAGGTGAGGGAATAGGAACCCAGAAATTCCGCCACAACATCTTCGTCTCCGACCAATACCGACGCCGCGCCGTCGCCGAACCACATCTCGTAAAATCCGGCCGGACGCGTCTGCCGTTTGTCGGATGCGGTCACCAGGATGGACTTGCGATTTCCTGATTTGATGACATCGAGAGCAGTCAAAAGGCCGGTCGTACCCGCCCTCTGGGAAGAGGTGAAATCCGCCGTGTTGATGTCGCTCCGCAGATTCAGAGCCGTAGCCAGAATGCCGGCATTCTGGCGATCCAGAAACGGCAGGCTCGTGGAGCAGAGATATCCTGCATCGACCTTCGTTTTATCTTTACCAATCAAACAATCCATGGCCGCGGCGACAGCCATCGTCAGACTGTCCTCGTCGTAATTGCACATGGAACGTTCGCCCTGGGCCACACTGATTAGCGCCGGAGCGAACCAGCCCATCGATTGATAGATTGCCATTCTGTCCAATCGCAGGCGGGGAATATAGGCTCCGTATGAAGTGATTCCGATCATCGTTCTACCTCCTTCGTTCACAAGACATTGCATTCAAATTATTTAAACCGATGCTTCAGAAAATTTCCGCTCTAGAACTTGAAGATCTTCTCCAAAAGCTGGGATTTCATGATATCTCCCTCGATTTTCAGCTTTCCCGAGGTGTAGGCCTTCATGGCGTTCACCTTGCCGTTCATCAGGTCGAGGAAATCCCCCGCCTGGATTTTCAGCGTGCAGGTCGGGCTGGCATGGACGCCGGGCACCACGGCGCACGCGCCGTTTTTGATGTCGGCAGACCAATCTCCGCCACCGTCACCCAGGATGCAGTACTGGAAAACAACCGCCGCTCCTCCCGCCGCGCTGGCCTGAAAGGCTCCGGGCATTTTTTCAAAGACCTCCTTCACCGCGGTGAATCCGCCGCCGCTTTGCACCGGTTCTTTCTTCCCTTCCAAAGCCGAGAGGAGATCCTGCAGGACCAGATCGTTCAATTGGCCGTATTCTTTGGCCCCCTTGAGATCCATGATTTTCGCCCAGTTGACGGAAACATCTTCGACGGACGGAACCTTTTTGCCGTCCCCGACGACAATGCCGGGGCTGGTCATCATGGCGGCGCGATTGTAGAATCCGGCGCCGCAATTGTAAATTCTGCCGGTCTCATTGCATTCTTCCGAGCACAGGTACAGCACGATGGGAGCGACATACGCCGGATTCATTTTGGCCAGCAGATCGGGCGGCAGAATGTCCTCCGTGAGACGGGACGCGGCAATAGGCGCCACCGTGTTCACTTTAATGTTATACTTGACCCCCTCGAGCTTCAGGGTGTTCATGAAACCGACAAGGCCCAACTTGGCCGAGGAGTAGTTGCTCTGGCCGAAATTTCCGTAAAGCCCCGCGGCGGACGTCGTCATGATGATCCGTCCGTAACCGTTGTCCCGCATGACGCTGAAAGCGGGGCGCGTCACATGGTAGGCCCCGTTCAGATGAACATCAAGAACCGCCTGCCAGTTTTCCGGCTCCATTTTGAGAATGCCCTTATCCCGCAGAATGCCGGCATTGTTGACCAAAATGTCTACTTTCCCAAAGGCATCCACGGCCGACTTGACAATGCTTTCGCCTCCGTCCGGAGTCGCCACATTGGCGTAATTCGCAACCGCCTCTCCTCCCAGAGCTTTGATCTCATCAACGACTTTGTCGGCCGGACCGGCCGCTCCTTCGCCGGAACCGTCTCTGGCGCCGCCGAAATCGTTGACGACTACTTTTGCGCCCCGCCGGCCAAACTCAAGAGCGTACACACGCCCCAGTCCGCCGCCTGCGCCGGTAACAATGGCCACCCGGCCATCAAAACGGATTTCCTTGCTTGCTCCCATCATCGTTCTCCTTTTCGTAAATGTCTTTTGAAAGCAATCGAGTTGCGTCTTTGGACAAAAGTCCCATCTCCGCCGGAAAGTTAAAACATGTTCTTCACTCCCGCCAGCGTGTCCTGAGCCTCTTGCACCATCCTCTCCAACAGTTCTTTGCACGTGGGCACATCTTTGATGAGTCCGATGGACTGCCCCACCATCAGAGGGGCAACCTCCACATCGCCGTCTTCCCATGCTTCTTTCATGCGATCACCGGCAATGAGAGGGTACAGAGCCTCGAATCCTCCTCCTTTCTCCTCAATTTCACATATTTCCCGAACCACCTGGTTTTTAAGAGCGCGACCCTGCAGTTTAAGCGACTTGCAAATCAGCGTGGTTTCGTATTCCTGACGTTTCACAATCTCTTCTTTGATGTTGTCGTGAACCACACATTCCTTGGTGGCAATGAAACGGCTGGCCATCATGACTCCCTGCGCCCCCAGCGAAAGAGCTGCCGCGAGGGACTTGCCGTTGGCGATGCCACCCACCGTCACCACCGGGATTTTCACGGATTCGGCAATACGGGGCGTCAGCACCATGGTCGTGACATCATCGTCCAGCGGGTGACCGCCCTCTTCGATGCCGGCGGCGTAGATGCCGTCGTATCCGGCCTTCTCCGCGTGCAGGGCATGGCGCACCGCGCCCACTTTGTGAAAAAGCTTAACTCCCGCTTTTTTCAACATGTCAATGTACTCGGGTCCCGCCGCCTTGTCCACCGGAGCGCCGGACACTTCAATGCCCGCCACTTTTTCTTCCGCGCAGACCCGCAGGTACATTTGATGATGTCCCGGCGTGATGCGCACGGAGGGAAGGATGGTGAGTCCCACCATAAATGGCTTGTCGGTAAGTTTGCGCGTCTCCCGGATGGCATTGCGGAAATCCTCTTCTGTTTCATAATTTGCCGCGGTGAGATTTCCCATCCCTCCCGCGTTGGAAATCGCCGCGCACAGCGTCGGTTTGCAAAGCCACATCATTGCCCCGCAAATAATGGGGTACTGGATCCCAAACATCTCAGTTATTGCCGTTTTCATTTGAATTCTCCTTATCATTTTTTAACTTGCTGTAACGGATTCGTCCGCTTGCCACGGCGAACGATCCGTATTTTTGCCTTGTCTGACGTCACGCGCAGGGATGAGACAAAAACATAGTATTCCCCGGCAGGAAATCAACCTTTTCGCCAAGGGAAATCCCCTCCAATTTTCCAAAATATTTCGGGAACTCTGTCGCCAGCCAGAATTCCGACACGCAGGCCTTGCCGTAATAGAAAGCCGCCTCCGCATCCCTTTCAAGAATTTCTGTCAGGGCCTCCCCTTTTGCGCCGGCCGTCAGCGAGGAAAGCTTCGGACGCACCAGCGCCAGGCACCACAGATGCATCCAGCCGAGCATCAGGTCGAAGAAGGCTCTCCGCACGGGATCAACGTTTAAGAGCAGCGTGTGGTAGCGCCCCTCGTCAATATTCTTTTTCATGGTCTCTAAAGTGGAGTTCATCCGCTCGAGTCCTGTAAGGAGCATGTTCCGGTAAACATCCTCGACAATGCCGTTTGCTTTTTCGATCGTCTGGAATATTCTCGATTTCAGCACTTTGTAATTCTTTTGATCGGCATTGAGCAGAATCTTTCTCATCACCAGGTCCAGAGACTGAATACCGTTTGTTCCTTCGACAATGCTCAGTGATTTGCAGTCCACCGCAAGCTGTTCCACGGGATACTCCGAGCAATACCCATATCCTCCATGAACCTGAATCGCTTCAGCGGTGATGTGCCAGGTATTTTCAGCATTGCCCGCCTTGACCAGAGGGATGAGAACATCAACCAGCGACCGGGCTTCCCGGCTTTCTTCTCCTTCCAGCAGCTTCGCAAGATCAATCTGCATGGCTGCGTAATAAGAGAGCATACGCTGCCCCTCGACGAGAGCCTTCATTCCCATCAGCATTCTTGTGACGTCGGGATGTTCAATGATCGGCACTTTGGGAGCGTTCGTTTCGAACATTTTACTGAAGTGAACCCCCTGCAGCCTGGTGCGCGCATAATCCACAGCAAATTGTAAAGCCGCGGAGGAACCTCCCAGCCCCATAATCCCGACTTCGAGTCTTGTTTCATTGAGCATCTGAAACATGATATTCATCCCGCGGCCCCGCTCGCCCAGCAGATACCCCGTGCAGTTTTCATTTTCACCGAAAGACATGGAGCAGGTTGCTGCTCCGTGAGCGCCCATCTTGTGCTCCAAGCCGGTGCAAAACACATCGTTTCTTTCCCCCAGGGAGCCGTCTTCATTGACCAGATACTTGGGAACAATAAAAATGGAAATCCCCTTGACGCCGGGCGGGTCTCCTTCAATGCGGGCCAGAACCGGATAGATGATTTGGCGGGTGATATCCTGGTCTCCGTTGGTAATAAAACACTTCTGCCCGGTAATTTTGTAGGTTCCGTCGGGCTGCGGAACGGCTTTTGTTTTCAAAGCCCCCACGTCGGATCCTGCTTCCGGTTCCGTGAGGCACATGGTTCCGCCCCATTCCCCCGAAAGAATCTTGTGCACATATATGGATTTCTGCCGTGAAGTCCCGAAAGTATGGATTAAATGGGCAGCCCCGTGCCCCAGCATGAAAAAAAGCATCAGCGCTCCGCCTGCCCCACAGAAGATTTCCCACGCGCACGACTGGATGGCGAGAGGCATCCCTGCCCCTCCGATCTCCGGGTCATCGGCAATGCTTAAAAACCCCGCATCGATGATCGCTTTGGCCGCGGCCTGATACCCGGCAGGCAGCCTGACGGATCTGGTTTGCGGGTCATAGTGGCACCCCTCTTTATGCCCGTTCACGTTCGCCGGGAAGACGCATTCCGACGCAATTTTTTCTGCCAGCCGGATAGTTTCCTCATAAACGTCACGGTTAAAATCTTCAAAACGCCGGAAGCGATTCATTTTGTCCACTTCCAGAAATTCGAACAATGCGAATTGTAAATCACGATGGTCCACTAGATATTTCTGCATTGCAGATTCTCCTCTACAGAAAACGTTGGTTACGTTTTATAAAATTTTTGTACCAGTTTAAAAAACTCGCCTGAAAAAACCATGATGGTCTGGTTCCGGTTTTCAAAGTTCACGGCCGTCTCCAGTGAGGGAGCATGGAGGTTTTCATTCAGAACCCGCTTCGTCAGTTTCAATCCCCCCACGCTTTTACCCGTCATGGACCTTGCGTAGGAAAGCGCCGCTTCCAACAGCTCTTCCCGCGGGACCAGCTTGTTGACGAGCCCTATTCTTTCAGCTTCCTCGGCGCCGACCTTCCTGCCGGTAAAAAGAATATCGGAGGCGCGAGCGAGTCCCACCAGCCGGGGAAGCAAAAAGGAACAGCCCAGTTCGCCACCGGAAAGCCCGATATTAATGAAAGAGGCCACAAAATAGGCTTCCTTGCACGCCACCCGGATATCGCTGGCGAGCGTCATGGAAAAGCCTCCCCCGGCGGCCGGTCCGTTCACGGCCGATATAATCGGCTGGGGAATCCTTCTCATGCCCAGAATCAGGGCGGCGTAACGCTCCTGCACGAGTTTCAGAAATTTTTCCGGATCCGCAAACGCTTCGGACTCCTTGTGGATCACAGCGTCATTGAGGTCGGCGCCGGAAGAGTACCCCTTGCCGGTACCCGTAAGAATGAGAACCCGGATGGAATCCTCCCCGGACAAGGCCTGAAACAGCCTTTCGAAGTCATTGAGCATATCGAGGTTGATGGCATTGAGCTGCCCGGGGCGATTCATCGTCACTACGCCGATGTGCGGCTCTTTTTCTTCAAAAAGCAGCGTCTTGAATTCCGGCATTAACGTACTCATGAGGTTTCCCCCCTTTTTTCCCTGTCCATATCCCTCAATTCCCGCCGCATGATCTTGCCGATCGCGCTTTTGGGAAGCTCAGCAATGAATTCCACTTCCGTAGGAACCTTATAGGCCGTCATTCTCTCTTTGCAGAAGGCAACTACTTCCTGTTTCGTCAGCGTCTCTCCGGGCTTGGCCACAATGTAGGCTTTGACGGTTTCCCCCCGATACCCGTCTGGGATTCCGATGCAACAGGCCTCGTGGATCTTGGGATGTTCAAAAAGGATTTCGTCGATTTCTTTGGGGAAGATATTGAAGCCGCTGGCAACGATGACGTCTTTTTTACGGTCTGAAATGGTCAGGTATCCCTCTTCGTCAAAATACCCGATGTCTCCTGTGTAAAACCATCCATCCCGAAGGGAATTTGCCGTTTCTTCCGGTTTGTTATAGTACCCGGTCATCACCTGTGGACCTTTGATACAAATCTCACCGTGCTCACCAACGGGGAGTTCTCTGGTTCCGGTATCGACATCCACGATTTTAATATCCGTGTTGGGAAGCGGAAGTCCTACGGTCCCGACTTTTACTTTCCCGCCCCAGGGGGTGGTGGTGGCAAATGCCGTATTCTCGGTTGCGCCATAGACGTCATAAATGATGGCCCCATGGAGGTCTTTCAACTGCTTCAGGGTGTTCTCCGGCAGGGGCGCCGCCCCACCAAAATATCCCCTGACATAGGAAAGGTTCATCTTTCGGAATTTTTCATTGTCCAGAAGGGACGTATAAATCGTGGGCACACCGGTCAGAAAAGTCGGATGGAACTTTTCAAGCATTTCGACGATCACCCCCGGCTCCGGCTTAGGTATCAGCGTACAGCCCCAGCCGTTCCAGATGGGAAGGTTCTGGCTTACGGAATATCCGGCAGAATGAAAGACAGGATAAATACCCGTGAGATTCTGGTATTGGCCCTTCAGGTCGGGAAACCATACGGAGAATTGCTGGACAACCGACGAGATGTTGGCATGCGTCAGCATGGCGCCCTTGCTGACGCCGGTCGTTCCCCCGGTATAGATGAGCGCGGCCAGCGAATTCCACTTGGCCTTGTTTTCGACCGGGGTATCCGGATACTTGGCAATCAAATCCATGAATTCGTAAACGCCAGGATGCGGATCAACCTTGTAGAACATTGTTTTTTTAACATAGGGGAAAAGCTGCTTCTTGGGAAACGGCAGGTAGTCGTTGATGTGGCAGGTGATAATTTTCTGAATCTTGGTCTCGCCCTTGATTTTGAGGGCTCGTGGAAGCAACAGATCCAATGTCACCAGGACGGTGGCATCCGAATCGTAGAGCTGGTGGATCAACTCCCGCTCCGTATAAAGCGGATTGTTCATGGCGGTCACGGCCCCCGCCCGGTAAGCGGCATGGTCGGCAATAATTATCTGCGGAATGTTGGGCAGCAGCATCGCCACCTTGTCCCCCTCCCGCACACCGATGTCGATCAATGCCCTTGTGAACCGGTTGACCAATTTCTCGAGCTGCCGGTAGGTGATTTTTTTACCCATGTAAATCATGGCGACCCGGTCGGGATAGGTGGCGGCTGTTCTCGTCAGGACTTCCGCCATGGTGATCTTTTCTACCGTAATTTCAGCTGGAACTCCTGGAGCGTAGGATTTGTGCCATATTCTTTCAAAAGACATATTACCCCTCCTTACTTCACTTCATGTTTGATTTACCGATATCTGAGCTTATCCTGCTTTGCCCATCATCGGGTTTTTCCATCACTCCTTTGCATCTCCGTCGTGTCCTTCTGCGGCAAATTAAACCGAAGAGATTCTATTTATTGGGGTTTCTATCGTCCGTGAAATTTCGGCGTCCGTTTCTCCAGAAACGCCATGACTGCTTCAACCATATCGTCGTTGGGGACCAAGGCGGCGTTGCGCTGAGCCACATATTCCAGGCCCTGCCGAATACCGTGGTCACGGCTGTAATTGGCGACTTCTTTGATGCCCTGAATAGCGAGGGGGGGCAAATTGGCAATTTCTTCGGCCAACGTCCGGGCTTCCTCGAAGAGGACCTGAGGGGTTTCACAAAGTCGGGTGATGTAACCCATCTTCAGAGATTCCTCGGCCGTCCAGTCTCTGCCGGTCAAAGCCAGCTCCCGAAACCAGCCCTGCCCGATAATGTAAGGAACGCGCTGAAGTGTCCCGATATCCGCAATGATGCCAATGCGTGTTTCGCGGATGGAAAAGATGGCGTCTTTCGATGCCAGCCGGATATCACAGGCACTGGTAAGATCGACGCCTCCGCCGATACAGTGTCCGTGAATCGCAACAATAACGGGCTTCCTGCACTTCTCTATGGCGGACATACTCTCCTGGAGATCATAGATTTTTCGGCGAAGTTCTTCCCGGTACACGGCCGATCCGTCCCCAAGCAGCGACTGGGCCGCCACAAGGTCCAAGCCTACGGTAAAGCTCTTTCCCTCCGCCCGGATGACAACAACCCGCACGTCGTTGTCATCGTCAAACTCCTTGAAAAGCCGGGGCAACTCCTGAAAGAATTCAAGGGTCATCGTGTTGCGCTGTTTCGGCCTATTCAGAATCAGCCAGGCCACGTGGCCGGTTTTTTCAACTTTGAACGACGATTCGTTTTCCATCCTAATCCCTCCTTCTCATGGCTTTTTCAAGCCCCCTATTCTTTTTCGGATTCCCTGCGCGCCTCCTCACTCCAGCCTCCCATCTTTTAATTCCATCATTTGATGGATTCATATTTGAATATTTCCGCTTTGTCAAGCAATTTGTAAAATAAAATATTTAAAAAATATCGGCCACGATCCAGACTCCTGTATTTATTGCCGATTACCGACAGACTTCGGTTTGCGGCCGACAGGGGTCTTGCGGAGCCTCGCTACTCATATAAAACGACCCGGAAAAACCATCTTGACTTTTCGTGTCATTTACAATATCAGCACCTTCAGCCGGCGGCAAAAAGAGGCAGGCCAAGCAAGACCGGAGACACCTACAATGGAAGAATATGTACACCAAACAATTGGAGAAGAAGTGCGCTTCATCGCCGGGCATTACCAGATCGTCGAAGAAGGACGCCTGACGCACGACGGAAGAGAGTTTCTCTACTGGATGGGTATTGCGACCGTTGACAATGCCTGCTGCGGACACACCGGCTGCCGGTTTTTGCTGATCCCCGGTTACATTCATTCATGGAAAACCAAAACAAATGCCCAGGGAAAGCCAGTCAGCGAAGTGAAACCGATCGTCGATGAACGTGAACGGGCGGCCATCCGAACATTTCTGGAGGCTTGCTACCCTTATGCGCAGATCAATTTTTCCATAAAATCACAGCTCGTGTAAAATCTGTACGGCGGCAATTCAAAGGATGTCCAAAGCGACAAACCACTCTGATTTATCTTCGGCCACATCCTGAGATCATTCCCGATATTGAGCCCAGATCAGAAATTGTCTTGACGACGGGGGAGGTAATGTCGTAGGTCATCAACCAAATTACGTATTCAATCAAATAATGGAGCCAAAAAATGAAATCGCCCCTTGAAAAAGCCCGTAAAAACCCTAAATCCATGAAGGCAAAGATCCTTCACGCCGCCCGCCGTATTTTTGGCGAATACGGCTTCCACGGGACGACAACCCGCATGATTGCTAAGGAAGTGGGAATCGACATCTCCACCCTCCACTACCACTGGGGCGATAAGAACGACCTGTATGAAGCCGTGGTCGTGGACGTGAACAACGACCTGGGCAGAGAACTGCGCCTAGTGGAAAATATCGTCCACGGCAGCTCTCTTGAAAAACGGCTGAACCGCTCCATCGACCATATGATGGATTATCTGTTTGACCATCCGGAGATATCGAATCTTATTCTGCTTCGCTACTTCAGCAAAACACGCAACGAAGCGAACGTAGATCTCAAGGTGCCGGAATTCAGCGGCGATATCGCCCGCGCCATGGATCTGACGAAAGACGCAAAAAATCCACCGCCAAGGGCTATGATGGAAGTGCTGGGCATCATGAACGGAATACACAGCTTTGTCTCCGGAGAAAATTTTTTCCGTCCCATGTTGAATCTTAATCGGGAAAATTACATCCGTGCCGTCAAGGAAACCCTGAAATTTTTACTCGTTCCCGCATTTGTCCTCCGCGAAAAGCAAACAAAAAAAGCGAAGAACGGTTCATTATCCAAAAAGACTGAAGAAAAAAAGAAAAACCAAATCAAGAAATCAAAATAATGAAATGAATACAAAAGAGCGCTTTCAGATCATTCCTGCTCCTGAGCAAAAAGGTCAGGGCGGGATTCATCAAGGATCTGGAAGTATTCCATGAAGGTCATTTCAAAATATCATGCAGGATCGTACCGCCCCCTAATCAATATAGCTTCTGCTGGCAGGGAGGAGAACCGGCTTCCAACTCTGACGAACAACGCCCGGCGATCTGCCTTTGCCCGTCTCAAGTCCGACTGGCAGGAGGAATGCAAAGACCGCTCCATTGTTTCGTTTCGTATGGGGGACTGCACAAGGTTTCGATTCCGCAGAGATTCGGGGTATCAAAATGTCAATGAATATTGCACCGCCGTGAAAACGGTTTATCGCCACATTAAGCGGCATCTTTTCCGGCCCGGAGAGGGACGGAGGCAAAGGCCGACCCTGCTCCGGACCGCCGGGGTTCATGGATCATCATCAGTTAAAAATCATGAAATTCCCCTCCCTCATGGGTGCCCTTCTCTTTGTCGCCAAAGGGGATCAGACGCTCCGCCTCCGTCCTCTTCCGGGGAACCGGGATATTCTTCCTGGTTGTCGTTGCGGCCGTCCGGTCGGGGGGAACGACGGCGCCCCGTCGTCTATTCAAAGCCGCTACCATTCCCCCTCCGCCTTTTTCTTCGCCGCCTTCCACGACTTCGAGGAGTCTTTCGGCCACATGTCTGATCTGCTCGGCCTGGGCGTTCATCTCTTCCGCGGCACTGGCCGTTTCCTCCGCGTTGGCGGCGCTCTGCTGGACAACCTTGTCCATCTCCACGACCGCCGAATTGATCTGGGTGATACCCTGGGCTTGCTCGCGGGACGCCGCCGCAATCTCTCCGCTCAGTTCCGTCACCTTCTTCGCGATGTCACTGTTTTTAGCCATCGCTTCGGAAACCTGTCCGTAAAAAGAGGTTGCCTCCTTGATCCGGCCCGTTGAATTGCCGATCAGATCCTGGGTATTCTTGGCCGCTTCCGTGGCCCGCATGGCCAGATTCCTGACTTCATCGGCGACGACGGCAAATCCGGCGCCGGCCTCACCGGCCCGGGCCGCCTCCACGGCGGCGTTCAAGGCCAGCAGGTTGGTCTGGAACGCAATTTCGTCAATGGTCTTAATGACCTTCGCCGTTTCCTCGCTGGCGCTGACGGAGGCCTGCATGGCTTTTTCCATGATCTCCAGCCGCTCCCCGATCATCTGGAAATTGGGGGCCGCCTCCTTCAACATCATGTCGTTGGCCAGTTGCGCGCTATTCGCGTTCTGACGGGTCATGGAGGATATCTCCTCCAAAGAGGAAGAGGTCTCCTCCACCGCCGCTGCCTGTTCCGACGCCCCTTCCGCCAAGGATTGGCTGGCGGATGAGACCTCCGAGGACGCCGAGGTCAACTGCGCCGCCGCATCGTTGAGTTCGTTGGCCACCCTGGCGATGGGAACGCTGATCCGGCGGGCAAAGACAATGATGGCAAAGACGGCCACGCCAAGGAAGATCACGCTGATGATCGCGATGACGTTGCGGATCCCATGGGCGGCCGCCAGGAATTCATCGGTATTCTGAGTGAAACCCACGCTCCAGCCGGTGATTTCCACGGGGGCGAAGCCGCAGATTTTTTTGTCCCCCTTGAACACATAGGATTCTGATCCCTTCTGTTTTCCCGTCATCTTGCCGACAATCTCCGTCATCTCCGCCTCTTTCGTAAGGTCCAGCGTCAGGATGTATTCTTTCTTCGGATGGGCGATGACCATTCCGGCCCGGTCGATCATGAAGGGATAGCCGGTCTTCCCCACCTTGGTGTCGGTGATTCTTTCCACGAGGAAATCGACCTTCATGGCCGCGGCGGCAACCCCGAGAAATTCCCCGCCCTGACTGTAAATAGGGGCCGAAACACTGGAAACGGTGTTCCCCGTAGCCTTGGATTTGGTCACATTGCCTACGAAAACCTCGCCGCCTTTCCCCGCCAGATAGTAATCCCGCGCCGATACATCGAGCCCCTTGAGCTTTCCCCCCACATCATCGCAGAATATTTTGCCATTTTTGTCGACCAGATACAACTGATCATAATCATTGCCTATCTTCTTCATAATCTCCGTAAGGGTCGCGTTCATCGCTTCCAGCTCCGACACCGGCACGGCCCCTGTTGCCTGCTTGTCGGCCACGGCCACGACCGCCGGATAGGCGGATAATTGCTTCACAATCTTCAATTCTTCTAATAATACCATCTGCGCCATCTCGGCAAGACTGCTGGCAATCTGCTCCGACTCTTCCCGGGCGTTCTGCTGCAGGGCTTGGGAGGACCTGACCGCGGAAAAGACCCCCACCACCAGCAACGGAATGAGGACCAACAACACTCCGCCTACGAGCAGCTTCATGTTCAAATTCATCTTCTTCATACTCTTCATACCTCCCTATTGATTTTGATTAAGAACTTGCTTTCTGCGAAAGGTATTTGGCAGCATGTGTACTATTGAGAAAACTTAGCACCTTTATGATCTGTTCTGATGCCAGGTTAACTGCAATTCAGACAAACCTTTCTGTCACGTCCTGTTTCTGTATTCATCCGGGCGTCAGTTTGCGCATGTGGAAGATGAGCGAGATAATCAGCAGCTGGGAACAAGATCCTCACGGGCTTCTTTCTTCTGTTTACTCCGCGAGACGTTGCTGTACCAGCCGTAATATCTCACCATCTGCTCGACCCGGTTCGGGATATGGATGCACATGGCGACCATCCCCCTTGTGATCTTACCCTCCTTCAGAAGTAACTTGAAAACCTTGTGCCGAAAATCATCTCCAGCTTTTTCAGCTCCAAGGACGGGGCGATGGGAACAGAAGTCGAGGTTCGGAAATTAACGCCTCTACAGGTTGAAAAATCTCTTCATCAGTTCCCGAACGTGAACTTTTTCTTCCGCGTCCCCTTCGAGTTTCTCGACAATCAGCGGCAGCCACTTATCCCAGTTGGCCGCGTCGAAATGCATGCCGATCTCGGCGTAAAGCTCTTCGGAAGCTTCGACATAATTTAAAAGCCCCCAGAGAACTTCAAGTCTTACTTCATAGTCGCATGGTTTGTCCCACAGAGCGCGGAGGTATTCTTTTACATCCTGATCACCCACAAATTGCTGCAGCAGTTTCAGCGCGAAACGCCTCATAGGAAGTTCGTACTGCCGGGAAGAAGCAATTTCCATCAGAATCTTCTTATCTTCCGCAGTAACTGCCTGCCGGCAATAGCCGAAAAGAGGATAGGTGTTTAGAAGCTGCTGCATGGCTGTTTCCGGCGGCGTGCCGTCCCTGAGGTCCTGGAGCGCTTTTTCCGCCACGTAGCGGTAAATAATTTCCTGTCGTCCCTCTTGATAAAATTTATCCATACCGGCCCTGAAAATAAAAAGTTATGTCCTCCGGGAAGGCTGCCCGGTAATAAAACTGCGGTAACTCTGGTATTCATCCTGGATAATGGCCAAAAGCGCATCCCTCCTTTTGGCACTGCCCAGTTTGACAAACTGCCATTCCTGGGCGGAAAGAACCATACCGTGGCTAAGCCCGATTTCCAGTGATGCGCACAGGGCATCGGCCGCCTTGATGATGAGCGTTTTTCTTTTCAGATCCGCTGAATCCACCTCTGTCATGATATCCGGCTCATGGTGGTTGGCGATAGCAAAGACCATGTCGTCGGGAAGATTCCACTGCTGGGCGACATATTTGCCCATATCGCCGTGGTCAAATCCTAAAATTCTGTTTTCGGCCTCGACAAAAGGTACTTTCTCCTGCTGGACGATCCGGATCACCTCGGCAAATTCCTTTCTCATGGACAGATTGATCACGACTTTACCGATGTCATGTAAAAGCCCGAAGATGAACGCCTCGCCGGAGGGAATGAGCCCCAGATCCCGGGCAATCAGTCCCGACGCTACGGATACCGCCAGTGAATGTTCCCACAGGGCGACATCTGTTTTGTTTGACGAACGACGCAGGTCGCGAAGTGAAATGGCAAAAACAAGCGCCTGCACAGTGGTGAATCCTATACGGGTAATCGCGTAGGAAATGTCCGAGACTGTGTGGCTGGCACGGTAGTAGGGTGAATTGGCCACTTTAAGGAGGCGCGAGGAAAAGGCCTGATCCATGGAAATGACTTTTTTTAAGTCTTCCAAGGATGAATTTCCGCTGGCGATGATCTGCAAAATGCGGGTAGCGACCACCGGCAGGGAAGGAATATCAGGCACGGTAGCACTAAAATTTATGAGCTTGTCCTTTTTCACGCCCCTACCACCATTTTTTGCGATTTTTTAAAGGTATCCATCGGTGAGGTTTCCCCCTTTTTGCAGGATTGCCGCCGATCTGTTGTAATTATATCTCATACTTCCCCCGATTCTTCAACATCTGATTTTTATTAACGAGAAAGCACAAAATTATCTTGACAAATCCATCAAAAAATGTGAACGGCAATTCAGTTTTTGAATAGTCATTCAATACTAACTGCTGCTTGAGGCACATGAAAAGAACCAGACGTAAAGAACGGGAATTCACCATGCGGCGGGAGACCATCCTCGCCGAAGCGGAAAAGATCTTTTCCGTCAAAGGTTATCATAATGTAACCATGGCGGAAATTGCCACCGCCGCCGGATTTTCCACCGGGGCATTGTATCTCTACTTTGAAAGTAAAGAGGCGCTCTATACTGATTTAATCATCGAGAAGCTGACTCTTATGTATTCTTCTGTCTTCCGGGAAGTAGCCGCGGCGAAAAGTATTTTCGAAAAGCTTGCCGCCTACATCTTGGCTCATCTGAAATTCGTCGAGGAAAACACGGACTTCTGCCGAATCTTTTTGAGAGGCGAAAACGAGTTGTCGCCTCTGACCATGGACACTTTGCGCGAGCGGCTCAAGGAAGACTATCTTGATAGTCTCGCCTGTATGGAAGACATCATGAAAACGGGGATTAAAAAACGCCTGTTGAGAAATCTCCCCCCCCGCGATATAGCGACAACCCTGTCTCATCTGGTACGTGCCTCTGCCGTGGACTGGCTGATGATGAATGCCAATGAACCGCTCTTGCCGAAAAAAGACATAATTCTGGATATTTTCTTAAATGGAGTCAAAAGACATGAGATTTAAGATTATTACGAGGCAGGCCACCTCGACTGCTCTTATCGGGTGCCGGAAAATTGAGTCCACAGAAAGGGGTTCACAATGAAAAAATCATATTTTATCTTTCTGATCGCTTTTTGTACCGCCTTCCTTGTCCCCTGCCGGGGAATGGCCGATGAATACACTCTTCGGGATCTGTATCAGCAGGCTCTCGCCAATTCTGAAAAAATTAAATATGCCAAGGAAAACCTCTACATCGCCCAGATGACCAAGAACAAGGCCTGGGCGGTCCTGATGCCCAGATTGACCGCCTACGGTACGTATAATCATTTTTCGGAAGAAAAGTATAAAACGACCGTTACTCCCCTGCCCCCTCCTTTGCCCACCCTGACCGGTAATGTTCTTGTTCAGCCTTCGTCATCGGGCAACTGGGGTGTGCGCGCCGATCAGTCCTTCTCTCTTTCCGCCCGCGAGCTCGACGCCTTGAAAATTGCCGGCCAGGGCATCACGAAAAGCCAATATGATCTGGATTCGGCCAAAACCGAATTCATTCTTCAGGTGGCCTCTTCCTATTACAACGTGCTGCGCGCGCAAAAGGCGCTGGAGATTGCGCAGGCCAATCTGGAACGCCTGACCCAATACCGCCATTTTGTGGACAAAAAAGTCAAGGTCGGCGAACTTACCAGAACGGCGCTGCTGCGGGCCGACGGCGAGCTCTCCGGAGCGCGCGCTGACTATCTGCGGGCGGAAAACGCCCGCGCTCTGGCACGGGCCGCTTTGGTGCGCATCACTGGGGTTCACGAGCCGTTTGAGCTGAAAGAAGAAGACACGCTCCCCGCTCCCATAGACGATCTGGAAAAAATACGTACAGAGGCCTTCGATGCCCGGGCCGACTTAAAAAGCTTCGAGCTGCAAACGCAAATGGCCTCCCGGCAGGTAAAGTATGCACGCGGCGCGTTTTGGCCGCAGGTAGGCCTGTTTGCCGTCTATAGCGGGCTGGACCAGAGCCCGGAAACGCCGACCCTGAATAAAGAGAGTATCTTTGCCGGCGTGAGCCTGACCTTTCCCTTTTTTGAGGGAGGGCTGAGAATTGCCGAATACAGGGAAATCCAGGCCAAAGAACGTCAGGCACGTCTGGCCTACGAGGATCTGAAAAAGAATATCGACATTGAACTGCGCGCTGACTATCTGGAGCTGAAAACACAAAAAGGCACGCTGAAGTTTCTGGAGGACCAGCTTGTGTTTGCCCGCGACAACTACAACGCGGTTCTGCGCCAGTATGAACACGGCCTGGCCACCAGTCTGGATGTAATGGATGCCAATACCCTGCTTTTGTCGTCCGAGCGCAACGTGGCGGATGCCATTTACGGCTGCAGGCTGGCTTATCTGAAAGTCATGAAATCAAGCGGAACCCTGCTGAAATTTATCGGAGAAGAATAATAAAAAGCGCACACGTATCATCATACGGGAGGTAAAATAATTTATGAAGTCACAACTTAACACTTTGCCTGCGCGCACTCATCTACTGCGGCGTATGACGGCGGGGCTGCTGATTATATATCTGACCACTGCTTTTGTTTTCATGGCTGGTTGTACTAAAAAAGAACAGGCGCAGGAGGAACGTCTGGTGAATGTCCATGTCTGGGAGGCTAAAATCAGAGAAGTTAAACCCCATCTGGAAACAACCGGTACTCTCAGGCCGGACCAGGAGGTGCTCGTCAGCGCGGAAGTTGACGGGATCATCAAAAGTATCCTTGTTGACGAAGGTTCCGTAGTCAGGGAAGGACAGCTTCTGGCCCGGATCAATGATACGGACTACAATCTGGATCTGGTACGTACAGAAGCGGCCCTGCGCCAGGCGCAAGCGTCTTTGGATAATGCCCGGGCGGAATACGGGCGCAAGGAAGCTCTCTTCAGAGACGAACTGATTACCCGCCAGATGTTTGACGATGTCTCCACACGGGCCTCTCTGGCGGAGGCGGAGCTCGAAAGGGTGAAAGCCACCCTGGCGATCGTTCAGGAAAGGCTGGCACGCACAAAAATTTATTCGCCGCTTAACGGGGCGATTAAGGAAAAAAAGCTTTCCGCCGGTGATTTTGTCCGCAACGGCATGCCTGTTTTTCAGGTGATCAAAACAAATCCGCTCAAGCTGAGTTTTACCGTGGCGGAAAAGGACGTCAGCAGACTCAAAAAAGGACAGGAGATTTCTTTTACGGTTGACTCCTTCCCCGACAGATCCTTTACAGGGCAAGTCAGCCTGCTTTTCCCCAACGTGGAGGAGCGCACAAGGACACTGCAGGCTGAAGCACTGGTGCCCAATGCCGACCGTATGCTCAAGCCGGGTTACTTCGCCCGTGTCCGCATATTTACCGACGCCCCGCGCGACGCGGTGGTCGTACCGGTAAATGCCCTCATTTATGACAACGCCACCATCAGGGTTTTTGTCGTCAAACAAGGCAAAGCCGAGGCACGGGTTGTCAAAATCGGTAATAAGTACGGGGACGTCGTTGAAATCACGGAAGGAGTCGCCGTAAATGAACAGGTGGTCGTAGCCGGTCAAAACAATCTGTCGGAAGGAGTAAAAGTTAATGTGGCTCGCTAAAACCTCCGTCAAACGGCCTGTTTTCGCCACCATGGTCATCATGGCCCTGGTAGTGCTGGGCATTGTCAGCTACCCGCTCATCGGAGTGGATCTTTACCCAAAAATCGATTTCCCTATCGTCACGATTACGACAACCCTCAAAGGCGCGAGTCCCGACGTGATGGACGTTGATGTCACCGAACGCATCGAAGGCGCCGTCAACACCATCAATGGCGTTAAAAGCATCACCTCTACAAGCTACGAGAGTTTTGCCAGAACAGTTATCGAATTTGTTTTGGAGCGTAACATCAACGAAGCGGTTCAGGATGTGCGCGAAAAGGTATCGGAGATCCGCTCGAAACTGCCTGCAGATATCGATGAGCCCCGTATCGCCAAGGTGGATCCTGACGCCTCACCTATTCTCTTTTTGAATCTGTCCGGCGACCGCTCGGTACGCGATCTGTCCACCTACGCCGACGAAATCTTAAAAGAACAACTCCAGCGCATCAACGGTGTGGGCGATGTTATTTTTTACGGGTTGAGACTTCGCCAGGTGCGCATCTGGCTGGATGCGGCAAAAATGCAGGCCTATCAAATAGCGCCGGGCGATGTGGCTTTGGCGCTCAAGCGCGAAAACATTGAACTGCCCGGCGGCCGGATCGAAACGAAAACAAAAGAATACACGGTCCGCATCAAAGGTGAATTCGCCGAGATCATGGACTTCAATGATCTGATTGTCAGCTATTACAAGGGCGCACCGGTGCGCATCCGTGATATCGGCCGCGCGGAAGACGGCATGGAAGAAAAAAGAAGCCTCGCCCGCTTCAACCGCGTGCCGGCAGTCGGCATGGCAATACAAAAACAATCCGGCACCAACACGGTGGAGGTGGCCAACCGTGTGAAAGCAGAGGTGGAAAAAATAAACAAAACACTGCCACCAGGCATGCGAATAAATATTGCCGGAGACCAATCTCTGTTTATTGTGCGCTCCATCAACGAAGTTCAGTTCCATTTGATCGTCGGCAGCATTTTTGCCATTTTGGCTGTTTTTATTTTTTTAAAAAATGTGCGCACCACACTGATCAGCGCCGTGGCGCTCCCCGTTTCGGTAATTTCCGCTTTTGCGCTGCTCAACGCCTTTGATTTCACCTTCAACTACATGACGATGCTTGCCCTGTCTCTTTCTGTCGGGCTGCTCATCGACGATGCGATCATCGTCATCGAAAACATATTCCGCCATGTCGAGGAAGGAATGTCCCCGCGCGAGGCGGCGGTTTTTGCCACCTCGGAGATCGGCCTGGCCGTGATGGCCACAACGTTTGCCATTGTGGCCATATTTTTGCCGGTGGCCTTCATGAAAGGCATCATCGGAAGATTTTTCCTGCAGTTTGCCCTGACGATTGTTTTTGCCGTACTGGTGTCTTTGCTTGTTTCCTTTACGTTGACGCCGATGATGGCCTCGATTTATTTAAAGCCCGGCCTGAAATCAATCCCCAACCCGCTTGCCGGCGAGACTGGTGCGCCTTCTGCGGCACCGCCGAGAAATAAAATCTGGCAAAAAGCAGGCGATGCGCTGGAGCGCCAATATAAAAAGTTGGAAGAACTTTACCGGCGGGTGCTCGCCTTCACCTTGGGCTATCGTAAGATCGTTTTGTTTTCAGCCTTCGTGATTTTTGTTTTGAGCCTGGGACTGACCACCTTCATCGGCAAGGAATTCAACCCTCCGGAGGACCAAAGTGTGTTCATGGTGCGGATGGAGGTACCGATCGATTACTCCGTGGAGCAGGTCGAAAAATACCTGGGTGATACTGAGCATATGATGCAGGAACTGCCCGGAGTCGAATCCGTGTATTATGTCCAGGGATATGGAGGATACGCCAACAAGGCCCTGATTATGATTAACCTCGTTCCCAAATCGCAGCGCAAACACACCCAGGAAGAACTCAAGAAAATGGCACGAACTAAATTGCGGACCATCCCCGGCCTGAAAGTCTCGGCGGAAGACATCTCCGCCGTGGGCGGCGGCATCCGCAACGTGCCTATTCAATACAGCATCCGCGGACAGGACCTGGCGGCGGTGCAAAAATATGCAAAACAGATTTCCGATGAGTTTGCCAAGCTGCCGGGCATCACCGATGTGGATACTTCTCTTGAGGCAGGCAAGCCCGAATTCAAAGTATATATCGACCGGGATCGGGCGGCCAATCTCGGCGTCGATGTGGCCTCGGTGGCCGAGGCGGTCAACCTGCTGGTCAGCGGTGAGCTGGACATTGCCAGATACAAGGATGAACAAAAAGGCAAGCGCTACGACATCCGGGTAAGGCTAAACCCCGAAGACCGTGACAGCATTACCGGCCTGCAGCGTATTTCCGTGCGCGCCCGCGATGGAAAGCTTGTGGAGCTGGCGAACATTGTACAGGTGGAAGAAGGGGTCGGCCCGAGCGTGATCAACCGTACCGACCGGCAAAGGGCCGTGACGATTTTCGCCTCTCTGGAAAACAAGCCGCTGGGCGAGGCCACGGCGCAACTTGACGCCATCGCGGCCCGGGTCTTGCCGCCCGACTACCTGCCCAAACATCTGGGCGTGGCCGACATCATGGAAGAGTCTTTCATGTTTCTGATGTTCGCGCTGATTCTGGGAATCATTATGGCCTACATGATTCTGGCCTCACAGTTCGAGAGCTTCATCCACCCTGTCACGGTGCTGCTATCGATGCCCCTTTCATTTATCGGCGCCTTCGGTGCTCTGTTTCTTACCGGAAACACGCTCAATATCTTCAGCTTCATCGGGCTGATTCTGCTGATGGGGCTGGTCAAAAAAAACGCCATACTGCTCGTCGATTACACCAACGTTTTAAGAGGCAGAGGCATGCCCCGCCGCGAGGCGATTCTGCAGGCCGGCCCCGTGCGGATGAGGCCGATCCTCATGACGACATTCGCCATGATTTTCGGCATGCTGCCCATTGCGCTGGGCGTGGGCGAAGGAGCGGAAGCGCGCTCCCCCATGGGAATCGCGGTGATCGGCGGGCTACTCACCTCGCTGGTGCTCACGCTTGTTGTCGTGCCCTCCGCCTATGATATTTTTGATGACTGGCAGGAGAAATTTAAAAACAGAAAAAAGAAAAAAGCGCTGCCGGCCCAACAATAACAGACGGCAGTCGGGGAGTGATGCATATGAAGATGCTGTATATCATTTATGCCTCGGCCAGTGATGAAAGCATTACGGCCGCCTTCAAGGAAGCAGGTTATACATCCTACACCAAAGGCCACGGCATGACGGGGGAAGGAAAAGAAAGCGAACCGAAACTCGGCACTCACTACTGGCCGGGCACCAACAACGTGATGCTGATGGCCGTTCCGGATGAGGAGGTGCCGCGCCTCCTTGAGCTGGTAAGGAATCTCAAGGCAACTCAGCCGCGCGCCGGCTTACGGGCCTTTACCGTTCCCCTGGAAGAGTGCGTCTGATTGCGCAGAGATGCTTATCACCAACCGGCGATTGCTCCGTTTGACGGTTCTCAGGACATGAGAAGTATGCAAAGGGAACCGCCTGCAGGGTTTTATTCAATTGAGCAACTTGATTTATGTGCCGCCACAACCGATATAATACAGTGAGTGATCCCTTTTTGATGGTATGCAAATAAGGCCATGGATGGGCCAGGGCCGGGAGGTGTCGTATGGAAAACAGGGAAATCTGGGAGATACTCGAAAAGATCAAAGATCTGCCGACATTGCCGGGCGTGTATTTCAAAATCAACCGGCTTTTGCAGGACAGGCAGGCGTCTTTAGAAAATGTCAGCCGCGCCATTGAGGTCGATCCGGCCATGTCGGCCAAGATTTTGCGGCTGGTCAATTCTGCGTTCTACGGCATGCGCTCGAAGAGCAGCTCCATCTCTCACGCGATTATGGTCATGGGTTTCAATACCGTTAAAAATGCTGTCGTTTCCGTCACCGTTCTCGATACTCTCGGCTTTAAAGAAACATTGCAGGATTTCGACATTGCCGCTTTCTGGCGACATTCGATAGGCGTAGCCGTCCTGGCCAAACAACTTGCGGGGGAAAGCCGCCTGGTGCCTGTCGAAGACGCCTTCATGACCGGGCTGCTGCATGACATAGGAAAAATCATCATGGTCAGGTATTTCAGGGATGAGTTCGCCAAAGTGCTGCAAAAAATGCGGGAGGACAAGTGCAGTTTCGCCGACGCGGAGACAGAGGTTGCGGCCATCGACCATGTGCAGATCGGGGCCTATCTGGTCCGCAAATGGCAGCTTCCCGAAAACGTCATTGAGGCCGTGGCCGGCCATCATTACCACATCTCCTCTTCTTCATCATCAGGGCTGGTGGACTGCATCGTGGTTGCCAACGCTCTTGCCAATTCCGGCTACCGGATAAATCCTGACGATTATGTCTTTGAGACTCATGTTGAAAAAGCTCTTGCCCCGCACATTGCCGACACTCAAAGCTGGCTGCCTGAGGCGCTGAAAGAAATCGAGGCGGCCTGCTCGTTCTTTTTGGAAAAGTGATGTTTGGCCTGGGTAGCTCTTCATTTAGGTGAGCGCAGAAACCACTCCAGAAGCTCTTTTTCGAACACATTCATGACTTCCTCCGCTTCTCTTTGGCGCATGCTTCTTTTAGTCGCCGCATAAGCAGGTCCGTCTAGTTGGCAAAGATCGCGGGCAACCGCCGTGGCCGCTTCCATGACTTTGTCCTCGCCTTCAATCAGGTCGTCCACAATCCCGCAGGCAAACGCCTCGCGCGGCGTGTAGGCACGGGAATGAAGCAGGGCCTCCTTCCAGTAACGTGGCGGGATGGAAGAGCGGCAGATAAGCGATATCCATCCGGGAATCAGCATTTTGTTGGCGACTTCATTGATCTGTATCCGGAAGGGGCCGTCGGCGGCCATAAAACGGTCGCACGCGTAACTCAAAATGGCGCCGCCTGCAATCGAATGACCGGCGTAAGCCGCGATGGTGGGCACGGAAAACAGATAAACTCTCAGCATGGTCAGGGCAAACGTTTTCTGGAAACGAAGTTGCTCTTCCAGAGACAGGGTGGGCAACAGCTTCAAATCCAAGCCTGCGGAAAAGACGCCTTTGCGTCCCGTAAAAATCAGCGCGCCCGCCCCATCGGCGATGGTCCGGTCCAGCGCCTCATTGAGCTGGCTGAAAAATTCCCAGTTCATGGTATTCATCTTCCCGTCATCCAGTGTGATAACGGCCAGTCCATCTTTCTGTGCGTAGTGAATTTTTTTCATATTTAATCCTTTTTAATCCTTTGAGGGTGCTTTTCGTTTCCGTCGGCCGCGACACATCCCGGGCACTTGAATCGAAATGGAACCTAGCACAAACAGGCCGATGTTTCAATCCGCGCCCGGGTTATTTCCCTGGTTATTTACGGTGGGCGATTTAATATGAAGCCTCCACTTTTACACCAAAAAGACGCCTGCCTGTAATATCACTGCACAATGGACGGAAATCTCATCCTGACTTTTAAAGCAAACGCGTTTTTCTTTGTAAGGCCTTAATAATATCAAGACAAATATGCTGATCTTTTCAAAAGCGCAGCAAACAAAATAGTCTGTTGACAGGTATATATTGATTTTGTCGATAAATACGCAAACACGTTTCATGTTTATCAAAGTTAGCACCAATTCCGCCGGCCGGACCTGCTGAGCTATCGGCAAAACGGCAAAGTCAGACATCGCCCGCGGGGGAGATAAGCGACAGACTTCCTTAGACTACGAGCCATGAGCCATCCACTCAACGGGGTGGAGCTTTGTTTCAGGCTAACTTGCTGATCCCGGGATAATGTTGAGGTTAGTCAGAAGTATTTTTCTGTTGTCAAACCCGGGACTGGATCGACATGAAACAGCGAGTCTATTTCGTACTGGAAGAATTTTTCATTTCAAGTGCAATTATGGATTGACAAAGAAAATCGATTTGCTTATAAAAGCACATCTCCAAAACAGATCCAAATATTTTTTGAACAGCTTCACCTGTTTTTAGATCACAACATCTAAACTGCCAATGATGGAAAGTTTAGATCGAAGGAGAAAATGGATTTTCTTGTTGGTCGGAAAAAGATGTCGGGCTGATTACACTCCGCAACGAGGCAGGCTTACGCCTTACTTCCTGGCTTTGCGCGCCTTGCCTCTGCACGGATTTGAACGGTCTGAATGAATATCATTTGGAGAAATGTATTTTTAATAAAACAGGACAATATCCAGAAAGGAGCGGGGATGAAGATTATCAGGAAGAAAGGATTCTCCAGCAGAGTGTTACACATCATATTATTTATGCTTATTGTATTTGTATCCACACCATTTACAGGAGGCTGTATGTCCATAATCGACGAGAAAGACAGTATCAGTAATTTGAGCTTTAACCACGACGGCAGGAAGGTGGTGTTCGACCGCTGCCGGGCGGGGAGCTGTCAGATTCAGGTCTATGACCTGGAGACAGGAGAACTCGCCGCCTACCAATCCCCCAAAGGTGAACGCTGGACCATGGGCAAATACTCATATGACGGAAAGAAAATCACTTTTTCCGTAATTCCCATCAAGCCCAAAGGTGGCCTTGACCTGGGACAAATGCAGATCGCCGTCATGGATGCAAACGGAAAGAACTACAGGAAAGTGACCACCGGCCCCGGAGCCAAGCTGTATCCCACATTCTCGCATAACGGAAAGAAAATCCTTTATGCAAAGGCAGCACGTATCAGGGAGAAGGGTAGAACACCCGCCGCTCAATATGATGCCTGGGAGGTGAATCTGGAAACAGCCGAAGAGAGCCAACTGACCTTTTTCCAATATTATTACATGAGCAATCTGACCTATTATCCGGATGATGAGCGGTTTATTTACTATGGCGAGAATCCGAGTGTATTTGAGGGTGCGTATGCGGATCAGTCGGCTTTCCGCGACAAACTGGGAGAAATTGGGAAACAGGGAAAGGGGATTCATTACATTGTCGTGATGAAAGGGAAGGAACTGATTCCCAATCCTTATAAATTCCCACCAAAGACCAGACCCGAGAGTCCACTTTTAAGCAAAGACAGTTCCATGCTGATTTATGAAAAACATATGTCGGCAGGGAAATTCTTTCTCTATTCACCGGACGGAAATCACAGGCAAATTTGTCAGGCTGGTTCTGTAGATTCGGTAGCTATATCGTCGGATGGTCAGAGTTTGGGACTAAACGTTTCTTCAAATATTTTTATCATAAACATTTCAGATGGGAAAATTTATCACACTATATGTGTAAAAAGAACAAAGAATTGGGATGAAAAAGTAAAGAAAAACCCGAGTTGGAGATTACTGCCAGAACAACCATTGGTAATAATGAATAAATAACGATTTATATCAAACGATGCATCGAAAATATTATTGAAAGGAGTGTAAAATATTATGTCGACTTATGAATATCGTCCAAATGGTGAAAATACTTTTCCCATATACCCTATCGGCACCGAAGGTTGGCAATTCAGTTATGGCAGCGGACCCAATAATGTACTGGATTCCGCGCGTGATTATACCCTGGCTGCTATTCGTATAATTTATCCTGGATTAGGCGTTATCCCCACTGTGATTGCCGGTGCCATAATTGGTGATGGTGCCTGGTGTCCCACCTACGGTTTATGGGCGGGTCCCGGCTGGAGCGCCGGCACAAGAACTCCTGAAGGCGGCGACATAGATTGGGAAAAACTTCCCTGCTATAATAACAACATAAAAAATATAGAAAATAATCCGGAACTTAATCCCGATGATTGTATCAGTCTTGTTGATGCGATCACGAAGACCCACGACTGGCGATACGTCAGACCGTTGAAATCCATTCATATGCTGCGTTGCGCTGCAGTCCTCGGCGTTGCGACGTACACGAAAAGTACGCCTCACTTCTCGGGCTTTGCACGCCTTGCCTCTGAACGGATTTGAACGGTCTTAGTGAATAATATTTTATGGAATGTATTCTTGAAAGATACGGAACAATATTTGGAAAGGAGGAGGAATGGAAATCAGCGAGAAGAAAGAACCATTCAATAAAGGACTATGCATTTTTTTTTCAATCATTGCCATTGTTTCATTCACAACTGTTTTATCCACACCATTTACAGGAGGCTGTATGTCCATAATCGACGTGAAAGACAGTATCAGTAATTTGAGTTTTAACCACGACGGCAGGAAGGTGGTGTTTGACCGCTGCCGGGGCGGGGGCTGCCAGATACAGGTCTATGATCTGGAAACAGGAGAACTCGCCGCCTACCAATCTCCCAAAGGTGAACGCTGGACGATGGGTAAATACGCCTATGACGGAAAGAAATTCACTTTTTCCGTAATTCCCATCAAGCCCAAAGGTGGCCTTGAGCTGGGACAAATGCAGATCGCCGTCATGGACGCCGACGGAAAGAACTACAGGAAAGTGACCACCGGTCCCGGAGCCAAGCTGTATCCCACATTCTCGCATAACGGAAAGAAGATACTTTATGCTTGCGCGGCTCGCATAAGAGAGAAAGGTAGAACCCCCGCCGCTCAATACGATGCCTGGGAGGTGAATCTGGAAACAGGCGAACAGACCCAACTGACCTTTTTCCAATATTATTACATGAGCAATTTGACCTATTATCCGGATGATGAGCGGTTTATTTACTATGGCGAGAATCCGAGTGTATTTGAGGGTGCGTATGCGGATCAGTCGGCTTTCCGCGACAAACTGGGAGAAATTGGGAAACAGGGAAAGGGGATTCATTACATTGTCGTGATGAAAGGGAAGGAACTGATTCCCAATCCTTATAAATTCCCACCAAAGACCAGACCCGAGAGTCCACTTTTAAGCAAAGACAGTTCCATGCTGATTTATGAAAAACATATGTCGGCAGGGAAATTCTTTCTCTATTCACCGGACGGAAATCACAGGCAAATTTGTCAGGCTGGTTCTGTAGATTCGGTAGCTATATCGTCGGATGGTCAGAGTTTGGGACTAAACGTTTCTTCAAATATTTTTATCATAAACATTTCAGATGGGAAAATTTATCACACTATATGTGTAAAAAGAACAAAGAATTGGGATGAAAAAGTAAAGAAAAACCCGAGTTGGAGATTACTGCCAGAACAACCATTGGTAATAATGAATAAATAACGATTTATATCAAACGATGCATCGAAAATATTATTGAAAGGAGTGTAAAATATTATGTCGACTTATGAATATCGTCCAAATGGTGAAAATACTTTTCCCATATACCCTATCGGCACCGAAGGTTGGCAATTCAGTTATGGCAGCGGACCCAATAATGTACTGGATTCCGCGCGTGATTATACCCTGGCTGCTATTCGTATAATTTATCCTGGATTAGGCGTTATCCCCACTGTGATTGCCGGTGCCATAATTGGTGATGGTGCCTGGTGTCCCACCTACGGTTTATGGGCGGGTCCCGGCTGGGCGGGGGGCGAAAGGATCCCCAGCGAGGAAAACGGTCAGATAAATTGGGGTGGGAAGCCGTGCTTTAATGAGAACGTCAAAACCTCGGACAATCCGGAGAGTTGTTATAGCGTTGTCGATGCGATTACCAAATACCATGACTGGGAATACACCTTGGCCGAAGATAAGAAAGCCGCCGGCATTTTTAACGAAACGCAATATAAAGAAGCTCTTTTGGCGGCTGACGTTACAATGCTGCAAAATATCGAGAGTGCGGTCAAAAATGGTTCTTATAAGTCTCCCACATGGGTAAAAAACGAAGACGACACGTGGGCTATCGATACTGAAAATCATTATATCTATACCAATACATTAGACTCGACAGAAAAAGGATATCTCGCAAAGTTAATACCGGCGTTTTTGCTGAAGATAAGTTTTCAGGATACATACGGCCGGTTTAAGGACGTCGCAATGACTACGATATCAGAAATTATTGCTACCAATAAAATAGACATCATTGGTGAATTTTTAGTCACTTCGGATCCATCCGTAAAAAACACTTTAGTGCAAAAAGATGACATCATCATTATCCAGCAAGAACGGACAACGAACATCAATGCCTGGATTATGAATTTGAATGATGAAAGTCCGAGTTCAAAACCTGTTTCTGCAAATATTGCCTACGGGGCAGGCAGCATGAAAGCGGAAGAAGCATTCGTAATCGGGGATAACGGGCTTATTCGCATCAATGGCGGCGGCGGAGATGACGAGATCACGATTATGGGTGCGTTGGGCGATGAAAGCTCGAGCTATATCTTTGAGATTGCCGGCGGTGGTGGCCGTGACACGTATTATCTGGACAGGAGGTACAATTATAAGCTGATCGACAGTGGAGAAAACAGAATATACGTTCAGAATGAAAACGGACAATGGATAAGGATCGGCAATTTATACGAAGACGCAGACGGCCTCTGGAAATCAGAAAATGGAGAGATCGCACTGACGGGCAATACGCTTACCCTGACAAACGGTAACAACATTACACTTTCTGACGATTTCCAATCCGGAGATTTCGGGATCAATATGATCAATATGCCTGGCACTCCAGCAACCGGCGATGCAATTACGGGTGATCTGACGCCGAAGGATTTTGATCCGGAAGAGCCGGGGATTCAGGTGCGATATGATGAATGGGGGAATGTGATCTGCACGAGTGAACCTGCACCGGGCCGTGCCGATACGCTTTACGACACCTTCGGCGATGATCTGATCATGGGTGGCGGCGGAGACGATATTATCAACACCGTTCGCGGCGGCAATGACCGTATACAGGGTGGTGGCGGCAATGATCTTATTGCCGTGAATACATTATACACCGGCAGCCGCGAGACATTACTTAACTCCATCATCGAAGGCGGTTCAGGCAGTGATGTCATTTTGGGGCATTATACCATAACCAACCAACTGTTCGGCGACAATTACGGGGATATGGAAAGCCTGATTGCCGCAGGGGAAACGGCTCAAGATAATGGATTAAAGGGAGATTTCATATCCGATTACTATATTTACGACTGGGGGCAGAACGCATCTACCGGATATCTCTATGGCTCCAATGGCCGGGACATCCTCATTAACAATACTGGAATGGGGTTAATTGTCGGCGGGGGTGGTGATGATCTCATTTACGGCGATTTCGACGGCATTATCAATGGAAACACCAACAACACCTGGGACTACACCATAGATATAACTACCGATGCCAACGGCTTTAATCATTACACGTCAATTATTACGGGAATCGACATGACGGACACTACGGCAGCGGGAGCAGGCAGTGATGACGTCATCTATGCAGGAACGGGGAATGACTTTGTATCTGCCGGCGGCGGAGATGACGAAGTGTACGGGGGAGCGGGCAACGATACAATCTTCGGTGACGCCGGTAACGATTTCATCGAAGGAGGAACAGGCGATGACGTATTAATTGGAGACAACCAATACTTACCTCTTGAATTGCACGGGGCCGACTACATCGACGGTGGCGACGGCGATGATTACATTGAGGGACAAGGCGGCGACGATCTACTGTTTGGCGGGGCCGGTAATGACACCATCTACGGCGGAGGCGGCAATGACGTGATCTTCGGGGGTGATGACAACGACTACATCGACGGTGGCGACGGCGATGATTACATTGAGGGACAAGGCGGCGATGACACCATCATCGGCGGAGGTGGCGCGGATGCCATCTTCGGTGGTGCGGGTGATGATATCCTTCATGGAGATGCCTCCAATGTAGCCGAAGCCGATCAGGGCGGCGACTACATCGACGGTGGCGCAGGCAATGACACGATTGTCGGTCATGGCGGTGATGACGCGCTTTACGGAGGTGCGGGTGATGATATCCTTTTTGGGTGCGAAGGTGATGATTACATCGACGGTGGAGAAGGCGATGATATGTTGGTTGGGGGAGCAGGCAATGACACAATTTATGGGTTAGAGGGTGACGACTATATATACGGGGGGAGTGGTAACGATAGCCTGTTTGGCGGTGCCGGTAACGACACCGTATTTGGAGGCAATGGCAATGATCTATTAGAGGGAGACCATGCCGATGGCGAGCAAGGTGACGATTATCTGGACGGGGGTGCGGGTGACGATACGCTGATCGGCGCGGGCGGCAACGACACACTTTATGGAGGTGAGGGAAATGACCTTCTTGTTGGAGATGGTGAGAATATAGGAGAGCATGGTGACGACTATATCTGGGGTGGAGGTGGCAATGACACAATTTATGGTGATGGCGGCAATGACTACCTCGACGGTGGCGCAGGCAATGACTATCTGGATGGCGGTCCGGGTAACGATACCCTTTACGGAGGCGCCGGAGACGATACACTGATCGGAGGAAACGGCAGCGACACATACCTTTTCGGCATTGGTGATGGTTATGATCTTATTTGGAATGAAAGAACAGAAGGGGATATAGATATTGTAAAACTTGGTGTCAATGTTGACGATATAACCGTTACCGATACCGGTCATTTAACTATCAGTATTAAAGGTACAACCGATCAATTGACGATTATGAACTGGTTTTGGGATTACACAGCTAACGTGGTTGATGAGTTCCATTTTGCTGATGGGACCGTGCTGAGCTGGTTGGAAATTGAAAGCCTGATTGCCAACACGATTCACGGCACATCGGAGGATGACATCATTTACGGTGGCCCTCTTGACGATGTCATTTATGGGTATGATGGTAACGACACGATTTATGGTGGCGGCGGTTCAAACCTGCTGGACGGTGGCCAAGGCGACGATCAGCTCATTGGTGGGGCCGGTGCTGATACTATTTATGGCGGGGAAGGTAACGATGCACTATATGGGTCTGCAGGTAATGATTTTCTTTACGGCAATGCCGGCGACGACACCTTGCTTGGCGGCGAAGGCGACGATTTTTTGAACGGGGGAGCGGGCAATGACACCTATGTTTTTAATCTAGGCGACGGCGTGGATACCATTGAAGATATTTCCACTCCCTCCGAAGGCAACATAATCCTCTTTGGTGAGGGGATTACGCCTGGTGACCTTACCTTTGTCCAAAACGGCGATGTCCTGACCATATATTATGGCCATAACGGCGATGCCGTTCATTTGCTTAATTATGATCAGAATGAAACAAACGGTTCCCTTGTTGTCCGAACCCTGGAATTTAGCGACGGGACCGTGATGAGCCTCGGTGATTTTCTGAATCGCCCGCCGGTTGTTTTGAATCCACTGGCCGATCAGAGCCTTCTTCAGGACGAGGCGTTCAGCTTTACCGTTCCCTCCGACACATTTGCCGATCCCGATATCGGTGATGTCCTGACCTGCAGCGCCACCCTGATCAATGGTGAAGCCCTTCCTTCCTGGCTGACCTTCGATCCGGTGACCATGACCTTCAGCGGCACTCCGGGCAATGACGATGTAGGGAGGGTTTCACTTAGAGTAACCGCTACTGATATGGCCGGACTGAGCGTGTCGGATATTTTTGATATTACAGTAGAACCTGCAGAAAGCGGACAGAATATCTTCTACGGCACCAATAAATCCAACCTGATCATTACCGGCCAGGGCCATGACCTGATCTATGCACTGGACGGCCATGATCTTGTTTATTCCAATGGAGGGCGGGATACGGTTTACGGAGGCGGCGGCAATGATATCCTCTTTGGCGGCAGCGATGATGACAAATTATATGGCGAAGACGGAGATGACCTTCTTGAAGGCGGCGCGGGTCATGATTATTTGTCCGGCGGCCAGGGAAGGGATTTTTTACATGGCGGCTCCGGCAACGACACCCTCGAAGGGGGTCAGGGCAACGACACTCTGGCCGGCGGGGCAGGCAATGATACCTACCTTTTCCGTATAGGTTCGGGGCAAGATACGGTCATCAACTACGACGCGACGCGGAACCGCAACGACACCATTATCTTTGAAGACGTATTCTCGACCGGTTTGCGGGGTGTCAGACGGTCAGGAAATGATTTACTCATCGAATACGGTGACTCCGACAGCATCACCATTAAAAGCCATTATTCCGGCACATCTTATCAGGTCAACCAGTTTGCCTTTTCCGACGGCGTCACCCTGACGCCCGGCCAATTGACGGCCGCTTATCCTGCCACACAGAAGAAGACCTCAACAGGCAATTCATTAGTGGACTGGATGCTCGGCAAGATAAATGAACAGCTCTCGCCGGATCTTGTTTCACGGGGATGTTATGCGGATTACGGAACCTCTCGTCTGGAAGTTTCCGACGGGCAATACATCACG
>ENA-UPSM01000364-UPSM01000364.1-activated-sludge-metagenome-genome-assembly--contig:-NODE-364-length-65633-cov-22.580484_pt1 | contig 65633 bp, 110 predicted proteins | sample MGYA00238181_ERZ773283 | MGnify/ENA primary metagenome ERZ773283 (study PRJEB29023, sample SAMN05720199) | activated sludge metagenome | isolation source: Anaerobic digester | place: Japan... | reverse complement strand
TTCTGGTGCATTAGGCCAAACAATTCCTTCAGAAACATCATTCGTAAATTTCATCCCAAACAATTCTAGAAACTTTTTAAAAATTCCCATATTACTTTCCTTTGTAATCTGTTGCGTAAAATCCAGTTCCTTTAAATTCAAATCCTACATTTCCAGAATAAATTCTTTTAGATAAATTTCCAGTATTAGGATTTTCTACAGTTTCTGGAATAGGATGTTTGTTAAAAAACATTTCAAATACTTCTTCTGTTAATTCATCTTTATAATCAGCAGTCGGCATAATTAATCCTTCTTATGAATTTTAATATAAGTATCATCAATAGAATATGTATAACCTAACTTTTCAAGACGTAAACCAATATTTTTTAAATCATCAGTGTCTTTAGAGTTTGGAAAATTGAAAACCATATCATCCGAGCAGTCTTTATTTTTTAAAAGTTCAAACATTTCTTTTACTACACTTGGTATAATTTCTTCTGGTATTTCTTTCATTTTATATATCCTTTCTATAAATCAAAAAAGAGAAGATATCCGAAAACATCTTCTCTTTAAATTTTCACATTACTTAGCTGAATCAGTCTTTACAGAATCTGCCTTAACTGAATCTACAACAGAACTATCAACTGAAACAGTATCAACTCCTGTAGAAACACTTGCTGGCTTCTTACATGCAACTAGACCAATCAACATTAACATTACAATTATCTTCTTCATTTTTATTTTCCTTTTGTTTAATTTGACCATTATCGGCCATTCTTTTAATATAACACCACTCTCCAGATTTGTCAAGGGTCTTTTTAAATTTATTTAGTTCATTCTCAAGAATTTGGAAAGTATGTTTTCTGAAACATTTCTATCAATTTTATAGCTTCTATATTTCTATTATGAGCAATTAAATCTTTCAGAACAATTAGAAATCTCTCGGTATGTTGCATCAAAATTTCCTTTCAATAGTTTACCAGATTCCAAGAAGGTATTCCGGAATTATTAACACCATTTATATTCCATTTAGTTCTATGCCACAAACCATTTACAAAAATTTCTCCAGTGATTGTAAAAGAAGATGAAAGATTACAATTACAATTTTTCTTTTCTTCTTTTAAATTTCTCACTGGAATTTCTGAAACTGTTTTGATTCTAAGATTTAAATTTACCAAGCTGTCTGACGATTCCAATATTCCATGCGCTTTCTTGCTCTATACTCTGATCTACGCTTTGGATTCGCCATAATCTTCGCATAACGTAGTCTCTCATTTCTTCTCTTAATCTCTGCACGAAGCTCATCCTTTGAGAATGGGAATCGTAGTGCTTCCTTGATTGCTTCGGTTGTAAGGCTTTCTACGGCGGTTTCTGAGGCTTGTAGACGACGTTCATACTCTGCCCAGCGATATCTAGATTCAATTTGACTTGTTGATTTAATCATTTTTATTTTCTCCCTTTGGATATGTTTACTATAGCAATTTTAATTTCGTTTGTCAAGAGATTTCTTAAATTTAATTTAGTGATGTGAGATTTTTCTAATTAAGAATTGATCAAAAATTTCTGAATCATATTCTAGGTATGCAAATTTTCCCTTATCTTCTAAATCAATAATATAAGGGTGTTGAAGAGATTTCAAAATTTGTTTAAAATCTTTTCTAGCTTCAATTCGTCTTAAAATATTTTTGTATTCCCGAGTATCAATTTTAAGGAACCAATTATTTCTATCTATTTTTAAAGTTTTGTTATATCCATTCTTATCCCACTTATCATATTCCCAATCTTCATGACCTTTCCAATTATAATCATAGTCATTTGTAAGTTCATCTAAAACATCATTTTCTGAAGATGCTTTAAATTCATTAAAAATATATTCGGCAACTTCATCGGTAGTATCAGTTCTTTGACTATCATCCCAATAATCAAATGTTGTTAATGTTTCTTGATTTGGAAATAACTTTTCTTTCAATTCTTCTTTTGATTTAATTTCTTTATCAAAATTTAATATAAAAGAACTTGAAGAAGAGTTACTTACAAATTGTGATCGCTTTTTCAAATTAGTTTCCTTTCTAATGTTATATAAATTCTAGAACCTTCTATTTCATATTCATCGTGACAATCTTCAAAAACAATTTCTCCTAAAAGAATCTGTTCTAATTTTTCTTTAAATGTTTTGATATCATTTTCAAGAATTTCATTAGACTTAACTTTGATTAAAACTCTATCAGAAATATTGTAACCAGAATCTTTTCTAATTTTTTGAACTAAAGTTTTAAATTCATTGCATACCATTTCTCTATAAAGTTCTTCTGTGATATTAGAATCAAAAAATAATGTTATGTTATTATCTGATTCATATGATTTATCTTTTTTGAAAACTTCTATGATTAAATTTTCTTTATTCAATGCATAATTATTTTTAAAAATAGATTCTCCTAAGAATACTTTAATTTTTTCTTCATCATTGAAAGAAATTCCTTTAAGATCTTTTAATGCTTCTGGAAAAGTGTCTTTTAATTGTTTGAAATTAAGTTTAATATTTAATGTATTATATTTTAAGATATCATTTTCCACAATAACATTTTTAACATTTAGCTCAGATTTAATAAGTTCTAAAATTTCATTTGATAAAGAATCTTTTAAACAAATAGTAATAGAGTTTAATGGCTGTCTTAGTTTCAAATTATTTTTAGATCTATACGTTCGTCCAAGTTCTACGATAGATTTAAATAACTTCATTTGATATATCTTATTTAAATCTTTATCAAAACTAAATTTAGAAAATTGTTGAAGGTGCACGGAACTTTCATTTAAACATTTATAAACATATTCAGAAAAGAATGGTGCAAAATATTTTAATACTTTAGACAATTCTTCTAATGTAAATTTTAAAACGTTATAAGCATTTTTCTTATCTAAATCAAATTCACTTTTCCAAAATCTTTCTCTAGATAATCTGATATAAACATTAGTTAAATTATCTACAAAAGTTTCAATAGAAGAAATAATATTTGAAAAGTTATATTTTTGCATTTCTGAATCTACAAAATCTATCAAATCTTTTAATTCTGAAAGCATCCAAGAATCTAGATAATTTAATTCTTCAAAAGAGTTGTCAATTTCTATCGTTGTTTTTTCTAATTCAATATATGTTTTATAAAATGATAATGAATTAAACAAAGGTAATAGAATAGATTTAGTAATATCTTTTACAGAATCTTCATCAAATTTTACTTCATCTGCTTTTGATGCACCAGATTTTAATAAGTATAATCGAACCGAATCCGCACCAATTCTATTGAAAATATCATTAGGATCCGGATAGTTTTTATCTCTCTTAGACATTTTCTTTCCATCTTTAGCTAGAACAATTCCATTTACAACAACATTTTTAAATGCTGGTTTTTGAAATAATGCTGAAGATAAAACATTCAATGTATAAAACCATCCTCGGGTTTGATCAATTCCTTCTGCAATAAAATCTCCAGGGAAAATATCATCCAAATCTTTGTCAGAAAATGGATAATGATTTTGAGCATATGGCATAGAGCCTGATTCAAACCAACAATCAAAAACTTCTTTAGTCCTTGTGAAAACTTTACCATCTTTGACAATAGTATTAATCAACTTATGAGAATGAATATCTTCAAAGGTTTCTCCAGTAAGTTCTTCTAATTCTTTCAGAGAACCTACACAAATCATTTCACCATCTTCAGAAATCCAAATTGGTAAAGGAGTTCCCCAAAAACGATTTCTAGAAATATTCCAATCTTTAGCATTACTAATCCAAGAACCGAATCTCCCATTTTTGATATGATTAGGCGTCCAATTAATTTCTTGATTATTTTCATTCAACCATTCTTTAACAGTCTTTCCATCTTTTACAATTTTATTAAGATTCAAATACCATGTAGAAATAGCTTTATAAATTAATGGAAATTTGGTTCTATAACAAAATGGATACTGGTGTTTAATAGATTCAATCTTAAATAAATTTCCAGAAAGTCTTAGTTCATGAATAATTTCTTTATCACAATCCTTTACAAATCTTCCTTGAAATTGTTTTACATCTTTTGTGAAATTACAATTAACATCTGTAGGATCAAACATTCCTAAATTATATCTCTTACCAAGTTCAAAATCTTCTTCACCAAATGATGGAGCAATATGAACAAATCCAGTTCCATCAGAATTTGTAACATGATTTGAAGAAATAATTTTATATTGATTCTCAGATTGATTAGGAATTTCAAAAATTGGTTTGTAAGACATTCCAATTAAATCTTTTCCAGAAACTGTTTTGATTAATTCATATTCTTTGAAAATTTTACCACTTAAAGAATCACAAACAATATAAGTTTCTTCATTATGTTTTAAGTAAGTATATGATAAATTTTCATTAAGCGCAATAGCTAAGTTTGAATATAATGACCAAGGTGTCGTTGTCCATACTAAAATATTTTCATTGAATTCATTCTTAAACTTTACATACACAGATTGTTCAGTAACTTCTTGAAATCCTTGGTTCACTTCAAAATTAGATAATGTAGTCCCTAACTTTGGAGAGTAAGGACAAATTCTAAAATCTTTGTAAATCAAACCTAGATCAAAACATTTCTTAAAAATATTCCAAACAGATTCCATAAAGTTTAGATCCATAGTCTTGTAGGTATTATTAAAATCTACCCAACGACCTGATCTAGAAACTGTAGATTCCCATTCTTTAGAATATTTTAAAACAAGACTTCTACAATACTCATTAAACTTATCTATTCCATATGTTTGAATATCTAATACACTATTTAAATTAAGATCTTTTTGAGCTTCTGATTCAACAGGTAATCCATGACAATCCCAACCAAATCTTCTATCAATTTTATAACCTTTTGAAATCCAATATCTACAAACTACATCTTTAATAGTTCCTGCTAAAAGATGCCCATAATGTGGTAAACCAGTTGCGAAAGGAGGACCATCATAAAATTTAAATAGTTTTCCATTTTTAACTAATTCATTTTGTTTTTGAAAAATATTATCATTCTTCCAATATTGTAAAACTTCCTCTTCAATGTTTGGAAATGATTTGCTCTTATCAAAATTCATTTATTAAATTCCTTTCTTATATCTTTCTAACAACCACGCATTCCAAAATTCTTGATCAGGTTTTGGAAGATTGTTTTCAATTGATGTAACTCTTTCGATCTCTTGAACTAACCAATAATCTAAGAATTCTTTTCTATAATCTCCATTTCGAATTTTCTTTAATAATTCTTTTCTAGGTGATGGAAATACTAAAGAACCATAATTTAAAATCTCTTCCAATTCCCAAGCAACCCTAAAAGCATGATAAGAAGCTTTTAAATCTTGTCCATTATTTTCAGCAGCTTTATTAGCTCGTCTTCCAAATGCATCAATCTTTCCTTCAATAGATTTTAAGACTTCTGCGATTTGTCTATTTAATGGATATGAGCTATCAATAACACATAAATGTTTCTCGTGATTTTTAGAACCAGAATTATAAATCTCTTTAATAGAAATATGTTCAAAAGTTAAAATATCTGTAGGTTTATATACAGTTACTAATAATTCTTTAGGATCTTGTTTCTTTAAAATTTCTCTAAGCTTGATTAATTCATTTAGTTTATCACCTTTCTTAGAATACTTATCTCTTTGATTTTTACAATAACAAACGAAAGGTTTTACATTATTTGTTACCAATCTATTTTTAAGAGATTGTATTTCCAACCAAGTATCAGAAACATCTATCCAAAATTGTTTAGGTGAGAATAAAAGATTTAATGCGTATGTTTGACCAAGAAGACAATCATTAATAAAAATTCTCAACTCTTTAGATTCAAAGTCTAGATCATCTTTTGTATTTTTAGTATTTGGATTCGTCTGTTCTGAAAATACATTGGAAGATCTTCTTAGAATAATATTATCTAAAGACTCTTGATGAATTTGACGAATATCTGTATCAGAATTTTCATTATTAGTTCCGTATAAATGTGAACCGAAAATTCCTTTATAAATTACTTTTGACATAAATTCCTTTCAATAAAAAACTCGGAGCGTTCTATTTAAGATAACTCCGAGTCAATCGTTTGTCAAGTTCTTTTTGAAATTATCTTTCTCCAGAATCTCCACGTTTATTAGCAATCAATAGAGCGTTTTTACAAATTCCAATTCTAATTTTAAGATCATTTACTCTATTAGTTTGACCAAGTTTTTCAAATGTATTCATAGCATCTTCAGCTTGGTTTATGAAAGTCTTGATATAAAGAGGATCTGCTAATGAAACAATATGAACAACATCTAAAACTTCTTTAGGACTTAATGTGGTAGTATCTGTAGTAAAAGCTTGTGGGAATAATCTTTTAGCATAATCGTTTTGTAGAATATCTGTTCCAGGATTTCCCATTTGAGCAGTAGATTCCGTAACAAATCTGATCTTTGATTTTAGTTTATTCTTCAATTCTTCTAACTTTTTCTTTGTAGATTTTTTAGAAAGACCAGCAACTTTTACATTTTCTGTTAAAGTTTTTCCAGCAAATTTATATGTTACGTCATAAGACATTAAAACATTTTCTTCTAAATTTTCTACAATAGTGAAATCTCTATCTTCTAATTCTTTTAAATGCTCTTTAAGCTTCATCTTCAGGTTCTCCAGGAATATAATTTAAATCATCTGTTAAGAAAAAATCAACATTACCATTAGAATATTCTACAAACAAAGATGAATCTCTATTTTTAAAATTTAGGGTGATAGAATCTTTAGAATAATCTTTCCACTTCTTTTCAATCAAAGCTTTAGTTAGATTATCTTTAAAAATTGACCAAGCACCTAAATTAGAAATCTTAAATGTAACACCTTTATCAACTTTAGTTTCATTAGGAATTTCTTTATTAGCTATTCCAGAAATTAAGTTTTTTAATTCATCTATAGATCTTTGTATCAACTGTTCTTTTAGATATGTTTTGAATCTCATAGAATTATTTAGTCAGAATTTTTCTCAGACTTTTTAATAATTGCTGGTAAAGTTTCTTCTATGTTTTGATTTATTACTTCATCTAGAGTAAAAACAAACCACATAACTAATTCATCATCTATAAAATCTTTAGAAACTTTTAATTGTTCTGGAAGTTTATCTACAAAATTATAAAACTCTTGAAAATAAGTTTCTTGAATTTTATGTAACTCTTTTGCAATATCTTCTTTATTAGATGTTAAAAATTCTAAAATTAAAACTTTCTTTTCTTTCATGTAATTTTTTCTGTAATTCATGAAAGACTCTAATTGATTTCTTACAATTTCTTTGTCCATATTAATTTCCTATAATCTTTCTAAGTCCTTCGATTCTATTTAACCAACCCTTTAGGAATTTTTTTTGGGAAGGATTATTTTGTACTATCTTTTTGAAAAAATCTGCTCTTAAATTTAAATATTTGATAGGATCTTTTGTTAATGTTAAATATCTTTTAGCTCTAGCTGGACCAGAATTTGCAGAAAAATCGAAAACTAATATTGCTAATTTTTCGTCTAACTTATCACAACCAGATGCCAACCAATAATTTTTATAATAAATTTCTTTAACTTCTTCATTAGAAATTAACTTAACAGATTGTATCGGAAGAGATTTACTTTTTCTATAAGTATCATAAACGACTTTCGTAATACCTTTGTTGGTTTCTCCTCCCCTATCTAAAGGATCGTTTACATAACCACCTTCAAATTGTAATGTATATTTTAATGCAGTTTCAAATGACATAATAATCCCTTGTTTGATCAGAATTATTTATATTCCGAAAAATTAAATTTTATCAAATTACATAAATAACTATATGAGAACCATTAATTTATACTTCCAAGAAATTCCAGAAATAAAAGAATTTCGAAGAATGTATTCAACTACGTATAGAAAAGTTTACAACAACATAGAAAAATTTTCCGATAAAGAATATATTAAAAAATTATTATTAGAAGAACCTTTATTAAAATATAATAATATAAAAGATATAGAAAAAGAAGTAAAGTCAGATCTTAAGAAATATGAAACTCAACAAAAACAAATTAGAGAAAGAATAGAACATTATACGGAAGAAATAAACAAATTATATTCTAAAAAGAAATCTAAATTAAGAGATAGAAAAATATTCAAACTTGATAAAAAGATTGTAAAGAATCTAAAAATGATTGGAAAGAAACCAGTATTTGGATCAAAAGTTCTGGCAAAAGAAATTAGTTATAATAAAAACATGTTCGACAAAACTGGTGATGAAAAATATGAAAATGTGTTTAATAAAAAGAAAGTAGAGTGGAAAGAAAATAGATTAAGAAATTTTTATTCTGTTGGAAATTCTAGAGATAAAGGCAATGTGTTCTTCGATTTTGATTTTAATAATAATCAAATTATATTTAAACCAAATGTAAGAACAAAGATTGAAATTAATGTTAAACCAACAAAATCGCAAAATAAAGAGTTGATACAATTACAATATTTGATAGATTTGAAAGAAATTCCGGTAACTGTTTATTTAAGTTCTAATAAAATTTCAATCATATATTCTTCTGATAGATTGAATAATTTCGACTTTAAAGAAAATGAATATAAAAAAGAGAAGAAAAATAAATCAGATGAAGAAAAGAAACAAATCTGGATTAAATACAAGAAAGATCAAGAACAAAGAAAATTATTTGGAAAAAATTCCAGCGTTTATTGTGGAATAGATTTAAACCCAGAATATATTGGTTTAGCTGTTCGTAATAAAACTAAAATTCTATTTACAAAATGTTATGATTTGAAAGAAATTCTTAAAGATACTAAAGATAACAACGCAGAAATTATCCGTTATAATCTTTCCCATATTTATAAAGATATTTTTAAATTATGTACACACTATAAAGTTTCACATTTTACAACAGAAGAACTTAACTTTAAACATGATGAAACGCAAACGAAATATTTCAATAGAAAAACAAAGAACTTGTGGTGTAGAGGATTTCAAAAAGAACTCATAGAAAAATATACAGAGAAATTAGGAATCATTCATTTAGAAATTAACCCAGCATATTCATCCTTTGTAGGAAATATGGTGTATGAATGTTTTGATCCTGTAGCAGCTTCTTTAGAAATTTGTAGAAGAGGTATGTTATATAAGAAAACTTTAATTGAAGATTGGTATCCAGACATAAAAGGTTTCCGTTTGAGCAGCTTTGGAATGCATGTCTCAGATCTAGAAACATCGAACTTGAATGTTCAGTCTTTATATCAACTCTTCAAGAGCCGAAATAAAAGTTATCGGCGTTCTCAATCCTTAGAGGAAAGAGAATCTAAATCTAAACTGATCCTTACAAGAACTTTTCAAAATACTTGTAAAAATCTACTCTAGATCAATTTCCACAGATAAATCCGTCGGTTTGAATTGAATTCACATTAATTCTTTACTTTCAACTATTTAAATCGAAAAATTCTCTAATATTATCTTCGCTCATTTTTAATTTCCTTTCTTCTCATTAGTCCAACAGCATTTCTATTTTTATGATTCACAATTTCTCCAACATTTCCTTCAAAAGGTTCTTCCAAAAATGCATTATATCTTCCGGAAAAAACTAAATCAAATGTTGTGAAAATATCTTCTTGACCTTTTAGTTCGATTAAAACTTCATACCAAGGTGGATATACTTTTAACTTTTCTATCAATTCATACACAGTCATTTTAATCCTTTCTAAAATTAAAATTTTGAATAATTATTGTAATTAAATCATTGAAATTTTTATACGAAGAACCAGATAACATTAAAAGTTTTGTGAAATTCTTTTCTTTGATTGATTCTTCTAGTTTATCTATTTGTTCAAATGTTTCTTTAACTGTATATTTCAACTTAGAACATTTTTGAATTTCATATGCCGAATAAAGTTTTAAAGTTGGTGAATTAACATTTTCTAAAAATTTCTTAATATCTTCTTTATTATCAACCCAGAAAATTATTTCATATGTAGAATATGTTTCATTAGTTTCTATTAATTTAAACTTCACTTTAGAAATTGTCAACATATTATTCTTCAATTAATGGATGAATTCTAGGTCTTCCACGTTTCTTAGGTTCTGGAATAATTGGTGTTGAAACTTTAGGAATTTCTTTTACCACTTCTTTCACAGGTTCCTTGATAACATCCTTAACAATCTTTTCTTCTTTTTTCTTAGGTATGTTTTCTTCATCAAGCAATTTCTGTTTTTCTTCCAAATGTTGTTTCCGTTGCTTTTGTTCAATAATATCTGCTTCTTTTTTCGTAATTACTGGAATTGTTTCATGAACTTTAAAAATAACTCCTACAACTTCATCACCAGTTTCTGACCAAGTTGCAGTAGAATATCCATAAAGCTTTGCAGATTCTTTTTCTTCTTTTGTTTCGTATGGCAAAATCCTTGGAGAAATAGTATCCCAAACAGAATTTCCATCAACCCACCAACGATCTTTTTTATCTATATTTACAAAGCCTATAAACGTTTTACATTTTGTATGATCCATTTTAATTCCTATCTAAAGTTGCCCAATACCCAAAAGATACTGGTTTCTTAGAATTTTTTTGTGTACCTAACCAAAGAACTTTAGTACTTCTAGGTGCTCGTAAGTTATCAGAAAATTCCATATCAGAAAAGATTACAACACCATCATAAGAATTTTCTTCAGCATATTTTAAAACAAGTTCAGGATTTGTTCCACCTCTTCCATGAACTTTAAATTCTTTCTTAGCTTTCTTGAATTTCTTCTCTATATATTTAATTTCAGTATCCCAAAGAAGATAATGAATTTCGGCATGTCTTACGGCGGAATTAACTACAGCAAATCCTTCAGCAAGATCTTCATCAGACATACTACCACTTGAATCTATCGCAAAAAGAACTTTGGTAATATACTTTCTTTTCTTTCCTTGAGCTTCTAAATCAAATCTTCTGTTAGGTTTCATTCTGGTCAAAAATTGTGCGGTTGATGTGATAGATGTATTAAATCTTCTCAACCATTCTCTTGCGGAAATTTTTGGAGTATTCGCAGCAACGATTGAAGAAATAGCATCTCCAGAAAATTTACCCCAAGCTTTTGCAGAGTTTTTATAATTGTCTACAAGATACTTGATTTCACCATCTAGATTAGAATTTTCTCCCCAATTTTTATTATCACCATTTCGAGGATCAAGATATTCTTTTATAGCATCACCTTGACCATTAAATTTAGAATAACCATCTTCGTCTTTATCTTGGTCGCTTTCTTCATCACCTTCTTCAAACTTACCAAACATTTTATCTAATTGTTGATTCATCTTATCTTCATTATCTCTAAGTCTTCTATGATAATCTTCTAGATAAGAATTTTCAGGAAGATTAAAATCCTTTGCCGACATAAGAACCTTTTTCAATTCAGGAATCTTTTCAGCATTCTTTTTCATAATTTCATCTATAGTAATTTGAGAAGATAATGCACAAACATCTTTAGGATTTTGTAAACGATTTGTAGCATGTCTTAAAAGTAACTTGAAAGATTCAGATGCCATAATCATTTCTAAAACTTCGTAACTTAAAGAATTGATAAAATTTGGATTAAATCGAATTTGTGGTGGAAGACTTCTAGAATCAATTCCAATAGTCTTTTGATTCTTATCTGAAATCTTTTCTACAATACACCATGCCATAGTCAACATTGGATCTTCTAAATACCAATTTGAAAAAACACTATCCATCTTATCTAAAGCACTTTTTGTATTAGCCATTTTTCACCTTTCAAAAATAAAACTTCCTAAGAAATATATTCAAATCTTAGGAAGTTTTCAAGGATTTACTTTCGCATAGTTTCTTTGAACATCGCTCCTAGATTTGGATTTCCAGTTGCGACAACATTACACCAAGCTTTCTTATGTTCTCGATAATCTACTTTTAGCTTTGAGAAGAATTGTGCTTGAGCTTCTACATGAATAGCCTTTACAAACTTTTCAAGATTTGCTAGAATATTTTTTGCAAAAGTCTTATTAGAACTCATCTTATCAGAATTTTCATCAAGCCAGATGCAGATTTGAGACACCATATGAATTTGTTGTTGCATAGGAAGATTCAAAACCTTTTCAGAAATCTTTTCATCCCACTTTGTCAAAATCAATGCGGCATTTAATCCAGTTCCCATTTCCTTAACATGCTTAATAAATGCTGACGTTGCGGCAATTCCTACAATACCAGAAATGATATTATTCAAAGTATATAAGGTATTATCAAACAAAGATTCTGCATGTTGATTTAAAATTTCAGAAACTCGATTCCAAGATCTACGAGAAGGATATACCAAATTTGATTTAGCATCTTTTGTAGAAGGAGGATCTAAATGACTATCCTTAAACTTTGAAATAAAACTAATAACTGCATCATGAATATTTCCCTTTGTCATTGCCCAATCAAGCCATTCTTCAGCAGTTGGTTTGAAAGGATATACATTAAATCTATCCATAAGCGCAGGATCTAATTCTTCAACTTGATAATAACCATCTTCCAAAGGATTCATAGCAGCAATGATTCTAGTATTCTTTGGAAGATCTACTCCATTCATCCTTCGATTTAAAACAAGATCCATAATACATTGCATCATTTCTGGTTTTGCTCTATTGAGTTCATCAAAGAAAATATAATATTGTCCATTAGGATCTCTGGGCCACCATTTCGGGGAAGCAAAGTCTGTAATGTAATATTCTCCAAATTCATCAGTAACTTGAACTCTCATAGGAAGTCCAATTACATCACCAGCATCAGCAGATTGACCTAAGAAAATTGTAATGATCTTTGCGCCATTTTCTTTTGCAATAGATCCTACAATTTCAGACTTACCAATACCATGAATTCCTTCTAAAAGAATTGCTTGATTGATTGGAGTATATCTAAAAATCTCTCTAAGTTCTTTTACATTCGCCATTTAAATTCTTTCTTTTAAATTGTTTTTAGAAATCTTGTTGATCTGCAAGCTTCTTTAAAACTCTTGCTGTAGTCTTTCTAATCCTTTGATCTTCTTCAAAATTTGTAGAATATGCGTTAATAAAAGCTTCTACTTTTTGAGAATGTTCTAGATGATTTGAATTTACTGCAAAAATAGTTTTAATCAAAAATGCTAACATTAAAATGATTATGATTAAAAGTATTAAAATTAACGTAGCCACTTAGAATGATCCAAATGAATGTGTTGCAATGATAATGCCTGATTCAATCTTACATCAGAACGTTTCGACCAATTATATTGAGTCTTATCATTTGTAATAAGCCAAGTTTCTATTCCAGCATCTAGAGAGTCTTCTACATCCCAATCATCAATATGAACATTTGCACGAATCTTATTTAGCCAATATGCTTTAGAATCTGCGGGAGTCACAAAAATAAAATCCCTAAAGATATCTGGAAAGTGTCGTTCAAGTTGCATCCTAGTTCCATCAATAAGATTTAAAGACCTTCTGGTAATTGCATATAAAGAATGTCCCTTGAGCTTCCAATCTCGCAGTGTGCAATAGTTGTTCCAATAAGGCTTTGTAGAACACATAAATTCTGGAGACTTAAATGCTGACATAGCTTCTCGCTTAATATTTTCAGGAAGATTATTAAAAGACCAATCCTTAATATCAGCATAAGTATAATCAGTATCAAAAACTTCATTGATATGTTCTACAATAGGAATATGGAAAAGAACATTATCAATATCCACACCAATTGTTAGCTTACCCTTTGAATTAATCTTATTTACAATATTTTCTAGATTCATTATTTTCTCGTTTGTTTTCTAACGTCATTTTTGTATATGAATTCTTATTAAAATAAATGACAAAATTTAATAAGAATTACGGAAACTAAAAGATTTGAACTTTTGGATCATTTCTGATCGGAACATTAGTAGTGTTCTGCAATAAACCTCTCTGCCAAGTTTCCTTTATTAATCTATCAAAACCTTTTCAGCTTGTTTCAAAAATTCTACATATTTAATTTCTTTAGGTGTCCATAACTCTGAAGCACCTTTGAAATCTTTAATAACAACTTCTGAATCTTCTGGAAATGATTTTAAAATTTTAATCAATTCTTTGACTTTCATACTTCCCTCTTCCCATCTATTCTTCCACGTTCTAATAATGCGCTTGCTTGTTGAGATGTAGACAAACCTTCTCTCCAAGACTTTAATCCAAAATTTGTTTTCCCACCATCAATTGACCAAACTCTTTTAAAATTTCCTTCACACTTTGGACATTTTAATATGTCAGTTTCTTTTAAAATTTTAGTAGAAACAATTTCTTCAGAGTGTTTACAATCTTCACAAGAATAATCATAAATTGGCATATCAAACTTTCCTCATTATAACAGATAAAACTTTTCCATCAAGATTTAAATTACCTTCTATAATCCCAATTCCAGAAAGATCTTCTATAAATCTATTTAGAATGATTTGACCATTTTGAATATAGTTAATTTCTCGTCCTCTATATACAACATTTGCTTTAACTTTATTTCCATGTTGTAGAAACTCTTTAGCTTGTTTTAGTCTATATGAATAATCATGATCTGCAATATTTGGATGAAAAGTAATTTCCTTCATCTTTAATACGGTTTGTTTATTCTCTTTTTCTTTCTTTTCTTGTTGGAATTTATACTTTCCAAAATCCATAATCTTACAAACTGGTGGATTTGAATTGGAATTAATTTCTACAAGATCTAAATCAAGTTCTTGTGATAATTGTTTAGCATAATATGTAGGAACAATTCCAAGTTGTTCCCCAGACTTTCCAATTAATCTTACATTAGAAACTCTGATCTGATCATTAATTCTATTTTCTATTTTCAATCTTTCCATCCTTCAGGTTCATCAAATAATCCTCCAAGTCCTGGTAAGTCATCATCTTCTTCATGGGACTTTTCAGAAGAAGGGTCTACTACAACTCTTAAATTTCCTCGTTCAGTTGCATTAATTAAATCATCAATTTCTGACATCACTGTATTTGAAATTGGTAAAGGTTTATCTAAAGTTTCTACATAAGATTTTTCTGCATCAAATTCTTCTTTAGTCATTTCTCTTACAAATACAATCTTACATTCAGATAAGTTTCTTGTAGTTCTAATAAAAGATTCTATAGCGGATGGTAAAAACATTCCTTTATCAGATGTTATAATATCAGTTCCTGTAAGATTAATTGGCATTTTTCCAGCATACTTTTTATCACTAAAGATTTCTGGAAGTTCAGCGCCATCAGGAAGATCTTTTAAAATCATTCCTTCATAAGCTATAAAAAAGTATTTTGGATCACTCATCAATATGTTCTCTGCCAATAGAAAGAATCTTATCAGAATAATTTACGGAATTCATTAAACTTACATGAGCATTTTCTACACAATCACTATAGCAAAAAATAGTTTTCCCATTTTGAGTATGTGCTGAATAGACTCCAGGAACTTTATTTCCATGAATGATATAGGGCTTTGTAATATTCCATCGTGACTTCATTTTAGGATTCCTCTCTAAGGATGTGGTGTCTAGTTAATATACTACTTTTAATTTGGTTTGTCAAGGGTCGGCTCAAAATAAATTTGGAATTTCAAGAGAACCTCGGCAAGGAACGAAAGAACTTTATTTGAAGAATTTACTAACATCATTTGTCTAGTAGAATTTTCTAAAAGATCTTGAATATCAATCTTATCAATTACTTCTTTACATGGAATTGAGACAGTTATTTTTCTATTATGATCTGTTATAGTATGTTTAGCATCTTTATAACTTTCTATTAATTTTATAAAGTCTGTTAAACAATTTTCTACAAATTCTAATTCAAATAATATATAGAATTGAGTATTTGTAGATTCATTTAAATAACCTTGCTTACCATCTGAATAAATTTTTAATATTTTCATGTTAATTAAACTTCACTAAAAGTTCTGCTAAAAATGATATTACGGGATCTTTATGATTTGTAAACATTAATTGATAATTTGGATTGTCTTGATTATTATATAATTCTTGAAAGTCTTTGCACTTAAATGTAGCTTCATATGGCATTTCTATTTTCATTTCATCGATACCAAAATTGCACATTCCAGTAGTATAAGATATAATCGTTCTGTTATTGATTTGTTCACCCATAAATTTTAATAACTTTGTATGACAATCATTATCGAAATATATTGTAGAACTTATTTTATTTTCCAATCTAAGATATTGCCTAGATTTAACCACAACATCTTTTATCTTCACCATTCTAAATCTCCTAAGTCTACATATTTCAGCATAATTTTAGAAAAGAATCTAACAAATTCATTTTCAGATCCTTCATGAATAAATGCATATGTTTCACTTTTTAAAATTTCATTAATACAATCTACAGTTTCTTGATTCTTTTCTTCTATAAATTTGAATGTTATAATTTGTTCATTTTTTAAATTCTTATGTCTATACCAATTATAACATTCATCTTCCATTAATTCAAAAAATTCTTTATCAATAGGTTCATAAAATTCCATAATAAGACTAAACTTATATTTTAATTTATCTGAACGAATAGTTTTAAGTAGATTCAAAACATTTCACCATTACTTTAGAAAATAAATCTAGAACTGGATTTTCGTCATCGTTGTACATAAAACATTTAGTCGGATTTTTATATAACTCTTCTATTAAATCATAATCAATTTTTGGATTAATTCTATTATAATCTTTATCATATTTTCCATAGACTTTAATGTTAAACACACCATCATATTTAGAATAGTAATAATCATTTTTATTACAAAGTTCAACCAAATAAGATATTATATTAAATGTTAAATCATCTTCGTTGTAATAAAATTTAAACTTAATAAATGAATCTTCTTCTACAATTTCATATTTCTTTAAAATCATATTAATAAAAGAGTGGAAATTGTTTTAAGATCTCCACTCTATTCCTTTCTAGAAAATTACCAAACTTTAATTTCTACAGGTGTTGCTTCAGCCTTGTTAGGAACTTCAATTGTAAGAACACCATCTTCAAACTTGCTGGAAATCTTTTGATAGTCTGCAATGTCTGTTAGAGTATAATTATAAGTCTTCTTTCCTCGAACACCTTCTACAGAGACTGAAAGAACCTTAGATGTAGTTGTAATCTTAATTCCTTCCTTCTTGTATCCTGGAAGATCTGTAGTAATTACTGTCTTAGTTTCTTGATTATCAATTACCGAAGGATTCTTTCCAACAAGTTTTTCACAAGTCTTACAAGTACAATCTGCAACATTCCATAACTTATCAAATTCTTTCGCAAAATTTTCAATCTTTGTTAAATAGTTTTCATTAATCTTATACATTTTATTTTCTCCTGGTTAATTAGGCATCTTTCAGCCGTTTGTTTAAGTATATATCAAGTTTCATGCCAATTCAATTTCTAGATTAATTTTACTTCATATGTTTCAAAATGAACTCCTTCGTATTTTTAGCTTGTTTCAAAAGGGAATTTAGATCGGAATCATTGTTTATCAATACATCCCAATCAGTATAATCATCTAAATCAATTTCGGAATGATGTGTAAAAATTGGATCATCAGTTCTTTCGTAATTGTTTCTATTGATTCTAATTTTGATCACATTATAATTTGGAGTGATAGTTCTATAATCATGTCTCATAGGTTCTTTATCACAGATTGTAGAAATTTCTGATTTGAATCTAACATCTGTAATAAACATAATATCTTCATTTTTTTCTGATATTAATCTTCTCTTTAAAATTTTAGCCCAATGATTTGAATCTACCATATCACGAAAGATATCAGTGCCGTACAACTGAAGTAAAATTCTAGTAATATGATTTTTACTTTCATACCAGTTATCTTCTGTAGTATAAATTTCTGGAATATTATATTTTTCAGAAATAGTATTAAGATAATCTGTTAGATTTTTGAAGATATCTTTAGATTGATCTTTTACAGACTTAGCGAAAAAATCAAAACCAACTTTTAGATTTGTAGATTTTAATTCTTCCATTAACATATTCACAAAAGTATTCTTTCCAGATTGTAATTTTCCAGAAACTAATATTACATTTTTTACCATATTTCATCCTTCTTTATTATTAGATTAATTATATTCAATTTTTTAAAACAATTATTACAATCTTGATAAATTATTAAGTTATTTCTATAAACGTTAATACTTGAAATTATTTGAACATAAGAGTTTAAATAATACGGTTCGTAAAAATAAAATAGATGAATATTTTTAAACTCTACCATATAAACTTTTCATCTAAAATTTCTGTAAATGCTTGATTTCTTTTCCAATATTTCCATTTTGAAAACTCATTAGCAGGTTCAAAAAGAATGCTCAAATTAATTTTATCTAAACCTGTACAATTTCCAGTATATACAGTTAAACAAAAATCATCAAAAGAGTTACCAACATAATAAAATGCGCCACCAAATTTTAATAATTTTTCATAATCATCATAACGCATTTTTACAATCTTTCGTTCTTTAAAATATGTTCTAAATATCCACCATGCATATAACCTTTTGTAATTCTATTTTGTTTATCTTGAAGAAAATAAAATTCTGTTCTATACCAATTTTCAGAAGCAGAGAATTGATATAAACGATTATATGTTCTTCTTATACAAAGTTCTGGTCGATTAGATTCTAACTTTCTTTTAGTAAGAATTTCAAAAGTCTTTATCTTATCATAATTAAAATATATTGGATTAAACATTACAGTCTTTCATTCTTTAAAATATGTTCTATTAAAAATCCATTATAGTCGCTTGCTTTCAAGAAACTATTTCTAAACATACTCCACAAATAACAATCAACATCTAAACCATAAAGTTTATCAAATCCATAATAAAGAAAGAATCTATTTTTAGGTTTTCTGATCCATGTTATAGGGTTCGTAATAAATTGTTTTGGATCTCTTACTAAAATTTTACAATAATTTTTATCATCATTTATATCGCTAAGTTTTAACATAAACTCTTTCTAAAATTATTGTTATAATCAATTAGAATTAAATAAACTTTTCTTAGATCTAATATTTGCTGATTTCCATAAAATTCATAACGTCTAGATATAAAATCTTTATTCAAGAAATAAAAATCTTCTATATTCTTTAAATTATTTTCATAGAATAGGATTTTCTTCCATTCTTTCATAAGAGTTCTCCAATCTAGATCTAAGATAATAAATTTAATTTAGTTTGTCAAGCTCTTTTCTGGAGAATATTCTTGGACTGCTATGAAATCGGCTTCCATGTTTTCGGAAAATCCAATATTATATAAAACATATTTAGGTTCAAACTTACCATTTTCTGAAATTATGTTTGATAATATAGATGTTTCTAATTCATTTACACCAGTACCTTTCTTAATGTTTAATATAATAACTGGTAAACCTTCTTTTCCTAAACCTTTTAATATGTTTCCCTTTCTCTCTTCTTTAGCACTATCTTTGGTTCCTAAAAGTTCATAAGAAATATGCCCACCAATATTAGAATAAACTCTCCACAATGGCATTCTAGTAGCCCCAAAAGACGCTTCAATATAAAATCCAAGTAATTCATCAATATATTTTTCTAAAGGATTCTTGGAGCTTATAACGACATTTTTAAAAGCTTTTAGAAAAGAGTATACGAAGATTTGTTTCTTGAAAACTGTAGATGTTGGTTTATTAATTTCTTTAGGAAATTCGTAATTTATTTTACACAAAGGATTATTCATTTTGATTAAAGAGTTACTAAGTTTACTAATATTTAAATCTGCTCTATCATAATGTTTTTTAGGATCATCTTGAAGGTCAGCGATAATTTGGTTTAACTCATTCTTAACAGTTTCGTTCATTCCTAATCCAAACAATTCTAAAGCATCTTGAACAGAGTTTTGTGAAGTTGTTTTGGAAATCTTTTTTCTAATATCTTGTGAATAATCTTTGAGAGCTAGAATAACATAACGAATTTTATCATAAAGATTTTTACCAAGATCTTTAATAAACTTAGCACCTTTCTTAGCAACATCAGATAATTTTTCTATAAAAGATTCTGTTAAAGTTTCATAAGATTCAAATACATCTTTTCCACCAACAATCATATTATAAAGTTTAGAGAAATATTTTTGAGATCTTCCAATTACAGAAGAATCTAAAGTATGTTTAATATTAACTTGCCAAAATGCTGCTAATTGTTTTCCATTTTCATCTTCAATTCTAATCATACCTTTTGGAAATTCAAACTTTACAGATTTATCTTTCATTAGTTCAAATAACTTATCTTTAGGAACTGTAGAAATTATCAAGTCTGCTGTAGAATGTTTTCCATCTTCGTTATAATTAAATCTTTCGGATTCAAGTTTTTTAAATTCTGATCTAGATTTGAAAACAATGTATGGAGAATCTTCTTTTACAACATCTTTTACGAAGTCAGACATTCCTCCCGCAAGATAACAAATTCCTCTCCAATCATCATAACCAAAATTTTTATAATCTCTTTTTAAAATTTGATTAAAGTCTCTTAGTTCATTTGATGCAGTTAAAGCTTTTTCAAATGGTTTAATGATAGATTTGAAAGAAGAAATTTCATAAGGCTTTGATGTAGGATTATCTTTAGCAAATGAATTTATTTCAGATAACATTTTATTAGCATCAAAATAAACTCCAAGAACTTGAACATCTTCTAACTCTTGTGCTGCTGGAGATATCTTAAACTTTTCTCCAGTTTCTTCACCTTGGTATGGAGCAGATTCTGAAAAAATTTGATCGAAAGAAAATTTAGAATCTTTTTTGTTGTAAATTATTTCATAAAGCTTTTTAGCATCTCTGTCATAAACGTAATAAACTCCTCTAGAATATTTTGCTGGAGCCGAGTTTTTTAAAATATCTACAAATGTTATGATATCTTTTTCAGAAACTTTTGCAGTCACATCCTTAGAAGATTTTGTTCTTTGAGATTCTTTTTCTTTAATAGATTTTAATAAAGACTTTTCTGTATCGTTGGAAGGTTTTAATGTAGTAAATGTGAAAAATTCTTTTGGTACTAAGAAATAATCAGAGTCTATAGAAGGTTTTACTATTCTAGATTTTTCAGCAACATACATTAAAAATCTTACAAAACCTTTCTTCTTCAGATCTATAATTTTCTTTTTATCATCTTCATTAGAAAGGTTTAATACTGTAAAATTTGACGCTTTAGAAATTTCCGGAGCTTCTTCAAATGATTTCTCAAACTGCATCTTTCCATTAGATGTTAGATTATAAAATCCCTCAGATGCTTCAAATAAGTTTTCAAAGACTTCATTAATTTGTTCTAACTTTGAATCTACTACAGAAATATAAAAATTTTTGAAAGACATGAATTACCTTTTTAAGAGTATTTATTTTAACGAATTCTTCCACCATATTTCTTTTTAATATTATTGATATCAGTTTCTGTTAAAATTTGTAAAGCTTGTTTAGTATCTCTAGAACCAAATTCAAAATATTTTGCCACAACTTTTGAATCTTCATCATTTGATTTTTTAGCTTTAGGATATTCTACTGGCAGATATTTTTTAGGAAGAAGATTGTAAAGATATCTATAATGAACCTCTTTTGGAAGATCATATTTTGTTAATTCTGCTACTTCTGGAAGATACATATTAATACTAGACAAAATTCGATTCATTTGATAAACATTGTATCCAGACAAATCATCTTCTGATAAATCGTCTGGATGTAGTTTCTTTTGACATAAGACTTTCCAAAAATACCAGATATCTTTCTTCTCTTCTTTATCAGCCATTTTTAGTAATAACCTTTATAGGAAAATTTACACCAGCACCTTTCCACTTGTTAATGAACTTTTCTTTATTAATTTTCCAAGAATCTTTCATAACACCAACCCCAGCAGATTTATGTTCAAGAAGAATATCTAAAACAGCAACTTTATATCCATGACCCATTACAGAAAGACAATAATCTAAATCATACATATCATAAGATTCTGGAAACGTTTGATAATCCCATCTAAGATTTTGTGCAATATGGCCGATAACAAACATACATAAACCATCTACAACACAACAATCTGTAAAATTTCCTTCCTTACGAATCATATGATATTTGTTTTCTTCCTTATCATCAACCCATTGCATAACATGACCTCTATGTAAAGATTGATCAGATAACCACCATCCTCCAGTTTCGTGAAGTTCAGTAGCACCAATTACACCAGCTACACCAAGACCTTGAATATTTTGGAAAGCATATTTAACTTTTTCTTCCCAATCAGGATCTATAAACTTTACATCAGCATGACAGAAACAAACTACATCATCTCCATTTAAACCTTTTTGTACAAGTCTATTTACACCAATATTATACTTTTCAAAAATAGAACTTCCTTCATCGTTCCAAATAAATTCATGTTCATAATCTTTTATAGTCTCTGATAAAAATCCTTCAAAATTATCATTCTCATATCTTGCTACTACAAATTTAATATTCATTCAAACTCCTTTATTATACTTTTTAAATTCAAATAAAATCTAATCGTCTTTAAACTATTAATTCCTAAACTATGATAAAACTCTTTTTGTTTATACCAGTATCTAGAAAGTTCTTCATATTTTTCTTTACAATCATTCCCATCTTCATCATCTGGATAATCTTCTAAAATTGATTGAAGACCATATTGAGGAGCATACATTTTCTTCAAAGATTCTGCTACAAAATTTGGAATAAGATTTTCATCAGAAGAAATTTGTTCAAGTTCTTGTTTATTATTTTTAACAATCTCTTGAATTTGATTCTTAATGATTTCTAACCTTTCTAAATCTTGTTTTCTAAGTTCTGATAAAAAAGAATTCCCATTATTAGATTCTATAAGTTTGGAATAGTTTATATAAGATTCCCATAATTTTTGTAATTGATTTATCATAAAAATTTTCTCATTTCATCTAATTGTGTATCGTAAAGAACTCCCTCTTTTGTCCAAATCAATTTATCATTTTTATAGATTCTTGTTGTAGGTGTGATTCCAATTTCTATAGAATCAAAATATGCAGGATCTTCTAAAGTAGATATGATATAAAATTCCGAAAAGTGTTTAGAAAATTCTTCTATGTGATATGAACAAGTAAAACATCCAGGACTTTCGAAAATATAAATTCCATGTTTCTTTTGTCTTTGAAAACCTTCTAGAGAAAGATTATAAATCAAATGTAACTCCTTAAAAATTGTAGATCTTCTTCTGAAACAAAATCGACCTTAGACCAAACGACTTTACCCGATTCATATATTCTAGTTTCTGGCAAAGTGTCTATATTATGGTTTGAAATAAAATAATTAGGATCATTATCACAAACAATGGTATCATATTTTAAAGAAACTTTATCAAACAATTCTTTCTGCTTCAAACAAATTTTACAATGATCTGAAACAAAAGTAACTATTCCCGAAAGTTCTTTACCATTTTTTAATTCTTGTTCTGTCATCCTTCTTCTCCAAGTTCTGACATAATTTCTAAAAGCATTGTAGCAAATGGTATTTCTTTATCAGTACAAAATGCCGATCTATAATTCCATTCTCCAATAGCTCTGATAACTGATAATTGTGCTTTTTTATTCTTAATCTTTGGAACTAAGTTTTTATAAAAGTCTGTATACAATCCATCAAAATCATAACCATTATCTAAAATGTATTGTCTAGCTGCGGTAAACTTTCTAGATAAAACTAATTCATAAAGCTTCTCATCAGATTCAGTAAAGTTTAAAATATTCCTATCAATCATTCCAGACATGTTAGAATATTTCTGAACCATATTATAGATTTTTCGAATATCTGGAAAATGTAGTTCTACTAATTCTTGAATAGCAGATAGATCAAATTCAATTTTCTCTACTTGTAAAACTCCTTTAATTCTATTAACAACTTTAGGAATCATTTCAGAACGAATTTCTTGAGTATTCATATTAAAATCAAAATCTTGAAATCTAGATCTTAAAGGAGAAATGATTTTATTTACATGATTACAAGTTGCTATAAATCTGCATGTATTATGAAACTCTTCTATAGCACCTCTCAAACCTTTTTGTAAAGATGTATTTGAATTTGCGTCCAACTCATCAAGAATAACTATCTTCTTTTTTCCTACAATACTTCTTCCAGATGCGAATCTTCTAATTTCATTTCTTAAAACATCTACACCAGAATCTTCCGAAGCATTAATATACATAAAATCTGCACCAATATCATTACATAAAGCTTTTGCTAAAGATGTTTTGCCAGATCCAGGATAAGAGGAATGAAGAAGAAGATGCGGAACTTCACCCTCTTCTACCATTTTCAAAAAAGCATTCTTGTAAGTCGTTGGCATAATAACATCTTTTACAGAAATTGGTCTATACTTTTCTGTAAATATTGTATAAGACAACTGCTTTTTAGACATTAAATAACACCTTCTGCGGTTTCAATAACAACTGATTCTGTTTCAGTCACTGGAGTATTCTTTCTAAGATTTGATTTAGACTTTTGAATAATCATTTGCTTCTTAACTTCTTCTTCAATAATATTTGAAACATACTTCTTATATTGCTTTTCATACATTCTCTTCTGCTTTCTATTCATAGGAGGATTGTAATTTTGAGCAGTCTTTTTAGATTCTGGATTAGCCTTATAGAATTCTTCAAAAATACAATCACATGGAATTGGTGTACCTTCTAACTTAATTGCAGTATAACCTCTTCCGAAACATTTCTTACAATTCTTCTTAGGATCGTTGATATGATGTCCAGTAGATTTTGCAGTAACTCTAATTTGTTCAAGAGGTGGAAGCTTAGATCTTTCAACCATTTCTCCAGTCTCAGGATTCATAAACATTTGAGTCTGTTCTACTTCAGTCTTTCTATATTGTTCTGAAAGATTGTTTAACTTTTGTAGATCTTCTGAAGAACTTGACTCATCTTCGTCTTCATCATCTCTAGTATTTTCAACCATTCCTAAAGCATTATATCCAACTTGTGTGGTATCTTGAACTGGTTCTTGAACAACTTCTTGAAATTCAGCTTCTTCAATTTTTTTCTTAGCCATTTTATTATTCTCCTGTTACTAGAATTGAACCCTTGATAGATTCAAATACAAAATTAAAAAACAAACATTGATATTCTTCTGAAGCTTCTACTACATAATTTGTATTTAATAGATGCTTAAAAACTTCGTGTCTAATTACAATTTCAAATTCCTTTTCAATCTCAATATCTAATTCAAATTGATCTTCATAAAGAGTTTCTATATTTTCTGCTTTGATTGAAATATCTACAAACTTTCCTGAAAACTTTAATTTGATTAATACATCATCGCTATGGAAAAGATTTATGATCTTCTTTAATTGAACAAAGTTTTCTGAATTAAAATTGAAAGACGTTGTAGGATCTGGATGCTTCAAACTCTTCATACTTCCAGAAATAGTTTCATCATCTGAGGTTTGATATGAAATCTTCTTACGATCTTTTGTAATAATGATTCCTTCAAATTCTCTTTCTGATCCTTCATTGACTAATCCAAAAGATAATGTAGCATCTGGAAAAGTTGTTACATACTTATAAAATTCAGAATAATCATAAAAAGATAATGTAGGATTTGGAATATCAAAACTCTCTGAAGGTAAATCTACAGCGAACACAATTGTCTTAGCAGAGTTTCCAGAACGAACATGAACTCCTTCTAGATCCTTTACAAATTTAATTGGTGTATTTCCATCTTTGGTTTTTGAAATTGAAGATAAATCATTTATAATCTTCAATGCATTCAAATTATATTTTATCGGTGTCATTTTAGTTCCTTTACTATATTCTTATTTTACAATCTTTAATTTGAATAGTCAAGATCTTTATAAATTTAATTTTTTCCAGTACTTCCAAATCCACCTTCAGATCTTTCAGTATCTTCAAATGTTTCTGTAAATTCATAAGAAACTTGCTGAACTGGTCTTAAAGCTGCTTGAGCAATTCTATCACCAATCTTTATAATGAAATCTTTATCAGTAGAATTGAAAAGAATAACTTTAAGTTCTCCTCTATAATCTTCATCAATAATTCCTACAGATGAGCCGAAAATTCCTTTAGCTCTAAATCCAGAACGATCATATAAATCTAATCTAAAACCATTTGGAATATATGCTACCTTTAATCCAGTGGAAACCATCACAGTTTTTCCAGGAAGTATTACAACATCTTCTACAGAATAAAGATCCGAACAAGCTGCTGATTTTGATGCTTTGTATGGTAACTTTGCATTATCATTAATCTTAATAAATTTTACGTTCATATTTTAATTCCTTTTTGTGCGATAGCTATTTTCTCATTCTTCAAAAAATCTTTACAAAACTTTTTCATGATTTTTTGAAACTCTTCATATGTCAAATTTTGTAAAGGTTCATAATCAACATCTTCAAAATTTGTTTTATTAAATGTAGTATCAAAATTAAAGATATTTTGTTTCTTCAATTTAACATCAATCATTTTCTTAATGTTTTCAAATCTATCTTCATTTAATTCTAAGCTCTTAAATAATTCTTTTACAACTTTTTTAGTATCTTTTTTATTCTTATTTTCACATTCATAATAGACGCAGAAAGGTTTTATATTACCATCAAAAATTGTATCAGCACCTACATAATAAACCAATCCATTTTTCTCTCTTAACGATTGATATAAAGGTGATGATAAACCGCTCGAAAGATATAAAGAAATAAAGTCTAAAAGATTTGTTTCAAGATCTGTAGTAAACCAATGAGAAATAAGAGGATGAATTGAAGATGTATTAAATTCTAAAAACTCTTCTCCATAATCTTTTTCTTCATAAGTTATTGTAGTAAAATCTGAATAAACTAATGCTTTATAATATTCTTCAAAATCTGTTTCACCAATTCTAGAAATATATGTAGGTTGTTTAAAATGAATAGAAATAAAATCTAAAAATTGTTCATAAGTAATTTCTTCTATATCTTTCTTATAACCAATTGCACCAAATCTATTAAAGTATTTTCTTAAAATATTTGGAAAAATTGCGTTTTGTTTAGAAAATACATTTGAATATTCGCTTAAAACAATTTTCTTTTCCTTTTCAAAATCTTCTTTAGAAGGAATATAGGAAAGAATTTTAATAATATCATTTTCAAATAGTTTAAGACTTTCATTTAGACCATTGAAATAAAAATATACATAATCTTCGGAAGTCAATGCATTAAACTTTATTCCATACGCAGATAATTTTTCATCTATGTGGTCTACGGATTTGAATAAAAGATGTTCTGCTAAATGTGAAATTCCTCTAGTGCCTTCTTTCTCAACTTTTCCACCAGCATTATAGAAAATATTTATAGAACCAAATCCTGGAATGTTTGAAGCTATTTGATTAAATCCTTTCTTCATACAGATTCAAACCACTTAGTTTCTTCATTTATTTGTCGAATATTTCCATTATTATCAAAATATTCGACAACCATTCTAGACTCATCTATAAAATAATGTTCTGGTTTTGCATAGCCCCAATAAGGATATACTCTAATTCTAAGTGGATGAAATTGAATAACCCCCATTTTAAAATCATTTGGAATCTTTGTATATTTTACTACATCACCAATTTTAAATGTCTTTTCAAATGGTAATCTAGAATCTATAATTTCCTGTAGCTCTTTACATTTTTCACCAATGAGTTTATCATTTTCTTCTCGTATGCGTCTTTCTTCTTCCTTCTTATCTATAATTGGTTCTTGTGGTTTATCTTTTTTCAAAAAATTTAAAAACATTTACACTCCTTTTTAAATTTTAGTTTTACTTAAAATATACACGAATGCTAAAACAAATAAACATTTTTTCTCATAAACATCGAGAGTTAAGTCTTCATATTTTTCAGATATTGGAAATATAATCCGTTCTAATAAGTCTCGTTCATAATTCAATCTATCTACACCTTTCAAAGAATTTAATATGTTTATATTTTTATCCTCCAACGAGAACATAAATATATCTTCTAAAAATACTTTGTGAGATTTTTTATGATCATATTTAAATCTCGAATAATATTTTTTATAATAATGATACATAGATTCTCTGCGATTATTCATCTACACTCCTTTTAAAAAATCTATTATTCTTCTTTCACAAACAGTTTTAGAAAGCCAAGAAGATTTTACATAGATTCTAAATTCATCTTTCTTATAAAATCCTACATAATCTTTAGACTTTTTAAAATTTATCAACGCAGTATCTAAAACATCTTTTGATTCTTTTTCTAAAATTGTATATTCTAAAGAGTTTATAATCAAGAGTTCACAAATTTTCTTAGGAACTTCTCGAATCTTTTCTATAGAATATTTCTTTAATTCTTCTTCAAACTTCATTAAGACTCTCCAAACACTTTATATAATTTTCATTCTTAGTTTGGAAATCTTTTAATGTGCATAGTCTATTAAAAATAACCTTATCGTAAATGATACTATAATCAGAATGACTTTCTAACTTTGCAAAAATATCTACATCTCCATTATAAAAATTTGAAACATCTACTTTAATTTCTAAAACTTTATACATATTTTCAGAAACAACATCTACTAAAACATCATTTACTTGAAATTTATAATAATGTTTAATGTTTGTTTTGATATGTCTTTCTAATTCTCTTATGATATTATCTATCTTATATTTGTATGTTAAAAATTCTTCTCTCATTTTATTCTCCTATATTCATCTACTAAAATTCTTGGTGAAATTCTAAACTTTTGGACTAACTTATAATTTTTAGGAATCTCTGGAAAGTATTCATTCCCTTCATACTCATCATCTATTCTTGAAATTAATAACTTTTCTGGAATAGATTTTTCTAAGGATTGTCTATAAATCGATCTTCCTCCAATTATGAAAATATCTTTCTTACAATTGAAATATGGATTTAACATATCTTCAAAAGAGTTTATTACTACAATATCATTTTCATAATCTGATAAAGGTTTTGTAGTATCTAACGTTTTTAAAATACTTTCAGAAATTAAAACATTAATTCTATTTGTTAAAGGTTTTCCTATAGATATATAAGTTTTTCTTCCAAGAACTACAATATTTCCTGAAGTAATTTTCTTAAAAAATGCCATATCTTCCGGAACTTTCCAAGGTAACTTTCCATTATCTCCAATTAAATTATTTCTATCAGTTGCCGCAATTAGTGTTATCATACAGCGATCTCCAATTTCATTTTTTCTAAAGGGTTATATTCAATCAATTCAAAATCATCTGCGGTATAATCATAGATAGAGTTTTTGGGATTCAATTTTAATATAGGCGAATCTGGACAATCTCTATTCAAATATTCTCTTAAAGAACTTTCGTGATTATTATATACATGAAAGTTTCCAGAGAAATGAAATACTTTACTTGGTTTCATATCTACTTGTTGACAAATCATATAAAGTAAAAACGCAGCACCTTGAAGGTTTGTAGATAAGTTTCCGACAAAGCTATCAGAAGATCTTTGGGTTACACATACTGACAGGTTTGATAAAATCCCATTTGAATCAGGTTCTGGAATAAATTGATATTGATTATGACAAGGTGGTAATATAGTATCATTTTTCCCGGACTTATCTGGCCTATAAAAATTAAATAAAATTCTTCTAGAGTTTTTGTTATTCTTCAATTCGTTTATCACATAGTCTAATTGATTAAATCCAGGATTATTTTCCATATCATTTAAATCGCAACCATAATTAATTAAATTTGTGCCATAACCATATCCTATAGAACCTTCTTCAAATCCATTTTTTAAAGACCATTCATCATCTCTCCAAAAATCCCAAACCTTAGATCCCATTTTATTCAAATCTTTTATATTATTAGAACCAGAAATAAACCAAAGATATTCTTTCAACATAGATTTCCAAGCAGTTTTTCTTCTGGTCGGGACAGGAACTCTTTTAGAAACATCTACTGTGGTCAAAATCCCTGGAAGAAATTTACATCCAACTCCAGTCCTATCATTTAACTGAAATCCATTCTCTAAAACATTTCTCATATTCTCATCAAAGTTATGTAAAATGTAATTAGGATTTTTGTTATAATATTCTTTTGTAAAGTTTTCGTTAAAATGACTTATCATAGGTTCCTCACTTATTCTATGATAGCATCTTTAATTTAGATTGTCAAGGATTTTATAAATTTAATTTCTCACAAGCTCAAAATTAAAATAGTCTTCAAAAATTTAATTTCAAGTTAAGCGTTGATATCTTGATTTAACATAGTAAGTTTTTTATTAATTTCTTGCATTTGAAGAATTAATGGCTTTCTTTGTTTATCTAAATTATCTATTCTCTTTTGTAAACTAGCTTTTTGATTTAATAGACTTTGAATTTGTGGAGACACTTCTTCTTGAATTTCAGTTTCTCCTAAAAGTCTTCTTGCTTCTTGTAATGCATTATTATATTTTGACATATTATTTCTCCGAACGATATCCAACAGTTATCTTACAACCTTTATTAAAATATCCAAACTCTATAAAATATTTTCCTATAACTTTATCTTGATCATCTAAAGCATCATAAACCAATTCTATATCTGGAGATTTATTTATTTTCTTTAATGCTTCATCTTCTGTAGTATTCTTTAAAGATTTTATTAACCCTTTTACATCATCTACATCTACATCTGATTCTAACTTTCTTCCAGACTTAGATCCTATACCTTTTCCTTCAAGGAGTGGTAAAACATTATTCTCTAAAACAAATACGAAAGGAGAATAAGCCATAGAGTATTGTTGAGATTTTGTACCAGGACGAACCTTTACATTAAAATATGCTTGGTATTCGTTGTCGTGGAAATTTCTATCTTCAAATTTAACAGGTTCTATAATAAAATATTTCTCACAAGTATTCTTAATCTGTTTATATAAAGGAAATAGAATAAGTTTTAATGTTTTAGATACATCATCACCTACAGACATTTTTGTTAACATCTCTTCTAAAATATATTTCTGATATTCAAATACAGTCATTCCAGTAGACTTTTGACCTAACCATTTTAAAATAGCTTCATCCTTTTCAGTTCCACCAATTCCTTTAAACATATTCAATAAAAGAGTTCCGACGAAATTTGTAGGTTTCTTTTTTAAAAATTGTTTCTCAACTTCTACAATAGATTCAACCTTTTCTAATAATCTCTTTAATCCTGGAAGATCATTTTCAAATTTAGTATACAAATAATCTTGAATTTTTTTGGTATAGTTTCTAAAAGTTACTACACCTTTTCCTCTCTTATTAAATGGATAAGCAGATTTTGTAACACTACTCCAAGGATATATAATACCTTTTTCAGAAAGACTATCATTTACATCTGGAACTTTTAAATCTTTAGGCCAACCCATAGAAACTGTTGTGGCATACCATTTTTTTCTAAACTCATCATACTTAGGGAATTTCTTTTGTTCTATATCATTAGGTGCTTCTTCAGTATCTGTTCCAGTTGTAGTGATAGAAGTTTTTGGACCAGTTTTCTTTTCAGTATCTGGTTTTACATTTTTTAAATTTGCTAAGATTAATCGATTAGCATTATTAGCTTTTGTTCTAAGATCTTTTCCAGGAACATCTAGATTCATTTCGGAAGCAATATCTACAACTTTTTGCTGAAGATCTTCTCTAGATTCATCTGGATTTGGATAATTATTTCCAGTCTTTTTATTATAATATTGATTCAAAACTGTTAAATAAGTATTTGAAGCTTCTGTTAAATAATGATCTGCAATGTTTAGTAAATTTTCGTTTATCATATGAGTATTTATCCAAAAAGAAAATGCTAAAAGAGATTAATCAATTAGCATTTTGAAAGAGTTTTATGAAATTTTTAAATCTTTTTTACAGAAATCTTGAAAGAACTTAACATAGGAGTAGTACGAAGCATTTCAAGTTTCTTAGTATAGTTTTTGTAAGAAGGAGTTTGTCCATCTGGTCCCATTCCGAGGATTGCCGCCAAAATTTTAATTCCTTCACTACCGCTTACAGACTTCTTTCCATCATCAATTTTCATAAACAATGGTTCGAGTTCTGCTAATACTTTCTTCTGATCTTCACTAGCATCTTTAATATTTTTGAAAATCTTCTTTAAAGCATCTCGACCTTGAGCAGAAACTTTTACGAACTTATCTTTAGCTTCTTTCGCGAGTTCAGATGTTTTCTTTCCAACAGCTACAGCAATCTCTTTATGACTCTGCGCAACTTCTTTAGCATCCCTTTTAACAGCGTCTACAGCATCTTTAGCCATTCCCTTGACCACATCTTTACCCTTCTCTACAGTCTCCTTAGTGGCCTTCTTGACCTCTTCGGCTTTCTTATCACCTTTATCAGAAAGCTTCTTAAGAGCGGATCCAACTTTTCCTAGACCAAGAAATTCATCAAGTCTTTCTTCACATTCTGTTAAAACTGTTAGAAGTTCTTGAAAATCTTCTTTAGATTCAACTTCTCCAACATAAGATTCAAATAACATAGTATCTTCTACATAATTTCTAAATTCTGACATAGTTTATTTCCTTTAAGGTTTCAAGTATTTATATAACGACTAATAAACAAACTTATTTAATAATGTGTATGGTTTGTCAAGAACATCTAAACAAATTTCAATCTCTGCTAAACATTCATTCTTTCCACCACACAAAACAATATTATTATATTTTTTAAGCATATCTAGAACATCTGGTATAAAAATTCTATTAGGTGCAGGGTCTTCAATTTTTAAGGTCTTCCATTCATCTTCTTCTAAATCTTCAGACGTATTATAATTTTTACTTAACATATATTTAATAAGTTTTACAATGTCTTTATAATCATAACCAGAATCCATCATATCCCTATAAAATGCATATCCTTTTTCATAAAATGTCATATGAGGCATTTGTTCAACTTTTTCTTCATCATAATCTAAACCATCTTCAATAAGAAAATCCATTATATCATCAGAATTTTCCATACCCAAATCTGGTCCATTATATAAATATAGAATCTTAGTATAATCTTCTTCAATTAAATGATCACAAAAAGATTCTATAGAAAATTTAATAGCCTTTTTATAAGAAGGTTGTATATCAACAATTATTAAATTTTGACCAGATGCTTCTTTCAAATAAAATTCTTTAAATCTCATAATTTTAATTCCTCATTCGGAAGATGCCAAACATTATTATTAGAATCTTTTCCATGAATTGTTAGTCCTTCCATTCTAGCAGATAAATATGAACCAGCTACTGGAAGAACTGATGATGGATCGATTTCTAAAGTCAAAATTGTATTATTCTTTCCACCATGAGAAGTAGCATATTTTTCAGCAATTGATTTATCCAACGCAAACCACGGATGTCCTTTAAATTTTCCAGTTTTTAAAATGTTATCTGCATTCTTTTTTGAAGTTCCATGATAAACGATTATTGTATTTCTTGGAGTGATGGATTTAGAATATCCAAGATCCTTCACAAAATCTAATGTAGTTTTCGAAAAAAATTTAATATTCTCTTTCAAATAAAATGTTTTAAATCTCATAATTTTAATTTCCTAGCAAATTTTAAATCAATTATTTTCCCTTCATAATCATCTGGACCAAGAGATTTATAAACGACATCACCATGAATTTTCGGACCTATATAAAACCATTCTCCAGGATTTGATGCTTCTGCTAATTGATTTGTAGGAACTATCGCTCTTATTACAATATATTGTTCATCATTATATACATGATTTGATTCAGCATGTTCTAGAGCAAATTTTGAAGACAATGTTACATAATCTTTAGAATCAAATTCATCACCTTTAGAATCTCTTGCTCTAAAAATCATAACTGTTTTCAAAGAAGGTTTTAATTCGGATAAAAGTTTTCCATGAGTTCTTTCTTCAGATTCTTTTATATCTTCTTTTCTTACTAATAAAATATGATCTGATTCGCCATAATCAGAACGATCAACATAATATTCCGAATAATCATTAAGATTTTTATTAATCAACTTTCTAAATAAATCAAATCTAATATGTTTATTATTTCTATTTAAATCTGATCTATGTTTTGGATTCAATTCGATTCTTTTATATTTCTTTTTATTAACTTCTCTTAAAACAACATATAAAACATTTTTTAATACATTCACATCGTTTAAATTAGAATCATCAAAAGAATCATTTACTTGAAAATCTATTTTAATACCATCATCAAAAGTATCTTTAAATGTAACATAAACTTTATTTCCGTTTTTTGTTACGAATTCTTTATATCTAAGTTTATGTGCGGTATTTGTCCCAGCGTTTTTAATTACGCTTTTTGAATATACTTTTTTTGGCTTTTCTGGAGAAACAACTTCTTTTAAATAAAATGTTTTAAATCGCATGAAATTATTTATTCAAGTATTTTCATTCCTATAATGTTCTGTTAAATTTCCTTCTTCATTTATGATTCCAGCGTTGATTAAAACATTCTTTATATAATTAGGATCATCTTTAGATTTCATTTTTAGATTATATAATGCTTGAAATGATTCTACAACATCTGAGTTAAAATGATTAAAATCTCCAAACTCTTTCTTCAAATCTTCTAATGTTGGTTTATATTTCTTCTTAGACTTTTTACATCTTTTATTAAACTCTTCATCAGTTTCTTCTCTTTGAATTTTTAAATGTAAAGTAGAGTATTCATCATAATCATAATTTGGATCATCTATATAAAATTGACATTCATATAGATTAACTTTTCCATATCTTTGATTTATAATATCTAAAATTTCACCAACAGAAATATTTTCTTTAAGTGGTTCATTAAAATTTAATAGTTTCTTTTTCATTCCATTTCTCCGAGATTAATTTATCAATTCTTCTAATTTCATCAACCTTTTTAAATTTAAGATTGACTAATTGAACAGAAAGAAACTTTTCAGCATATTCATTTAACTCTTCTTTAGTAAATTTAGAAATCGCTTCATTATATTCTTTTTCTATTTCATCTAACTCTTCCAATGTATATTCTTCAGAAGGTTTACCATTAATATAAAATTCATCAGTTCCGCAATTTTCTTCATCAAATCTATAATCACCAACGACACAACCTTTAAAGTCATTTTCATTTTGTCTAATACCATATGGAACTAAAACATTAGGATGAAAAAAAATCTAAAAACACATCAGTTCCTTCTACAAACCAAGTTCCATCACTAGTGAATTTATATTTTTTAAAAATATCATATCTAGAATCATTCATTTTAATTCCTTTTTAATTTGTTTGTATTTTTCTGTAAGTCCTTCTATATCATTTAATAACATAGAACAATTTTCTTTATCGTCAGAAGAAAGTTTTGGAATCTTTACAGAACTTACAAAACTCTTTCTAGAAACACATTTACAAAACTCTACTTCTTTTAACTTTCTAGAAAAATTATAAATCTCAGAATTTAGAGAATCACAATTTGTAGAAAATAATAGTAACAAAATATTAATCATTTTTCATCCTTTAAATTAGATTTTTCTAACATATCATTATATATTTCTATTGCAAGTTTTCTACTATATTCTTTTACAGTACATTCAAAATTTCTAACCATCTTATCATTACAATTATGTTGACACCACACCATATCACAAGCATAGTTTATAATCAAATCAGATTTCCATTTAAAATTATGTCCTCGAAATTCTGGATTTAACATATTACAAAACATTCCAGAAATGCTAGACCAAATAGTTATTACAATATTTAATCTCTTTTGCTCAGATATATAGTTCATTTTTCATATTTCCTTTTCAATTTTTCTAAAAGTTTACGTTCAGAATTTTCTTTATTCTCTTGATCTTTCTTTAAATTTTACAAACAATTCAGGATAAATTTTATACAACTCTTTGAAATTTCTTATCTTAAGTAATTCTCCAAAACTCTTTCCACTTTCTAATCCAAATTCAAATTGATTTAAAATAGCTTCCTGTTCATTCTCATCAGCCAACCACAAATAATAATCATCTTCAGAACTTTTAAAACTTACTGTATATTGTTTCTGATAACAATGCGTAAACTCATGAATTAAAACTGATCTTAAATAATCTAATTCTACAAAAACTTTATCATTATGAAAGATAGGAATTCTAATAAAATCTGGTGTACAAATTCCTCTACAATCATCATATAAAAATAAATCACCATTTCGAAGAGTTCCAGAAACAAATTCAATCCAAAAGTTTGTTCTAAAACCATAACTCTTCATATTAAACGTATAACCATTTTTATTCTTACAATTTTTATATTTCTTTCCATCGATCAAATTCTGAACGATTTTAATAACCTTTCCAGAATAAAATTTAGAAAATTCATAACTATTCATAGAAACCTTTCTTTAAATTTTACAATAAATAACATCTGGAAAATATTCTTCTATCATACTAGAAATTTTATTCCAATCACCACCAGCTAAACCAGATCCAAAACCATATGGGAAATATATAGGTCTATTGTTTCTAATTTTACTTAACTCTATAAAACATTTTCTCATTTCTGGATAATTATTATAATCTATTCTAGTCTCTTTAGAATTTCCATAATAAAGTTGTGAGAAAATATTCACTACAGATAAATTTTTATTAATATAAACTTCCTGAATCTTTCCCAATCTATCTTTTGGAAAATTATGTAGCGAAGAAAATTTTAAAAACTCATGGTAAACTTGCGGAAACTTATCTCGAATACTTTTAGCTAAACCTTTTCCAAACTTGTTCTGACAATTACAAGCATGGCAAATCAATCCATCAGAAATTTCTAAAATATTTTTATTAATAACTTTCATGAAACCTTTCTAATAAAAAAGACTGACATAGCTCAACCCATCAGCCTAAGATAACAGTTACGTAGAATATAAGTAAATCTTTTGATTAGTTATATTTTTACGTTTTTATGGATTGAGGGACTGTAATCTCCTCACCAGTCTTTGAAAACAAACCATTCTGATTCCAAAAGAAACCAACTAAGTTTTTCTTCAATGACCTGAACCCAAAAGGTAACTCAAACAACATATGTCTATCTAAGATGTTTTTAGATGCGTTAGCATCTGCATCATCTTCATGATGACAGTGTTTACAATGAAACACTTTTCCCTTTCTGTTTGATTTTTGGACCCATCCACATTTGTTACATCTCTGACTATTAAATTCGTTACCTACAAGAGTCACTAGGACGCCTAGTTCCTCACCTAGTTTAATTAACGAATCTCGAATCAATGGATTACTCCAATGCTTCAACAATCTAGAAACACACACTCCATATTTAATATTCTCTATGTTCTCTAATTTTAACTCTTTGACATTGCTTAAGTTTAATTGTTTAACTAACCAATTGATGTGATTCTTTCTATGCGCGGAAGCGCGATCAAATCCCTTTGAGCCTAACTTGCAACTAGATAGCTTCTCTAAAATTGAACTCAATGTATGACCATGTATATCTAAAGGAAACTCATCATTCCTTGAAGTTGTCAATAAAGTTGACAAGCCTTGATCAACTGCTATGACATCTCCAATCTCTTTCTTAGGCACTCCTGCAACTTCATAACGCAAAGTCACCGTCTCTTTAGAAACTGAAATCCCATTTAGAATCTCTCCTTGAGACTGCCACTTCTTCGCTCTAGTGAAGTTCTTCAAAGGAAGAAAAACTTTCAATCCACGAACATCCGAAAACAAAGAATGCAATTCTAACCAAAAATCAAAAGTGTTTTGACCTTCGGTCAAACTGCACAAAATAGAATTCAAATCACAATGAATATTTTTTAAATTTGGCTTAGTTGGAGCCTTTGAAAGTTTCTTCTCTAACCTTTCATCTTTCATCCCTTTAGATTTCTTCCACTCTAGACGGTTCTCGTCTCTTTCTCTTTTATTCAACACTGATCTTACAATCGCACTTGCTTGTGTAGCTGCACATTTTAAAGCTCTTGCGGTCAATCGTGAAACCTTTGGTTTCACTTCCGAAGAAATGAACTTAGGACATACATAAAACCCTTGAGCAACATCTAACAAATAACCATCATGTTCAATTCTAGAATCCCACAAATAAGAAACATAAAATTCTAAAGCATCTTTGTAACAATCTACAAACATGGAAAGCAGTTCTTGCTTTCCACCATTTGCGAATTTCACACTATGTTTAGAACTTCTGATCATTTACTTCCTTAGATTTATATAATTATTTATATTTTCTTTAAAATAAAAATTTATATTCACTCATGTTTATATATAACATCATATAAATGAATTTACACATTTAATTTAGTTTGTCAAGGGAAAATTTTCAAGAACATCGTGACCATCCGCAAGAACAGCTAACACATCCATCACCATATATCAGTTCTTTACTACTACACACAGGACATTTCATTCCATTTGCAGTTTCACCATCTTGAATATATTTCTTCAAAACTCTACTAACTACTGATGTTAACGAAGACATATCTTCAGCAGATTTTGCCATTTGTTGAACAATAAACTTTACTGGAATTCCATGACGTAAAGATGTTGAAATCATTCTAAATAACATTTGTTCTTCCGCAGTAAAAATTTCTCCAAAATTGTTAACAACTATATCATCACCAATTTCTAATGTATAATGACCTTGTGAAACTTTTGTCATTTTTCCATGTTTGTGTGTGAACTTAAAAGAAAGATTATCTGGAATTAATCCACCAAAAATCTCATAAAGTTTACCATCTTGTTTACCAACAGAAATAATATATTTTTTTCCTTTAGACGTTACAACATAAACATCTTGATCTAAAGTTTTATTTCTCTTTGGTGCATCTGAACTAAATGATTTTTGTGAACCAGCTTTAACAATACCCAATTCTTTCTTTTCTTCTTCAGATAAATTACCATCATAAATTGCGACATTTTCTTTAGTCAACTTTACAGCAAGATCTCTAAAAGGAATGAATGAAATAATTCCATACATTTTCTTGTCTGGGAATGCTGCAATAGACTTGACACCCTTTTCATAAGCTCCTACGATAAGATCATAAGTATCTTTCCAAGTAGAACCTTCAGGAAGAGTATAAGTAACTGAAATTGAAGAGTCTACATCTTTCATTAACCTAGACATAAGATCTAATTTATCTTGAACTGGAACTTCTGTAGCAGTTTTAAATCTGATTGCTAACTTTTCTCTAGACTCATCAATAAACTTTGCGATAGGTGCTCCTAAAGAACCGTCCCATGTATCTTTTAAGCAATCCACTGTCATTGGAATTTCATATCCGGATTGTTTAAAATATTCTCTAACAACATTAGGAACACAAAAGTAATATTCATACTTTCCAGATATCCTAGTTCTTTTCCAGAAATATAATCCAAATGCTGGCTCTACACCATATGACATAACGAAATCTCTAAACATGGTAGATAGTGTTCCTGCTGGTGCGATTGATGAACAAGTAACATTTCTCATTGTTTTAAAATTTAATCCCTTTTTCATAAGATTTTGAATGAATGGAGATTTAGTATATTTTTCTTCTGAAAACATTCCAAATGAACCTTTTTCCTCACCAAGTTCAATAGAAGATTTATAAAGGAAATAATTATATCTTTCATTAAATTTTTCTAAAAGTTCATTTCCTTCTGTAGATCCATAAGCAGCATTATTCTTAAATAACCATCCAGAAAGATTTGTTAACCCTGCGCCAGTTCTTCGTAAAGCTTGAATTGCAACTTTTTGATGAGGTGTCGCATATGTATTATCCCTAACTTCCATTTCATTTACATTATCCAAAAATCTATTTACAGATGGCGCAATAATAGAAAGTTCTTCTTCGTATTTATTTGTAGAAAATTTACCACAATTAATTGATGCTAGAACACATAAGCTTTCTCTTGATAGATATTGTTCTGAACAATTTGATGTTACATAACCATCATCTACTAAAAATGAATGATATGTCGGAACTACAGCACAATACATATCTTCAAATTCATTTAATTTTTCTATAGAAATAATCTTAATTAATTGTGTCTCTAGACCAGAAATTAATACAAAAGAATCTCCAGCAATTAATTTATAAGTTTCTTTCATAGAACCATCTACATACCACTTATGTTCTCCGTTACATTTAAATATTTTTCCGTTTTCAAGAATAATTTTCCAAACTTGTTGGTTTTCAAATTTCTTAAATTGTGAATTAATTGTTAATATTTGTGGTGCTTTTGATGCTATATTATAAACAAATAAACTAGCATTACCATTATTATATAAATCTTTTATAGTGGTTTTACCATATTCTATAGAATTTACTATAGTATCACCTACTAATGGAGCATTTGTGGAAATAATTCTTGGATCGTATTCTACATTTTCTTCATAAAGATAATCTGAATTACTCCAATACTTCGCCATATCTATAAATTGAACTCCTGGTTCTGCATTTTGTAACATATTTTTTGCGAGAAGTTCTAACAATTCTTTTGCGTTTACTTTCTTTACAATCTTTTCATAAGGACGATTTTTTGTAGCAATTTTATAATACTTTCCAGATTCATCTTTTAAACAATCCATATCAATAGAATGTACATCCACATAAACTTTATCGCCTACTTTTACTTCAGGAATTTCAAAAATCAACTCCCAATCAGAATTTGTCTTAACGGCTTCCATAAAATCATTTGTAATTTGTACTGAAATATTAGCATTTTGAATTTTTGTATAATCTGATTTGACAGTAATAAAATTTTCAATATCTGGATGAGAAATATTTAATGACATAAGCATAGCAGGAGTTCTACCAGATTGACCAATAAAATTTCCAATAGAATCAATAAATTTCATCCAATGAATAACACCTTGAGATTCTTTACTGCTATTCAAAACATTCAAACCTTGTGGACGGATTCTAGAAAAGTCCAAACCGAGACCTTGTCTGTATGCTGCGGTCTTAGCAACAGTATAAGCTGTATTTTTATAAATAGATTCTAAATTATCCCATTCAGAATCTTCATCATTTACTCCCAAAGAAATTGTAGTACAGTTAGCCATTGAAATTTTTTTACCTGAATTTGCTCCTTGCATAATACTTCCAGCAGGGTGCCACCAATCATTAAATATTTCATCAAACCATCTATCAGACCAGTATTTTCTTTTTTCTTCAGTATCTTCAGCCGATGCGATATAATCACAAACTCTCTTTAATGTTTGAACATATGTTTCACCGTTCAAAGAATATTTCTTATTAAAAATATCTATACTAAAATTATTACCATTAAAATATTCTTCTGTAGTCAAATCCTTCACATCATCATATTTAACCATTCTTTCATTCTCCTTCAATTTTATCATAATTTTATCTCAAACTCTTTCCAACAAATTTCGTGTATTAAGTAAACAAATTTCTTTCTGTCAATACACTAAACAACATTCCTCGTTCTTTAGCAAATTTTCTAGCAGCTTCCCATTTTTTAGCATTCTTTAAAAATTCTGTTAACGCATTTTCAAATTTTGCTAAAGCTTTTTTGGTTTTCTTTTTAGGTTCTACTGGTTTAACTGTTTGTGAGTATGGTTTAATTTCAAGAATATAGTTTACAAGTTTTCCATCATTATCTTTAACTTTAATAAAAATATCTGGATAGTATCTATGAGAAAGTTTATCTGCTAGACTTTTTTCATAATCTGTCCAAGTATTATCACCTTCAAAAATATATTGTATAGGATACGCTTCGTAAGACCATTCTATAATATTTTCATTTACATCACACCACCAAAATATTCTTTCTTCAAATGATGATTTATATTTTGGTGCTTTAGATCCTTTATACTTTCCTGGATTAACTAATTTATATTCACCAGTTTTATATACTCTATTATTAGCCATGTAAATAATCTCTCTTCAATTGTTTTAATATTTATTAGAGAAATTTACATGGAAAATTCTTAGTTTACATATTCTGTTTCACCCCAACTTACATAGATTGTTTGATTATTATTTAAGAGAGTTGAATAATAACCTTCTGATCTTAAATAGTTTACTAGTTCAAATCTAGTTTGTAAAGAAACTTCATTTGAGAAATCTCTTTCAGTATTAAACTGTTTTAGATTTGATTGATGAGTGATTTCTTTTTTGATAGAGTCTTTTAAAGTTTCTATTCCTAAGAAAATATTATCTGTTGTAAATTTGTTCATTTCTTTTGCGTTCATTGTTTTCTCCATTATTATAAATCCCATGAAATAAAGATATATCTATTATCATCTAAAAATTCTACTTTAAATCCTTCATATTCTAAAGCGATTTTAATCATCTCTAATTGAATATACGAAAGATGTGATTTAAACTTATATTCTAGACTGAACAAACCTAATTCTGCACTAGTTTTGATAGAGTCTAGGATTCTCTTTTTTAAAATATCTTCATGATTATTTTTAGATTTATCTGCTAGTATATGCATTTGTTTTGCTAAATTCATTTTTCCTCCCAGCTAATTATTCCTACAAGATCATTTTCATAAGTTATTTCAAATCCTTCTTTGATTAGAAAGTCTGTTAGAAATTTGCTTCTTAGAAAATATGCATCGATTTTGAGATAAAAGTTTCCGTTTCTTGCTTGATGTTTTATTTCATCTATTACAAAATCTACTACAGACACATTTTTATAATTTTTTGTTATTTGTTTTACTTATTCAGATAGAGTCATTTTGATACCATATCCTTCCTAAACTGTTTGTAAAGTCTTGAGCACGTTCTAGAATTGGTTTAAGATTATGTTTTACTACAAATGTCATAAACTTTCTTCCATCAAATTTTTTAGTAACTGGATTATTAAGTTCATTTAAAATTCTATTTACAATTTCTTGAGGAATATGTTTGAAATCAATTAGTTGAGTATTTCTTACATAATTTTCTAGAATTTGTTTTGGTTCAATTTTACATTTTTTAATAATTTCAGCATAGTTTTTTTCATCTTTTATATACTCTTCATCATGTAAGTTATATATAAAATTATTCTTAATAGCAGCTTCTACAGATTTTGGTCCACATCTTGGATATATTGCTGGAATGTTATCGTTTTCATCTCCACCAATAATTTTTGTCTGTAGATCATTCATAGGATTTAAAGATTTTTTCATAACTCTTTCTATAGGATGATACTGACTAACATTTTTGAAAATTTGTAATTGATAGAAATCTTTATCTACAGAAACTATAGTGATTCTAGACTTAATATTTTGACAAGCTACCGCAATAACATCATCACCTTCAGCTTCATCGATCTTTAAAACTTCTATATTTTGAAATGCTTTTTTGAAATCTTCTAAGAAAGGATCCAACACTTTAAAGAATGCCTCAAAATCCACTTTAGAAGAGTCTCTAGCAGCCTTTCTCTTCGCCTTGTACTCTTTGTATACTCCCTTTCTCCAGCCGTTTTTAGGGTCTATAGCGACGATTACACGAGTAGGATTGAACTTCTCAACTAAGGTTTTCAAAGCGTTCATAAAGTAAATTTTAAAATATGTAAACTCTGGATCTGTCATTTTTTCTTTGTCTAGTTCTGATTGTGCTGCATTAACAACTCTGAAAATTAGATTATGTCCATCAACTAACAGAACATGATCATAAATTTCTTCTTCAAATAAATTAGGTTTCATCTTGTTACCTCATAGTTATATTACAATCTTTAATTTGTGTTGTCAAGGATTTTAGAAATTTAATTTTCCCGATAGACTAAATATATCCAAAAGAGGAATTTATGAAAGATATTGAAAAAGATTTACAAGAACAGATTCAAAAAATGACTCAGAGCATAGGACAAAAAATTGAAAGGAAAGTTGACAAACAACAAACTGAATTAGAAAAACAAGTTATAGAAATTCAAAAGAGTAAAGAAAATTTAACAAAGAAAAAGTCTGAAGAATTTACGGAACTTACTTATGATATTATTTTTGATCTTTATAAAGTTGCAGATGAATTATTAGAAAACATTTCACAAGGAAGAGTTGGACAAAATTTAAATCTAAAGCTTTTACAATTATATAATAGAATAGTTGCCTATAGAAAGTTGATGGTGAAAGGTATCGCTATGGTAGAAAATAATAATAGACTTGATGCAATACAAATTAGAAAAGATTTTAAAAGAAACTTTAATACAAACTTTGTAAAATTAAGAAATGAAAAAACTAGAAATAGAATGAAGAAGTTTTAAGATTTCCAATGTTTCTTTGCAAAATATTTAACAGAAAAATATACAGTCCACCTATCTATAAAATCCATTCCAAAATCTTCTAAATTTCTTCTTAACATTACATCAGCATCACTTCTAGAAAAGTTTAATAAACAATCTTTAGAATAGATATAGTCATGAAGAAGATAACATTTATTAAACATAGAAACATTTGATATAACATTTCTAAACTTTTTCGGAACAGATGCAAAATTAGTTCTAAATCCTTTTGGAATAGTCACTTTATAAAGTTTATTTCTAAAAGAAAATTCTAAATCTACATCACAATAAAGTTCAAATAAAATATCATCTGGACCTGAAGATAAATCGACTAAAATTAAATGTTCTGGAATAGTTTTTATCATATAGTTATTTAGAAAACATAAATAATCATATGAACTTTACTACATTTTTAACAGAAGCATCTATTCAAATTAATAAATCTATGGAAAATTTTGCGGATGAAGTTATTAAAAAACTTTATGAACTTATAGATTCTCATGTTACTTACAATTATTTTCAAAAGAAACTTGATCAAAAAGAAATATATTCTGGAGAAATTCAATCTAAGTTTGGTGATAAAGAAGTTAAAGTAAATATTAATATAAAAGATAGTAAATATCACTTTTGGATTAAGGATGATGTTCTTTGGATAACAGTTTCAGAAGATCTTTACAATGATTTTAAAAAAGGCGGAAATGAATTTAAAAATGTTAGAAGACTTATTTTACATGAGTTAATTCATTCTATAGATCCAAAATTAAACAAACCAGAATTAAAAGAAAAGTCTGATAAAGTTATAAAATCTTTTAGGGATAATGTAGAAAAGTTAAAGAAAATTATTATCTATTCTAAAGATTTTGACGAGAGACAAAATGCTAAAAAAGATTTAGAAAAATTATTTAAAGAGTATTATAAATTTCCTTGGGAACTTGATGCTTATATATCTACAGAAGCAGAAGAAGTTTTTAAAGATATTAAGAAGAAATCCAGATCTAAAAAAGACGCTTTGAATTATTTGAAAAACTATACTCCAGAAAATTCTTTATTAAAATTTTATCACGAAGATCCTAAAGTTTGGAAGAGATTTATTCTATCTATAAATAAACTTATTGATAGGGATTTTCAATGATTTCTTTTAGAGCACTTTTCGAATCTACAAATTTAATGACTCTTTCTGATGATATGAAAGACTATGCAAATCAAGCTTATGAATTAACTTCTGAATGGTTGAAATTACAAAAACGTGAAGGTTATTCTCCGGAGCATATTTTAGGAAACTTATCTCATGATTCTGTAGACATTTTTAAAAGAAGAATAACTCATGATGTTTATGAAAATTCTAACAAGATCATTTTTACAATTTCACAAAAACCTGAAAAAGATTTGATTAGATTCGATGGTGGATTTGATGTAGGAAAAATGAATAGAGTTACAATTTATTTTATGTCTCCAAAGCAGATTAAAAACTTTTCAGACAAATCTATCAAAGAAGATTTTATAGATAGGGTTAGACATGAAATTTGCCACGCATTAGACCCTATTAATAACGACAGGACGATTAGAAAAGAATTAGATGTCGATGGTCAAATGCAAGATCAATTGAAGTCAAAAAATTATAAACAATACATTTCATTCCCTTGGGAGAAGAAGGCAAATCTTTCTACAATGGCCGAGAGAAATATAGAGAATATGATTTTAAAAGGTATGGAATATTCTAAGATATTAAAAGAAATTGATCAATGGATTCCAAAAATTTCACATTCAAATTATCAAAAAGAGTTAGATTATTTTGATGATAAAGAAGCATGGAAGAGTTACAAAGAGTTTATGAAGAAGCTATTATTAGATAAAGGAAGGAGTAAGAATGTTTAAAAGTTATCTAAAAGAAAAAAGACAAAATCTCATGGAAAGTAATAATGGGGATTTTTCTAAATTAAAATTTGAATTTTCAGAATCAGATACTATAGAAGATATTTTAAAATATTATCTAAAAGAGAAAGGAATAGATCCTAGAAAAGTTCATACAGTATTACAAGATATTGCAGTGACTTATGATGACTATGGTTTAAATGATCATGAAGAACTTTTAGACTCTGGATATGTTTTAGGATTTATTCATGCAAAGATGGGCGGAAAGGTTTTTGGAATAGAGTATGATAAGAAGAGATATTTCTTTATGGGAAATGAATCTGAGATTGCCCATCAAATTAGAATAGCATTAAATCAATTAAAATAAATAATGATAAAAGAGGATTTTCCAATGGATTTATTTGAATCAGTAAACAAACTTTTACAAGATAAACATACTCTAACAGAAGCGAAAACTGTTTTAAGAGTTACTTTTGATAATGGCATGAAAAAAGATATAGAGTTTAAAGGATCTTTCGAAGCTGGTAAAAAGGCGTATCTAGGAAAGAATGTTAAAGCTATGTCTAAAGATAAAACTCCAGTTATGTTAAAAGCAGTTAAAGTAGAACCTATCAATGAAAATATTAAAAATAAATTATTAGAATCTGTTAAAACCTTTGAAGTTGGTATATATCCTAGAGAAGATGCCGATGATGCTGAATATGCAGTATATGATAAAAAATCAAAAACTTGGTCAGACTTTCAAGGTGATATTTCTGAAAAATCAAAACAAACTGCTAAAAAAATTGCAGACAAATATAATAAAAGCATTAATGAATCTAAAGATGATAGTAAAAGAATTACAGTCTCTTATGAAATTTGGGATGAAGATTCTATAGAAGCTGGTGAAACTGACGATAAGGGTTGGGAAGATGAAGAAGGTGAAGAATTTGATTCTGTAGAAGATGCGATTAAATTCTTAAAGAACAATTTTGCTAATAATCCTTCAAATGGATCATATCATTCTGGGACATATTATAAAGATGATGGTGAAGAAAATTATAAGACTGGTGAAACAAAATATTTAACTTATCATTTATCTGGAAATTGGTCAGAAGAAGAGAAGAAAGCAATTTACAAAGCTATTACAAAGAAGGGAGCATAAAAATGAATATAGATTTTACTAAGACAAATTATTTACTCGAAGAGAAGAATACTATTTCAAAAGACAAGGAAACTAATTTTAGTGATAAGGATTATATTAAGTACGAGTTTTCTAAAATAAAACTTTCTAAAGATTTTAAACCTCAAATTAAAATTATGGGAGAAAAATCTGAAACTCGTTGGTTATCTATTACCAAAGAGCAGTTCGAAAAGATTCAGAAGATTTTAGAAAAATAATTCTATAGTTTCGATAAATAATTTTAATAACAGGAGTTAAACCAATATGAAAGATGTAGATTTTGATAAAGTTAATAGATACCTTACTGAAAAGGCTACTATTTGTCCTAAAGAAATGAAGAAAGAAGAAAAACCTTCTAAGAAAGTTCAGAAGGATGAAATGGAAGACGAGAAGGAAGAGAGAAAGGTAAAGAATTTCAAAGCTTTAGATACTGTTGTTTCAAAGCTTGCTGAATATCTTACCAAAACTGAAGATGAAAAGGCTCTTAAAGCAGTTCAAAAGATTGCAGAACTCGTTGGTACAGAATTAGAAACTGAAGAAGACGAAGACTAATTAATTTTATAGATTGATTATCGAAAAGCTTTAGAAATAAAATTCTAAAGCATTTTTATATAAATATTTCAACAAATACCAGGAATCATATGTTATTTACAGAATTTTTAATATTAAATGAAAGCATTGATGATTATAAAAATTGGAAGAAAAATAATGTTACATTGCGTGGAGTAAAAGAAGGAAACAATGATAATCAAATATATGGATCATTTGGTTCTGGATTATACACAGTTCCATTAAGCAATAAAAAATTCATTAAACAATATGGAGAATTAAGATTTGTAGTAAATGCAATTCCAAAAAATCCAAAAATTGTAAACTCCTTGAATGATGCTGAAATTTGGAGACAGACAATAATTAAAAAATTCTGCGACAAACATAATGAATCATATAACATCGGATTCTTTGAAAATAATACATCATTCGAAAAAGAAATGTTAAATATTGGATATGATGGATTTATAATTAAAGGACGAGAAATAGTAAATTATAAACCAAAAGACATATTATATTTCAAAACAGAAGATCAACTAATTAGATATTATGAACAAATGATAAAAAATAATTGAAACTATTATCTATAAATATCATAAACAATTGAAGGAATATATGAATATACTTGGATTAGATCTTAGTCCCACATCGTCAGGACTCGTCAAATTTATTTTAGACGAAGAAATGAATATACTTGAAATTAAGAAACTTGGATTTTACGCATATGAAATTCCAAAAAAGAAGAAATTCGAAATACCAAAATTCAAAGATATAATTTCTTAGAGCTTTTCTGTTTTTACAATTTTAAGAATATCTTTATTAAAACATATTAGATGAAGAACTCCGAATCTTTGTTTAACAATAATTCCATCAATTCCTTCATCTACTAATTTCTTTAATAATTCTTTTTCATATCCTTTATAACATTCACCCCAAACTTCATTTATAATATCTCTAAGAGTTTTAGTCGTATCAAAAATAGATTTCTTTAGATCTCTCATAGCAATTTTTGGATTTTCGTCCCAATTTGATAAAACTATTTCTTTATCTGGCATATCATCTACAAGTTTTTCAAAAAATTGTTTATTAAATTTTGAAGATCCTAGTTTTATATTTGATGTTTTTAAAAGTTCAACAGTTTTAATATAACCTCTAGCATAATTTCCAGCATCTTCATCTTGATTGGTTAAATAAAATCCAGGACCATCAGCAGCATTTGATTTATCAGTTATTATATATTTTAGATCAAACTCTTTAAAATCCACAGAAGTCCCATGATACCAAATCTGAGGAATCGTTTGTCTAGCTTCTAATAAAAATTGTTTAAATCCCATTTTAGATCCTTATAAATAATCATAACTATTTATTGAAAGGAAATTTATTTATGATCATTTTAGGAGCAGATTTAAGCCCTACCTCATCAGGATTTACTAAATTTATTTTAGATGAAGATATGAAAATTTTAGATATACAGAAATTAGGATTTTGTGCTTATACAGTTCCTAAGAAAAAGGAATTTAAAGTTCCTGAATATAAAGATATTATAAGTTACGAAAAAGAAAAATATGATTTCTTTAATAGAACAATTATGATGGATGAATATATTTTTGATTTTATTAAAGATGTAGACTATGCAATTTTGGAAGACTATGCGTTTGCTGGGAATGGTGATATCACTGAAATTGCAGAGTTTTGTTCACAAGTTAAATTTCAATTATTAAGACAAGGAACTAAAATAAGATTGATCAGTCCATTACAAGTTAAACAATTTGCTGGAAATGGTAAACATGAAAAACCAGATATGGAAGATGAATTTAATAAACTAGATGTTCAAAAAATTGATGTTTCATATTTACCAGAAATTCCTATTCATAAAAGAGGAAAGTTTGTAAATTTAAGAGATCGTAATGGGATATCTCCTCGCAGTGATCTCATAGACTCTTTTTGGATGTGTTATTTACTTTACAATGAACTTTTGGTAAAGACTCATACAATTGATGTAGAATGTTTATCAGAAAAATATAAACACGTTCTTACACATACTACTCCAAAAAATAAAATCCCTTTGATTAGAAGAGACTTTATCCAAAAGAAAGTTTGACTAAAATTTTACCAATACGTCACACAACAATATTCTACATCATCTTCTGTTTCTAAAATATCGTCATAGTATTTTTGAGTCACTAGATCATGATGAAATCCTAGAGCATTAAGTTTATCAACAATAATACTCTTAACAACTTGATATTCTTGTTTGTTATTAAATTCGAATTTTTCATAAGTATCATCGCATACAGGTTCAAACGAAACATTTTCAATATTTGATAGAGAATTATTATACTTTTCGATATCAATATAGTTTAATATTATCCCATCTTCTGGAGTATAGAAGAATTTATATTCATTTGGATCGATAAGATTTTTAGACACTAGAGTTTTAATAGAGTAATTTTTCATAATTGGTTCCTTTTCTAAACATAAGATAGCACATTTAATTTTGGTTGTCAAGGGATTTTTTTAAAATTTTCAAAAGAAAGTTAAATTAATATATTTGAATATTGCGGATTAAATTTAAAGCTATGAAACCCAAAAGATTCTCTAGAAATACTTGGTATATTAATTTCTGTTGAAAATTTGGAAGCCAATTGTATAGGCACATATTTTATATTATTATCCAAAAATGTCTTCAAATTATACGCACAATAATTAATATCTTCTACTGGATAAGGCATATCATTAGTAGATATTAATTTAATATTCTTTACCGATGGAAGTTCTAATATTTTTTTAGATCTAAGACTAAACCACCATTTCCAACTAGATTAGCATTTGGATTATTAGAATTAAACGATCTAACTCCTATAGAACAACATGTATTAACTCATACTACAAAAACAAACAAATTTCCTTTAATCAAACAAGACTTTATAGAAAAGAGATTATAGAATTTCTTTATCAGATGGAATGCTTGGTGTTTTTATCACAAGAGTTATACAATCTTCTAAACATTCAAAACTTGTAGGAATGCCTGGATCAATTTTCACAACATCGTTTTCAAAAAATATTTTATCAAGCATTTTAACTTTTCCTATCAATATGATTGTGTATTCTGTTATGATATTGTGAACATGCGTATTTTCAACATCTCCTTTTTTATATTTTTTTACACCAACTTCTATATCTTTTGAATTTATAATAGCTGGAACAAAATCCCCAACCAACCATCCTTTTGTAAAATCATTTAGGTTCATAATTTCTCACAAAAATTTCAAGATCTTCTGGTGTTCCAAGGCCATACATTTTTTGAACAGTATATGGTTTCACAATTTTGTTTTCTAAAAATGCTTCATTGTATACAGGAGCTACATAAAATTCTCTTCGTCCATTAAATAATTGTCCATATCGAATATCTTTAGAAATCATTTGTTCTGCATATTTAACATAATCTTTACCAGAAGCCCAATAATAAATTCCTATTGTTGCTAAATTACTAATGACTTCTTTCTCTTTAACTTCAGAAACATTTCCATCAGAATTCAATTTAACATAAGACCATTTTGGATTAGTGTTCTCGAAACATAAAATTGCACCATCTATATTTGGATTGTTAATTGTATGATAAAATTCTCCAGATTCCCATTCTACATATTGATCCGAATTAGCAATAAGAAGCTCCATATCATTGTCTATAAACTCTTTTGCTAATAGAGTTGTATATGCTGCTCCTTCTGTGAGATAGTCTACTTCTACGATCTTACAACCAGGAGTAATTTGATTCAACATACTAGAAATTCCAAACTTTTCATTGTGTTCTTTTCTAATAATATAAATGTAATTGGCATCTAAGTTTAGGTTTTCTACAACCAATTGAATCATAGGTTTTCCATTTACTTCTATGATTGGTTTTGGAAATGTATAACCAGCTTTTGAAAACCTAGATCCTTCTCCTGCCATAGGAATCAACACATTTAAATTTTTGTTTGTCCATTTCATTTTATCTTTTTTCCTATCTATGTAATTATAAATTCTTTCAAATGTTACTTCTTTTGTATTTTTTACAGGACACACAACAGCCCCAGAATCAAATGCAGCCTGTCTACCAACAAAAGAATCTTCTACTATAATTGTGTCCCTTGGAGAAATCCCGAAAGTTGTCATACACTTTAAATACATCTGAGGATTTGGTTTTGGAAATTTAACATCTTCATTAGATACAACCAAATCAACCAAATCATAAATTTCTTTTTGTTTCAATATAAGTTCAATTGTAAGTGCGATAGAATTAGAAGCAACACAAATTTTACAACCAATTGATTTAAGATTATTGAAAATATCTATAAGTTTTTCGTCTTTAACAACGGTATGTTTAATTGATTCAAATGTTTTTTCTTGTTTATCTTTCCATATTTTTGAATGAAGTTCTTTAGACAATCCTCTTTCAGAAGTTAGTATTTCTAATTTTTTGTTTGTAGGAAGACCATCAAATCTTTTGTTATGATCTTCTGTAGAAATGACAAACTGTTCAGATACTTCTCTTAAAGCATTATTTAAAGCATCAAAATGAAGTTGTCTAGAATCAATTATAACACCATCAAGATCGAATATTATCAATTTTTTGTTCATATATCACCTAAAAATTATCATAGTTATACAGATGTCTTTCATAAACACCAACACCACAATCCATCATAGAACATACTTTTGGACTTTTTGTACCTATCCAAAATTCAGAACGATGTCTTGGAGTTAATGACGAATATGTTTTTTCTGGTTCTTCTAATTTATTTAGATACTGACAATTCGCCCACCAAAAATTTCCAGAAAAATGCGACTGAGGTTCCTTTCTAAAATCAACACCACAAACATCATGATCATATAAACTTAATAAACATTCTTTGTAATTATTGATCAAATATCTGCACATATACTTTCGCCAAGAATCTACATTTTCGTTTCGATTAACAGCACCTTTAGTATGAATATAAAGAATTTTATAATCTGCATTTGCTTTTGAGAAATTGTGTAACTGATTTAATGTATCAAGCTCATCTATATTATGACTAAATTCAATTTTCTGTTTTAATTCATTGTCAAAATATGATAACATTTCATCAACAATATCTTTTGATTTTGGATAATCATATATGTGAAAAAATACTTTTATATTATTTTCTAACAACACAAACCTTTCCAAAATATTCTACATTATAATTACTTGCTCTGAAGTATTCTAATGTTGTTGGACCATGTGGTGTATAGTTTTTAAAATCGCATGTATGCAAATCTTCTATAACATACATACCATCTTTTTTTAAGAAATGAAATAGAATTTCAAAACTTTTAATTGTTAAGTGTGATATATGAGAACAGTCGTCTATAATGATATCAAAATCTCCTGAAAAATTATGAATTTCTGACAATTTGTTCGAATCATCTTGATCACATATTGTAAAATTAATCCTATCATTTTCAAATTTTTCTGGACACAATTTTTCAAAATCATTATCAATACACCATATTTTAGAATTAGGAAAATATTCTGCCCACATGTTAATAGACCAACCTCCTCTAACACCAAGTTCAAAAAAATTTAACTCATTTAATCTTATGTCTTTAAAAAGATCATTGTATAATTGAGTATATCCATGACCATTTTTAATTTGCTTGTCTGTTCCATATTTTATAGCGAGTTCTTCTAAAATGTTTTCCATATCAACCCCTTGTCAAATTTTTGTAATTATCGTCTATCAATTTCAAATCAGTTTCATCTATAAAATCTAAAGCAAGTTCTTTGTATTTTGTAAGATAAACTTCACATCTTTCGTTCATTGTAAAATTATATTTAGACAACACATTCATAGACCAATAAACATCTTCGCCTTGACCCCAAACTAAGTTTTCGTCTAAAGGAAATTCTTCCATCACATACTTCTTAGCCAAAAAATACGAACCAGATATGTACATGAATTTGCTGAAGTTGTAGTTATAAGGTATTATCATATTTCTATTATAAAGTTTCATACCGATATATCTAAAAGTATTCATGTGTAATTCATTCAAACACCAATCTCTAAATCTTGTCTTATCAGAATTCAATATTCTATTACAGCAGATATCATAATTTGTGTTATAGTTTTTGTACCAATCTTTTGATAATAATATATAATCATGCATATAAACAATATCTTCATATTTTGCATATTTTGTTATTAAATTTTTCTTTCTAGTTATCCACGCTGGTTTTATAGACTCATCAAATTCAATATAAGTAACTTTAAAATTTTCATATTTTCTAAATCCACCAACAACTATTATTTCAAAATGTTCTATGTTATTATCCACTATAGACTGAAGAACATCAGAAATATCTCTATCGCCATTTGTTATTATTCCGAAAGTAATCCCCATCATAACCTCGATATGTCTAAATGTGATGCATAAAATTTTTCAATTGGAAACTGCCAAGATGTGTTAAAAGGGTGTGGATATGATTTTCCTCCTAGAGATTCATGTTCTAAAATGTTTCCATAAAGAGAACACTTCATTAAATCAAAACCTTCTTCCTCAAACACGGCACCAAATGCACCTTCCATCCAACCAGTTTCTTGTTTGTTGTTTGGTAATATTAAATGAAAATCGTTATCATACAATTTATTCATCAATTTTCCTTTACAAAAAAACATAGGACCATAACAACCAAACCCAAAATCTTTTATATTTTTGTACTTTGTTTTTTGTCTGATTTCTTCATTCAATCCATTAAAATTACCAACACTCTTATCAAACGTTGCGATTAAAGTTAACTCGTCTGTTTTCAAATAATCTAAAGAAGCTTTTATTTTTGTAGAATCGTGGATGAAATAGTAATGCTCTTCGTTTGGATACGCACCAACCATCCAATTAGTATTATTCACATCTAAAACAATAGCATCATAAACTTCCAATTCTTCGAAATAAGATTTATCTTCTGAACAAGAATCAACGACAACAATCTTTTCGTTTTTATGAAAATGTCTTATTTGTTTAACTAATTCAATTATGTTATTACTTGTTTTATTATATTTACAAGGAATACAGAACATTAATAAAGGCTCTCCAAAAAAGAATATATGTTTGTTTTTATCACATCATTTAAATTATTTTCAACAACATAATTATCAACCCAAGAATCTGTTCTTACATAATGACCACAAATTTTTATAAGTTCATTTTTGTTGTTATGTGGATCAAAATCTTCATTCACCCATTTTTTCCATTTGTTTGAAGAATAGCAAATATCAAAATATGTTTGAAACTCATATTCTTTCATACTTTCTAAAATAGTTTCTGTTTCAATAAGACCAAATTCTGGAGCGATGTTTATACAATCTAAACCATTTGAAAATTTTTTATATTTAATATCTTTTGTAGTATAATCTCCATTGTGTTCTTTTGACATCAAACCATGTTTTTTTACTACGCTTAACATATCTATAAGTTTTGTTTCTGAATAATTTCCAGTGTTGATGTTTGATTTTAAAGAAGTTCCGCATTGAATGACCGCATATTTCACTTTACAAAAATCGTCAGCAAGACCATTTTTAACATTTTCTATAAAATAATCTAATTCATCGGCACTATATTCTCTAATTGATTGTTCTGTTCCAATTTCAAAAAATAGATTATCGTTTATGGTCAAGCAATGTTTTATATTTTTAATTGTAGATAAAATTGCATCTTCTAAATTTTTATTCTTTTTCCAGACATCAACATGAATACCATCAACAAAAACAGAATCTATAAAAAATGAAACAACACCATCATCTTCAACACTTCCTTGAAATTCTCCACCATGATCTCTTATAATTTTTATATTATGTGTTTTAGATTTAACATAATCTACAAAAGTTTTAGTGTTCCAATGGTTAACATATCCACCAAAATAATCAACTTGTCTTCTAGATGGAATCAAACCAATTTCTACATTATTATTATTAACGAAATCAATAACAGAATCAACAACATTTTTACTCATTGGTCCTATACAATATTTCATTTGATGATCCTTACAATCTTTCGTTCGTGTCCACAAGCAGTATTGTCTACGAAATCAACAAATTCAAAAGACCTATCAAAATCAGACACCCATTCATAAAAACATTTTTGTTCACAATCATTTTTCATAGTTCCATCAATACCACAATATAACCATTCATCAAAACAAATTATTGTTCCTTCTTTTATATATTCATTCAAACCATATAAAACATCTTTTGTTGATGAATATAAATCACAGTCAATATGAAGCAATGAAATGTCTTTTGGGTCTAATAGATATTCTTTTAGAGTGTCAGAAAACAACCCTTTGAAAAAATGAACACCTTTAATATCTGGAATTAATCCATTTGTAGAAAAGAAACCTTTATCACAAACAGTTCCTTTCCAATCTTCTGGCAATCCTTCAAACGTATCAAATCCAAAAATTCTAAACCCATTTACACAATCAACTATTTTTCTGATTGTTGTTCCTTGATATACACCAAATTCTAAAATGTCTTTATACTTTTCGTTCAACAGGCCACAAGAATATTCTATACTACTTACCATACAAACTCCTATATAATTTTAATTTGCCCATATTGAAAATAAATTTAGAAAAATTATCATCGTGTAATGGAGACATATTCAACCAAATTAACCCAGTGAGAATTTCAACTCTATTTTTATCATAATTATTTTCGTTCAAAAATTTGTCAAAAACTTGTTTCAAAGAAATATTCTTAAAAGAAACATGAATATCAATATCCACACCACTATCAGTATTATTTAATGTGAACAAATTTCTATAAACAATCGAATGGTCTATGATTAAATTATGATTCATTTTCGCCAAATCATAATACAAATCTCCATATTCCAAACATCCACCAAAATCTTGTCGCCAATCAATCAATGCTATATATTCACCTTTTATAATATTTTCTAAAATAAAGTCACCATGAAATTTTGAAGATTCGATATCGCAAAATTCTTCAAAATTTATATTAGATAATAATTCTTTTGTTGATGGTACAATAATCCCATTAATTTCATATGATGTGTCTTGTAAATTAAAACGAGAAAAATACTCTTTCAGTCTATCATTTGTTTTGTTTTTATAAAATTTCAAACACTCATTCTTTATATTTGGTCCTTTAATTTTCCACAATTTGTTATTAGTGAAACTTAACAATTCTAAAAAATTATCATCGTTCACTATATGGGAATATTCATCACCAAACACGAAAGAATACTTATAAAAATTTTCAGTTTGTCCTATTATGTCGGGAACAGTTCCATTTAATGATTTTGTTCGATCTACTCTATTTTTGATCAGATTTTTATCATAGAAATATTTAACTACGAAATCTTTAAAAATGTAAATACTTTCTTGTAATTTGTCTAGAATATCAAATCTATCTTCTATATTTTTCCTAGCACGATTTAAACTTTCTAAATTACCAACATCAAACCATTTCTCTACAAATTTATAATCAAACTTTATACCACTGTTTAGCATTGCATTAATAACACTACAATCACTTTGTTCAAATTCACCATTTAATGTAACTTGAAGAGATTTCCAAAAAGATTTATAATCATTTATAGAACAAACTCCAATGTAAGGATATGAATTAGCATGATTTGATTTTTCTAGAATTATATTTTTATCTATATTAACTGTTCTGTATTCATTTATGTTTTCAAAAGATTTACTTAAATATAAACAATTTCCAGAAAATTTAATATCATCTGTTATAGTGTCGCAAGCATGAAAAATAAAAGGGCATTGTAGATTTTCTTTAGCACAATTTATAGAATACAAAAGACTGCTACCAGTTCCTTCATACTTGTCAACATAAACAAACTCAAAAAATCTATCAGAATAAACCAATTCTAAAAATTGCTTAACAACATTTCCCATATGACCAAGAGTAATAACAAATTGTGTTTCTTTAGGATACGATTCTATAATGTATGATATTGCTGGCTTCTTCCCGACCTTAATTAAAGATTTGTTAATATACTTTGTCAAATCTCCTAATCTTGAACCCAAACCACTAACAGTTATTAAAACTTTATATTCTTGAGTAGACATCAGAAATCCTAACAACATCGTCCAATTGAGTAGTTGATGATTCTAAATAAACACAATCTGTAACACCTTCCATTCTATGAATCATATTGTTTTTGATAGTTACAAAATCTCCTTCATGATAGTTTTCTTCTTTAATATTTTCTAAAGATTCTCCAATATAAATTTTCAAAGCTCCGCTTAAAACATATATTGTTTCGATTTTATCTACATGATATTGCATAGAACATTTGTGTCCACATTTCATATACAATCTTTTAACGACATAAAAATCATTTTTTTCTAATAACTCTTCTTTACCCCAAGGTTTTTCAATTATTTTTATATCAGATTTCAACATTTTCAATACCTACATTTCTATCTATATTTATACCAAACGCAGTATCCAAAACAGAATCTACCTTTCTGTCATTGATTAAAACTCTATTGCCATTACTAAGACCCATAATCAACAAATCGTAAAATATACCAGCTTCTAACAGTTGTTCTTCTGTTCTTTTTCTAGTACTTTCTCTTCTTCCTGTTGTTAAGATAATTCTATAACCTTTTTTGTCCCACTCTTTTAATTTTTGTAATGTTCCTGGAAGAAGAATTACGTCACCATTTATTTTGTGTTGTTTTGAAATATCACCTGTATGTTTAAGAAGAGTCCCATCAATATCACAAAAAATTGTTTTCATACAGATTCCTCCAAAATTTTATTCCATTCAATAGACAAAGAATTATACATACCTTGATTAAAAACATCTACTGTATTATATACTGGATGAATACAATTAGCATTTCGCACAAACAAAACATTCTTATCAAATTGTTTCATATAAAGATTTAAAGGAACTTCGTCATATTCATCTCTATACAAAGAACCATTTGTTATAATCTTTTTCCATTCATCGGTTTTTATAACAAACAACGAATTACAAATATAAGGAATTTGTTTTGACTCTGTATAATATTCTTGTTTTTCGTATAATTTTTGTTTTTTGTTTTTGATTACATTTAATAGAAAATTTTGAATACTAACATTTATTCTTATTGGATGGATTCCTTTATAATAATGATCTAATTGATTTACTTTATCATAATATTCATTAGCACACCAACGCGATTTGTTATAATTTAACGAAGAATAGTTTGCTCCCCATAAATTACAAACATGTGTATCACAAAACATTTTAAAAATATTTTCTTTTTCTTCTGGACAAAAATCATCAACAAACATTTCGGTGCTTGGGATTCCTGTAGATAAAATAGGAGATAGTATAAAATTCTCATCAGAAATCAAATTTAAATTGTCTAATACATATTCTAAAACATGATGATTCATAAAAATATCTTCATCAATTTTCATAGAATAAGCATGATGTAAATTTATAGCATAGTTTATTTTTGTAATATAATTGTGTGTTCCATGATTAACAATTTCATAATTTATGTCTTTAAGAATATCTTTTACATAATCGTTGTCAATATTATCATGAATATAAATCTTAAATTTGTTTTTGTATTTTTCGTTTGTCTTAGAAAATTCTTTCAACGTATGTAACATCAAATATCTTCTGTTGTGTGGTAAAAAATTAATCGCTAGATCCATCAAATTTTCTCCAATATATTGCTCACTATATTTAAAATATTATAATCTACCATGATTCTTCTTTTTTCTTCTTTGATATCTTTTACATAATCTTTCCACAAATCATTTGATATGACATCTCGAATCACATTGAACGATTCTTCAAAGTTTTCAAGATTAAGTTTTATGAAAGAATTTGGGTTTATGAATTTTTCTATATTAGGACAACCACCATAAAAAGTTAAACATTCGCAAAAAATTCCATCCAAAAGTTTTTCTGTAAAGTAATTATTTTCTATATCGTTTTCATGATTGAATGTGTATTTATAACCAATCAAACCATCATATTTATTAACCAATCTTCCTTTATAATTTTTATCATTTGTTGGAAATCTACCAAACAAATCATATTCAATTCTATCACACATATACTTTATAAAATTATTTCTAATAATATGCCCAGATAAATTATTAAGATTTGAATTTATAACACTAAAATTTTTATTCTTTTGAAACATTTCTTCATTATTTAATTGATCAAAAGTTAAACCATGATACCAAAGATCTACATTAAAATGATTTTCGGTATCATGAATATAAAGAAATTCAGACTCAATTCCCTTATAAAAAGTAGAAAGATTATCTCTTGTGCTTTTTGTTTCGCAATTAAAAACTATTGTTCTAGATCTATCATAATTTTGATGAGTAGGACAATTCAATATGACAAAAATATCATAATCATCATCAGAAACAACTTTAATATTTTTCCATATATTTTTGTTATTTGGTGACATAGATAAAACTTTATAGTATATCTGTTCGTCTGCTTCAAAATTTTGATGAAACTTAACTCTGATCATTATCTAGCTCTCAATAAAATCTTTTCGATATCAGAAACATTCCACAAACACATAGACTTATCTGCGTTGGAGTTATTGTTTTCTGTACAACCCTCATTTATAATCTCTAATGGTTTTGGAAAATTGAAAGGAGATACCAACAAATTTAACTGTCTCCATTCACCAAAGTTAATATCATAATTAACATTTCTATTAACAAATGTAGTTGTCATCAAATATCTAATGTCGCTTGAAATAAGATTGAACAAAAATTTATATATAGATTGTATAGGAAAATGAACCAAACAATCTCTAACAAATATGACATCTGCTTTTGGTAATTTGTCGTTAATGATATCCAATTCCAAAAAACTAATATCATCTGTTTCAAAATTCTTTTTATTAGAAGATATTACATTAGATACAATATCACCACCAATATACTTAACATTTGTTTTATCTACAAACTTCATCCAATGAAAATCTCCACAAGGAGCATCTAAAAATGTTTTAATATCATGTTTCATAAAAAGTCTTGGAAGTTCTTCTATCAAAACTTTCGTCTGTTCTAAATCACTTCCAGGACCAGATTTACTAACACCACCCCAAGAATGATTATTATAAATGTTTGTGAAAATTTCTTTACTCATACCTATTAATGTTTCCTATAGAAATGTTTTCATTTCTCTTATTATCATTTATATAAACCAAATTTTTATTATAATTCGGTTGCCAATTTCCTTCATTATGATTTCTTTCATGATTCATATGAATTCCAACTGAAGTAAACGAAAAAACATCCAAACCAAGTTGAAGTATATGTTTGTGCATTTCATCGTCTTCACCACCCCAACCCTCAAATCTTTCATCAAATCCACCAAGTTTATTGTAAAAAGAATCTGTTCTAAAAGCACAAATACCACCAGACAAATTAAAAATGTTGACTAGTTTAAATTGTTTGTCTAATGTCCTTTCATTTGTTTTGAAAAGTTTGTCCGTCGCAGATTCATCATAATAAGAAACAACACCATTAAAAGGACGAACAACATCGTAAGTATCTAAAAGTTTTATTGTGTTGTAAATAACATCTTTGTCTAAAATTATATCATTGTCTGCTAAAAATACCTTATCGCTTTTTATGAAATTCCTGAAGCAATTAAATCCCCAAGCTCTATTAAACAAACCAGAATTTTTAATAAATGCATATTCAACATCCAAAGATTTGCACAACAATTCTATTTTCTTTTCTGTGTCTTGTTCAATAACTAAAACATTAAGACCTAAAGAACGAATATATTTGCATGTATAAATTAAATTTCTAGTTCTTTTTTCGTCACTATCTCTATGAACAATTACATAGTAAACATTTTCAAACATTGTAACTCCATTCACAATCTCTACAAATGATATCAGAATCATATGAGTCACACAACTTTATATTTTTAATTCTATTTTCATTTAATTCATTGCTAGAATATATATCTTCATTCAAATTACCAATCTTATGTTTTAGTAACCAATCAGAACAACACATATATAAATCACCATTTGGCAATAAAACATTATTGAAATATCTATTTTCGACACATCTAATTTTTCCAAGTTTGTGATGAACCTCAAACAAAGAACCACCTCTAGACATCGGATTATCAACTCTAACAATTCTATGATCTAGACTTTTTACATTTTCTCTAAACATAACTTCAGAGTTGTTAAAAACTTCTCTATTAAAACCAACACCATCAAATTCATGCATTCTAGTTTGTTCAAAAATCATTCCAGATTCTTTCAACTTCTTAGCTTTCTCTAAAGTAAATCCAACCAATGTAGTGTACAAAATAACACCAAAACCAGAATTGAAAGCGTGTATCATCATATCAACACTTTCATCATTAATAAAAGATTCCGAAAAACCAGAAAAATGAATTTTTGTTTCTTTGTTATTAATTTTTGAAAGGAAAAACTTAAAATCGTCTAGTGTCATTAATTTCTTAGTGTCTTTATATTCTTTCAAAAACTTAGTTTGTGGGCAATAAGAACACATATTCTTACACCCAATTTTAGTTGTTATTTCAATCCAATTCACAGTATTTTTCTCCATTTTTCAATTATTTCATTCTTAGACATGAATTCAAAATTACACATACCAGTACTATGATATTTAGTCCCAGTTAATTGACATTCCCCAGCAACATAACCCCAAGTTTCTTTAATAGAATTTTGATAAACATCAGTAATCATATCATACATTAATTGTTTACTCTCACAATATCCATATAAAATAACTTTATCAGAAATTAAAGATTTTACATGATTATTAAAATAGTTTTCATCAGTAACCTTTCCAAACAAATAAACTTTTTCACAACCATCTTCTAAAGCTTGTAATATAGATAAATGTGTTTGTTTATTATAATCTATAGAACCTATAACACCACCAATTTTAATATTGGATTTTTCATTAGGTTTAAGATCTTCTAATACATTTGGAATAATAATATACGATTTCTTTATGTTATGAAATTGCTGTTGCCATCTACTAACATAATGAACTTTTGAATACATAGATAAATCCTTTTTCCATAATGGATCTAAATCTGATTCGTGACAAGAATATATCATTTTTTTACAATTCAACTTTGGTAAATTAATAAAATGCCCAATTACAATATCACTCTTTTGAATATTAACTTCTTGTAAACTTCCAGAAGGACACTTATCAAAATGGTATGTATGAGGTGAATATAATTTTGCTTCTAAACCATATTCATTAAAAGCATTTACTAAATTTATATGTGCGGTCGTACTTCCACCTGGATTTCCCCATCCAGTTAAAATTTTAATCATATTTACTCCAATACAAATACATCAATTTCATCATCTTCATCATCTGGTGTAGGATTTTCTAAAGCATGAATTTCAAGCATAGTAATCCCAAGGTATTTAGAATCTATTGGATCGTATCTCATAAATTCTAAATCACCATATTTTGAGATTTGTTTCTGTAACTCTTTTATCAATTCACTTGCTTTCATTTTATCCTCGATTTATAATATTTGAAATACAATTTAAACAACTTAATACAATTTCTATTTGATGAGTTTTTAAACTATTTCTATAAAAATCTTCACCAAATCTTTTATAAGAAAATTCTATATCAAAAAATTTAGCGTTTTCATAATAATCTATATTTATATAACATCTATCATCCATAACTAACCAAAATTTAAAAGTCTTCATTGAACTATTATTAGAAAGTTCAAATTCATCATATTCAAAATTCCAATTATTAATACAATGCAATAAAACTTCTTCAATTAATCTTTGAGAAATTCTATCTTCAAATAATTTTGGAATGCTTCTAAAATCTTCACCATTTATATTTTCAATCTTCATTTACCAAACCTTATAATCAGAAATTACTTTTAAAGATTCTTCGGAAAGTTCTAAACCAATAATCTTTAACTTCTCTATAAATGTTTTAGAATTTTCATTAATTTCTTTGAGATTTTCACCATCTACTAAAAGATAATGAACAATATCTCCGGAATAAAAATTTCCACCAGAAGTAAAAGAAATGTTAAACTTTTCACCAATTGTTTCTAAACAATCTTCATAACTTTCATTCCATTCATCCTCTGTAAAATATTCAGCAGCAATAAATCTTTGAATGATTTCTTCGGTTAATTCTATACCAATTCCACCAACTCCATCATAATCAATTCCCATTTTTATCTCCTTAAAATTTTGTTCAATTTCTTATATGGTTTCATTTAACAATATCCATTATAATGTACATATACATAAAATACAAAATCCAACTGTAATAACACACATTATAATCATCCACAAACAAAACTTATTACTCATTTCAATCCAATCACCCATTTTTATTTCCTTAAAAGTTTGTTCAATTTCTTATATTGTTTCAATTCATCTTTTGTTAAATCTTCCAACCAATCTATAAAAACTATTTCTTTCAAAGTAACTTTTTTATATCCATTTTTAGTGAAAACATTTAACAAAGGATTTTCTTCATCATACTTTCCGTCAGTTAATCCAATTTCTTTAGTTTGTATTATTTCTACTATTTTCATCTCGTATTATAATCTCATCAAATGTAATAGTAAAACAACCAAAATCTTTTTCTATTAATACCTCAAATTCTGGATCAAATTTTTTTAGATAATCTATTAAATCTTTTACTAACATTTTTATATTTCCTTTTTACTACTCTTCACTATACAACATTATAATATTATTTCTACTATCATAATAACGTCGTCATTTTACAAAACCACAATTTTTACATTTACAAGAATCCGTTTTAAATTCACTCTCAACGATAAATTCAAACTTATTAAACCCAAACAAACAACATATAAAGTTAAACATCGTCAACATCCTCACCAAATAAACAGTTCAAAGTATGTAAATCCGTTTCCCATTTTAATATTAAATTTTCAGATATTGCATTAATATTTCCAGTATCTGATATTAAAAATTTACATCCATTTGTAACTATACTTTCTGATTTCCCAGATTCATTATAAACAGAAATTTTATCTTTTAATATAGATGGATATGTTCCAGAAGCTTTATAAACTTTAGAGCCATTTGGAATATACTTTGCTTCAATTAGGACTGTCAAATTCATTTTATATTTCCTTTAGATTTACATTTACAAATCTTTTTACCACATCCTAAGCAAAGACCTTCTAATAATCTTTTAGTTAATTTAGAATTTGCTGGTGAATAAATTCCAATATCTTCTCTTCCAAATTGATGACTTAATTCAAATCTTAAACTTGATCCAGTAGTTCTTGGTTTTCTAGTCTTCATATTAATAATCTATTTTATTTGCAATCATTCCTTTTAATACTCGATTTTTAAATGGAGTGTCTGGAATAAAATTACTTTGTTTAATATCTTTTTTACAATTTTGTATGGCTTCTAATTCATCTTTACCATAATAAATACCAATCATTTCATCTTCATAACCGACTTCATATCTATTCATATTTCTTTTACCTCAATTCCTAAATTATATTCTAACCAATCTGCTACTAAAAATCTATGACAAAAATCGGTTTCTTTTTCATAACATAATAAAATCTTTCCATCAAGTTCTTCATAAACTTTCTTAGGATCTAATTGTGATAAAACTTCTGCATAGTAATGTTTAATATAAAAGTCTTCATCATGATCTTCTTTATACTTTTTGAAGAACCAATATTTCGGAGCAAGTTTCTTATATTCTTTACCAAAATACCATTCAGGAGACTTTCCACAAATAGCAACAGCATTTTCATTATAACCATTCTTAGAAAA
>ENA-UPSM01000358-UPSM01000358.1-activated-sludge-metagenome-genome-assembly--contig:-NODE-358-length-66103-cov-9.331744_pt1 | contig 66103 bp, 50 predicted proteins | sample MGYA00238181_ERZ773283 | MGnify/ENA primary metagenome ERZ773283 (study PRJEB29023, sample SAMN05720199) | activated sludge metagenome | isolation source: Anaerobic digester | place: Japan... | reverse complement strand
CGCAGGTCCTTGCAGACCTCGCCGATCTCGCGCAGGAAGTTGAGATCGAGAATGATTTCCTGATCCCTGCGGGTGCGCAGGTAGTCGAGGAGTTCGTCCACCACCAGGAGCAGGCCGTGGTCGGGGTACTTCTGGTGGAAGGCGGTCATCATCTCTTCAAAGGAACGCTTGTTGTTGGAAACCTTATCTGCGGGGGGGAAGGAATAAGACACCCCCATGGCGGCCAGGTGCTCCTCAAGCTCGGCCACAAGGATGTCGCGCAGGGACATGATGGTGGCGCCGATCTCGGTGCGGACTACCTTGAAACGCCCGCCGATCTTGCCCGCGGCCTCCGCCACGCTCGTGTCGTTCAGATGCGGTGAGAGATCGCCCCTTTCAGCCAGAGCGGAGATCACGGACAGAAGGTGGGACTTTCCCGTGCCGTAGTTGCCTACCACCAGCAATCCCTTGTGGTCCAAGGGTTTGTCGAACTGGAGCTGGGGCACGATGATATCGGTCCACCGATCGGCCATCTCCGAGGAGATGACATAGGTCTGGACAAGCTGCTGGGCCTCGGCGGCCTTGTCGGCGTTCCGAAGCGCCACCACGCTTTCTATGGGTTCAAACTGGATCAAATCTCCGTAGGTCATCGTCCTCGCCCTCCTGGGTGTTTGTTCCTGTTCTTCATGCGATGGGGGAAATCTGGGGTGGGGGCAGTGTCCGGTGGTTGTGGCGATCCCCTGTAGGGGCGAGCGTATTTTGCTCGCCCCTACGCTCCACGTCCTCGGGAGTCACCACCAGGAGATCGTGTGCGGGATATCGTTTGTATTCGGGGTGGTCCGGCGTGGCGTAGGCCAGAGAGGACGATGGGGGCTGGGCCGAGGATGCCCCCGGTTTCGGCGCAGTCTGGATTTCTCCGTTCCATGCGGCGACCACCGTTTTGTTCCGGGAGAGTCCCTGCAGGAGGCGCAACGGATCCTGCCGGAGCGAGGGGTCAAAGAGGATCTCGGTGTTGTCCAGAAGGACCACCGGGACCCCGGAGGCGTCCACAATCTCCGCGAGAAGGCGGGATGCCTGCAACGCCCGCTGGCGCTCGGTGAGGTCGAGCAGCGCGCGGGACAGTTCGAGATTGACGTTGATCAGAGGGGCCCCCGTGCGCCTCTGGACCTCCCGGAGGGCGGCGGTTTTTCCCGCACCGGCCGGGGCCACCACCAGCACGAGGCGGTGGTACAGCTCGGCGGCCTGGTTGATTTTTTCCATGATTTTGTCGGCGAGGGGTTCTCCCATGAGCATCTCCTCCTGAACCGGGTTGGTGGTGCCGCGCCTTGCAAGGCCGGGGGCCACGGGTTTTTCCTGAAAGGTCGGCGCGGGGCGGTGGGCCGGGAGGGAATCTGCCGTTCCTCTCTCCGAGGGCGCCGGGGGGCGATGGGGGGAGCGTGGCGGCGGGGGAGGCTTTCCCCGAGGGATGGCACGTCCCGGGGGTTCTCGGAGCGCACCGCTCATGGTCCAAGGCAAAAGGCAACGCCGTATCTTCATCTAATTTAGTGTTATTGCTCGGCGCTGTCAAGCGTTAGGGAAGGGGCAAGGGTGACTTCATGGACGGATGTGGCGCCGGCGGGGGGGAGTCTGCGGATTGTGGCGGTAACCGGTGATGGGGGAAATCTGGGGGTGGGGGCAGTGTCCGGTGGTTGTGGTGGTCCCCTGTAGGGGCGAAAAATTTTTCGCCCCTACGCGGGTCCGGGAGGTTTGCCCCGACGATGGGTTTGAAGTCTTCTCCCCTACGCCGGGCCAGTGCCGATCCCGGGGGTTTCGCCCCTACGATGTGTTCGGGAGTTTGGTTGAGTTCGAGGATGTCGCGGGGAAAGTTTTTCCCTTTGTTGTTTTGTTTGACATCGTAAGGGAATGTGTCGGTTTTTTTGTTGTTTTTCTGATCAGCGTGGCATAACCGATAACCTGCCATTTTTCTGTAGGGGCGAAAAATCTTTCGCCCCTACGCCGGACCACAGGTTCTCGTTTCATTCAAATTTTTTTCCCGACACCAACCCCACAACTTTTGGTCCCTTCCGCGTGGCTCCGGGCATCACATGGGCAAACCTCTTCCATGTAAATTCCCTCCGGGCACCGCTCCTGCGGGTTCGGTGCCGTGCGGAAAAATATCCCCTGCACGACCTACGCCCACCTTGTGAAATTTTAGGATGGGGCTCCGGGGGTTTCCAGCACCGCCCCTCGGGGGGCGCTGGAGACGGCGGCGCGGTAGCGCTCCAGCAGGGAGCTCTCTGTGGGCCTCGGAGGAGGAAGGCCCTCGCGCCGTCGGCGGGCCAGTTCGTCGTCGGCCACGAGGAGGTCGAGGCGCCGGGCGGGGATATCGACCCTGATCCGGTCCTGCTCCCGCACGAGGGCCAGGGGACCCCCGGCGGCGGCTTCGGGGGCCACATGGCCGATGGCGGCCCCCCGGGTGGCGCCGGAGAACCTTCCGTCGGTGACCAACGCCACGGAGGCGTCCAGGCCGCGCCCCGCCAGCGCCGCCGTGGGGGTGAGCATCTCCCGCATGCCGGGGCCCCCCCGGGGGCCTTCGTAGCGGATGACCACCACGTCTCCCGGGCGGATTTCTCCCCCCAGAATGGCCGCCGAGGCGGCTTCTTCGCCGTCGAAGATCCGGGCGGGGCCTTCGTGGCGGCGCATTTCCGGGGCCACGGCGGCCTGTTTGACCACGGCGCCTTCGGGGGCGAGGTTTCCCCGGAGGACCGCGATGCCCCCTTCGGCGTGCACGGGATTCGCCAGGGGGCGGATGATGCGGGGGTCGATCTCCCCCGTGTGGTGCAGGTTTTCTTCTACGGAGAGGCCGGTGACGGTGAGGGCCCTCTGGTCCAGGAGGCCCCCTTCCGCCAGGCGGGCCATGACGCCCCGCACGCCGCCGGCGGCATGGAGGTCTTCGAGGTGGTGGGGCCCCCCGGGGCTCATGGCGCAGAGGTGGGGGCACCGGCGGCCGATGTCGTCGAAGCGGTCCAGGGGCAGGGTGATCCCCGCCGCCGCCGCGATGGCGGGAAGATGGAGGGCGGAGTTCGTGGAGCCCCCCAGGGCCAGATCCACCGCCACGGCGTTGTCGAAGGCTCCGGGGGTGAGGATGCGCCGGGGGCGAAGGTCCCGCTCCAGGAGGGTCATGATCTGTCTTCCCGCGTCTTTTGCCAGGCGCTCCCGGGCGGCGTGCACGGCGGGGATGGTGCCGTTGCCGGGCAGGGCCAGCCCCAGGGCTTCCATGAGGCAGTTCATGGTGTTGGCGGTGAACATGCCGGCGCAGGAGCCGCATCCGGGGCAGGCGTCTTCGGCGAGGGCTTCGAGCTCGTGGGGGTCCATGCGTCCGGCGGCATGGGCCCCCACGGCTTCAAAGACGGAGGAGAGGTCCACGGGGCGTCCCCGGTGGCGTCCGGCGAGCATGGGGCCCCCGCTCAGGATGAGGGCGGGGAGGTCGAGCCGGGCGGCGGCCATGGCCATGCCCGGAACGATTTTGTCGCAGTTGGTGACGAGGACCAGGGCGTCCAGGGCGTGGGCCCGGGCCATGATTTCCACGGAGTCGGCGATGAGGTCCCGGCTCGGCAGGGAGTAGCGCATGCCTGCGTGGTTCATGGCGAGGCCGTCGCAGACGCCGATGACGGGGAACTCCAGGGGGAGTCCTCCGGCGGCGTAGACTCCGGCCTTGACGGCCTCGGTCAGGCGTCCCAGGTGGGTGTGGCCGGGGATGATGGCGTTGGCGGCGTTGACGACGCCCACCCAGGGGCGTTCGATTTCCCAATCGGTGTATCCTGCGGCTTTGAGGAGGGCACGGTGGGGGGCGCGAGGGGCCCCCCGTTTGGCGGTGTCGCTTGGCATGATGTGCTCCTTTCGTGGGGTGGTTTTTGGGAAAGAGCGGGAGAAAAGGGCAAGAGAGCAAGAGAGCAAGAGAGCCGGCTGGAAAATGCGCGCTCCCAGCAAGGAGTTCCCGGCAAGGCGCGCCCGGCGGGGTGGGGTTCGGTGGGGCGGTATTGGCAAGGTGCTCCCGGGGAGGGGCGTTCGGCTGTGGCGGGGCGAGCATGTTTTTCGCCCCTACGGCGTGATGAATGGGTTGTGTGGGGGCGAAAAATTTTTCGCCCCTACGGTGGGGTCACCGTGTTGAGGGGGCTCCGGCTTCGATGAAGTTCTCCAGGGCTTCTCCGGCGGGAACCATGGGAAAGACCATCTCTTCCCGGGGAAGGCGCACGTCCACCAGGGAGGGGCCCCGGGCGGCGAAGGCCCCATCCAGGGCGGGGCCCAGCTCCTGGGGGGTCTGGACGGTCCACCCCCGGGCGCCGAAGGCCTCGGCCAGGGCGGCGAAGCGGCACCCTTCTCCCGTTTCCGTGGCGGAAAAGCGCTCCTTCCAGAAGAGTTTCTGCCACTGGCGTACCATGCCCAGGGAACCATTGTTGAAGACGATGATGCGCGCCGGAACGCCCTCCCGGACCAGGGTGTCCAGTTCCTGGACGTTCATGAGGAGGCTCCCGTCTCCGGCCACACACACCAGGGGACGGTGGGGGGCCCCTTGATGGGCCCCCAGGGCGGCGGGGAGGCCGAATCCCATGGTGCCGAGCCCCCCCGAGGAGATAAACTTTCGGGGGTGGTCCAGGGGCCAGTGGAGGGCGGTCCACATCTGGTGCTGGCCCACTTCGGTGGTCACCAGGGCGTCTTCCCCCGCCCGGGCCCGCACGGCGTCCAGCACGTCCCAGGGGGCGTAGCCGTCGGTGCGGCGGGGATCCCGCAGGGGGTGCTTCTGCCTCCAGCTTTCCAGGGTGGCGCCCCACTCCCGGCGGTGTTCTTCCGGAGCGGCGGGGGCGGCGGCGAGGGCTTCGAGGATCTTCCGGGCTTCTCCCACGAGGCCCAGATGGACGGGGACGTTTTTGCCGAGCTCCGCCGGATCGAGGTCGGCGTGGATCACCCGGGCCCGGGGGGCGAAGCGCGCCACCTGTCCCGTGCTCCGGTCGCTGAAGCGCGTCCCCACCGCCACCACCAGGTCGGCTTCGGTGAGGGCCCGGTTGGCCACCGGGGTGCCGTGCATGCCCAGAAGGCCAAGAGCCAGGGGAGAGCTTTCGGGAAAGGCCCCCTTGCCCATGAGGGTGGTGGCCACGGGGACGCCGTGCCGTGTCGCCGCGCGGAAGAGGGGGTCCCAGGCCTCTCCCCGGATGACGCCTCCCCCCACGAGGAAGACGGGGCGTTCGGCCCGCCGAAGGAGGTCCGCCGCTTCGTCGAGGCGGGAGAGGTCTTCCCATGCCCCGGGGCGGTATCCGGGAAAGGTCACCTCGGCGGGGTAGAAAAAGGGCCCCGAGGCCCGGAGCACGTCCACGGGGATGGTGACCAGCACGGGGCCGGGGCGGCCGGAGGCGGCGAGGTAGAAGGCCCCCCGGAGGGCCCGGGGGAGCTCGGCCAGGTGCTGGACAAAGAAGCTGTGTTTCACCACCGAGAGGGTCATGCCGAAGATGTCCGCCTCCTGAAAGGCGTCGCTCCCCAGGAGGGGGCGGGCCACCTGCCCCGCGATGACCACCAGGGGGACGGAATCCATGGCGGCGGTGGCCATGCCGGTGATGACGTTGGTGGCGCCGGGGCCCGAGGTGGCGATGCATACGCCGGGGCGCCCCGTCACCCGGGCGTAGCCGTCGGCGGCGTGGCACGCCGCCTGCTCGTGCCGCACGAGGATATGGCGGAAGGGGGCGTCCATGAGGGCGTCGTACAGGGGGATGATGGGGCCTCCGGGGATGCCGAAGACCACCGGCACCCCTTCGGCTTCAAGGGCTTTTACCACCATTTGAGCTCCGGTGCAGGTCATGGCCCTTCCTCCAGACACGCCACCACGGTTTCGCCCACGGCCCGGGTGGAAGCGTGGCCTCCGAGCTCCCGGGGGAGGTTTTCCCGGGGAGATTGTTCCAGAGCGCGCTCCACGGCCCGGTGTACCGCCGAGGCGGCCTCCGGCTCGTTCAGGCTTTCCAGAAGGAGCCCGGCGGAGAGGATCGCCGCCAGGGGGTTGGCGATGCCCCGCCCGGCGATGTCCGGAGCGGAGCCGTGGACGGGCTCGAACATGCCGAGGCCGGAGCCCAGATTGGCCCCCGCCGCCAGGCCGAGGCCCCCCGCCAGGGCCCCCAGGAGGTCGCTGACGATGTCTCCGAACATGTTGGGGCAGAGCAGGGTGCGGTACTTTTCGGGGGAGCGCACCAGGTGGTAGCACAGGGCGTCCACGTTCACCACGTCGAGGGGCATGTGGTGCCGCCGGGCTTCGTCCCGGGCCACTTCTTCCCAAAAGCCGTAGAGCTGGGGCATGGCGTTGGCCTTGGAGGCCAGGATCAAACGCGATTCTTGCCGCTTCTGGGCCGCTTCGCAGGCGAACGCGGTGATGCGGCGCACGCCCCCTTCGGTGGCCAGCCCCACCTGGAGGGCTCCGGAGCCGGGGGGGGAGAGCTCCCAGGAGCCCCGGCTCCGCAGGGTATAGGTTTGGCGCTCCAAGGCGGTGTCCAGATGGAGTTTTCCCTCCTCCAGCCGCCCGCCGAGGCCCACGTAGAAGTCTTCGGTGTTTTCCCGCACCACCAGGGCGTCCAGGCGGGTTCCCTCCGCCAGGGTCACGGGAAGGGGAACGCGGGGATAGCTCCGGGCGGGGCGGAGGTTGATGTACATGTCAAAATGGTTTCGCAGGCGGAGCAGGATGCCCCGCTCCAGGATGCCCGGGGGCACCGAAGGGTCTCCGATGGCCCCCAGGAGAAGGGCTTCGCACGTGGCCAACTCCCCCAGGGCGATGTCGGGGAAGATCTCCCCCGAGGCCCGGTAGTGCGCCGCCCCGAAGGGGAGATCCAGCCAGTCCAGAGCAAAGCCGTACCGCGCTCCGGCGGCCTCCAGCACCCGGCGGGCCTCCGCCGTGACTTCGATCCCGATGCCGTCCCCGGGGAGGCAGGCGAGGCGGTGGGTCCGCTTTTCGTGGGTTTTTCTAGAGTTCATGACCGCGCCTCCTGGTGTTTTTTCTGGGCCAACCGGCGGCGAATGTAGGGAACGATGCCGCCGGATGCCACGAGCTCCTGAAGAAAGGGGGGGAAGGGGGCCCCGGTGTACCGCGCTCCCCGGGTGAGGTTTTCCACCGTGCCCTGGGCCAGGTCGATGCGGAGCCGGTCTCCCGGGGCGGTGTGCCGGGCTCCTTCGGGGCAGATGAGGATGGGGAGCCCCACGTTCAGGGCGTTCCGAAAGAAAATCCGGGCAAAGGACGCCGCCACCACGCAGGAGACCCCCGCTCCTTTGAGCGCCAGGGGGGCGTGCTCCCGGCTGGAACCGCAGCCGAAGTTTTCTCCCCCCACCACCACGTCTCCGGGGGTCACCCGGGAGGCGAAGTGGGGATCCAGGTCTTCCAGGCAATGGGGGCCCAGGAGCTTGGGGTCGCTCGTCACCAGATAGCGGGCGGGGATGATGACATCGGTGTCCACGTCGTCGCCGTAACACCAGGCGCTCCCGTCCCAACGGCCCCCGGGAGCGGGGGTCTTCTCCTCACGCAACGTCGTCCCACCAGGGGTCTCGAAGGGAGAAGCCGAAGGGGTCGCGGAAGACGATGTCCTGGGGTTCTTCCCGGGGGGTGGCGCGTTCTTCAAAGGAAAGATCTCGAAAGGGTTCGCCGAAGGGGCCGCAGAAAAGCCCCCCCAGAGGAACGCGTTTTTGCTGGGGCGTCGGAGAGACGGAAAGGGGAGAGATACTCCGACCACATCCCACGTGGGCAAAGGGACAGGATCCTGCGCCGGAAGGGTTGAACGGATGCTGCATGGTCACGACCTCCTTTAAAGTAGGGCCCGGGGGCCCGCAAGTTTTCTGTGTTTCGTCCACGACGTGCTGCAAAAAGTTCTTGACGGTGGGGCAAAAGAGGAATGATTTTGATTCACACCTCCCGGGGGTCGGTGATGCGCCCGGTAAGGGCGGTGGCGGCGGCCACCAAAGGCCCCGCCAGATAGACCTCGCTCTCGGGGTGCCCCATGCGCCCCGTGAAGTTGCGGTTGCTCGTGGCGAGGCACCGCTCCCCCGCCGCGAGGATTCCCAGATGGCCCCCCAGGCAGGGGCCGCAGGAGGGGGTGGAGACCACCGCCCCCGCTTCGACGAAGGTGGCGATGTACCCCCGGCGGAGCGCTTCTTTGAAGACTTCGTACGAGGCGGGGATGACGACGCAACGCACGCTGTCCGCCACCCGTCGGCCTTTCAGAAGCCCCGCCGCGAGCTCCAGATCCCGGAGGCGGCCGTTGGTGCAGGATCCGATGAAGACCTGGTCCACGGTGACGTCGGCGAAGGTTTTGGCCGGGCGCACCGCCGCCGGAGAGGGGGGGGCCGCCACGAGGGGTTCCAGGCTTCCGGCGTCGATCTCCACCACGGCTTCGTAGGAGGCCCCTTCGTCGGGGTAGATGGGGTGGAAGGGGCGGGCCTTGCGGGCTTCGGCGTAGGCGAGGATCGGGGCGTCCGGCACGAAGACCCCCGCCTTGGCGCCGCACTCCACCGCCATGTTGGCCACGGTGAATCGGTCGTCCAGGGTGAGATGGGCAAAGGCTTCCCCGGAGAACTCCAGGGCCTTGTAGCGCGCCCCCTGGACGCCGAGGCGTTCCAGAAGCGCCAGCACCACATCCTTGCCCCCCACCCAGGGGGAGGGGCGCCCCTCCACGGTCACCCGCAGGGTGGGGGGCACGAGAAACCACGTTTCCCCCAGGGCCCAGGCGGCGGCGAGATCGGTGGAGCCCAGCCCCGTGGCGAAGGCCCCCAGGGCTCCGCCGGTGCAGGTGTGGCTGTCCGCCCCCACCACCACGTCGCCGGGGAGGATGAGGCCCTGTTCCGGCAGAAAGGCGTGTTCCACCCCCACCCGCCCCACTTCCCAGTAGCGCAGCCCCTGCTCCCGGGCAAAGTCCCGGGCTTCCTTGGCCTGTTGGGCCGCCGCCATGTCTTTGTTCGGGGTGAAATGGTCCGGCAGAATGGCGCATCTTCCGGGATCGAAAACCCCTTGCGCCCCCATCTCCCGAAAGGCCCGGATCGCCGGAGGGGCGGTGATGTCGTTGGCGAAGGCGAAATCCACCCGCACGGCGCAGATTTCTCCTTCCCGCACGGGGGTCTGGGAGCGGGACGCCAGAATGGCGCTAGGCAACGTGTGTTTCACAGAGCGTCACCCCCTTGGCTGCCGCGAGTTCATAGAGGCGGTTTACCGCCGACACGTAGGCCTTGATGCTTGATGCCACCACGTCGGTGCTCGCCCCCCGTCCCCGGGCCATCATGTCCCCCAGGCGGAGCACCAGGGTGGCCTCGCCCACTGCGTCCGAGGCCTCGCTGGTGGCGGTGACGTTGTAGTGCACCAGTTCGGGAGCAAGGCCCAGGATGCGCCGCAGGGCCGCGTAGGCTGCATCCACGGGGCCGTTGCCCGCCGCCGCGTCGGCGTAGGTGGCGTCCCCTTCCCGGAGGGTCACCGAGGCCATGGCCCGCTCCGTGCCCGCGTGCACGTCGTAGGAATCCAGGGTGTAGCGGCGCTGGGGGGCCACATCGAGAGTTTCGCCCACCGCCAGGGCCTCCAGATCGCCGTCGGAGACGCTTTCCTTGCGGTCCGCCAGTTCCTTGAATTTCCCGAAGGCTTCGTCCATCTGCGCTTCGGAGAGGGAATATCCCAGAGATTCCACCCGCTGGCGGAAGGCGTGGCGTCCGGAGTGCTTGCCCAGCACGAGCTTGGTGCCCGCAGCTCCCACGTCTTCGGGGGTCATGACTTCGTAGGTGCCCCGAAAGCTCATGACGCCGTGCTGGTGGATCCCCGATTCGTGGGCGAAGGCGTTGGCTCCCACCACGGCCTTGTTCGGCGGCACGAGGACCCCCGTGAGGCGCGACACCAGGTGACTCGCGGCGCAGAGCCGGGGGGTGTCCACCCGGGTCCCCAGGGCGAAACGGTCCCGGCGGGTCCGCAGGGCCATGACCACTTCTTCCAGGGAGGCGTTCCCCGCCCGCTCTCCCAGGCCGTTCACGGTGCACTCCACCTGGCGGGCCCCCATCTGCACCGCCGCCAGGGAGTTGGCCACCGCCAGCCCCAGGTCGTCGTGGCAGTGAACGGACCAGACCACCTCCGGCCCCGCCCCCACGTCGTCCACCAGGCGCCGCACCAGGGCCCCGAACTCTCCGGGATCGGCATAGCCCACCGTGTCCGGCACGTTGAGGGTGGTGGCACCGCACGACACGGCCACGCGGAAGACCTCGGCGAGAAAGGCGGGGTCCGACCGGCTCGCGTCTTCGGCGGAGAACTCCACGTCGTCCACCAGCTCCCGGGCGTGGGACACGGCCCGGCGGACTTCTTCCAGCACCCGCTCCCGGGACATGCGGAGCTTGTGGGTCATGTGGATGTCGCTGGTGGCGATGAAGGTGTGGATGCGGGGGAGGGCGGCGTGGCGGAGGGCCTTTCCCGCGGCTTCGATGTCCCCCCGGTGGGCCCGGGCCAGGCCCGCCACGGTGGAGGTGCGCACTTCCGCCGCGATGGCCGCCACGGCGTCCAGATCCCCCGGAGAGGCGGCGGGAAAGCCCGCCTCGATGACGTTCACCCGGAGCGCCGCCAGCTGGCGGGCGATCTGGAGCTTTTCCTCCCGGGAGAGGGAGACCCCCGCGGCCTGTTCGCCGTCCCGGAGGGTGGTGTCAAAAATTCGTACCATGCCGTCGTCCATGATTTCCACCCCTTCCTCAGACGTCCGGAGCCCCTTTGGGCTCCATCCAGGGCATCATGCGGCGGAGCTCGGCCCCCACCTGTTCGATGGGGTGCTGGCGCTCCCGGGTCATCCAGGCCTTCATGCGGGGGCGTCCCGCCTGGTTTTCCAGGATCCACTCCCGGGCGAAGGTGCCGTTTTGCACCCGCTCCAGCAGCTCTTTCATGGTGGCCCGCACCCGGGCGTCCACCACCGCGGGACCCGCCACGCAATCCCCGTATTTGGCGGTGTCGCTCACGGAGTAGCGCATCCACCCCAAACCCCCTTCAAACATCATGTCCACGATGAGTTTCAGTTCGTTGAGGCACTCAAAATAGGCGATCTCGGGCTGGTATCCCGCTGCCGTGAGGGTGTCGAATCCCGCCTTCACGAGCTCTGTGACGCCTCCGCAGAGCACCGCCTGCTCTCCGAAGAGGTCGGTCTCGGTTTCTTCGGCGAAGGTGGTTTCCAGCATCCCTGCCCGACCGCTTCCCAGGGCGGCGGCGTAGGCCAGGGCGAGGTCTCGGGCCTGTCCCGAAGCGTCCCGGTACACCGCGAAGAGGGCGGGAACGCCTTTGCCTTCGGCGTACATGCGGCGCACGAGGTGCCCCGGGCTCTTGGGGGCCACCATGAAAACGTCGGTGTCTGCTCCGGGTTCAATCTGGCCGAAGTGCACGGAAAATCCGTGGGCGAAGGCCAGGGCGGCGCCGGGACGGAGGTTTTCCCGGACGTCGCGCCGCCACACGTCGGCCTGGAGATGGTCGGGGATCAAAAACATCACCACGTCTCCCCGGGCGGCGGCATCTGCTCCGGACAACACCTCGAAGCCATCGCTCCGGGCCCGGTCCCGGGAGCGGCTCGTCTCGGGGAGTCCCACCACCACGGACACGCCGCTCTCCCGCAGGTTTTGGGCATGGGCGTGCCCCTGACTTCCGTATCCCAGCACCGCCACCGTCTTGCCTCGCAGTACATCCCGCCGCACGTCTCCGTCGTAATACACCTTGGCCATTCTTCAACACCGCTCCCTTCGTCTGTTCAAGCCGTGATCTTTTCAAGCCCTTCGTGCTCCGGCCCTTGCGGGCCGGGAAGATCTCTTCTACGCCGTCAGCGCCGCGGCGCTGGGGAAGGGGTCTTCCAGTTCTTCGTCCTGGCCGAATCCCACCCGCTCCAGGGCCACCGCCCCGCTGGTGACGGCTTCCAGCACGCCAAAGGGGCGCATGGCCTCCAGAAAGGCCCGACCCTTTCCCTGGTCTCCGGTGAGCTCGAAGACCACGGCGTCCCGCCCCATGTCCACCACGCGGCACCGGAAGATTCCTGCGGTCTGGAGCACGGCGGCCCGCTGTTCCAGGGGGGCGCGGACCTTCACCAGAAAGAGCTGGCGTTCCACCAGGTTTCCCGAGGCGAGATGGCGCACATCCACCGTTTCCACCAGCTTTTCCAGCTGGTGCACCATCTGCCGCACCGCCCCCGCTTCCGCCTTCACCACGAGGGTGAACCGGGAAAAATTCGGCTGCTCCGTGGCCCCCACGCTGAGGCTGCTCACGTTGTACCCCCGCCGGGAGACCAGACCCGCCAATCGGGCAAGGACGCCGGGACGATCTTCCGCCAAAACGCTGATGGTGTGCCGCATGACCGGACCCTCCTGTTTTCTCTTCGTCTCCCGCTGGCCGTGAAGCGGGTACAAAAAAAGAGGCCGGGATCCCGATTTCGGGGTCCCAGCCTCTCGATGCGCCCTGCGGTGGATTTTCTTGCCTACACGCCACCGAGCGCTCCGGGAGGGGACCCGCAGCGAATAATCAGGGCTACCAGCAGAATCAGACCCAGGTTGAGCAGCACATCTGCGGCCAATCTGTTCACTTCATCCCCTCCTTCGCTTTCGGATGCACCCCGCCGGGGGCGGCGTGTTGGCGGGGATTATGGGGCTATCGATGGATCGTTGTCAAGGGGGCATAAAAAAGAAAGAAAAGACAGTTGATTTATAAAATTTGTAATTACCTTCGGAGCTCCGAAGCTTAGGGCCACCTTTTAGCGCGGGTTTTGGGTACAGCCGCCCCGGAGGGCGGATTTTTTCCCCGGTTCGGGAGGGGTGAAGCCCCTGGGGCGGGCCTACCCCTTCTTCCCTCTGGCCCCAGGGGGAGACGTCCCGGGCGGCGGGGCCCGGGCGCGCCCTTGTGCCAGAGGGGTGCGGCGCCGGAGAGGGGGCGTCGTCAGAGGTGGGGTGCCCCGGGGCCTCCGAAAGGGGCGGAGAGGTGTCAGGGGGAGGGTTTTATGCTGAGCCGGGGGGAGAAGGGTTGATTTTATTTGATCTTTCGCCGGTCAAACGCACGGCCACCGTCCTAGGCTTGCCCCTCTCTCCCTGGCGGGGGAAGAGGGGGGCCTTGGTTTCGGGGATCGACATTTCCTTCGGAGGCACGCCCCGGGGCCTTTAAGGACACGTTCTATCTTGAGATCGATCTTTTCGGGGAAGGGGCGCGGGAGAAACTCCGATTAGCTAGCCCCCTCCCGACGTCGCCCCCCGGAGCTCCACCCGGTTTCCCCGGGGTTCCAGGGTCCACCGGATCCGGGTGAGGGCGCTCAGGAACGCTTCGTCGTGGCTCACCACGAGGAGGGCGCAGGGGCATGTGGCCAGGGCCCCTTCCAGGAGCTCCACGGCGGGAAGGTCCAGATGGTTCGTGGGTTCGTCCAGCACCAGCAGATGGGGTTCTTCCAACACCCCCAAGGCCAGCAGAATTTTCCGGAGCTCTCCCGGAGAGGCGCTTCCTCCGGCGAAGATCCCCGCGGGGTCGGACCCCAGGCAGCGCACCACCGTGCCCACCAGGCCCCGACGCGCCGGAGGAAGGGCCCGGAGGGTGCGGAGGGTCCGAGCTTCGTCCTCGGCGGAGAGTTCCTGGGGAAGAAAGAGGATGCGGTGGGGAGGAAGCTCCCAGCGATCCTGAAGATACCCCAGGAGGGTAGATTTTCCCGACCCGTTGGGGCCCACCAGGGCCACCCGGTCCGAAGGCCCCATGGAAAGACAGGGAATGTCAAGAGTTCGATGCTCTCCCAGAGGCAAAGAAAACCCAGAAATATTAAGAATTCGATTGCGGGAGGAGCGAGCTCCGGAGAGCCAGAAGTGCGCCGGGGGGCTTTTGCGGATTTCCAGGGCCTTCAGCGTGTCCCGGCTTCGCTGGAGCCGTCCTTCGATTTGATTTTGGAACCGTCCCGCCTGGCCGTCTTTTCCCGACACCCGGACCAGGTTGATCATGGCCCGGCCGTCGGAGTCCCCCTTGGCCAGGGAGCGTTTGGTGCACCGGCGGTCCGCGCTCCGGGCCGCCTCCTTGCGGCGCTTTTCTTCCTCTTCCAGGCGCTTCACTTCTCGGCGCTGGAGATCCCGGGCCGTTTCCGCAGCCTGCCGTTCCTCTTGCCGGACCCGGGACGCGGTGCGGTAGCTTCCCGGCACCAGGACTCCCCGGGGGGGATCCAGGAAGAGGCATTGGGTAACCAGCGTGTCCAGCAGCTCCCGGTCGTGGCTCACCAGGAGTCCCACGCCCCGGAAGGTCCCCAGGGCGCGCCCCAGCAGGGCCCGGGCAGCGGCATCCACGTGGTTTGTGGGTTCATCAAGGAGGAGGAGCTCGGGATCTTGCCAGAGGGCCACGGCGATCTGGGCCCGCTTCCGCTCCCCCGGGCTCAGGGTGTGCCATCGGTGGGGCCACGAGGGATCCAGCCCCAGGATTCCCCGGAGACGGGCTCCCCGGGGGTCCCGGGATTGAAGGAGGGGTTCGAGTTCCTCGGGGCAGAGTTCCACCCGCTGGGGACACCAGGCCCGCCGCCGGGGACCCTGGACCGCTCCGGACCGGGGCTCCAGCTCTCCCAGAGCCAGGCGCAGGAGGGTGGTTTTTCCCGCGCCGTTGGCTCCCACCACTCCGGTCCATCCCGGAGCAAAGGCCACCGTGAGGTTATGGAAGACCTCCGGAGCCGCCGTGTCGTATCGAAAGCTCACATGGGAAAATGTCAGCACAGTGCAAGACCTCCCGGTTTTCGTACGGGGGGGTGTGGTCCGCTTCGCCCGATCTCCCCGAAAGGAGAAAAGTTTTTTACGAAGAAAGGGTTCCTCTCATCGCCCTCGGGTTTTTCCCGGGCACGGGGTGGGTTTTCTGGGGGCGCCGGGCGTCAGGAAGAAAAGAGCCCAGGAAAAAAGGCGAGTTCTTCGGACTTTCCGCAGCGGGATGGTTCCCACGAGAGGAATCCGGGGAGAGGGCACGTCAACGCCGCTCCCTCAGGCGAAGCGGAAGGCGAAAACACCCCATGGGGCGCCCTGGTCGTGGTGAGGGCGCGAAGAAATTGCCAATGCCATGGAAGAGGTTTTCGCACTAGCAGTGACGCATGGGGTTCTCCTTTGTGGGGATGGAAACGCTCAAGCCCGGGGGGCGTGGGCCATGTTGAAACGGAGGGTACATCTTCGGCCCCGGGGGTGTCAAGGGGGCTCGGTCGGGGTTGGGGACGCTGAAAAGAAGGAAAGTGCTTTTCCCCTCGACAAAGGGCAAAAAAGGTCAAATTTTCGTCACGCGTTTTTGGGCCAAAAAATCTCCGAAAATCCCCCCTGGGGGGAGGTGTGGCGGGAAAAACTTTTGCCATACCGGAGGGAGAGGCCCCCGGGGGATTTCTTTGAAGGGGGCCAAGGGGGTATGATAGTGGGGCAAAGTGTGCCCAATCCCCAGGGTTGCGTGGAAAACGTTTTCTCCGCAGGAGGGGCGGAGGAGATCTTTTCCGGGAACTTGAGGGGGGCGGGGCAAAAAACCCTGTGGAGGTGGTACGGTCATGCGTCTGTCAGCGAACGTTTGGCGAAGATTTTTTCTTGCGGCGCCGTTTTTTCTGGTGGTCCTTTTCACCGCCGCATCCTGTGGCAGTGGTGGCGGTGGGGGGACCTCCTACGAAAAGACCATGACCCAGATGACCTCGTTTATCGAGGAGCAGATGGAGAAAGACCAGGTCACCGGCCTGGGCATCGCCCTGGTGGACGAAGATCGCACGGTGTGGGCCCGGGGTTTTGGCTATGCGGACGAGGCCCAGCAAATTCCCGCCACCAAAGATACGCTTTTTGAGATCGGGTCGAACTCCAAGACCATGGTGGCCGCCCTGGTGATGCAGCTCGTGGAGGCGGGGCGACTGCACCTCAACGATCCCCTGGAAAAGCACATCCCGAACTTCGCCATGAAAAAACCCCTGGGATCCTTCCCCTCCCCGGGGGGAGAGGTCACCATCCGGTACATGTTGAATCACCATTCGGGGCTGCCGGGAGATCTTTTTAACGGGGCCTTCGCTGTGGGGAAAAGCGATCCTAAGTTTAATGATTATCTAGTGGCCTATCTGGCGGGGGAGTACGGAGATTTTCCGCCGGGATTTTTGCTGGCGTACTCCAACACAGCGTATTCGCTGCTGGCCGACGTGGTGGCCGCCGCTTCGGGGCAGAGCTTTCAGGAGCGCAGCCAGGCCTTTTTCCGGGATCTGGGCATGGACCACACCACCTTTTTCCGGGAAAGCGCTGCGGTGCCCCCACATCAGTCCAAGGGGTACCTGATGGGGCAGGAGTACGGCCCCTTCTACTGCAATATTCCTGCGGCGGGATCGGTGCTTTCCAGCGCTTCGGACATGGCGAAGTACCTGAAAATGGTGCTGGCGGGAGGCGTGGGAGAACGGAACAGGGTTTTGTCCAAGGAAACGCTCTCGACCATGTTGACCCGGACCAACGGATCGGTGGCCCTGGACGGCGATGTGAGCGTGGGGCTCGGATGGTTTCTCAGCGACGACCCCCTGACCTATGCGGGGCGCCTTTGCTGGCATAACGGTGGCACGCTCCTCATGATGAGCCACATGGAAATTTTGCGGGATCACGGGCTGGGGGTGGTGGTGATGACCAACTCCATCACCGGCGCCGCGGTGGCCCATGATGCGGCGCACAAGGCCCTGCAACTGGCGCTGGAAGAAAAGAAGGGCCTTCGGCCGCCGAAAGCTCCTGATCCCGATCCTTCTCCGGTGGTGACCTGGACCGACGCCCAACTGGACGCCGTGGCGGGGATCTACGTGACGACGACGACGGGATACGATCGCCTCGTCCGGGAGGACGGAGGACTCCGGTGGGTCGAGAACGCCCACGGTGCGGCGGCCCGGGATGGCTCGGGGGATGTATTGGGGGAGACGGGGCGGCGCCTGGTGCCCCGGGCCAACGGGTGGTTTTCCTCCCCCGATTCCCAGGGGGAGCAGTTTGAATTTGTGGAGATGGAGGGGCGGCGGGTCATGATCAGCCACACGTCCACCTTCAAGGGATTGTTGGCGGAGCGCTACGAGCCCCCTGCGGATTTTTCCGACGCCTGGAAGGCCCGGCGGGGGATCTACGACCTGGTGAATCTCCGGGAAGATGACGCCTCCCGGGCCCTTCCTCCGGAATATGGGTTCAACAGTTTTACGGCGGAGTTCGATATCCAGGATGGGCTTTTGGTGCTGGAACTCACCCAGGGGTTGCGCAAGGGCATGCGGTACGTGATCCATCCCCTTTCCGACACGTTGGGATACCTTCGGGGGTTGGGGCGCAATCTCGGCAGCTCGGTGCAGATCATTTCCACCGGTGCGGGGGAGGAGCTCCAGCTGCTGGGGTTGCGCTACCGGAAGCGTTAGGGAGGGGATCCGGCGCGGGGTTTTGGGCCCTGGGGGGACACGCCCCAGGGGTTTCCGGGGGGCGGCGCTCCCCCCAGGGTGGGGAAACGTTCTTTGCGGTGACACATTTCGGGCTCCGGGGCGCGCCGTGCGCTCCGGAGCCCGAAATGCGTCTGAGGGAGTCTTCGTCGTCGCTTTTCCCCCGGAGGGGGGGCGGAAGGGTCACGCTCCCTTTTGGGGAGAAGGGGGCTCCTCCTGGGGTGCGGGAGACGGGCGGCGTTGGCTCCAGAGGAAGGCGTCCGGGGTGTAGAGCCCCAGTCCCAGCCAGATGGCGCCGAAGGTCACCCCCGGGGTGACGTCGAAGACCTCTCCGTAGACGAGCACCCCCAGGGCGAACGAGAGGGAGGGGGAGACGTACTGCAGAAGGCCCACGGTGATCAGGGGAATGCGGGCGGCGCCAAAGGCGAAGAGCAGGAGGGGCACCGAGGTGATGACCCCGGCACAGGTCAGCAGGGCGTCCCGGAAGAGGGGCCCGTGCCGAAAAGCGGTTGCCCCCGGAGGGCGAGAAATCCCAGATAGGCAAGGGCAGGGGCGGAGAGCAGGAGGGTCTCCACGAAGAGGCCGGGAATGGAGGCCACGGCAAGTTTTTTCCGCAACAGACCATAGGAACCGAAGGTCACGGCGAGCAGGAGGGAAACCCAGGGCAGGGATCCACGATCTCCGCTCCCTTCTTGGTCACAGGAGCCGACAGAAAAATTTCTTGCGCAATGATCGCATCCATGCACGTGTTGGCTTGTGCAAGGGTCAGACCGTCCTTGGGGTATTTCAAAGAGAGGGTCCAATCCTTGGAATCGGCACAAGTAAAGGTAAGTTTCAGCACTTTTGCCATGAGTATTCACCTCCTCCGTTCAACTACATCGCTTTCCCTACGCCACCACCAGATCCTTATCGTTCTTGATCATCTCGACGAGGCTATGGGCCAGAACGGCACCGATGGCGTTACCGACTGCATACATCGCATTAGCCGTGGCCCCCGCATCGATGCCGCTCAGCGTCATGCTCTTGACGTCAGGCATTCCCGACGGCTTAACGCCCACCTGCACCCGCAGGGCAAACGAGGATCCCGCCGAAGTATACGTTGCCATTGTTTTTCCCCTCCCTTCTGGAAAATCTCCATCATGGATGGATCGTATCGCTTTCATGAAGGTTTTGCAATACGCATATTTCGCTCATATGGTGCGAAGGTGCGCGCTCCCGGCGTCCCGCTTCCTCCTTCCCCCGCTTACCGGCGCGGGTGGCCGTAGATATAAAAAAGGCTCCTCCCTGGAAGGGAGAGGCCGTGATGCCTGGATGCTTGCTATAGATATCTTTTTGGGTTGAACCCCCACTCAATGGCGACGTCAAGCGGCACTCCGAGGTCCGAAAGCTCCACAGGCTTCCCGCGTTCAATGAATGAGCGGATGTGGGCGATGGCCTCCTCAGCAGAAAGATAATTCTGCATGTAGTCGATGGGGAAGGGCCGATGGAACGCTTTTGCGTATACCTTCATCTCCCGATCAATGCCAGGATCAGCTGGCTGTGCTTCCATGTCACACTCCCCTCCCTGGGCTAAGAAGTCCTCAAACGCCTGGACAACGTTGGGGAACAGGTCGCGAACCACCTCGATTTTTGTCGTAGGCCACATCATGCCCCCACCAGCCACGGATCTTCCCCGTCGCTGACGCTGGAATCATTATATCACTTGCTGCTCCTATCCTTGACAAGCCGCACTGCGGCAATCTTGTCGCCCTTCGCCCTCGACCCTCTTTCCCCATGCCCAGAAAAAAGTTTTTTTGCCCGTCAGAACCCACCTAAGGTGTCGTTGCCTGGTGCTATAATCGTGAAAAATGATTTTGCGGGCGGAGATTTCGCAGGGCCATTTTTTCTCCGGGGGAAAGGGCCGTGCCGACGCGCTCCAAGAGGGCCGTCCGGGCGGGCGGCCCTCTCTCCGAGACAACAGCGGTTTTCCGGAACACCATATCGCGGGAGGTTCCGCGCCGCTTGGGCCTTGATGAAGCATCAAAAAATGTGGAGGGTTGACCATGATCGAGAGCCAAATCGAAGACCATCTGATCGAAAAACTGACCGACCTCAAATACACCTACCGTTCGGACATCCACGACCGCGCGGCGCTGGAGCGCAATTTCCGGGGGCACTTCGAGGCCTTGAACCGCGTGCACCTCACGGACAGCGAGTTCGGCAGACTGCTGGAGCGCATCATCACCCCGGACGTCTTCGCCGCCGCCCGGACCTTGCGCGAGCGGAACACCTTCGAGCGCGATGACGGCACCCCCCTCCACTACACCCTGGTGAACATCAAGGACTGGTGCAAGAACACCTTCGAGGTCGTCCACCAGGTGCGCATCAGCACCGACTACAGCCACCACCGCTACGACGTGATCCTCCTGATCAACGGCGTTCCTGCGGTGCAGATCGAGCTGAAGACCCTGCAGATCAGCCCGCGCAAGGCCATGCAGCAGATCGTGGAGTACAAGAACGACCCCGGCAACGGCTACGGAAAAACGCTGCTCTGCTTCATCCAGCTCTTCATCGTCAGCAACCGCACCGATACGTGGTACTTCGCCAACAACAACCACCGCCATTTCAGCTTCGACGCCGACGAGCGCTTTCTGCCGCTCTACCAGTTCGCGGACCCGCGCAACGCCAAGATCACCCACCTGGACAGTTTTGCCGAGGCCTTTCTGGCCAAGTGCACCCTGGGGGAGATGATCAGCCGCTACATGGTGCTTGTGGCGTGCGAACAGAAGCTCCTGATGATGCGCCCCTATCAGATCTACGCCGTCAAGGCCATCGTGGATTCTATTTCCCAAAACTGCGGCAACGGCTACATCTGGCACACCACCGGCAGCGGGAAGACCCTCACCTCCTTCAAGGCGTCGACCCTCCTCAAGGACAACCCCGACATCGACAAATGCCTCTTCGTGGTGGACCGCAAGGACCTGGACCGGCAGACCCGGGAGGAGTTCAACAAATTTCAGGAAGGTTGCGTCGAAGAGAACACCCACACCGAAAGCCTGGTGCGGCGCCTCCTTTCCGAGGACTATGCCGACAAAGTCATCGTCACCACCATCCAGAAGCTCGGCCTCGCCCTGGACGGCAACAACAGCCGACGCAACTACGCGGAGCGCCTGGAACCCTTGCGCTCCAAGCGCATGGTCTTCATCTTCGACGAGTGCCACCGGTCGCAGTTCGGCGACAACCACAAGGCCATCAAGGCGTTCTTTCCCCGCGCCCAGCTGTTCGGGTTCACCGGCACCCCCATCTTCGAGGAAAACGCCACCCATCAGCAGATCGAGGGGCAGCAGGCCAGCTACCGCACCACGGTGGACGTCTTCCGGCAGCAACTCCACGCCTACACCATCACCCACGCCATCGAAGACCGAAACGTTCTGCGCTTCCACGTGGACTACTTCAAACCGGACGGAAAGGCGCCCCGCGGGGCGGACGGATCCCTCACCAAGAAGGCCATCGTGGAAGCGATTCTCGCCAAGCACGACGCCGCCACCTTCGGGCGCCGGTTCAACGCCCTGCTGGCCACCGCGTCCATCAACGACGCCATCGAGTACCACGCGCTCTTCAAGACGGTGCAGGCCGAAAAAGCCGCGGCGGACGAGCGCTTCTCGCCGCTCCACGTGGCCTGCGTCTTCTCTCCCCCCGCCGAGGGCAACAAGGACGTGCAGCAGATCCAGGAAGACCTGCCCCAGGAAAGAATCGACAACGAGCAGGAGCCCGACGCGAAGAAAGAGGCCCTGGAGGGCATCATCGCCAGTTACAACGCCCGATACGGCACCAATCACCGCCTGGGGGAGTTCGACGCCTACTACCAGGATGTGCAGAAGCGCATCAAGGACCAGCAGTACCCCAACAGCGACTTTCCCCACAAAGAGAAGATCGACGTCACCATCGTGGTGGACATGCTCCTCACGGGCTTCGACTCCAAGTACTTGAACACCCTGTACGTGGACAAGAACCTCAAACACCACGGGCTGATCCAGGCCTTTTCCCGCACCAACCGGGTGCTCAACGACACCAAGCCCTACGGCCACATCCTCGACTTTCGCCAGCAGCAGGACGCCGTGGACACCGCCATCGCCCTCTTCTCCGGCGAGACCGCCAAGCCCGCCAAGGAAATCTGGCTGGTGGAGCAGGCGTCGGTGGTCATCCAAAAGCTCGACGACGCCATGGAGAAGCTGGGCCAATTCATGCGCTCCCAGGGGCTGGAGAACACCCCCGAGGCGGTGCTCCACCTCAAAGGGGACGACGCCCGGACCTCGTTTATCAACCAGTTCAAGGAGGTGCAGCGCCTCAAGACCCAGCTGGACCAGTACACCGATCTGACGGACGAGCACAAGCAGAAGATCGAGCAGGTACTCCCCAAGGATCAGTTGCAGGCCTTCAAGGGGGTCTATCTGGACACCGTGCAGCGTATCCGGGATGAACGGGGCAAGGGAGGCGTGGACAAGAAACCCGAGGAGGGAGGGGGCGGTCAGCTCGATCCCGAGCTCGTCCTTTTCGCCTCGGCGGATATCGACTACGATTACATCATGGCCCTCATCGCGACGTATTCCCAGCAGGCCCCCGACAAGCAGAAGATGACCCGGGAGCAGCTCATCGGCCTGATCCAGGCCGATGCCAAGTTCCTGGACGACCGGGACGACATCGCGGAGTACATCGGCACCCTGGAACAGGGCACGGGGCTGGACGAAACGGCCGTCCGCGCCGGGTACCAGCGCTTCAAGGAGGAGAAGCACGCCCGGGAGGTGGCCGCCGTGGCCGAAAGGCACGGCATCGAACCCGCCGCCCTGCGGGCCTTCGTGGAGGACGTACTGCGCCGCATGGTCTTCGACGGCGACCGGTTGGGCGACCTCTTCGCCCTGCAGGAGCTGGGGTGGAAGGCCCGGGCCCAGAAAGAGCAGGACCTCATGGAGGACCTGCTGCCGTTCTTGAAGAAACTCGCCCAGGGGCGGGAGATATCGGGGTTGGGCGCCTATGAGCAGTAAACCGGAAGAAGCGGGCACGACGGCGAAGGCGGGGCGGCCGCTGGTGCCCACCTTGCGCTTTCCGGAGTTCCGGGATGCGGGGGAGTGGGAAACCTTGCCTATGAGAAAACTGCTATCAAGAGATCCAGAGTATGGAGTGAATGCACCGTCTTCTCCATATTCAGAAGATAAACTAACATACTTAAGAATAACTGACATAGATGATGATGGTAATTTTTTAAGCAACTCGAAGGTGTCAGTTGATATCAATCCTGTTGATGGGAATTTTCTTAAAAAAGGTGATATTGTTCTGGCTCGTACAGGCGCAAGTGTAGGAAAATCCTATCGTTACAAAGACAAGGATGGCCCGCTGGTTTTCGCTGGTTTTTTGATACGTATCAGGCCAGAATCAACGAAAGCGGTCTCTGCTTTTTTGTCGAATTTTTTGACGACACAACAGTATTGGAGCTGGGTTGGCGTAACTTCTACACGCAGTGGACAGCCTGGTATAAATGGAACGGAGTATGCATCATTGCCCGTTCCAGTTCCCCCTGCTATTGCCGAACAACAAAAAATCGCCGACTGTCTCTCCTCCGTCGATGACCTGATCGCCTTGGAGGCCCGGAAACTCGACGCCCTCAAGACCCATAAAAAGGGCCTGATGCAGCAGCTTTTCCCCGCCGAAGGCGAAACCCTCCCCAAACTCCGCTTCCCGGAGTTCCGGGACGCGGGGGAGTGGGAAACCTTGCCTATGAGAAAACTGCTATCAAGAGATCCAGAGTATGGAGTGAATGCACCGTCTTCTCCATATTCAGAAGATAAACTAACATACTTAAGAATAACTGACATAGATGATGATGGTAATTTTTTAAGCAACTCGAAGGTGTCAGTTGATATCAATCCTGTTGATGGGAATTTTCTTAAAAAAGGTGATATTGTTCTGGCTCGTACAGGCGCAAGTGTAGGAAAATCCTATCGTTACAAAGACAAGGATGGCCCGCTGGTTTTCGCTGGTTTTTTGATACGTATCAGGCCAGAATCAACGAAAGCGGTCTCTGCTTTTTTGTCGAATTTTTTGACGACACAACAGTATTGGAGCTGGGTTGGCGTAACTTCTACACGCAGTGGACAGCCTGGTATAAATGGAACGGAGTATGCATCATTGCCCGTTCCAGTTCCCCCTGCTATTGCCGAACAACAAAAAATCGCCGACTGCCTCTCCTCCCTCGACGACCTCATCGCCTTGGAGACCCAGAAACTCGACGCCCTCAAGACCCACAAAAAGGGCCTGATGCAGCAGCTTTTCCCGGTGTCGGACGAGGTCCCCGCATGACGCAGCTCATCCTCTACACCAGCGAAGACGGCCACGCCCACGTGCAGTTGCGGGCCCATCGGGGCACGGTGTGGCTCAGCCAGCGGCAAATGGCCGAATTGTTCGATGTCTCGCCGGACACTATCGGCCTGCATCTGAAAAACATCTACGCCGACGGCGAACTGCAACGCGCGGCAACTGCCGAGGAATCCTCGGTAGTTCAAACCGAGGGCGGGCGCGAGGTGCGCCGCTCGGTCACGCTCTACAACCTTGACGCCATTCTCGCCGTGGGGTACCGGGTGCGCTCGCCGCGCGGCGTGCAGTTCCGCCGCTGGGCCAGCACCGTGCTGGCGGAGTATCTGCGCAAGGGCTTCGTCATGGACGACGAGCGGCTGAAGAACCCCGACGGTCGCCCGGACTATTTCGACGAGATGTTGGCCCGCATCCGCGATATACGCGCCTCGGAGAAGCGCTTCTATCAAAAGGTGCGCGATCTCTTTGCCCTGGCCGCCGATTACGACAAGACCGATCAGGCCACCCAGACGTTTTTCGCCGCCGTGCAGAACATGCTGCTGTATGCCGTCACCCAGTGCACCGCCGCCGAAATGGTCCTCCACCGCGCAAACCCTGCGGATCCCCATTTCGGCCTGAGGGCCTGGACGGGCCATCGGGTGCGCAGGCACGACATTCTGGTGGCCAAAAACTACCTCACCGAGGAGGAAATCGACACGCTCAACCGTCTGGTGGTGATCTTTCTCGAAACCGCCGAACTGCGGGCCAAGCGGCAGACGGTGACCACCATGGCCTTCTGGCGCGAGAACGTGGCGCAGATCATCGTGGCCAACGGCTTTCCCCTGTTGGCGGGGGCGGGATCGGTGAGCCATGCCCGCGTGGAGTCGCACGTCACCCCCCTGTTTCTGGACTACGAGCAACGCCGCAAAACCCAAGAAGCCCAGGAGGCGGACGCCCAGGACGAGGCGGAGCTGAAAGCGCTGGAACACAGAATAAAGGATCGCAAGGAGGCGGAATCATGATCGAGCAAGACAAAAGGAAACTGGGGGCCACCCTCTGGGCCATCGCCGACCAACTGCGCGGCGCCATGAATGCGGACGACTTCCGGGACTACATGCTCTCCTTCCTTTTCTTGCGCTATCTGTCGGACAACTACGACGGGGCGGCGCAGAAGGAGCTCATGTCCGATTATCCGAAGCTGCCGCCAGGCGACCGTCGCCCCCCCTTGGCGGTGTGGTACGACCAAAACCCCGGCGATGTCGACGAGTTTGAAAAACAGATGCGCCGCAAGGCACACTACGTGATCAAGCCGGAGTACCTCTGGGGGAGCATCGCCGAGATGGCCCGGATCCAGAACGGGGAGTTGCTGCACACCCTGGAAAAGGGGTTCTCCTACATCGAGAACGAATCCTTCGACAGCACCTTCGCCGGTCTGTTCTCGGAGATCAACCTGAATTCGGAGAAGCTGGGAAAGGACTACGTGGCCCGCAACGCCAAGCTCTGCACCATCATCGGAGAGATCGCCGAGGGGCTGGCGCAGTTTTCCGCCGACAGCGACACCCTGGGGGACGCCTACGAGTACCTCATCGGCCAGTTCGCCGCCGGTTCGGGGAAGAAGGCGGGGGAGTTCTACACGCCGCAGCAGATTTCCAGCATCCTCTCCGGCATCGTCACGCTGGACAGCCAGGAACCGGCCACCGGTCGGCGCAAAAACCTCGAAAGCGTCTTCGACTTCGCCTGCGGCTCCGGTTCCCTGCTGCTCAACGTCCGCCGCCGCATGGGGACAATGGGCATCGGCAAGATCTACGGCCAGGAGAAGAACATCACCACGTACAACCTGGCGCGCATGAACATGCTGCTCCACGGAGTGAAGGATTCGGAGTTCCAGATCTACCACGGCGACACCCTCACCAACGACTGGGATGCGCTCCGGGAGACAAATCCGGCCAAGATGCCGAAGTTCGATGCGGTGGTGGCCAATCCGCCGTTCAGCTACCGATGGGAGCCCACCGAGGCCCTGGGCGACGACATGCGGTTCAAGAACCACGGTCTTGCGCCCAAATCCGCCGCGGACTTCGCCTTTCTGCTGCACGGTTTCCACTACCTGAAGCCGGAAGGGGTCATGGCCATCATTCTGCCCCACGGGGTGCTCTTCCGGGGCGGCGCCGAGGAACGCATCCGCACGAAGCTGCTCCAGGACGGCCACATCGACACGGTCATCGGCCTCCCCGCCAACCTTTTCTTCTCCACGAGCATTCCGGTTTGCGTCCTCGTGCTAAAAAAATGCAAGAAGCCCGACGACGTGCTTTTCATCAACGCCGCCGACCACTTCGAGAAGGGCAAGCGCCAGAATGTCCTGACGCCGGAGCATATCGAAAAAATTCTCGACACCTACCAACACCGCCGGGAAGAGGAACGCTACGCCCGCCGGGTGTCGATGAAGGAGATCGAGGAGAACGGCTACAATCTGAACATCACGCGCTACATCAGCACCCAGGAGGCGGAGGACCAAATCGATCTTCGGGCGGTTAACGCCGAACTGGTGGGGGTGACGCAAAAGATCGAGGAGGCCCGGGAGCGGCACAACGCCTTTCTCCGGGAGCTGGGGTTGCCCCCCGTGTAGTAGACGCGCCGCAAGGCCGTGTGCGGCGTAGGGGCGAAAAGAGCCGGCGGGAAGGTACGCGCTCCCGGCGTCCCGCTTCCTCCGCCCTCGGAGGAAGCCAGTCCTTGGAGAGGAAAGGAGAACATGCGATGAAAGCGCTTTCTGTGCGGCAACCGTATGCCACCCTCATCGCCACAGGTGAAAAGACCATCGAATGGCGGTCCTGGAAGACCCCACACCGCGGGGCGCTGATGATCTGCTCGTCAGCGTCCTGGGCGGAAGGGGAGTGGGATATTCCCAAAGAGGACCGGGATCAATTTCCCCGGGGTGTCACCCTCTGTATCGTGGATCTGGTGGACTGTCGTCCGTTCAAGAAAAAGGACCTGGAGGCCGCCTTCATGGAGGAAAATCCGGGGGGGTATGCGTGGGTTTTGGCGAACCCCGTGCCCATCGCCCCGAGGCCCATCAAGGGGAAACTCCATCTCTTCGATGTCCCGGCACCTTCCGAAGCGGGCGCAGAGGAACTTTGTTGAGGAGGGGGGGCTCGTCCCCCCTCCTCCTTCGGGTGATCTCCTTCCGGGCAATCCCGAAAGCCCCTAAGACGAAGACAGGGTCCCTTCCCGGCGGAGTGCTTCCAGCTGCTCTGGGGTGATCTCCGTGACGTAGAGAATCTTCTCGTCCGACTCCCCCAGGGCCAGCATCCTCCGGGCCGTGTCGATTTCCCCTTCCATCCGGCCTTCCGCCCAGCCTTCTGCCCGGCCTTTGCTGAAGCCCTTTTTTCCCATCAGGCTGACGTCCATCTCCCCCTCCTCCTTTCGGCGTTCCAGTTCTTCGTCCCACTCTTCCCATACCAGGCTGTCTTTGACGTTCATAATCCCTTCGATGAACCAGAGCAGAAACGCCGAGGAGGTTCCTCTTTACCTTGCTTTACATTGCCTTTCCAGAACTTTTTCTGTACCCTGGGGGGGGATGTCCTGTAGTAAATTGTTCGGGGGGTGGAGCCATGCGGTGTTTCATCAAGAGGTGTTCCCTCAGGACCCAGATCATGGGGGGCACGGCGGTTATTGTGGTGGGAGCTCTGGCGGTGTCTTTTTGGGGGAGCTATCTCACGGCCCGGGATCGGCTCCTGGAGAGCTCCGTCACCCAGGGTCAAGGGGCCGTCACCAGCCTGGCCCACGCCACGGAGAACACCTTGAAGCTCCTTCGCACGGCCTGTGCCACGAACCTCGACGTGAGTGCGGGGACCGTGGCGGGGGGGCGCCTCATGCCCAGCCGGTTCACCGTGACGATGGGTAAGTGGGTGCTCACCCCCCTTTCCCTTTCCACGGGCAACCTCGTAAAGATCACAGGAAACAACGCCCTTCCCGAGGAATGGGCAGCCCGCATGGGGGGGTGTTTCTCCCTGTTGCAGCCCGCCTCGGCGGACGGCGCCGTCGCGTTGGTGCGCGTTTCCACGTCGATCAAGGATGCCTCGGGGCAGTCCCTGATCGGTACGCCCTTGGAAGATGATAGCCCCGCCACGCCGGCGCTGGCCCGGGGGGAGAGCTTTTTTGGCCCGACGGAGATCCACGGAGAGCCCTTTTTTGGGGGGTATCGTTCGGTGAAGGGCAAGACGCCGGAGGAGCACGTCGTGGTCTTCGCGGGGGTTTCGTTGACGCCTTTGCTGCAATTCCTCCGGGAGTCGCACATCGGCGAGGGAAGCGAGGTCCGGGTCTTCGACGCCCACGGGCGAGAGCTGGGAAAGGGAGCCTCCCCAGAGGGGTCTTCTTCCCTGTGGGCGGCCCTGGAGCCCTGGAGGGCCAAAATAGCTCCGGGGGAGGTGGAATCTTTCTCCGAGGGCGAGGGCAAGGCCGCGCGCCAGGTGTTTGTCTTCCGGACGGATTCTCCGGAGTGGACCGTGGCGGTGACCATTCCTTCGTCGGTGATCACCGCCCCCCTGGTGGCCATGCGAGAGCGGATGCTCATCTGGGGCCTCCTCTCCCTGGGAGCCGGATTGGCCCTGGTGACCTTCCTGGTGGGACGCCTTCTGGCCCCCCTGCGGAACGTGGTGGAGACGGCCCACCGCGTCGCCATCGGGGACCTTAGGGTTAGCACCTGTGCCGACGAGGACGAAGGGAGCCGCAACGAGATCTGCGTCGTCCTTTCGGCCTTCGCGCGTATAGGTACGGCCTATCGGGACTTGGTGAGTCAGATGCAGGGGTTGCAAGAGCTATTCCAGGAACGGGGAGACGCCATGGAGCACATCAATGGCGAGGTGGTGGCATCCCTTCGAGAGGCCCTGGGGGCCGCCCAGGACATGGTGCGCACCGTGGAGAGAGTGGTCCAGGGGGCCGATGGGACAAAATCCCGGGTGACCTCCGTCACCCAGGCCTCCCGGGAGGCTTCGAGCCTCGTGGCGGGCCTATCCCGGGAGTCGGAAGAAGTGGCCCGGGAGACGTCCGCAAATGGGGAGGCAGTGCGGGCGGTGGCGGTGGGCATCCGCGAGGCGGGGGGGGCCAGCGTCCGGGTGCGGGATGCCCTGGGGGCTTTGGAGAGCTCCGTGGAGAGCATTTCCCGGTTTGTGGCCACCATCCAGGGCATTGCGGACCAGACAAATCTTTTGGCGCTGAACGCCGCCATCGAAGCCGCCCGGGCCGGAGAGGCGGGGCGGGGCTTTGCCGTGGTGGCCGAGGAGGTGCGCAAGTTGGCGGAGGACTCCAATGGGGCTTCTCGCCAGATTCAGAGCGTCATCGAGGAGATTAGGGCCCGGACGGACGAGACGGTGAGGGACACGGAGCGCGTCACGGAGCTCATCGCCGGGACGGAGAAAGACTCCCAGGAGACCGCCGAACGCATTGGGGAGATCGTGGCCCACGTGTCGGCCATTGCCGAAGGTATTCGATCCATCGCCGCCGTGACCCAAAACCAGCTCGCTGGCAACGAAGCGGTGGAAAACGCCATGGACATGATCCATCGCCAAGCGGGGGAGGGGCAGCGCGCCGCATCCCGGGTGGAGCAGGTGTCTCGCCAGGTGGCGGGGCAGATGGATCATCTGGAAGAGATCCGGCGTCAACAGGGCGATGTCCTGGAAGATCTGGGCCGGGCCCTGGCAGGATACGTGCTGGACGATGCCTCGGAGGTTCGGGCGTTGGAGGAATAAGCCCTGGGTCGGGGAAGGGGGCTCGTCCGCACGGGCGCGCCCCCTTCCGGTCGTTTGCCCCCAGGGGTCCCCGGGAGCACTGGGGTGGCCGGGATGGGGGAGTCCGTTTTGGGGTCCGGGGACTAGGCCTCCCGTCGTAGGGAGGAAGCCTCCGGGGAGGAACGTCGGCTCAGGAGGAATGAATCCAGGGTGTAAAGCCCCAGTCCTATCCAGATGGCGCCGAAGGTCACTCCCCGGGTGAAGTCGAAGGTCTCGCCGTAGGCTAATACGCCCAGGGCGAAGGAAAGGGACGGGGCGACATACTGGAGGAGTCCCACCGTAACCAAGGGAATGCGGGCGGCGCCGAAGGCGAAAAGGAGCAGGGGCACCGAGGTGATGATGCCGGATCCGGACAGAAGGGCGTCTCGAAAGAGGGACCCCGCGCCGAAGCACTGCTGCCCCTGAAGGGCAAGAAAGCCCAGGTACGCCAGGGCGGGGGCGGATAGCAGGAGGGTTTCTACGAAAAGTCCCGGGATGGAACCCACGGGGAGCTTTTTTCTCATCAATCCATAGGACCCGAAGGTCACGGCGAGGAAAAGAGAGACCCAGGGCAAGGAGCCGTGGAGGACGAGCTGGTATCCCACCCCCAGGGCGGCGAGGGCCACGGCGGCCCACTGATAGGGGCGAAGGCGTTCATGAAAAAAAATCATGCCAAAGAGGACGTTCACCAGGGGAGTGATGAAGTACCCCAGGCTTGACTCCAGGATCCTCCCCGTGTTCACGGCCCAGATGTAGGCGAGCCAGTTGACGCCGATGAGGGTGCCGCTGACGGCGAGCCCCAGGGCGACGGAGCGCCGGGAGAGGGCGCTCCATACCTCGCCCCACCGGCGGGTGGCCGAGAGCATGATCAGGAGCACCAGCATGGACCACAGGATCCGGTGGCACAAGATCTCCAAAGGGGGAACCTCTTCCAGGGCCTTCCAGTAGACGGGGAGGGCTCCCCATAGGAGGAAGGCCCCCAGGGTGGCCCAAAATCCCGCTTGAAATTCGGAGGCGCGTTGCGTCGACACGATAGATCAAACTCCTTTCGTCCCCTTGGATCTCCTGGGGGTGCTTCGACCATTCCCGGGGAGGGGCGCTTGGGGCGGGGCCGTCGCTCCCCACCAGGGGGATCATTTCTCGGGGAATCTTTCTGGAAAAGGTATAGCTTAAAGGCCCCCCGATGTCCCCCTCCGAAGGAGGAGCTCTTTGAAAGCCAAAGCCCCATGGAGGCCCTCGGATCGAAGGATCCTCCCGGGAGCAGAGGCTTCTCATCGAGGGATGGGCCCTGGGGACCTCGGCGATGCCTCCCGAAGACCGTTTCTCCGGCCCCTTTGTGGATCTGGTTCCCGGGGCGCCGGGGGGAGGGACCGAAGGACGCGAGGGGCTTTTCTTGCCATTCCCTTCCCCCGGTCCTACAATGGAGCGAAGGGGAAAAAGGGACGTCCAGGGGCTTGCGAACGGCGAACAATGGTCCTGGGCCCACGGGGCAGGGGCCGGGATGTCTCGGGAAAGAGGGGGGGAAAGAGGTGGCGAAGGGAAGGGGGCTGGGACCGTGGATCCTGGGGGTGGTGCTGATCCTCGCTATCCCGGCCTGGGGGGTGGACATCGGCCGCTGGGATGGCCCCGACTTGGGGTTGGGCCTTTCCCGGGCCTTGGTGCGCTACCTCCTGGGATCTCCCGATGCGGTGGCGGGAAGGACTTGGGTCTACGTCGTCTCTGGCTCTCGGGAGATCGACCTGGGATTCGTGGATTTTTCCTCCGGGGACATGGTGTGCGTCGCTGCCCAGCGCTACCGCCCCGGAGGGGTCTCGGCGGTATCCCTGGTGGAGCTCCTCCAGCGCCAGGGCTTCGTCTCGGTGGTGGCGGACGGCCATCGATGGCTCTTGACGGGAGAGGATGGCTCTTCGGGGCAGGCGGCGTTTTTCCTGGTGCTCTCCCCTGATTTGGCGGAGTCTCCTTCTAGGGGCCCCCTGCTGGCGACGCTGGACGAGCGCCCTTGGCGGGCCCTGCTGGAGGGGGAGGATAGGGGGCGGACGGCGTGGGAGCGCCGCTTCGTAGCCATGATGGCTTGGCCTCGCCCCAGAGAGGGGGAAAGCCGTGACGGGGCACCCTGACCGGAGGAGAATGGAAAGCCTGCGGCGATGGCTTTTCCTGGTCGTGGTGCTGTGGGGAGCCCTGATGGGGGGCGCCGATGGGGCCCTGGCCTTGGCTCGGGTCTTTCGCTTCGACCACCTGGGAGTGGGGCAGGGCCTCCCTTCGGGGGTGGTGCAGGCCCTGCTCCAGGACCGGACGGGTTTTCTCTGGATCGGCACCCGGGGAGGGCTCTGTCGCTACGACGGTCGGGAGACCCTTTCCGTCCCCTTGGAGCGCCCGGGAGAGCCCCGGCGGAGGATGATCCGGGCCCTGGCGGAGGACGGCGAGGGATATCTATGGGTGGGCACGGGGGGCGACGGGCTGGTGCGCCGCCATCAGGCCTCGGGAGAGCTCACAGTCTTTGGCCGGGGACTCCCGGGGGGGCTAGGGGGGGACAAGGTCTTTTCCCTGCTGGTGGACGCCCGGGGGGTGCTTTGGGTGGGCACGGAAGGGGGGTTGGCCCGGTACGACCGGGTCCACGGAGTTTTTGAACCCTTTCCCCGCCCGGGAAAGGACGCCCTGGGATTGCCCTCGGCGCCGGTGCGGGCCCTGTGCGAGGACGTCCGGGGGCGCTTCTGGGTGGGCACCGACGAGGGGCTGGCCCTGGTGGACCGGGGCACGGGGGAGGTGCGCCTCTTCCGCCATGGGACGGGGGATCCCCGGTCCTTGGGGAGGAACGACGTGCGCGCCCTCTGTGCCGATGGGGACGGAGCCCTTTGGGTGGGCACGGGGGGAGCGGGGCTGGATCGCTTAGACCCTTCGGGGGAGTTTTTTATTCATCATCGCCCCGACCCCCAGGCCCCGGGACGCCTCGGTGGGGGCGCGGTGCGGGCCCTGTGCCGAGATGGCCGGGGCAACGTCTGGGTGGGAACCTGGGAAGGGGGGCTCTTCCGGTTCGACCGAGAAAAGGGGCGCTTCGAGGGTTTTCGCCATACCCCGGGGCGGGCGGGGAGCCTGGGAAGGAACACGGTGAACTGCCTGTTGGTGGACCGGTCCGGCTTGCTGTGGATCGGGTTGGAGGGGGGAGGGGCGGCGTCGCTGAACCTCCGGGCGGCGGAGAACTTTCCCCTGTACACCCACGACCCCGGCGACCCTTCGGGGTTGGCTTCTTCCATGGTCTTGGCCCTGGGCCGGGACTCCTCGGGGGCGGTGTGGGTGGGGACCGACCGGGGGTTGGACCGCATCGACCGCAGTTGGAAATCCGTGCGATCCTTTCGCCCCGACCCCCAGAGGCCCGACTCCCTGGCGGGGGAGTCCGTGCGGGCGGTGCTGGCGGACTCCCGGGGCTTCCTCTGGGTGGGAACGGCGGGAGGAGGACTTCAGCGCCTTTACCTTCCGGCCCTGGACCGGGGGGGATTTTTTGCCCCCCTGCGGCGCGACCCCCCCTTCAGACGCTTTTACCACGACCCCTCGCGGGAGAACTCCCTGGCGGATGCCGATGTGACGGTGCTGCTGGAGGACCGAGAAGGACTCCTCTGGGTGGGCACGGCGGGGGAGGGGTTGGATTGCTTCGATCCTCGCAAAGAGACCTTTACCCACCATCGCTACGACCCCGATGCCCTTTTTTCCCTGGGGGGAAACACCGTGACCTGCCTTTTGGAGGATCGCTTCTCTCACCTATGGGTGGGGACGGAGGGCACGGGGCTCGCCCGGTACGACCGTAGCACCGATCGCTTCGTGCGCCTGCGAGAGGACCATGGCACCCCTTCGGTGGGGACCCCTACTTGCCTTCTGGAAGACCGGCGGGGGCGGATCTGGGTGGGCACCGAGGGGGGGTTACGGCGCCTGGACCGCGCCCGAGGGGTGCTGGTGGAGGTCCCCGAGGTGCGCCCCCCGGGGGAAGACGCAGTGACGGGGATGCTGGAAGACGACACGGGATCCCTCTGGATCGCCACCCGAGGGGGGCTTTGCCGCTACTGGCCCGAGACGGGACGCTTCGAGGCCTATGGGGCCCGGGAGGGGCTCCAGGGGGAGGAGTTTAACTACGGCGCCTGCGTGCGAGGATCGGAGGGAGAGCTGATCTTCGGAGGCTCCGGCGGCCTCAACGCCATCCGGCCGGGATGGCTCCGGCGCAATCTCATGCCCCCCGGGGTGGCGATCACGGGAGTGGCGGTGGAAGGGTCTCCTCTGGATCCCATGACGTTGGGGTCTTTGGCCCCCGTGTCCCTGGGGCCCCGGGATCGATCGGTGACCTTCACCCTGGCGGCCCTGGATTTTTCTTCCCCGGAGCGGAACCGTTTTTCGGTAAAGCTGGAGGGCTTCGAGACCTCTTGGGTCTCCCTGGGATTTCGCAACGTGGTGACTTACACTAACCTGGACCCGGGATCTTATGCTCTCTGGGTCAAGGCCGCCAACGCCGACGGAGTGGAGAGCCCCCCGGAGCGCCTGATCCGCCTGACGGTCCCCGTGCCGGGGTGGCGTTCCTGGTGGGCGATCTCGCTCTACGCCCTGGGATCCCTGGGAATCCTGGGAGGGTACGGCTCCTTCCGGGTGCGCCGAGAGGAGCGGGTCCTCCGGGAGCAGCGGGAACGGGCCCGGGCCCTGGAAGAAGAGGTGGCCCTCCGGACCCGGGAGCTCCACGAAAAAAACGAGGCCCTGCGGCGGAGCGCCCAGATGCTCCAGATGGAGGTGGAGGAGCGCCTTTTGGCCCAGGATGCCCTGGTGGCGGCCAAGGATGCGGCGGAAAGCGCCTCCCGGGCCAAGGGGGTTTTTCTGGCCAACGTGGGACACGAGCTGAGGACCCCCATGAACGCCATCTTGGGATTCACCGATCTCCTGCTGGAAGGGGAGATCTCTCCCACCCAGCGCCCCTGGCTCGTCACCGTGCGGAGCGCGGCGGGGTCCCTGCTTCGCCTCTTGAATGACCTGTTGGATCTCTCCAAGGCCGAAGCGGACCGACTGGACCTGGAAGAAGTGCCCTTTGACCCTGCGGCGGTACTGGAGGAGGTGCGGAGCCTTCTGGAGCCCCGGGCCCGGGAAAAGGGGCTGGCCTTTTGCACGGAAGTGGACGCCTCGGTGCCCCCAATCCTCCGGGGGGACCCCTTTAGGCTGCGCCAGATCCTCACTAACCTGGTGGATAACAGCGTCAAGTTCACCGCCGCGGGGCATGTGGCGGTATTTTTGACGGCCCAGCCGGAGGGGGGGCGGGTGTGGCTCCGGGGTCGAGTGGAAGACTCGGGGGTGGGCATTTCCCCGGACCAGGTGGGTAGGCTCTTTGAACCCTTCAGCCAGGGCGATTCGTCCACGAGCCGCCGTTACGGCGGGTCGGGGCTGGGGCTCGCCATCGTCCGGCGCCTGGTGGATCTCATGGAGGGCTCCCTGGAGGTGGCCCCTCGGGAGGAGGGAGGGTCGATTTTTTCCTTCTCTCTCTCCTTGGGCCGAGAGGAAGGTGGGGGCGAAGGAAAAACCCATAAGGAGGGTTCTCCGGAGCTCGAGGGGGAGGCCCGGGCCCTTCCTCTGGGGCTCCGGGTGCTGGTGGCGGAGGATAACCCCCCCAATAGGCGCTTTCTGGAGGCCCTTTTGGGGCGTTACCAATGGGATCTCACCTTCGTGGAGGACGGAGAGGAGGCCTGGCGCCTCCTGGCCCCTTCGGGGGAAGGGAGCCTGGGTTCGCCCTTTGACCTGGCGCTGCTAGACGTGCAGATGCCGGGCAAGGACGGCCCCGAGGTGGCCCGGCTCCTGCGGGAGGCTCCGGGGGGAGATCGCCTTCCTCTGGTGGCCCTTTCCGCCGGGGCGGGGGAGGGGGAGCGGCGACGGTGCCTGGCCTCGGGCATGGACGCCTTTGCCCCCAAACCCCTCACCCGGCGGGCCCTGGAGGGAGCGGTGCGGGCCGCCCTGGGGCGCCGGGGCAAGGGCGGCGATTTTTTCGAGGCCCGAGATCCCGTTGTCGGAAGCTGGGGGGAGCTCTTCGAAGCTTACGAGGGGCAAGAAGGGGAGCTCCGCCGCCTGCTGGAGGACTTCCGGGGTTCCCTGCCGGGGGTCTTGAGGGCCCTGGAAGCGGGAGTGGGAAAAGAAGACCGAGACTTTCTCCTGCGCCGGATCCATCGCCTCAAGGGAAGCCTGGGGGCCTTTTGGATGGAGCGCTCCGGGGCCCTGGCTCGGGAGGTGGAAGGGGCCCTGAAGCGGGGCGACGACGAGGGGGCCCGGCGAGGGCTGGCCCTTTTGGCCCTTCGGAGTGAGGAAGAGGGGCGAGCCCTGGGGCGGGCCTTGGAGGATAGGAGGGGAACGCGATGACCCAAGGGGATCGGCGTCGACTGCTGCTGGTGGACGACGACGATGTCTTCCGCAAGACCACGGCGACCCGGCTTCGGCACCTGGGATACGAGGTGCGGGAGGCCTCGGAGGGAGAAGAGGCCCTGGGGGCGGTGTCGGCCGACCTGGACCTGGTGCTCCTGGACTTGGGGCTTCCCGACCGAGACGGGGTGGAGGTCCTGGGGGTGCTGAGCTCGGCTTGGCCCGAGCTCCCCCTCCTGGTGGTCTCCGGGGCGGAAGAGGTGGGCACCGCCGTGGAGGCCCTGCGGGGCGGCGCCTGGGATTACCTCCTCAAGCCCTTGGGAGATCGGGAAAGCCTCTCCCACGCCCTGGAGCGGGCCTTCGAGCGCCGGGACCTTTTGCGGGAAAATCGAGCTCACCGGGAACACCTGGAGGAACAGGTGGCCGACCGGACCCGGCGCCTTCAGGAGGAGCTCGCCGAACGGAGCCGGGTGGAAGAAGAGCTGCGCCGCAGCCAAGAAGACCTTCGATCCCTGGCGTCGGAGCTGTCGCTGGCGGAGGAACGGGAGCGGCGGCGGGTGGCCGTGGATCTGCACGATGGCGTGGGTCAGACCTTGGCATTACTAAAAATGAAATTTTCTCACCTGCGTCGTACGGCGGGGGAGGCCCTGCCCTCCAAGCCCTTCGACGAGATCGGGGCGTTGGTGGAGGAGGCCATTGCCAGGGTGAGGGCCCTCACCCTGGAGGTGAGCTCCCCCGTGCTCTACGAAGTGGGCTTCGAGGCGGCGGTGTCGGCCCTGGCGGGGAAGATGTTGGACGAACACGGCATTGCCTGGACCTTGCACGACGACTGGCAGCCCAAGCCTCTGGCCGAGGACGTGAAAGTCCTGCTCTTCCAAGTGGTGCGAGAGCTGCTGCACAACGTGGTGAAGCACGCCGAGGCCCGGCGGGTGACCCTTTCGCTTCGCCGGGAGGGAAGGGAGCTGGTGTGCACGGTGGCCGACGACGGCAAAGGGGGAGTCCGGGAAGAGGAAAGGCCCCAGGGCGGAGGCTTCGGCCTTTTTAGCATCCGGGAGCGCCTTTTCCACCTGGGGGCCCGCTTCGAGCTTCACTCCTCCCCGGGGGAAGGGACCACGGGGATCCTTCGGGCGCCCCTTCTCATCCCCCGAGAGGCGTCGAGAAAAGAGGAGGCGAGGCCCCCCATCCGGGTGCTCCTGGCGGACGACCACGACCTCTTCCGCCGGGGGGTTAGGGCCCTGCTGGAGCCCTACGCCGACCTGGATCTGGTGGGGGAGGCGGAAGACGGAGAGGCGGCCCTGGCGCTGGCCCGGGAGTGCCACCCCGACGTGGTGCTGCTGGATGTCTCCATGGGGCGCCACGGGGGCATCGAAGCTGCCCGGCGCTTTTCCGAAGAGTTTCCCAAAACGGCAATACTAGGACTTTCCATGCACGCCAACCCCTTCGTGGTGCGGGAAATGCTGGACGCAGGGGGAGCGGGATATCTGCTGAAAGACTGCGATCCGGAGGAGTTGGCCCGGGCGATCCGGGCCGTGGCGGCGGGGGAGGCGGCCTTCAGCGCCCCCGTGGCGGCGGCGGTGGCCGAGGACCTGGTGCGCCAGCGCCGCCGGGGTCAGGAAGCCCTGTCGGTCCGAGAGGAAGAGGTGCTCCGGCGCCTCGCCGAGGGAGAAAGCATCAAAGAGATCGCCGCCGCCCTGGGCATCTCCGCCAAGACGGTGGAAACCTACCGGGAGCGCATCGGCGTCAAGCTGGGGCTTCACACCGTGGTGGATATGACCAAATACGCCCTGCGCAAGGGGATAGTGGCGCTGTGAAAGGTGTGGCGGCGCCGGAGAGGGAGGAGCGATGGCCTCTTTTGTGTTGAAAATTTTTGGATGCCAGATGAATGTCTACGACGGAGACCGCCTGCGCACCGCCCTGGAGGCCGGAGGGTGGCGAGAGGGAGAGGAGGAATCCGCCGACGCAGTGATATTTCTCACCTGTAGCATCCGGGACAAGGCGGAGCAGAAGGTGTGGAGTGCCCTGGGGCGCTACGGCGAAAGATGGCGGGGCCAGGGGCGCCCCACGGTGGCGGTGCTGGGGTGCATGGCCCAGAGGGTGGGAGGAGAGCTCTTTAGGCGCTTTCCCTGGGTGCGGGTGGTGTCCGGCCCGAGGCACCTGGGGCGGATTCCCGAGGCCCTGGAGAGCGCCTTGAGTGAGAGGAGGCGCCATCTCCTGTTGGACGAGGATCCCCGGGCCCTGGAAGACCTCTGTGCCCCCCCCTTAAGGCGAGAAAACCCGTACAGGGCCTTTGTCTCCATCGCCCACGGCTGCGATAATTTCTGCGCCTACTGCATCGTTCCCCACGTGAGAGGACGGTTTGCCTCCCGGGATCCAGGGGCCATCCTGGACGAAGTACGATGCCTGGTGGCCTCGGGGGTCAAGGACGTGACCCTGGTGGGGCAGAACGTGAACAGCTACGGCACCGACCGGGTCGACGGGTGGACCTTTCCCCGGTTGCTCCGGGAGGCGGGGCGCGTGCGGGGGCTCTGGAGGCTTCGCTTCGCCACGAACCACCCCAAAGACCTCACGGAGGAGCTGGGGCGCACCCTGGCGGAGGGCCCTCCCCTCTGCCCCGCCCTCAACCTGCCCATCCAGGCGGGGAGCGATCGAGTCCTGGCCCTGATGAATCGGGGCTATACGGTGGAGGACTACGCCCTTCGGGTGGCGATGCTCCGGCGCTATCTTCCCGATGTGGGGCTCACCAGCGACCTCATCGTGGGGTTTCCGGGGGAGACCGAAGAGGACTTCCGGGAGTCCCTGGGAGCCCTGGAGCGCTTCCGCTTTGACCAGGTCCATACGGCGGCCTACTCGCCCCGTCCGGGCACCCAGGCGGCGTCCATGGCTCCGGCGGTGCCCGAGGAAGAGCGCTTCCGTCGCCTGGAGGAGGCGAACTCCCTCCAGCGTCGCATCGCCACGGAGATAAACCGAGACCGGGTGGGGCGCGTCTATGAAGTCCTCCTGGATGCCCCCGCCCCCCGGGGAGAGGGTTATCTCCAGGGGAGGACTCCCCAGGACAAGGTGGTGCTGGTGCGGGGGGAGGTGGCGCTGCTGGGCACCATGGGGGCGGTGCGGATCACGGCGGGAGAACCGTGGGGCCTCCGGGGAGAATGGGCTAACGAAGGGCCCCCGGGGGATGCGGGGGGCGTAGAAGGGGAGGAAAAAGCGTGAACCTATCGCCAAAAACGCGCCAAATGCTTGTTCTAGCGGGGGGGATCCTCTGCCTTCTGGTGGCGTGGATCCTGGTGGGTATCTTTGCGGGGCGCTGGAAGGAGACGGCTCCCACGTCGATGGCGGGGCCCGCCCTTTCGACGAAAGACCCCCTCCCCACCTCTCCACCCCTCACGGAGCTCGTGGTGTATCTCACCGGGGCGGTGCGTCGTCCCGGGGTCTTTTCCGTGCCCCCGGGGAGCCGGCTGGTGGCGGTGGTGGAGAAGGCGGGAGGGCTGGCGCCTGAGGCCGATGCCGAGAGGATCAACCTGGCCCAGCCCGTGGCGGATGGGGCCCATCTCCACATCCCCCGGCGGGGAGATCGGGAACGGCTGGCGGCCCTGGCGCCCCCGGGAGGAGGGGCGCCGACGTCGCCTGAGGACCCCGGGAGACCGGTTGACGTGAACTCCGCCTCGGCGGAAGAGCTGGAGAAGCTCCCCGGCATCGGCCCCAAGACCGCCCAGGCTGTGGTGGAAGATCGGGAGAGAAATGGCCCTTTTCGCTCCGTGGACGACCTGGGGCGCGTCAAAGGCATTGGCCCGAAGAAACTCGAAGCCCTGCGCCCCCTAGTCACTGCGGGACCCTGACCCATGCTGGGGATCATGCCCTCCATGCCGATCTTTCTTGGGTGGTGCGCCGCCTTAGGGGCTCTGGGGGGTGGAGTGCCTCCCCTGGGGGCCTGGGGGGTGGGGATGCTGGTCACGGCGGGGGCGATCTGGAGCACCGCCCTGGCCTTTCCCCGAAACTTCTGGGCGGTGGGATCGGCGGCGCTCCTTCTGGGAGCCCTGGGCGGTGCGGCGGTGGTGTACCGGGGGGCCTTTCCGGAGCGTCCGGAGGGGAAGATCGAAGGCGAGGGGCTGGTGACGGCGGAGCGCCCCTGGGGCGGTCGTCGGGCCGTGCTGGTGACCCTGCCCCAGGGAACTTTCCTGGCCTTCTCGTCGCCGGTGACGGGGCTCCGGGAGGGAGATCGGGTGGCGGTGACCGGCACCCTAGAGGCCTTCAGGCGCTCCCCTGGAGGGTCCTTCGACGCCGAGCGCTACTGGAGGGCCCGGGGGGCCAAGGGGGAGCTTCGGGGGGCCTCCTGGACCCTGCTCCCCCCGGAGCGCTGGTCCCTGGCGGCGGTGCGCTCCTCGCTGAGGAAAAAGATCCTCCTGACCCTCCCCCCTCTCACCCGGGGGTACCTCCTGGCGGCCCTAGTGGGGGTCTCCGATCCGGACCGGGCGGCGGTTCATCGCCGGGCGGGGACGGTGCACCTGCTTTCGGTGTCGGGGTTTCACGTGGGGCTGGTGGGGCTTTTTGGGGCCCTGATCTTCCGGGGACGGGGGCGATGGGTCTTATCCAGCGTTCTCATCTGGGTTTACGTGGCCCTGGCGGGGGCTCCTCCCAGCGCGGTACGGTCGGCGGTGATGGCCCAAGGGGCCCTCCTGGGGTGGACCCTGGGGCGCCGAGGGGGAATAACGAACGCCCTGGCGGTGGCGGGAGGGGGTATGCTGCTCTGGAATCCCTGGTATTTCTGGGACGTGGGGTGGCGCCTCTCCGTCCTGGCCACCCTGGCCCTGGCCCTTTTGGCGGAATCCCGCCTTCCCCACCGGGTGGCGGGGATCTTGGCGAGCCCCGGGGCATGGATTGCCACGGCGGGGGAGTGCGCGGCGGTTTTTGGGCCGGTGCCCCTGGCGGGGTTGGCGATAAACCTGGTGGCCCTCCCCGCCTTCGGAGTGCTCTTTCCGGTGGGGATCCTGGCGGGGTTGCCCTCCCTACTAGAGCTCCCCGGGGGGTGGGTGGGGGCCGACTTCGCCGAGGACTGTTTTGTCCTCTGGGAGGGGCTTTCCGACGCACTGGTGAGGCTCTTTCCCGGGAGCGTGACCGACGCCTGGATCCCCACGGGGATCGGGGCCTTGGCTCTGGGGACGCTGGGGGGGAGGGTGCTGGGCCTTCCCCCGGGACGCACCCTCTTTCTGGGGGCGGCGACGATGGCCTTTTGGGGGATGATAAAACTCATCTAGCCTCCGGAGCGGAGGGTTCGGGCCGATGTCAGGGTGGGGGCAAGAGGGGCAGGGGGTCCACGGCCTTGCCATTTTTTAGCACGGTGAAGGCCAGTTGAGCGGGGCCGGAGACCGGTGCCGGACCCACGGCGGCGAGGCGATCGCCCCGCCGGACCACCGCCCCTTTTTTGCAGTAGAAGACGCCGCAGTTGCCGTAGAACGTGGCGATGCCGTCGGCGTGCTGGAGGTACACCGCGTTGCCGAAGCCCTTCATCCACCCGGCGGCCAACACGATGCCCGCAGCGGCGGCGCGGATGGGGGTGCCTTCGGGGGCCTCCAGATGAAGAGAAGGGGATCCCTCCTGACCGAAGCGCCGGAGCACGGCCCCTCGAAGGGGCCAGGCCAGGGCCTCCTCTCCCGGGGTCTGGGAAGCGACGGAAAGGTGGGGAGAAGGGCGCCCCGGCGCCCCGGAGGGGCGGGGTAAAGGGGCCACCCGGAGCACCTGGCCCGGAGTCAGGTGCTGGGGGTCCGGCAGGGCGTTGAGCTCGAGGAGAAGGTCCACCGACACCTGATATCGTCGGGCCACGGCAAAGAGCGTGTCCCCCCCTTGGACGGTGTGGGTGGCGGGCCGGGGAGCGGGGAAGTCCTGGGGATCTCGGGCGGAAGGGACGACCTCCGGTCGGGGAGGAAGATCGGGGCTCGTGGCGCCCCGGGGCACCAGGAGGACCTGCCCCATGGCGAGGCGGGAGATGTCTTCCAACCCATTGATCCGGGCCAGGGCCGTGACGGAGGTATGATATCGCCGGGCCACAGCAAAAAGTGTCTCCCCCTCCTGGACGACGTGGCGTTCAAAGGCATCCGTCGATAGGGGGCGGGCGCCGCCGCTGGCGGCACCGGAAGGAGCGGCTCTTCCCTCGGCCTTTGCCAGAAGGATCGCCCCCAGGGCTACGAAGACGACGATGGCCTTGCATCGCACGGGATTTTCTCCCCCTTTCGTGGCTAAAGCATAGCACAAGGGGGAGGCGATGATAAGGGGTGGGTCGAAGCCGTGGCATAATGGAGGCCTTGAGGGGACGCCGAAGGCTCTTCGGGCGAGGACCGAAGAGGACAACAGTAGGAACGGGGGACGATTGATGCTTTTGGTGCTCGACATAGGCAATACCACCACGGTGTTGGGGCTCTACCGGGAAGATAGCTTGGTGCGATCCTGGCGCCTCACTTCGGAAAAACGCACGGCGGACGAGCTCTCCGTCTACCTGCTTACCCTTTTGGGAACCCTTCGGGTGGATCCCGAAGAGATCACCGGGGCGGCGATGGCCAGCGTGGTGCCCCCCCTGGATGCCCCCTGGAGCGAGGCAGTGACAGCCCTTTGCGGAGTGCACCCCCTGGAGGTCACCTCGTCGCTCGATCTGGGGATGCCCGTGTGCCTGTTGAACCCCGGGGAAGTGGGAGCCGACCGGCTGGTGAACGCCGTGGCGGGGATGGCGGCGTACGGCAAACCCCTCCTGGTGGTGGACTTCGGCACGGCGGTGAACATCGACGTGGTGGACGGGGAAGGGCGGTACCGGGGAGGGGCGCTGGCTCCGGGGCTGGCCGTGAGCATGGAGGCCCTCTTCGGACGCACCGCCAAAGTGCCCAAGGTGGCCCTGGCGCCCCCGCCCTTTGCCATCGGACGCTCCACCCAGGAGGCGGTGCAGTCGGGGATCATCTTCGGGTACGCTGGCCTCGTGGACGCCCTGGTGCGCCGCATGTGGAAGGAGCTCGGCGCCGAAGCCCCCGTGGTGGCCACGGGGGGGCAGGCCTCTTTGGTGGCGTCTTTTTCCGAGACCATCCGGAGTGTGGCCCCCGACCTCACCTTGGAGGGGCTGCGTCTGATCCACCGCAGACACCGAGGATGAGGCCCGTAAGGAGAAATAGGGGAGGCGAAAGCTGGTGACGCAGAAGGGAGTGAGGCCCGGGACGGAAAGATCGAGGCGTAGGGGCAGCGAGGCGGAAAAATCTCGAGATGGCACGGCAGAACATAAGGAGGATGTCATGAGAAAAAACCGAAGAATCTTGGCGTTGTGTGTGGTGGCCCTCTTGGTCCTGGTTCTGGGGAGCGTGGCGGAGGCCGCCCGGTTGACGGTGCTCCACGTGAACGACACCCATGGCCACGCGTGGCCCTTTGACCTGTACAACAACCCGGGAGTGGGGGGCTTCGCTCCCCTGGCCACGCTGATCCAAGAGATCCGCCAGGAGGTGGAGGCCCAGGGGGGGCACGTGCTCTTGCTCCACGCCGGGGATTTCAACACCGGCGTCCCCGAATCGGACCAAAACGATGCCATGCCGGACATCGTGGCCATGAACATGTTGCGTTTTGACGCGGTGGGGCTGGGAAACCACGAATTTGACAAGCCCCGGGAGGTGCTGGACCGACAGGGACGGTTCTTGGATTGCCCCCTGGTGAACGCCAACATCCTCACCGGCGAAGGGAAACAGGCCTTTGCCCCCTACATCCTGAAGGACTTTGGCGACGTGAAGGTGGGCCTCTACGGCCTCACCACGGAAGAGACCTCCAAGCTCGAACCCACCTATCTGGGGGATTGGAAGTTCGAAAACGCCGTCGAGACCTCCAAACGCATCGTCGGGGAGCTTAAAAAGAGCGCCGACGTGGTCATCGCCCTGGCGCACCTGGGTTGGGCCGAGGCCCCCGCAGCGGGGTACACCACGTCGAAGATGCTGGCGGAGGCCTCCGTGCCCGGGCTTGACGTCATTGTGGACGGCCATTCCCACACGATCTTTGAGCAGCCCCCCCTCATCGGCACCACCATGGTGGTGTCGGCGGGGGAGTGGACCCAGTACCTGGGGCGCCTTGACCTGGTGGTGGAGCAGGGGACCATCGTCGGCCGGACGTGGCGCCTCATCCCCATCAACGCCAAGACGGTCACGGGCAAGGATGCCGAGGGCAAAGACGTCTTGGGCTTCGTCGACAAGGAGATCCCCGCCGACAAAGAGGTGGAGGCGGCCCTGGGATATTTCCTGAAAATCGGTGCCGAAAAGCTCGCCTTGGTGGTGGGAGAGACCAAGGTGCTCCTGGACGGAGAGAGGAACAACGTGAGGGCCCGGGACACCAACCTATCCAACATGGTGGCCGACAGCATGCGGTGGAAGACGGGGGCGGACATCGCCCTGATGAACGGAGGCGGTGTGCGGGCCTCCATCCAACCCGGCCCCATATCTTATCGCGACATCCTCACGGTGATGCCCTTCGGCAACACCCTCTACGTGATGGAGGTCACGGGGGAAGAGATCCAAAAGCTCCTGGACTTCGTGGTGACCATCCCCGAGGGCAAGGGAGGATGGCCCCATTTCTCCAACCTGACCTTTGCCGCTAAAGACGGCAAGGGCGTGGACGCCAAGGTGGGGGGGGAGCCCCTGGATCCGAAGAGGAGCTACAAAATGGTCACCATCAACTACCTCGCCATGGGGGGTGACGGCTACGAGGTCTTCAGAGACGCCGTGGCCCGGGGAGGATACGACACGGGATTCGTGGATGCGGCGGCCTTCCAGGAGTTTTTGGCGGATCAGAAGGTCATAGAGAACTGGGACGACAGCCAGCGCTACGTGCGCTAGGCGCCTTGGGCCGGAGGGGCCCCCTAAGGGGGCCCTCCGGCGGGCCGTGAGCCGAAACGCGGGGAGGAAAAGGTGAAAAACACGATGCCGCCGGGCGGTCAAGAAGTGGGGAGCGTGGCGGTGGCAAATCCTCTGTGGCTCGCGCCGCTGGCGGAAATCAGTGTGCCTGCGGTGCGAGCCCTCTTCAGGAGGATGGGAGTGGGGCTCACCCACACGGAAATGGTGAGCAGTTCGGGGTTGTGCCACGGGAACCGGGCCACCTTGGCCATGCTTCCCCGGAGGGGTGAGGCCCCCGTGGTGCTTCAGCTCTTCGGGGACGAGGCGGAAGAGATGGGGCGAAGCCTGGAGATCGCCCTGATCCGGGGGGAGCGTCCCCAGGCGGTGCAGATCAACATGGCCTGTCCCGTGAGGAAGGTCTTCCGCCGGGGGGAGGGGGCCCGACTTTTGGAGCGTCCCGCCGTGGCGGAGGCCATGGTGCGGGCCCTCGTGCCCTTTGGCCTGCCGGTGTGGGTGAAGACCCGGCTGGCGGGACGGGGGTGTCCCCTCTCCACGGGGGACTTCTGCGACGTGCTTTTTTCCGCCGGAGCGTCCTGCGTGGCGCTCCACGGGCGCACGGCGGCCCAGATGTACGAGGGTACGGGGGACCGGGATGCCGTGGGGGCCGTGGCGGCGCGCTTTCCCGGCCGGATCGTGGGTTCTGGGGACGTCTATGCCCCCGAGGATGTCCAGGACTATCTGTCCCGGGGGTGCGCGGCGGTGCTCTTGGCCCGGGGGGGCGTGAGGGATGTCTACAGCACGCCGAAGATCCTCCAGGCCCTGGGATACGGCGGAGCGCCGGAGGTCTTGAACCCCACCCCCGCCCAGCGGGTGGCGACTCTGATGAATTTGGCCGACGATATGGCGGAAGAAGTGGGAGAACGGGGGGCCATGATCTTGCTCCGGCGCTTCCTCTCGGGTATCTTTAAGGGACTGCCCGGGGCGACCTTTCTGCGCCGGAGCATCGGCACCGTCACCGACCGCCCCTCGCTGGAAAGCGTGGTGCGAAGATGGGAGCAGGTACTAGTTGAGGGAGGCACAGACCATGGAGGATCAGGAACGGTTGCAGGCTGAGGGAGGATCCCAGGTGCCCGAGGAGGAAATCCTGGCGGCGCGCAAGGAGAAGCTCCGGAGGCTCCGGGAGGAGGAGGGGTACGATCCCTACCGCCCCGAGCGCTTCGAGCGCAGCGCCCATCTTGCGGAAATAAAGCGGCGCTTCGACTCCCTGACCGTCGATCAGCACGGCACGGAGAAGCTCACCACGGCGGGAAGGGTCATGGCTCTGAGGAAGCACGGCAAGGCGTCTTTCATCACTTTGGAGGACGAGGGAGATCGCATGCAGCTCTACTTCCAGTTCGATGCCCTGGGAGAAGAGGCCTACACGTTCTTCAAAAAATGGGTGGACGTGGGGGACTTCCTGGGCGTGGAGGGGCATCCCTTCCGCACCAGCCGGGGAGAGCTCTCGGTTCAGGTGGAGTCCTTTTCCCTCCTCTCCAAGGCTCTGCGCCCCATGCCGGAGAAGTGGCACGGCCTGAAGGACGTGGAGGTGCGCTATCGTCAGCGCTACGTCGACCTTTTGGCCAATCGGGGCGTGCGGGACACCTTCCGCAAGCGTGCCACCATCATGGCGGCCATCCGGGCCCTCATGACCCGCACCGGCTCCCTGGAGGTGGACACCCCCATCCTGTCCCACCTGGCGGGGGGGGCCAATGCCCGCCCCTTCGTCACCTTCCACAACGCCCTGGGGCTCCAGATGTACATGCGCATCGCCACGGAGCTCTACCTCAAGCGCCTCATCGTGGGGATGATGGGTCGGGTCTACGAGATCGGGAAGAACTTCCGGAACGAGGGCGTGGACACCATGCACAATCCGGAGTTCACCGCCATGGAGGTCTACTGGGCCTATGCGGATTACGAAGACATGATGACCCTCTGCGAGAACATCGTCGTGGCGGCGGCGGACTCCGTGGGGGGGCGCACCGTGACCTACCAGGGCAAAGAGATCTCGCTCCATCCCCCCTTCCGGCGGGCCACCATGAAAGAACTGGTGAAAGAGCATGCGGGGGTCGATTTTGACGCCATCACCACGGACGAAGAGGCCCGAAGGGCGGCCCGGGCCAAGGGGATTCCCGTGGAGGGGCACGAGAGCCGCTTCCTGCTCCTCGCCAAGCTCTTTGAAGAGTACGGAGAAAAACACCTCATCCAGCCCACCTTCGTGCTCCAGCACCCCGTGGAAATATCGCCTCTGGCGAAGCGCAATCCCGAGGCCCCGGACTACACCAACCGCTTCGAGCTCTTCATCAACGGCAGCGAAGTGGCCAACGCCTTCAGCGAGCTCAATGACCCCCTCGATCAGGAGGAACGCTTCCGAGATCAGCAGCGCAAGAAGGACGCGGGGGACGAAGAGTCCCACCCCTTCGACGAAGACTTCGTCACCGCCCTGGAGTACGGCCTTCCCCCCACGGGGGGGCTCGGCGTGGGCATCGATCGGCTGGTGATGTTCCTCACGGATTCCCGCTCCATCCGGGACGTGATCCTATTCCCCGCCATGCGCCCCCGGGAGGCGTGAGCGCGGGACGGAGAGCCCTTTGAGATAAGGACCGGCGATGGGCCAGGAGTGGAGAAGCGAGGTGCGACGGTGAACGACGAAAAAGAGCTGCGACGTAGAGTGGAGGCGTTGCGGCGGGAGATTATCCACCATGCCCACCGGTATTACGTCCTCGACGCCCCGGAAATCGCCGATGACGCCTATGACGCCCTCATGATAGAGCTTCTGGCCCTGGAAAGGGACCACCCCGAGCTACAAGACTTCGGATCTCCCACGGCCCGCGTGGGAGGAGCCCCCCGGGAGGGTTTCGTCAAGGTGTCCCACCCGGAGCCCATGCAGAGCCTGGACAACGTCTTTTCCCTGGAGGGCCTCGGGGATTTCCTCGACCGCCAACGGCGGATCCTGCCGGATCTCTCGGGGGGATACGTCTGCGAGCTGAAAATCGACGGCTTGGCGGTCTCCCTGCACTACGAGAACGGGGTCTTCGTCCGGGGGGCCACCCGAGGGGATGGCACCGTGGGAGAAGACGTCACGGCGAACCTGCGCACGGTGCGCACCGTGCCCCTGACGCTGAGGGAGTCCCTCCCCGGGGCCCTGGAGGTACGAGGGGAAATATACATGCGGAGCGAGGATTTCGCCGCCCTCAACGCGGAGCGGGAGGAGGCCGAAGAGCCCCTCTTTGCCAACCCGAGAAACGCGGCGGCGGGGGCCTTGCGCCAGTTGGATCCCGCCGTGACGGCGTCCCGCAGGCTGTCGTTTTTCGCCTACGCCGTGTCCTTCCCGGAAAGGCGGGGTCTCGCCACCCAAAGAGAGCTCTTGGAGGCCCTCCGGCGGTGGGGTTTCGCCACCCAGGGAAACGAAGTCCTCGCTTCGAACCTGCGGGAAGTGGGGGCCTACGTGGAACGGTGGCGGGAGGGGCGCTTTTCCCTGCCCTACGCCACCGACGGCGTGGTGGTGAAGGTGGATCGACTGGAGCTCCGAGACCTCTTGGGGAGCACCGCCCGGGCCCCCCGGTGGGCCGTGGCCTACAAGTACCCCCCCGAGGAGAAGACCACCCGGGTGCGGGACATCGTCATTTCCGTGGGGCGTACCGGGAGTCTCACCCCCGTGGCGATCCTGGATCCTGTGCCCTTGGCGGGGACGGTGGTGCAGCGGGCGAGCCTGCACAACGCCGACGAGGTGGCCCGCAAGGACGTGAGGATCGGAGACCGGGTGGTGGTGCGCAAGGCCGGGGAGATCATCCCCGAGGTGGTGCGGGTGGTGTCCGAAGACCGTTCTGGCACCGAGATTCCCTTTGTCATGCCCCCTCGCTGCCCCGTCTGCGGCACCCCGGCGGTGCGCCTCCCCGAGGAGGCCGCCACCCGATGCCCCCGCCGATCTTGTCCCGCCCAGATCAAAGAGGGGCTGCGGCACTTCGCCTCCCGAGGGGGGCTGGATATCCGGGGATTGGGAGAAAAAATCGTGGATCGCCTGGTGGAAACGGGGCGGGTGAAGGACCTGGCCGACCTTTTCGACCTCTCGGCGGCGGAGCTGGCCTCGTTGGACCGCCTGGGAGAAAAGTCTGCGGCCAACATGATCCAGGCGCTGGAGACATCCCTGGGGCGCCCCTTGCCCCGGTTGCTCACCGCCCTGGGGATCCGCCACGTGGGCAGTCGGGTGGCGGAGCTTCTGGCGGATCGTTTCCGCAGCGTGGAGGCCCTCACCCGGGCCACGGAGGAAGAACTCGCGTCGGTGGATGGAGTGGGCCCCCGCATCGCCGCCTCGGTGAGGGCCTTCCTGGACTCTCCGGCAAACCAGGAAACCCTGCGGCGCCTGGCTTCCCGGGGCATGGCCCTGGCCCTTCCCGAGCCCGAGGCCCCTCTCGCCGAAGGACCCTGGAAGGAGGAGCGGGTGGTGTTCACCGGCGAGCTCCGGACGCTCACCCGCACCGAGGGCGAGGCCCTGGTGGCCTCCCTGGGGGGGCGGGCCCTGGGGAGCGTGAGCTCCAAGACCACCCTGGTGGTGGCGGGGGAAAACTCCGGCAGCAAGCTTCGCAAGGCTCAAGAGTTGGGCATTGCCGTGGTGGACGAGGAAGAGTTCCTGGCCCGGGTGCGGCGGGCGCGAGGTGAAAAGTCTCCTGGCCCCCGAGACGGGGCGTCGTAGAGGAAGGCTGCTCCGAAGGTTTCCAAAGCGCCACCGGCGTCGGCGGCGGCGCTTTTTTCCCGGAAGGACTCCGGTGCCCTACGGGCGTTTAGGCCGCCCCCGGATCGGCCGGGGCGCGGGATGCGGTTCATCGGCGAAAAGGGGGGGGAGATTTCATGTCAGGTAGGGCCTACGCCCTGGCCCTCTCGGCCATCGGCGTGTGGAGTTCGTTGGCTTTTCTGGGGTTGCGTCTGGCATCCGTTCCTCCCTTCCTCCTGGTGGGACTGGCCCTGCTGATCGGGTCGGGGTGTAGCGTGCATCACTTTCGTCAGTGGCGCGTATCTCCCAAGCTTCTGGCCCTGGGGGTTTACGGCCTCTTCGGCTATCACCTGTGCTTTTTCCTGGCCCTCCGCCTGGCCCCTCCGGTGGAGGCGAATTTAATGAATTATTTGTGGCCCTTATTCACCGTGATCTTTTCCCCTTGGATCCTGCCGGGTTACTCTCTGAGGCCCCACCACCTGGGGGCGGCCTTCCTGGGCATGACGGGGGCAGCCCTCATCGTCACCGGGGGGTCTTTTGTGAGCTTTCGGAGCGAGTTTTTGCCGGGCTACCTTCTGGGAGGGGGAGCGGCCTTCATCTGGGCGACCTATTCCCTCACGACGAAGCGCCTGGGGGGGTTCCCCAACGCCGCCATCGGGGGATTTTGCTTCGCCTCCGGGGTGCTGTCCCTGCTGGTGCACGTCCTTTTGGAAGAGCCCTATATCCCCACCCTGGGAGAACTCCCCTCCCTGGTTGCCCTGGGGCTGGGACCCATGGGAGGGGCATTTTTTCTGTGGGATGGGGCGTTGCGCCAGGGCGATCCCCGGATCATCGGGTCCTTGGCCTACCTGACGCCGCTGCTATCCACCCTGCTATTGACCTTTTCGGGGCGAGGCGAGTTTACTCCGATCGCCGCCGGGGCCATGGGGTGCATCTTGGGGGGAGCCTTTCTGGGCACCTGGGGGACTCGAGGAAAGGGCGCCCCTTCTCCCTAGGGCTTTTGGCCGCCGGGGTACCCTCGGGTCTTCCGGAGGAGGCGGGGGGGAAGACCCCGTACTTTTTGGGAACGAGGTGACGTCATGCACGGGAGATCGGAGCCGGAAGGGATCGTTTCGCCGGAGGAGGTGCGGCGCATCGCCGCCCTGATTCAGTTGGAGGTGGGCGACGACGAAGCGGAGGACCTGGGGAGGCATTTCCAGAAAATCCTGGGGTATTTTGCCCGCCTTCGGGAGATGGATCTGGAGGGAGTGGAACCCTTTACCCCGGGAGAGCCTAGCATCGCCCTCCGAGAGGACGTGGAAACCCCTTGGGAGGAGAGGGGAGAGGTGCTGGATCGAGCCCCCTTCCGGGAGGGGGATTTTTTCCGGGTGCCCCGGATGGAGCGGGACGAGGAGTCCCGAAGGGAGGGCGAAGGTCGAGCCGGATCCGGCGAAGGGGGACATCTCCCGCCGGGGTCGTGCTCCGCCGACTGAGGGAGGAACGACATGGAACTCTGGGAATATTCCGCTTGGCGCCTGGCGGAGTTTGTGGCGCAGGGGCAGCTGTCCGTGAGCGAGGTGGTGGAGGCCCACCTGACGCACATGCAGTGGCAGGAGGGGACGTACCACGCCCTCATCACCCCCATGGTGGAAGCCGCCCGGGATCGGGCCCGGGCCCTGGATACCGCCCTGGCAGGGGGGGCGGACATCTCCCCGCTCTGCGGTGTGCCGGTGGTGATAAAAGACAACATCTGCGTCCAGGGATCTCCCACCACCTGCGGATCTCGCATGTTGGAGCGCTGGGTGGCCCCCTATAACGCCACGGCGGTGGACCATCTCCTGGGGGCCGGGGCGGTGGTGGTGGGGAAGGGCAACATGGATGAGTTCGCCATGGGGAGCTCCACGGAGAACTCCTTCTTCGGCCCCACCAAAAACCCCCGGGATCCGAACCGGGTGCCGGGGGGAAGCTCCGGGGGGAGCGCCGCCGCCGTGGCGGCGGGGTACGCCCCCTTGGCCCTGGGGAGCGATACGGGGGGGTCCATCCGCCAGCCCGCAGCATTTTGCGGCGTCCACGGTCTGAAGCCCACCTACGGCATGGTGAGTCGCCATGGCCTGGTGGCCTATGCCAGCTCCTTTGACCAGATCGGCCCCTTGGCCCGGGACGTGGGGGACCTGGCGGTGGCCCTGGAGGTGCTGGGAAGGGCCGACGACCGGGATCCCACCTGCTCTTCCCGTCCTAGGACCACCTACCTCAACGCGATACAGACTTACTCCCTGAAAGGGCGCCGCATCGGCATGGTGCGGGAGTTCGCTGGCAGCGCGGTGGATCCCGAGCTCCACGCGGCCATGGTGCACGCGGCCCGGATCTGCCAGGACGCGGGGGCCACCCTGGTGGACGTGTCGCTCCGTGACACCATCGCCTACGGCCTGGCGGCCTATTACATCCTGGCTCCCGCCGAGGCCAGCTCGAACCTCTCCCGATTTGACGGCGTGCGCTTCGGGTTCTGCCGGGAGGCCGAAGTCCTTCAGGAACAGTACCGGCGCACCCGGGGGGAGGGGCTGGGCCCCGAGGTCAAACGACGCATTCTCACGGGGACCTACGTGCTAAGCTCGGGATATTACGACGCCTACTATGCCACCGCCCAGAAGGTGCGGCGCCGGGTGGCGGAGGAGTTCGATGTGGCCTTCCAATCGGCGGATGTGGTCTTGCTCCCCACCTCTCCCCGGCTGCCCTTTTACTTCGGGGAAGTGGGGGACCCGATGGCCATGTACCTCATGGACATCTTCACCGTTCCGGCGAACCTGGCGGGGCTTCCAGCCCTGTCCCTGGCGACGGGATCGGGACGGGACGGCTTGCCCCTCTCCGTACAGCTCGTGGGAAGGCCCTGGGGGGAGTTCGACCTGTTGGGAGTGGCGTCGATCCTGGAAAAGGCCTTCGGGGCGCCGCAACCGATCCAGGGGACGGGGGGGAAATACTCATGAGAGAAGAGCTTTCTCCGGTCATCGGCCTAGAGATCCACGTGCAGCTCGCCACGGGCACCAAGATCTTCTGCGGGTGCTCCACGGACTACATCGGAGCCGTGCCCAACGTCAACGTGTGCCCCGTGTGTCTGGGCCTTCCTGGAGCCTTGCCCTCATTGAACGCCCGGGCCGTGGAGCTGGGAACCCTGGCGGGATTGGCCCTGGGGTGTCGCATCCGCCTCCGGTCTCGCTTTCACCGAAAGAACTATTTCTATCCCGACTTGCCCAAGGGGTATCAGATCAGCCAGTATGACGAGCCTTTGGCGGAGGAGGGATTCATCGACGTGGCGGATGAGAAGGGCGGGACGCGCCGGATCCGCATCCTCCGGCTCCACCTGGAAGAGGATGCGGGAAAGCTCGTCCACGGAGCGGGAGACGGCCGTCTGGAGGGAGCATCCTGCTCCTTGGTGGACTGCAACCGGGCGGGGGTTCCCCTGGCGGAGATCGTCTCCGCCCCCGATCTCACCTCTCCGGCCATGAGCCGGGAGTACGTCCTGGCCCTGAGGCGCCTGGTACGCCACCTGGGAGTCGGGGACGGAGATATGGAGGCGGGGTCACTCCGGGTGGATGCCAACATCTCCCTGAAGGGGCCGGGGGAGTCCGGGGGAGAGCGGGTGGAGATCAAGAACCTAAACTCCCTCCGGGCCCTGGAGCGATCTTTGGAATACGAGATTTCCCGGCAGAGAGATCTGATCTCCCGGGGGGGAACAGTGGCCCGAGAAACCCGGCATTGGAACGAGGTCACGGAGCGCACCCTGGGGACCCGGTCCAAGGAGGAAGCCCAGGACTACCGCTACTTCCCCGACCCGGACCTGCCCCCCTTGGTGATCACCGAGGGCTTCGTGGAGGCCTGTCGGCGGCGCCTACCGGAGCTTCCCGACGCCCGGCGTCGGCGTTTCGTGGAGGGCCTTGGCCTTTCGGAGGAGGAGGCGGCCGTCCTGGTGGAGGAACGGGGCGTGGCGGCGTATTTTGACGCCGCCGTGGCGGCGGGGGCTCCCCCTCGGCGGGCCTCGGCCTGGGTGCGCACCGAGGTGCTGCGGGTCCTTCGGGAGGAGCGCCGGGCGGTGGGGGCCTTCCCCGTGCTGCCGGACACCCTGGCGGCCCTCCTCCAGAGGGTGGAATCCGGAGAGCTCTCCACCACTGTGGCCCGGGAGTGCTTCCACGCCCTCCGCACCGAAGAGATATCCTTGGATGAGGCGCTGCGCCGCTTTGGCGGAGGAAAGCCCTCTTCGGAGGAGCTCGAAGCCCTGGGGCGTCGGACCCTGGAGGAGAACGTCGACGTGGTGGAAGAGATCCTCGGAGGGAGGGATCCCAAGGGGAAAAAGATCAAGTACCTGGAGGGGTTGATGATGCGGGCCCTCCGGGGACAGGAGACCCCAGAGGCGGTGCGGCGCACGCTGGAGGAGCTTATTTTTAAAAAATAACAAAGTGTCTATCGATGTTTTGGAGGAAAGATCGTCGGAAAGGATGAGATGTTTTGATACAAAACGTCATTTTTGACCTGGGGGGCGTGTTGCTTAAGTGGGAGCCCCTGGAGTACGTCCATCGGACCCTGGGGGGAGGGGCCCTGGCAGAGCGGATTTGTCGAGGAGTGTTGGAGGCCCCGGAGTGGCAAGACCTCGACCGGGGGGCCCTGGAGGAGGACGAGGCGCTGGAGCGCTTTCTCCAGCGTTTGCCGGAGGATAAAGAGGCGGTGCGGCGCATCTTCCCGGGCCTTTTCGAGGAGTTGCGTCCCATCGAAAAGCACGTGGCCCTGCTACCCCTCCTCAAGGCATCGGGAAAGAGGCTCTTCGTCCTTTCGAACTTCTCCCGCCGGGGGTACGCCTTCGTCTCCTCCCGGTACGACTTTTTCCGGCACTTCGACGGGGGAGTGGTGTCCTACGAGGTGAAGCTCCTCAAGCCCGAGCGGGAGATCTACGAAGCCCTCATCGATCGATACGCCCTGGACCCCTCGACCTGCCTTTTCTTTGACGATCGAGAAGAAAACGTGGCGGCGGCCCTGGACCAGGGCATCGACGCCGTGGTGGTACGCCATGAGTCCCAGGATCACCGGGGCATGGCCTGGCCCGAAGTGGCGTCCGACCGAGAGCTCCCCGGCACTTTCGACCTGAGGGAGGAGATGGGGCGTCGGGGGCTCCTATAGGGAAGGGGGCCGGAAGAGGGTTACCTGAGGATAACCCAGGGAGGGGGCGATGGAGGGGCGAAGGGGGCCCGAAGGGATCCGGCGAGATCCCGGAGGGGAGGGAGGAACGGCCGGTCTGGGTATCGAAGGGGGTTTTTTCATGCAAGACATCTCCGTCAGCACCGTGGCAGTGGTGATCCAGGTGTTGCTCTACGCCAGCGTGGCGTACATCGCGCTGAAGCGGTTTAAGTTCCCCTACACCATCGGGCTGGTGCTGATCGGCCTGATCATCGGAGCCGTGGTCAACATTTTCGGCATCCTACCAGCCTTTTCTCGGCTTCACCTCACGGGAAACCTCATCCTCTACGCCCTTTTGCCCGCCCTCATCTTTGACGCGGCGCTCAACATGGATGTCCAGCTCCTAAAAAAGAACATCGTGCCCGTGATGGTGTTGGCGGTGCCGGGGCTGGTGGTGGCCACTCTGGTCTCCGCCTGGCTCGTCGCCGCCTGGACCCCCCTCGGCATGGGGGCGGCTCTGGTCTTCGGGGCCCTGATCTCCACCACGGACCCCGTGGCGGTGATCGCCCTGTTCCACGAGCTGGGGGCCCCCAAACGCCTCACCATGTTGGTGGACGGCGAGAGCCTCTTCAACGATGCCACGGCCATCGTCATGTTCGCCATTGTGCTGGGGCTGGTCTCCTCGGGGGCGCCTTTTTCCGTGGGCACCGTGTTGTTGGCGGCGGTGGAGTTTTTTCTGGTCTTCATCGGGGGGCTTATGGTGGGAGTCGCCGTGGGGTGGGTCGTCATGGGGAGCATGCGCTTCGTTCGCGCCGACCCCCTGGTGCAGCTCACGCTCACCATCGTTTCTGCCTACCTCTCCTTTTTGCTGGCCCAGGGGGCCTTGGGGCTCTCCGGGGTCATGGCCAGCGTGGGGGCGGGGCTCGTCACCGCCCATTACGGTCGGGTGTACTTTTCCCGGGAAACCCGGGATTACCTGCACCATTTCTGGTCCTTTTCCTCCTTCGCGGCGAACAGTTTTGTCTTTCTCGTCATAGGCCTCACCGAAGTTTACCTATCCCGGGGTCACGGTTTTGGCGCCACGCTGTTCTACGCCCTGGCGGCCATCGCCGCCATCACACTGGCCCGGATCCTCATCGTGGGGGCCTCCTTCGGCATCTTGAACCTGACCCGGAACTTTCACCGGGTGAACTGGCGCGAGCAAGTGGTGGTGGTTCTCGGGGGACTCCGGGGAGCCCTTCCCATCGCCCTGGCGGTAAGCATTCTTCCCGCCGAGGTGGGGGGAGAAGAGAACCGACGCCTCATCGTGGACTTTACCCTGGCGGTGGTGCTTTTCAGCCTGTTGGTGCAGGGTACCACCATGGGATTGGTGTTGCGCCGTTTGGGCCTCATGAAGGAAGACCTGGTCGGAAGGATGGTCCGCCTGCGGAGCGCCATCGGCGCCTGGCGTCGCACGGCCCGAGCCCTGAGCTCCACGGTGGAGGGGGAGGAGACCTCCGTACCCCTCTTCGACGAGGTGCGGCGACAGTACGAGGCGGGGGTTCAAAGGATCCGGGGGGAATTGCAAAACATCGGCGAAGAAAGCCCCGAGGAAGCCCGCCGAGTAGCCTCCGCCCTCACCTGGCGCTATGTCCTGGCGTGGATGCGCTCCTCGGTGGAGTTCATGCATTCCGCCGGAGTGCTGGACGACCCCAGCGCCCTGGCGATTTACCTGCAGATCGAAGAGGCGGCGGATCGAAACGACCATGGGGAGACCCCGACTCTGGCCTTTCGCGAGCTGGAGGCGTCGGGAATTCAAAGGGCCTTTTTGGCGCTTTTGCGCCGTCACGCCCCCGACTCGGAGTTCTTCCGGAACTCCCAGGAAGAAAGGACGCTTTTCATGTCCTTGCTACGTCGTGGGGCCCCTCGGTCTCTGGTCTACGGAGAGCTCCGACGGGAGGCGGAAAGGAGCCCTCTGCGCCACGCCCTGGGGTGCATGGCCGTCGCCGTGCGGGCCCGGCTTCGGGTCGCTGAGGTCCAAGAGATGGTGGAAATGGATCCGGAGGTGGGAGAGCCCTTGATGGCGGCCCTTCAGGGCTTCGCGGAAGAGGCCCGGGCCTTCGCCCAGAGGTATCAGGAGACCCACCCGGATCACGCCGACGAGGTGGTCTGGAACGCCATGGAGCGCTACGCGGCGGCCCTGGCCCGGGGGGCCGTGGGAGAACTGAAGGGTTGGGGAATGATCGACGCCGCCGGGGCGGCCCTCCTGGAGTCCATGCCTTCCCCGTTCTCGGTGGAAGAGGCCCGCGCGGGGGCGGAGAGGGGATAGGAGACACTCCGTGGGCGACGGGGCCTTTCCCCAGGGGAAGTCTTCGGTGCCGTCGGGCCTGGCCTCAGGCGGGTAGGGGTGGTATATTATCATCGCGGTGGTCTCGGAGCCTCCTTAGGGTCGGGGGCTTCGGGCCCCGGGAAATCAAAACTCCCGACAGGGAAAAGAAAGGACAGTGGTAGGAGATGGTGCGAGGTTTCCGGGCGGTTTTTTTAGTCATGGCGCTGATTTTGGCGGTGGGGGGAGGGGCCTGGGCGGAAGACCCCGTTAAGGGAGGAACCCTGCTGTGGCGCGATCCTTCGGACGTGCCCACCCTGGATCCCGCCAAGGTCACCGATAACAGTTCCACTCGGCTGGCTCTCACCATCTTCGAGACTCTGGTGGAAAACGACCTGGAGGGCAAGGGAGTGCTCCCCTGTCTCGCGGAGCGGTGGGAAGGGAGTGACGGAGGCAAGGTATGGACCTTCCATCTGCGCCCGGGGGTGCGCTTCCAGGCCCAAGCGGAGGGACAGCCCACGGCCAATGGAGGCCGGGAGGTCCGGGCGTCGGACGTCAAGTACAGCATAGAGCGCCTGATCCTCACCGACTCCCCCCGGGCGTACTTCCTGGACATGGTAAAAGGATATCAGGACTTCATGAGCCGGGATGTCACCGGGGTCACCGAGTGGGCCGGGGTCAAAGTCATCGACGAAAAGACCGTGCAGTTCGAGCTGGACTACCCCTTTGCGCCCTTCGTGGCGATGCTCGCCTACCCCACCTTTTCCGTGGTGCCCCAGGAGGACGCGGAGAAGTGGGGGAAGGACTTTGGCTTCCACCCCGTGGGCACCGGAGCCTTTGCCTTCGAAAAGTGGGAGCATGATATCCGCATATCCTTGAAGAAGAACCCCGACTACTGGCGCACCGACGCCCGGGGTGAGCGCTTGCCCTACATGGATGGGGTGGAATTCGTGGTGGTCCCCGACGACGCTGTGGCCTACGAAGAGCTCAAAAAGGGCAACCTGGACGTCTTCTCCTACGTTCCCGACGAGATCTACCAGGATGCCCGGGAAAAGTTTTCCGACACCCTCAAGGAGAGCCCGGCCCTGGCGGTGTCCTACTACGGCTTCAACATGGCCAAGGAGCCCTTCGGATCCAATAAGGCCCTGCGGCAGGCGGTGAATTACGCCATCGACAAGAACAAGCTCAACGAGCTGATCTACGAGAACCGGGTGGTCCCCGCCGTGGGGGTACTACCTCCGGGCATGCCGGGGTACGACGTGACGGACATGAAGGGCTATCCCTACGACCTCGATAAGGCCCGGGCGCTGATGAAAGAGGCGGGATATGAGAAGGGACTGGAGTGCACTCTCCAGATCAACAACGTCCAGCGCCACCAGCGCATCGGCGAGGCGGTGCAGGCCATGCTGATGGAAGTGGGCATCACCATGAACATCGTCACTGTGGACTGGGGCACGCACATCGACGCCCTGGACCGGGGAGAGGTGCCCTTCTTCCGCTACTCTTGGATCGCGGACTACGCCGATCCGGACAACTTCCTCTATGTGCTCTTCCACTCCGCCAACGCGGGACCCAAGGGAAACAACTGCTTCTATAACAATGCCGAGGTGGACCGGATGTTGGACCAGGCCCGGGTGGAAGTGGACTGGAACAAGCGGGCCGCCCTCTACCACGAGGCGGAGAAGATCATCGTGGACGACGCCCCCTGGGTGTTCTTCTTCAATCCGGTGAACGAGCTCCTTAGCGTGCCCCGGGTGAAAAACATCAAGCTCCCCACCTTTGGGGCGGATTGGGCGCCGCTTTACGACGTGTGGCTGGCCCAGTGAGGCACCTCTGATATCAGGGGATTTAGCCCGGGATGGCCCCGGGGGTCTTTTGAGGGGGCTTTTCCCGTCGCGCCTAACCCTACTTTCGCACAAAAAAGACCTGAGCCTTTGCGAATACTGATTCTCACCAAAAAGTTAGGCACTACGAGATGCCCTCTCCCTCGGAGAAAAAGATCATCTTCGTAGTGCCCTTTTTGTTTCATCCGGTGGGCGGAATTCTTTCGCTGGAGGGCCGCCCGGAGCCCTGGTTCCGTCGCCTTCGGTCAGTCGCTCCGGTCATCCTCCGGGGGAAGGTCTTGGTCGTGGAGGATGGAACGGGAGATTCCCACCTCCACTTGGGACTCCGTTCCGGTCCCCATCGGGGCCTCGCAGGGTCCTTCCCGTACGTGCTCCATAGTTTTCGGAAGCGTGCTGCCTGTTTGTACGACGATGATCGGCGCCATGCGCTCTCATTCTTTATTAAAAAACTCAAAAGGATTGCGGGGCTTTGGGACGACGAAGATCCTAGAAGAGGTCCCAGATCTGTTTGCCTATGAGGACCGTGGTGACGGAAAGAAAGAGGGGGCGCACGTAGGCCACTCCCTTGGTCAGGGCCAGGCGCGTGCCCGCCAGGGCCCCCGCTACCATGCCGATGCCCATGACGAGCCCCGCCGTGTATTGGACGGAGTCCAACAGGGCGAAGGTGACGATGGCGGCGATGTTACTGGCAAAATTGAGCACCCGGGCATTCCCGGCGCCCCGGACGAAGTCGAAACCGAGCATCAAAAAGACGAACAGCAGAAAAGACCCCGTGCCGGGGCCAAAAAATCCGTCGTAGAAGCCCAGACCTAGGGACGCCAAGCCTCCCCAAACCCATACCCGGGGCGTGGGGCCCGCGTAGGTGGCGTGCTGCCCCCATTCTTTGCGGCACACCGTGTATAGCGCCACCAGCACGAGCATGACCAACACCAGGGGGCGCAAAAAGTCCGGGGGAACGCGGCGCACCGTCAGGACCCCCAGCACCGATCCCCCTAGGGAAAGGGGAAAGAACCAGCGGACGATCTCCATCTCCACGCGGCCCGATCGGAGGAAGGCGAGGGAGCTGGTAAAGCTGGAAATGACCCCGGCGAGCTTGTTGGTGCCCAGGGCCAGCTGGGGAGGAAGGCCCAAAAAAAGCAGCGAGGGGAGGGAGATGAGTCCCCCGCCGCCCACCACGGAATCTACGAAGGAGGCAAAAAATCCCGCCACCACAAGAAAAAGGGCTGTTCCCCACGTCAAAGGCTCCACCGGGCCACCATTCCTCTCCTAGCGACTCATCCTGTTTGGGCCTCTTCCGGGATAAAGGGGGCCCAGGCCTTCGCCCCCCCTCCCACACCATCAACATACGCCGGAAGGCCGAGGGGCACAAGAGCCAAGGAAGGGGAAAAGATCAAAGCCTTTCGGCGCTCTGGGGGCGACGGGATCCTTATGCCATGGGCGGTCGATCTTCCCGGGGAGTAGGGGCTAATCGAAAGCCCGAGGCGAAAAAGTCTTTCTTTTGTCTCGTTTTCTCGAGGGGCCGCTTGACAATACGTAGTAGGGGCTTATATATGGGCCATGTCCCCCCCGAGGGGCCCCCTGGTTTAGATGGCGGCGAGGGCCTTTGCTCCGGAGAGGGGACGCCTTCCCCCGGGGGGGGGGCGAAAAACCGGGTAACGGAAAGGAGTGCGGGATGGAACTTAACCTGTGGCACGTGGGGGCCATCGTGGCGGTGGGATTGGCCCAAGGTTTTTTGAACATCGTGGCGGGAGGGGGGGCCTTCTTGGTTTTGCCCATGCTCACCTTCCTCGGCATGGACTTGGCGATGGCCAACGGCACAAACCGCATCGCCATCCTGCTCCAGAGCGTTTCCGGGGCGACGAGTTTCCGTCGGGACAAGATCCTATCCTTCCGGTCGGCCCTTCCCCTGGCCCTGGTGGCGACGCTGGGGGCCACGGCGGGGGCCTTTACGGCGGTCAAGGTGGATAAGGCCACCCTGAACATCGTGGTCGCTGGGCTCATCTCCGTCATGGCGGTGCTCCTTTTGGGAAAACCGGAGATGTGGGAGGGCCGGAAGGATCGCCGATGGTCTCGATGGATGACCTATGCCCTCTTCGCCGGGATAGGTTTTTATGGCGGATTCATCCAAGCCGGGGCGGGGCTTTTTATCTCCTGGGGGCTCGCCGCCGCCGCCGGGGTGGACCTGGTGGAGGGCAACGCCATCAAATCGGTGATCATCGGATGCTACACCGCCGTGAGCTTGGCGATCTTTTTCGCCAACGGCATGGTGGATCCCCCAGTGGGGCTAGTGCTTGCCGTGGGGAGTGTGGTGGGGGCCTGGATCGGCGCCAAGTTCACCGTGGCCAAGGGTAATCGGTGGATCCGGCGTATCCTGGTGGTGGTGGTCATCGTCAGCGCGGCGAAGATGATAGGGGACGTCTGGTAGGATCGGGGCCTGGGGTTCGGCGACGAGGGGAGAGGCCCCGGTCGAAGGAGCCCCGAAGGGACGACATGCGCCACTTGAGGAGGTGGGAAACCTTGATTTCTTCTGATTATTCCGATCGAAAAGACCTTGCCGGGGGTCTTCCCTTTCTGGGCTTCGACCCGGAGTATCACCGATACCCTTCCCGCCGGGCAGTGCTCTACGCTTCCCGGGGGATGGTGTGTACCGCCCACCCGTTGGCAGCCCAAGCGGGGCTGGAAATTCTAAAAAAAGGCGGCAACGCCGTGGATGCGGCGGTGGCCACGGCGGCGGCCCTCACGGTGGTGGAACCCACCTCCAACGGCATCGGCAGCGACGCCTTCGCTCTGGTGTGGAAAGACGGCCGTCTCCGGGGGCTCAACGCCAGCGGCCCCTGCCCCGGGAGCTTGTCTCTGGACACCGCGCGGCGGGAGGGGTGGAGCGCCGTGCCTCCCCTGGGATGGGCCCCCGTCACCGTTCCCGGAGCTCCGGCGGCGTGGGCGGAGCTCACGTCCCAGATGGGGCGTCTGTCGCTGCGGGAGAACTTGGCTCCGGCGGTGGCCTACGCCCGGGAGGGGCATGCGGTCTCCGTGACGGTGGGGCGCTGCATGGCGGAATCGTTCCAGCGGTACGCCCGGGAATCGGGGGAGCTTTTCGCTCCTTGGTTTGAGACCTTTGCCCCTGCGGGGCGTCCCCTTAGGATCGGCGAGCGGTGGGCCTCCCGGGATCACGCCGAGACCCTGGAGCGCATCGGGGACAGCGACGCCCGGGACTTTTACCGGGGAGAGCTGGCGGAGCGCATGGTGGCCCACGCCCGGCGCACCGGGGGATTTCTGACCCTGGATGACCTGGGGGCCTTCGCCCCCGAGTGGGTGGAGCCCCTGCATGGGGCCTACAAAGGTTTTGACGTCTGGGAGATGCCCCCCAACGGCCAGGGCCTCGTGGCGCTGTTGGCCCTTTCCATCCTCCGGGAGTTTTCCTTTCCGGACCACCACGACCCCCTCACGGTGCACCGCCAGATCGAGGCCATCAAAATGGCCTTCGCCGACGCCCATCGGTATGTGGCGGATCCCCGATGCGCGCCGGTGCCCGTGGAAGAACTTCTTTCCGAGGAGTACACCCGGTCCCGGCGGGCCCTGCTCCGCTCCGAGGCGGGGGACTTCTCGGCGGGGAACCCCCTTCCCGGAGGAACGGTGTACCTCTGCACCGCAGACGGGGAGGGGACCATGGTCTCCTACATCCAGAGCAACTACATGGGCTTTGGCTCCGGGGTGGTGGTCCCCGGTACCGGCATCGCCTTGAACAACCGGGGGCACTGCTTCTCTCTGACCCCGGGGCACCCCAACGTCCTGGCGCCGGGAAAGCGCCCCTACAACACCATCATTCCCGGTTTTCTCACCCGCCATGGCGAGGCCCTGGGGCCTTTTGGCGTCATGGGAGGGTTTATGCAGCCCCAGGGGCACGTGCAGGTGGTGATGAACACCGTGGACTTCGGCATGAACCCCCAGGAGGCCCTGGATGCCCCGCGCTGGCAGTGGATGGGGGGCATGAAGGTCTCCGTGGAGCCCGGATTTCCTTCCGCCCTGGCCCAGGCCTTGGCCCGCAAAGGACACGCGGTGACGTGCGAACGGGAATCCCTATCCTTTGGTCGGGGAGAAATCATCTGGAGAACGGATCAGGGAACGCTGGCGGGGGCCACGGAACCCCGGGCGGATGGAGGCGTGGCCCCCTGGTGACGGCGGGAGAATCAAAGGGCCTACCCCTCCTTTGGATCTTCCGCGACGGGCGCGGCCTTATCCATGAACGCCCCCTTTCCTAGGCCGGAAAGGGGGCGTTTTTCTTCGGTTCCGGCGGGGACAAAGATTCCAATAATCGGCCTTCTCAGTTCTTTTGGGCGTTCTCGGGGAACCTTGATCCGCAGGTAACAGGAAGAGAAGACACGCAAAACCCCTCTGGTGCCGCTTGAACAGCGGAAGTAAGGTTAAGGCGCAGACCAAAAACCTCACACCAAAGGGGTGCGTATATTATGGGGGCAAAACAAGGGAACTGTCACTACGAAATAGAGCGGAATCAGCGGGCAAACCTGACAAGTCGAGGTTCCCCGGGGAAGATTGCCTCTTGTTTTTGACAGAAAAAGTGCTATTGTACTACACCGCACTGCGGTGCACGGTGGATGTGGTGGTAGGGTAGGGAGAGAGCGTTCGAGCCTCTCAGGCAATGGACGCGGAGACGAGCGGTGACTGTGGAGAAAGAGGGAATGGGCCATGCGGAACACGACGGGCACCACGTGGCGGGTCCTGGGGGGGCTCCTCGGGGCGGTATGGGTCCTTTGGGGAAGTGCGGGGGGAGTCTGGGCGGACAACGCCTTTCTTTCCACCCCCCGGGTGTGGGTGAACGGTGCGTGGCACAAGTATGGGCCGAGCCTGGGAGGCATCAACGCCGCAGTAACCAAGACGGTCTTCGACATGACCATCAGTTACCACGACACCCTTTCCGCCGACAGCGTCCCCCCGGGGGACCCCAAGCGGACCCGGGCCCTGGAAGTGGAGGAGGTCATCAAGTTCTGGTCCGACGCGCTCTACGAGCAGTCCAACGGCCAGCACATGCTGGGCACGGTGTACATCTACCAGGGGGGCAAGATGGGTAATAAGGCCTCCGTCCTCTGGGTGGCCACGTCCCATCCCTCGGGCCTCCCCGGAGGCTACGGCAAGCCCCTGGGAAACATCAACTTTGGCGATGTCTTCGGCACCAACGTCTTCGTGGGGGCGACGAGCACCGCCACTTCCCAGGCCAACGGGGGATACACCCTGGGGCACGAGACGGGTCATTTCGTCTACGCCATGTACGACGAGTACAGCGCGAACTACGCCCCGGCCCACTTCCCCCGTTCCCGGGACGTGTCCCCTTCGAGTCCCGCCATCATGAACGACCAGTGGGGGGCCATGCGGGACAATCAGGTGCGGTGGCTCAATCACTCCACGGCGGGGAACTACAAGGCCAGCACCGACACCGCCCAGAAGCGGGTCTACGGCAAGAGCTGCTGGGAAGTGATGCTCCAGGATCCTTCGCTGGACGGCCCCAATGCCCGCCCCGTGGCGGTGTGGCCCCAGCGGGTCCAGTACGCCTTCGGCAATCCCCCCGCGTCGCCGGATTGGTACCGCACGGCGGTGACGCCGGGAACGCACCTGGCGGCGGCCCAGGCGAATCTGCGCATTGTCTGGCTTTCGGGGGGCATGGTCTACCAGATCATCATCGACCGGTCGGGAAGCATGGTCCCCGATCCCGATCCGGTGAACCCCGGGCCCTCTCCCTTGGACAACGCCAAGGGGGCGGCCCGGGATCTGGTGGAGTCCATGGCGAAGGAGACCGCTGTGGGGGTGGTGCAGTTTGACGACGGGGTGGCCCAGGTCTACCCCATCACCTTCATTCCGTCGGACGACGTGGGAGCCCGGGCGGTGAAAGACGCCACCAAGGCCGCCATCGACGGCATTTCCAAGGGAGGGTTCACGGCGATCTACGACGCCGCCTCCACGGCGCTGGCGAACATCAAGACCTATCAGGGGACGGTGAGCGGTGATCTGACGGGGGCCTGCTATCTCCTCACCGACGGGGACGACAACAGCTCGTCCAAGTCCTCGGCCCAGGTCATCGCGGAGTACCAGGCCGCCAAGATTCCCCTGGTGACGGTGGGGTACGGCTCCGGCGGAGCGGGAAACCCCGTGCTTTCTTCCCTGGCGGATGAAACGGGGGGGCAGTACTTCACGTCCCCCACCACCCAGTCGGAGCTCCAGCAGGTGTTCTTCGCCGCCCAGGGGAGCTACTCCGACGTGGTGAACCTCGGCAATGTCAAGAAGACCATTGCTGCGGGGGTGGCGGATCAGGCCCTCTTCCGGGTGGACAGCACCATGGGGAGCGTTAAGTTCTTCCTGAACTGGAACGGGACTTCGGCGGACCTGACGATCACCGTGAGAAATCCCGGGGGTATTGCGGTGCCCGTGACGCCCCAGATCTCCCAGACGGGGGGAGCCTCGGACTACTCGGCGGAGGTGAAAGCTCCCACCCCGGGGCTCTGGACGGTGCATGTCCAGAACACCGCCGCTACGCCCCGGGAGGTCTCCTTCTCCGCCGTGGGGCAACCGGTGGAGGGGACGGGCTTTGCCCTGACGGTGGGATTGGCGAACGGGGGCAGCACGGTGACGCCTCCCGATCCCATCCGCCTCTTCGCCACGGTAAGCAAGGGGGGTGTGCCCCTGGCCCACGCCACGGTGGTGGCCACCATCACCGCCCCTTCGAGCTCCACGCCCACACTCCTGACGTTGCGGGATGACGGCACGGGGGGAGACGCGGTGGCGGGGGACGGCACATACTCGGCGCTCCTTGCCAGTTACGTGGCGGGAACCTATAAGATCGACGTCACCGCCTCGAACCCCTCGGGCACGGCCCGGGAATCCTTCTGGAGCTACTCTCCCTCGCGCCCCGGTCCGGGGGACGAAGGACTGGTCTTCAACCCCGACGGTGCCCTGGCGGGGGAGGACTTCCAGCGGAGCACCTCGTTCCAGGTGAAGGCTTCGGGAGGAGTCACCCCCACGGCGGCCCCGACGCCCACCGGGGCTCCCACCGTGGCGCCGACGGTGGCTCCCACCGTGATCCCCACGGCGGGGCCTGGTGGTGGCGGCGGTGGTGGATGTGCCACGGGGATGCTGGCGTTCCCCTGGGCGGTCGTGCTTTTGGTGCCGCTTTTGGGATGGGGGCGAAAGCCCTAAAGGGGAAGATGGTGGCCGTTGAGGCTCAAAACGAGGCTCAAAAAACGGTGGTCACCGCGATAGCCCCGAAGAAAACGGCTTCACGATGTGCGGAAAAGGGGGCGCTGGGCGCCCCCTTTTTTTATCGGAGGCGGGGCTTTTTGTGCGGGCGTCATCTGGTGCAGGGGGACGTCTCCCTGCTGCTCTTTGATGTCACCACCCTTTACTTTGAGAGTT